>Ga0213835_100150_pt1 | contig 85967 bp, 75 predicted proteins | sample SWPATP01_FD_160576 | JGI IMG/M metagenome (GOLD analysis project Ga0213835, IMG submission 160576) | Coastal seawater microbial communities from Marineland, Florida, United States - SWPA TP0 #1 | ecosystem: Environmental > Aquatic > Marine > Coastal | place: USA: Florida | collected 2016-08-05 | reverse complement strand
GCTCCGGTGGGGGTGACGGCGGCGGCTCCGGTGGGGGCGCTGGCGGCGGTGCTGGTGGGGGCTCCGGCGGCTGATCTCCAGTGACGACCCGACCCGGTTCCAACCGGGTCGGGTTCTCCTGCCGCCGGGCTGCTCACGCCTCTCTGTCGGCCAGCCCCAGCGCCCAGAGAATGAAGGCGTCCTGGCGGGCATTGTCGTGCCAGGCCTTGAAGCGACCCGAAGCGCCGCCGTGTCCGGCGGCCATGTCGGTACGCAGCAGCACCGGACCGCGCGCGGTGCCCATTTCCCGCAGCCGGGCATAGAGCTTGGCGGGCTCCCAGTAAGGCACCCGGGTGTCGTGCCAACTGCCCTGAAGGAACAGGGTGGGGTAGGGCTGAGGCGTCAGGTTGTCGAGCGGCGAATAGGCGCGAATGCGCTTGCGCGCATCCGGCTCGTCGGGGTTGCCCCATTCGGTGTATTCGGCTGTGGTCAGCGGCAGGTCGGGGTTCTCCATCGTGCGCAGTACGTCGACGAAGGGAACGTCCAGCACGGCAGCACAGAAGGCCTCCGGTGCCAGATTGAGGCTGGCGCCCACCAGCAGGCCGCCGGCGCTGGCGCCATAGGCGGCAATGCGTTCGGCGTCGCTGAAGCCTTTTTCCACCAGCGCGTGGCGAGCCGCCAGAAAGTCGCGAAAACTGTTTTCCTTGTGTTCGAGCTTGCCGGCCAGGTACCAGGGTTCGCCTCGGTCGCCGCCGCCGCGCACATGCGCCACGGCAAAGGCAACGCCGCGCGCCAGCAGCTCGAGCCTGGCCACCGAGAACCAAGGGTCTAGCACCTCGCCATAGGCGCCATAACCGTACAGCAGGGTGGGTAGCGGCCTGCCTGCCAGATCGGCGCGCATTACCACCGAGACCGGAATTCGTTCGCCATCGTGGGCGCGTGCCCAGATGCGCTCGCAGCACAGGTCCTCTGGCTGCAGGTCGCCGTGAATCGGCTGTGACTTGAGTATCTGGCGCTGGCCACTGTCGAGATCGTGCTCGAGCCAGCGCACTGGCATGACGAAGGACTCTTCTCGCAGGCGCAGGCGGCGGCCGTCGAAGTGGGGCATGTCGCCGAGCATCAGGCTGCAGGGCGACTCCGGCAGGGGCAGGCGCTCGTCTCGGCGTACGGCATGGCCGCCATCGAGCTCGATGATGCGGACCCTGACCTGGGCCTCGTGATGGTCGCGCTCGGTAAGGGCCAGGCCCCAGTCGAAGCCTTCGACATCCTCCAGCGTGGTATCGTCGCGGTGTTCGAGCAGGGGGCGCCATGGCGCCTGCGGGTCATGCTCGTCCGCGACCTCGAGGCAGAAGTGGGGGGCGTTGCGGTTGTGCAGCACGTAGAAATACCCGGGGCGGTGCTCCAGGCCGTACTCCACGCCCTTCTCTCGGGGACGGAAACAGCGTGGTGCCTGGTCGGGTGCCCGGGCCGGCAGCAGGTAGCACTCGCTGGTGTCCTTGGAGGCGCTCTCCAGCACCAGCCATTGCCGTGAGCGCGTCTTGCCCAGCCCCAGCCAGAATTCCGGATCGTCTTCACGCAGGATCAGCGCCGGCTCGCCGGCTCGACCCTGATTCAGCGGCAGGCGCCAGATGCTGTCCGGTCGCTGGGTGGCATCGTAGCGGGTGAACAGCAGGGTGACGTTGTCCTCGGCCCAGGTCAGTTCAGGGCCGATTTCCTCCAGCAGCAGCAATGGCTCACCGTCGGGCAGCGCCTTGAGATAGAGCGTGAAGCGCTCATCGCCGCTGGTATCCTCGGTCCAGGCCAGCCAGCGCTCGTCCGGCGACAGGGCCATGTCGCCCAATTCCAGATAGTGCTCCGCCTCGGCACGTTGCTGCAGGTCCAGAAAGGGCATTGCCTCGCTCTGGTTGCCATTGCGATGGCGCCACCACACGGGGTAGTCGGCATCGGCGGCGGTCTCGCTCCAGTAGGTGAAACGATCGAGCGCGGTGGGCAAACCCTTGACCCCCAGCTCTCGGCGGGAGAGATGCCCATGGTAGAGCCGCTCCACCAGGTCCTCGAGAGGGCTCATCCAGGTCTTGGATTCGTCGTTCGCCGCTTCCAGGAAGGCGCTGACCTGGGGGTCGTCGCGGTCTTCCAGCCAATGCCATTCGGGGTCGTCGGGGCGGCGAAAGCGTTCGACCGGCGAGGGCGATGAAAAATCGGCGGTGGGGATAGAGGAACTTTGTGGCGGCTGTGCTTTCATTGGGGCGGGTGTACCATACTCAAAATGACTTTCCATCCTGTACGCTCCGTCATGCGGCGGGGCGTAATGCAACGAAGAGGTATCGATGCTGACATCCGATTCGATGTCCCTACTATGGCTGACCTATCTGGGTTTGTCGCTGGTCGTGCTGCTGGCAGGTTATCTGGGGCTGGCATTTTTACCGCGCATGCTGCGCCTGCCCATCACCTGGGCGGTGGCCGGCATTCTGTGGATGCCGACGCGTTTTCGGCTGCCGCTGGTAGAAGGAGAGTACTATACCGGCATGGCGCCGGCGGTGGTGGTGGCGGCCGTGGCGTTTCTCGAGCGCAACGCGTCGACACTGATATCGACGGCTTTGCTGTTGGCTGCGGGCGCACTGCTGGGCCTGGCCATCGGCGTGTTGCAGGCGTGGATGTTTCGTGCCGAGCCTGTGGTTGAAGGCGGTGCGCAGAAGAAAAAGCAACAGGACGAAGATAGCAGGAAGCGGGATCATAACAGAAGGCGCGCTGGCCAGGGCGGTAGACAACCGCATGCGTCAACCAAGCGCCGGGAGCCGAAGATCGGCTAGGGAGCCCCGATGGGGAGGGAGCGCAACACGATGTGGTGCTGGCTGGCAGGGTTGGCCGGTTGCCTGGTAATGGCGGGTCATCTCTCCGCTGCAGAGGTAGCGGAGCGGCCCGAGGTCAGGGTCATCTTCGACGTTTCGGGGAGCATGCGCCACAACGACCCCGATCAGTTGGCCGGCAAGGCGCTGGAACTCCTGGTGGCCATGGTGCCCAATGGTGCCACGGCAGGGATCTGGACCTTCGGCGAGCGGGTGGCGAGCCCGCTACCGCCGGCGCCGGTCGACCCCGAGTGGCGCGACCGCGCCAGAGCGCTGGCGCCGAGGCTGGTCGACTACGAGCAATACACCGACATCGAGTCGGCGGTCTACCATGCGGCCATGGCCGAGTCGAACGGCGTTCCGATCCACCTGGTACTGCTCACCGACGGCATGATCGATCTGCCCCCCTGGCGCGGTAGCAAGCCGGCCATCGACGTGTCCTCGCGTGAGGCGCTGCTCGATGAGCTCGGCCCCCGTCTGGCCGATGAAGGCGTGGTGATACACGCCATCGCCTTCTCGGACGAGGCCGACCTCGATCTGGTCGAACGCCTGGCTCAGATGACCGGCGGGCTTTCGGCGTCGGTCGCCGCTCCCGACGCGCTGATGGGCGCCTTCGTCGATATCGTCGATCGCATCTATCCCAGCGACCGCGTGCCGCTCACCGACCGGGGATTTCTCGTCGAGCCGGGACTGCGCGGCTTCACTGCACTGCTGTTTCGCGGCGAGGAGCCGGCGACGCTGGTCGCCCCCGATGGCCGGCGCTACACCGCCGAGGCGCCCCCGGAAGGCGCCGAGTGGCGCAGCGAGCCTCACTACGAGCTCATTCAGGTGCCCGACCCTCAGGCAGGCCAATGGCGCCTCGAGGGCGGTGCGGGGCCGAACAGCCGCATCACCGTCGAGTCGCCGCTCAACCTGCAGATGAGCGGCGTGTCGAGCACCCTGTATCTCGGTTTCGGCGTGCCGGTCGAGGCTTGGTTCGTGCGCGAGGGTGAGGAGGTGGAGGCCGACGCGTTGCCGGCCCATCTCCGTTTGACGGCAGAGCTGCGTGACGAATCGGGCTCGGCCCAGTCGGCGGTGGTGCTCGAGCAGCAGGAAGCGCGTTTCGTCGGCAGGCTGCCGGCGCCGGCGCTGGCGGGCAAGGCCCAACTGGCGGTGCGCGCCGAAGGTCAGGGCTTTCGCCGCCAGCGTGTTCAGCCGGTCAATGTTCTGCCGGCCGTGGCGGCCCGCCATGACGAGGCCAACCGGCGGGTCGTGTTGAATGCCGAGCATCCCTTGCTGGATCGTCACAATACCCGTCTTCACGGTCAGCTCCAGGGCGCACACCTTACCGCCGAGCCGACTTCCGAGCGGCGCTGGAGCATTGCGCTACCGGAGCTGGACACGGCGCTCAGCGTGCCGCTGGTGCTGCGCGGCGAGGCCACCCTGGACGGCGAGACTTACGAGCTGCAGCTGCCGCGTCTGGTGCTGTTCCCGTCGGTGGCGACGGCGATCGATCAGGTGGATGCCGGCCCGGCCCTGGATGTGGTGCGCTTCCACGAAGAGCTGACCCCGGTGCGCGAGCCGCGTGCTACCTCGGAGTCGCCGCTGCCGCAGCCGCTGGAGCAGGCCGTGCGCAGCATTCAGCAACTGCCGCGGGTGGCCCAGGAGCGCTGGCGAGAGTGGCAACCCGTGCTGACCCGGCCGCTCGAGGAGGCCATGGGGGACCGGCGCGGGGCCGGGGCGCTGTTGGCCGGTGGGCTGCTACTGCTGGTGCTGGTGCTGTGGATCGCCTGGCGAATGGCGATACGGCATCGTCATGCCGGGGCAAGGGAGGAGCCGCATGTGTGAGCTGCTGGGCATGAGCGCCAACGTGCCCACCGACATCTGCTTCAGTTTCACCGGCTTCCTGCATCGCGGTGGCGGCACCGGGCCCCACCGTGACGGCTGGGGTATCGCCTTCTACGAGGCGGGCGGCTATCGCGATTTCCGCGACCCTCACCCGTCGATCCGCTCGCCCATTGCCCGGTTGATCACCGACTATCCGATCAAGTCCCATATCGTCATCAGTCACATCCGGCAGGCCAATGTCGGCCAGGTTCGCCTGGCCAACACCCACCCCTTTACCCGGGAAATGTGGGGCAGAACCTGGTGCTACGCACACAATGGTCAGCTCGAAGAGTGGCAGGAATTGCCCCTGAGCTTCTACCGGCCGGTAGGCGATACCGACAGCGAACATGCCTTCTGTTGGCTGCTGGCCAGCTTGCGCGAGCGCTTCGCCGAGGCACCGCGACTGGCATCGAGCGATACGCTGCTGAGCGAAGAGCACCAGGCGCTCTGGCAACGGCTCCACGACCTGTGCGAAACGCTGCGCGGCAAAGGAGTCTTCAATCTGCTGCTGGCCGACGGCGAGTTTCTCTACACCTATTGCTCGACCAAGCTGGCCCACATCACGCGGTGCGCTCCGTTCGGCAGCGCCGAGCTCTCGGATGCCGAGCTGACGGTAAACTTTGCCGAGCATACGACCCCCGACGACATCGTCTCGGTGATTGCGACGGAGCCGCTGACCAGTAACGAGGCATGGGTTCGCATGGTGCCGGGTGAGCTGCTGGTATGGCGGCATGGGCGGATCGTGGCCCGCTTCGTGGCTGAGACAATCACGGAACGAGACTGAGCCCTTTGCCCGCGTCGGCTTGCCTTTCTGGCCGATTTTGCCCAGCTTGGTAGACAAAGGAGCACCCTGAAACCGCGCATTCTTGTGTGAACGATCGTTTGAATCACACGTTTTACAGACGATCGATGCCTGGTATATCGTACGGGCTTTGTCACAACAAGAACCGTCGGGGTCGAGGGTGAGTGACCGTGTCGACGAAGCTGTGGAGATAGCGCCTATGAATGAACAAGCCAACGCCGGTATTCTCAATGGACCTGAGCTGGAAGGCATGGATCGGTACCGGTCGCTGATGGACGTCTTCCATGAGGCAGTGAAACGTTTTGCCGACAATCCGGCATTCACCTGCATGGGTCAGACACTCACCTTTGCCGAACTCGACCGTCTCTCGGCCGATTTCGCCGCCTGGCTGCAGCACGAGACCGGGCTGCAGCCAGGCGATCGCATTGCGATTCAACTGCCCAATGTGCTGCAGTTCCCTATCGCGGTGTTTGGCGCCTTGCGCGCCGGCCTGGTGGTGGTCAATACCAACCCGCTCTACACCGAGCGCGAGATGGCGCATCAGTTCAAGGACTCCGGTGCCCGGGCGATCCTGATTCTGGCCAACATGGCCAGCAAGCTCGAGAAGGTGCTCGATCGTACCGACATCGAGCACGTGCTGGTCACCGAGCTTGGCGACATGCACGGTTTCCCCAAGCGTTTTCTCATCAACGCCGTGGTCAAGTACGTCAAGAAGATGGTGCCCTCCTACTCGCTGCCGATGGCCATACCGTTCCGCAAGGCGCTGAAGGATGGTGCTTCGCGTCAGCATCGCGAAGTCGAGCGGGGGCTCGACGACATCGCCGCGTTGCAGTACACCGGCGGCACCACCGGCCTGCCCAAGGGCACCATGCTCACCCACTGCAACCTGGTGGCCAACATGCTGCAGGCTGACGCCGCCATTGGCCCGGGTCTGGACGAGGGCAAGGAGGTGGTGATCGCGCCGCTGCCGGTCTATCACATCTATACCTTCACCGTGAACTGCCTGTTCCTGGTGAAGACCGGCAACCACTCGATCCTGATTCCCAACCCCCGGGACCTGGACAACTTCGTCAAGGAACTGCAGAAGATCAAGTTCACCGCCTTCATCGGTTTGAACACGCTGTTCAATGCGCTGTGCAACCGTGAGGATTTCCGCAAGCTCGACTTCTCGCAACTGCACCTGACCATCTCCGGCGGCATGGCGCTGACCAAGGCCTCGGCAGAACGCTGGAAGGAGGTCACGGGATGCGACATCGCCGAGGGTTACGGGCTCACCGAAACCGCGCCGGTAGTCAGCTTCAACCCCATCGACGCCATTCAGCTCGGCACCATCGGCAAGCCGGTGGCGGGCACCGCGGTCAAGGTGGTGGATAGCGACGGCAATACTCTGCCACTGGGCGAGCCGGGCGAGCTGTGCGTGAAGGGTCCACAGGTGATGAAGGGTTACTGGAACCTGGATGAAGAGACCGCCAAGGTACTGAGTGACGATGGCTGGTTCTCCACCGGCGACATCGCCGTGCTGCAGGAGGACGGCTACATCAAGATCGTCGACCGCAAGAAGGACATGATTCTGGTGTCGGGCTTCAACGTCTATCCCAACGAGATCGAGGACGTGGTGGCCGGTCATCCGGGCGTGGTCGAGTCGGCGGCTGTCGGGGTGAAGGACGAGGACAGCGGCGAGGCGGTCAAGCTGTTCGTGGTCAAGCGCGACGATAGCCTGGACGAGAAGACGCTGCGCGAGTGGTGCAAGAAGGAACTGGCCGGCTACAAGGTGCCCAAGTTCGTCGAGTTCCGTGACGAGTTGCCCAAGACCAACGTCGGCAAGGTGCTGCGCCGTCAGTTGCGCGACGAGGAAGGCGACAGCAAGGAGTAGCACGGCCGCGATTGGCCGAACTCCGCTTCCCGGCGTTACAATGATCTGCCCGCTCCGGTGGCCTGGAGCGGGCAGGTTTTTTCCATGGCAAGAGGATGGCTGTGAGCACCGCAACCCCTACTGGTTCTGCCAATGCCGCCGATAGGGCCGCGCTGGAGCGTCTGGAGCGCGCTTTGGATGAGGTCATGCTGCGTGATCGCGAGACGCTCACGCGCAGGCTCAAGGGCCTCGAGCGACGCCTGCGAGAGGGCAAGCCGGTGGATCGCGGCCTGGCCGAGGTGGTGCGCGGCATCGAGCGCTCCGCGGCGCTGGTGGCCAGGCGCCGCGCACAGACGGTAACGCTCGACTATCCCGCCGAGCTGCCGGTAGCGGAACGGCGAGACGAGATTCTCGCCGCGCTGTGCGAGCATCAGGTGGTGGTGGTGGCCGGGGAGACCGGCTCGGGCAAGACCACCCAGCTGCCCAAGCTGTGCCTGGAGCTGGGCCTGGGACGGCGCGGTTTGATCGGCCACACCCAGCCGCGGCGGCTGGCGGCGCGCTCGGTGGCCACGCGTTTGGCCGAGGAGCTCCAGGTCCCGCTGGGCGAGCAGGTGGGCTATCAGGTGCGCTTCACCGACCAGAGTAGCGACGACACCCTGGTCAAGCTGATGACCGACGGCATCCTGCTGGCCGAGACCCGCCACGACCCGGATCTGACCCGCTACGAAGCGATCGTCATCGACGAGGCCCACGAGCGCAGTCTCAACATCGATTTCCTGCTCGGCTACCTCAAGCGGCTGCTGCCGCGGCGGCCGGAACTCAAGGTGATCATCACCTCGGCCACCATCGACGTGGCGCGCTTCGCCGAGCACTTCGCGCTGCCCGGGAAGGATGGCGTGCCCCGACCGGCGCCAGTGGTAGAGGTGTCGGGGCGTACCTACCCGGTTGAGGTACGCTACCGGCCGCTGGTGCGCGAGGAGGAGGACGAGGCCGACCGCACCCTGCAGGAGGGCATTCTCCACGCGGTGGAGGAGATCGAGCAGATCGAGCGGGAAAAGCGCTGGTTCCACGGCCCGCGGGACATCCTGGTGTTCCTGCCCGGCGAGCGCGAGATTCGCGAGACTGCCGATACGCTGCGCCGCGCCGACCTCAAGGCCACCGAGATCCTGCCGCTCTACGCGCGGCTCTCCAACGCCGAGCAGAACCGCGTCTTCGCCCCCCACGCCGGACGGCGCATCGTGCTGGCCACCAACGTCGCCGAGACTTCGCTCACGGTGCCGGGCATTCGCTACGTGATCGACCCGGGGCTGGTGCGCATCAGCCGCTACAGCTATCGCTCCAAGATCCAGCGGCTGCCGGTGGAGCCGGTCAGCCAGGCCAGCGCCGACCAGCGCAAGGGGCGCTGCGGGCGCGTGGCGGAAGGGCTTTGCATCCGCCTCTACGATGAGGAGGATTTCCTCTCCCGTCCCGAATTCACCGATCCCGAGATCCGGCGCACCAACCTGGCCTCGGTGATCCTGTCGATGCTGTCGCTCAAGCTCGGCGACATCGAACGGTTCCCCTTCGTCGACCCGCCCGACTCGCGCTTCATCACCGACGGCTTCCGCCTGCTGTTCGAACTGGGTGCGGTGGACGAGAGCAATCGTCTGACGGCGATAGGGCGCAAGCTCGCCCGGCTGCCCATCGACCCGCGCCTGGCGCGCATGGTGCTGGCCGGCGCCGAGCAGGGCAGCCTGCGCGACGTGCTGGTGGTGGTCTCGGCGTTGGCGGTGCAGGACCCGCGCGACCGCCCGGCGGAGAAGCGCGAGGCCGCCGATCAGGCCCACCGCCGCTGGCACGACCCGGACTCCGACTTCGTCGCCCTGCTCAACCTGTGGCAGGGCTTCGAGGCGGCCCGTGAGGAACTCTCGGGCAACCGCCTGCGACGCTGGTGCAAGGAGCGCTACCTCAACTACCTGCGTCTGCGCGAATGGCACGACACCTTCCGCCAGCTGCGTCAGCTGCTGCGCGAGATGGAGATCGAGGTGCCGCCGCCCACGCCGCCGCCCGAGCCCGCCGGTGAAGGGGAGACCCTAGACCAGGCCCGACAGCAGAACGCCGTGCAGCTGCACAAGGCGCTGCTGCCGGGGCTGCTCTCGCATCTGGGCATGCTCACCGAAAACCGCGAATACCTGGGCGCACGTAACCGCAAGTTCGTCATCCACCCCGGCTCCGGGCTGGCCAAGAAAGCGCCCAAGTGGCTGATGGCCTTCGAGCTGGTGGAGACCACCCGGCTGTTCGCGCGAACGGTGGCCAGGATCGAGCCGCAGTGGATCGAACCCGTGGCCGGGCATCTGGTCAAGCGCAGCCATAGCGAACCCCACTGGGAGATGAAGCGTGCCCAGGTGGTGGCCAAGGAGCAGGTCACCCTGTTCGGTCTGCCCATCGTCAGCGGGCGCAGCGTGCACTATGGGCCGATTGCGCCGCAGGAGTCGCGCGAACTGTTCATCCGCCGCGCGCTGGTGGAGGGGAATTTCCGCACCAAGGGTGAGTTCTTCGACTACAATCGCGCTCTGGTGGAGGAGGTCGAGGAGCTGGAGGATCGCGCCCGCAAGCGCGACATTCTGGTCGACGAGGAGACGCTGTTCGCCTTCTACGACGAGCGCATCCCCGAGGATATCGTCAACGGCAAGGGCTTCGAGGCGTGGCGCAGCAAGGCCGAGGCCAAGGATCCCGCCATCCTCAAGTTCGACCGCGCCGCGCTGCTGGCCCGGGAGGCCGCGGAGGTCACCCAGGCTCAGTACCCCGATGAGCTGGTGCTCGGTGGAGTGCGTTATCCGCTTGCCTACCGCTTCGAACCCGGCGCGCCGGACGACGGCGTGACGCTGACGGTGCCGGCGGCAATGCTGCCGCAGCTGCCGCGGGCACGGCTCGAGTGGCTGGTGCCGGGGCTGCTGCGCGAGAAGTGCATCGCCCTGCTCAAGTCGCTGCCCAAGTCGATCCGCCGCCAGGTGGTGCCGATTCCCGACTGGGTCGACGCGGCGCTGGAGACTCTCACGCCCGACGACGTGCCGCTCAGCGAGGCGCTGGGGGAGTTTCTGCGCCGCCGCACCGGGGTGCGCGTGCACCCCGACGATTGGCGCTACGACCAGCTCGAGCCCCACCTGATCATGAACGTGCGTGTCGTGAATCATGAAGGCAAGGAGCTTGGCCAGGGGCGTGACGTGCGCGAGCTGGAGCGACGCTTCGAGGCGGCAGCGGGCGAGGGTGCCCGGGCGCTGGCGGCCGAAGTCAGCGACGCACCGGACGTCGCCGGGCTACCCGACACCCCGCTGCCCGCGTCGCGGGTGACCACTCAGGTGGGTATCCGGGTCGAAGCGTATCCGGCGCTGGTGCCGGAAGGAGACGCCTTCCGCATCGAGCTGTTCGATCACCCCGGCAAGGCCGAGCAGGCCCATCGCCGCGGCGTGGTGCGGCTGGCCATGACCCGCCTGCCCGAGCAGGTACGTGTCATCCAGCAGCTCAAGGGGCTTGACGCTTGCGCCCTGCTGTTCACCAAGGTGGGCAGCAAGCGGGTCCTGGTCGACGACGTGGTCGAAGCAGTCTTCGCCCGTAGCATGGGCATGGCACCGTTGCCGCGCAGCAACGCCGAGCTCGACGCTCGCCTCGCTGCGACCCGCGGCGAACTGGTGCCCACTGCCGAAGCGCTGGTTGCCACGCTCAAGCGAGCGTTGGAAGGCCACCTGGCCGTGACCAAGGCGCTGAAGGGCAACCTGAACCTGGCGCTGGCCTTGGTATACAGTGATTTGAAGGCGCAGATGCAGCGGTTGGTGCACCCCGGCTTCGTGAGCGAAGCCGGGGAATGGCTTGAGGAATACCCGCGTTACATGGAGGCGGCCCTGATTCGCCTGGAGAAAGCCCCGCGCGAGCGCATGCGCGATCAGATGCACATGCAGGAGGTGCAGGACTTCGAGGCGCGCCTGGCCGCGCGCCGTGAGAGTCAGCGCCGCGGTGGCCACGAGGATCCCGAGCTGGTGGAATTCGGCTGGTGGATCGAGGAACTGCGGGTGTCGCTGTTCGCCCAGCAGTTGGGCACCCGCATGCCGGTTTCCGTCAAGCGCCTCGAGCGACGCTGGACGGAACTGACAGGACACGGTCAAGGTGGGGCCTGACCCGCCGATAAACGAGACATGAGGCATCGGTTCGCCGATGCCAGCCAGCGGTCAGCAGGCCGCATGAGGGAGAAACTGATGACAGACGTCGTGATTACCGGTACGGGACTCTTCACGCCGGAGCACGCCATCGACAACGATGCGCTGGTCGCCTCGTTCAACGCCTGGGTGGATATCGAGAACGAACGCCATGCCGCCGCCATCGCGGCCGGCGAGCGCGAACCGCTGGCATATTCGAGCAGCGAGTTCATCGTCAAGGCATCGGGGATCCACAGTCGCTACGTGCTGGATGCCGAGGGCATTCTCGACCCCGAGCGCATGCGTCCGCGTCTGCCCCAGCGCAGCAACGACGAACCCTCCATCCAGTGTGAGATGGGGCTTGCGGCCGCGACCCAGGCCCTCGCGGCCGCCGGTGTCGAGGCCGGTGACATCGACATGGTGATCGTCGCCTGTTCCAACCTGGAGCGCCCCTATCCGGCGGTAGCGGTGGAACTGCAGGCGGCGCTGGGCACCACCGGGCATGCGTTCGACATGAACGTGGCCTGCAGTTCGGCGACCTTCGCCATCGACCTGGCGGCAGGCGCCATTCGCGGCGGCAACGTCAAGCGCGCGCTGGTGGTCAATCCCGAGATCTGCTCGGCCCACCTCAACTTCCGCGACCGCGACAGCCATTTCATCTTCGGCGATGCCTGCACCGCGATCGTGCTGGAGAGTGCCGAGCTGGCCACCGCCGAGAGTCGCTTCGAGATCCTCGGGACGCGCCTGGCCACTCGCTTCTCCAATGCCATTCGCAACAATGCCGGCTTCCTCAATCGTGTCACCGACAGCGACCCGCTGGCCAGCGACAAGCTGTTCGTGCAGGAGGGGCGGCGGGTGTTCAAGGAGGTCTGTCCCATGGTGGCGGCCATGATCAGCGATCATCTGGCCAGCCTCGACCTGTCCGGCGACGACCTTGCGCGCCTGTGGCTGCACCAGGCCAACCACCATATGAACGACCTGATCGCCCGGCGGGTACTGGGCCACGATCCCGAACCCGGACAGGCACCGATCATCCTCGATCGCTATGCCAACACCAGCTCCGCGGGTTCGATCATTGCCTTCCATCTGCACCGTGACGACCTGACCTCGGGCGACATAGGGGTGGTCTGCTCGTTCGGCGCCGGGTACAGTGCCGGCTGCGTGGTGGTGCGCCGGCTGTGACGCACCCCCTATGAGAATCTTCAGGAGACGTAGCCGATGGTCGTGAAGCAGACCGGCTTTTTCACACGGGCCCTGGTCGCCATGTCGCTGTTGGCCATGCTGGCGGGCTGTGCCGGACGGGTGGCGGTGGAGGATCGCCATCCCGACGACCCCTGGGAGGGTTTCAATCGCCGGGTGTTCGCCTTCAACGAGGCGGTCGACCGGGCCGTACTGCGGCCGGTAGCGCGCGGCTACCGCACCGTCACGCCACAGCCGGTGCAGACCGGGGTCGGCAACTTCTTCTCCAACCTCGGCGAGATCCGCACCGCGCTCAACAGCCTGCTGCAGGGCAAGCCGGCCAACGCCGGTCTCGCGACCTCGCGCTTCGTGATCAACTCCACGGTGGGTATTGCCGGTCTGTGGGACTTCGCCACCCATATGGGCATCACCGTACAGGACGAGGATTTCGGCCAGACCCTGGGCGTCTGGGGGGTATCGGAGGGGCCTTACCTGGTGTTGCCGTTCCTGGGCCCCAGCACGGTAAGGGACACCGCCGGCCTGCCGCTGGATACGGTGACCTATCCGCTCTACTACGTGGAAGACGACAAGGTGCGCTATGGCCTGACCGCGCTGCGTGTCGTCGACGTGCGCGCAGGCTTCCTCGATCAGGAGGAGTTGATCCGGGGGGACCGCTATGTCTTCATACGCGATGCTTACCTGCAGCGTAGACGCTTCGAAGTCAGCGACGGCGAGCTGGGCGACGACCCGTTCGCCAGCGATGAGTTCGACTTCGATTTCGATGACGCCGACTTCGACGATGCCTTCGAAGAATCCGAGAGCGACGATGCCGATATCGCCGATTGAGGTCTGAGCCGATGGATCTACCCAAGCCGTTGATTGGCGTTCTCGACGAGCCCGGTGCCTACCGGGACGCCCTGGCGGAGACCATCGCCCGGGACGGCCTGGCGGTGTTCGCCGCCGAGCGCCTCGAGGATCTGCCCAAGGAGACGGTCTTGGTGGTGGCCCATGCTCAGGCGATTCCCAGTCTGGCCTGGTCGAGCCTGACCGAGCGCTTGCCCACCGTGGTGGTGAGCGACTCGCGGCTCGATGCCGATCTGCTGACCGCCGTCGACGTGGGCCTGGTGGATTACGTGGTCGAGCCGATGCGTCATGGGCAGCTGTTGCGACGCATGATCCGCAAGGCCATCGAGCTACGGCGGTTGGAAGATCAGCGCAAGCACGACCGCGAGCGACTCGCCCAGCTCAACGCGCACCTGGAAGAGTTGAACGAGAGCCTGGAGACGCACCTGGCGCTGCTGCGACTCGACCAGCAGGCCGGTGGGCAGATTCAGCGCAAGCTGCTGCCGCCTCACCCGCAGACCATCGAAGGGGTGACCTGCGATTACTGGCTGATTCCCTCGCTCTACCTGTCGGGAGATTTCCTCGATTTCCAGCGTCTGGACGATCGTCACATTCTTTTCTATTTTGCCGACGTGTCCGGTCACGGCGCCTCTTCCGCGTTCGTCACCGTGCTGCTCAAGTATCTGTTCAACCGCTGGTTGGCGGCCTGGGAGGCGGGCCAGCCGGCAGAGATGCCGGCGCGTTGGCTGGCGTCGCTCAACCGGGAATTGTTGGACACCGGGATCGGCAAGCACGCCACCCTGTTCGTTGGTGTCATTGACCGGCAGACCCGCGAGCTTCACTATTCGCTTGGCGCCCAACTGCCGAAGCCGCTGTTGGTAGCCGACGGGACGGTGAGCGAGCTGCCCGGTGAGGGTATGCCGGTGGGTCTGTTTCCGGACGTGGAGTATCCACGTTTGACGTATACGCTACCGTCGAACTTCCGGTTATGGTTGTGTTCGGATGGAATACTGGAGTGCCTGCCGGGCGAAACGCTCGACACGCGGCTCAGGGAACTCGAGCAACGTGTTTTGAACTGTGCGACGTTGGAGCGGCTTCGCGACAGCCTGATGCTGGACACTCCCCGCGACATCGATGCCGAAGGGGATGGCGGCGGACAGGAACTGCCCGATGACCTGACGATCATGATGTTGAGCGGATTTGGCAATGATCACGAATGAAGGCCGCGTCAAGGCGGCGTTCGACTCTGGTGTCTTCGTGCTCAAGCTGTGCGGTGACGTACGCTTGACGCTCTGCGCGACCCTCGACAGTCAGGCTCAGCAGCTGGCCCGAACGCCGGGGCTGCAGTCGCTGATAATCGACCTGCGCGAGGCCACCAACGTGGACTCCACCGCTCTGGGCTTCCTGGCCAAGGTCGCCATGGCGGTCAAGGACCACATCCTCTACAAGCCCACCATCGTGGTGGATAACCCCGATGTGCAGCGCATGCTCGAAGTGATGGGCTTCGCTCAGTTCTTCGCCATGGTGAAAGCGCCGCTGACCGAAACCTGTGAGCTGTGCGAGCTGCCTGAAATTCCCGCCGACATGGAAGAGATGCGCAAGCGCATCCTGGAAGCGCACCGCATCCTGATGCGCATGAACGAGCACAACCGGGAAGAGTTTCAACCGCTGGTGGAAATGCTCGAGGCGCAGGAGACCTCACACTCCCACAAGGATTGAGCTTCCCAGGGGCTGCCCAGACAGGACCAAGCCCCCAGGATAGACCCGCCTGCGGCCGGCATGGCGTCGCTGCCATGCCAACCGCACCCATCGTCGTCAAGCCGCTGCTCAGCCTTGACGCAGCTCGCCCAGCAGTTTCTCCAGCTTGCGCTGATCGTCGGCGAACTTGCGGATCCCCTCGGCCAGCTTCTCCGTGGCCATGGCGTCTTCGTTCATCGCCCAGCGGAACTCGGCTTCGTCCTGAGGCTCGGGCGGCGACGTCTCGGCGTCGACCGGCGACAGGCGGCGCTCGAGCCGGTCTTGGCGCTCTGCCAGCTCGCTGAGCAGGGCAGGCGAGATGGTCAGGCGGTCGCAGCCGGCCAGGGCCAGGATCTCACCGGTGTTGCGGAAGCTGGCGCCCATCACGATGGTCTTGTAGCCGTGCCCCTTGTAGTGCTCGTAGATGCGCTTGACCGACTTCACGCCGGGGTCGTTGTCGCCGCTGAAGTCGGCATCCGGCCATTTCTCGCGATTCCAGTCGAGGATGCGGCCGACGAAAGGCGAGACCAGGGTCACCCCGGCATCGGCGCAGGCCTGGGCCTGGGCGAAGCTGAACAGCAGGGTCAGGTTGCAGTGGATACCCTCGCGCTCGAGCTGGCGGGCGGCGCGAATGCCCTCCCAGGTCGAGGCGATCTTGATCAGGATGCGCTCGGCCCCGATGCCGTGGCGCTCGTAACGTTCGATCAGTGAGCGGGCGCGGGCCAGGGTCGCCTCGGTATCGAAGGAGAGCCGGGCGCTGACCTCGGTGGAGACGTAGCCGGGCACGAGACCGCTGATCTCGCTGCCGATCTCCACCGCCACGGCGTCCAGCGCATCGTCGATGTCGGTGGCCTGCCGGGCGATCTCTGCCAGCCGCTCGCGTCGGCCCTCATGCTGGGCTGCCTGCAGAATCAAGGAGGGATTGGTGGTCGCATCGGTGGGGGCAAAACGACGAATGGCATCGATGTCGCCGGTGTCGGCCACGACGGTACTCATCGTCTTGAGTTGGGTAAGCAGATCCTCGGCCATGGGACTCCCTTCGTCGGCGTGATGGTGTCAGGTCACTTTAACAAGGCGGCGCTGCTTTCTGTACCCCGCAGGTGGGGTGGAGAATTGATGACGCGAGGCTGCCAGACATCGGCATGAAGGACAGGCTCGGACTCTGGAAGACTTTCCTGGGCTGCAGTGATGCGGAAGCGGCCGGCGTGGGCCTGCATGTGCTCGGCCTTCTCGCGCAGTGCGTGGGCACTTTGGGTAGAGAGAATCACCAACTGCTGGTTGTCCTGGGTTACCCTGGTCATGTCGTCCATGGCCTGGTTGAGCTGCGCGATGCCGTCATGCTGCTGATGTGACGCGCGTTCGATGTCCTCCATCAGTCGGTTGACTTCGTCGATTGCCTGCACGATCTCCGTCATGCCCTGATTGGCGTGGCTCGAGAGTTCGTTACCACGCCGAGTGCTGTTGCGGGAGGCGCCGAGAAGGTCGCGAATGCGGTGGGCGGCCTCGGCACTGCGAGAGGCCAGCGAGCGCACCTCGCCGGCAACGACGCCGAAGCCACGGCCCTGGTCGCCGGCCCGGGCGGCCTCCACCGATGCATTGAGCGCCAGGATGTTGGTCTGGAAAGCGATCGAGTCGATCAGGTCTACGATTGAGTTGACCTGGGTCGCGTGCTCGTGGATCTCTTCCATCGTCCTGATGAAGCGCTGCATCACGACTTCTCCCTGCTGCGCCTTGTCGAGAGCCGTATTGGTCAGTGTTCTGACCTGGTTGGCGCTTTCGGCATTGTCCGCCACGTTGTCGGTCAGCTCACGCAGATGCGAGGCGGTCTTTTCGAGGGCTGCGCCCTGCTGGCGAGTGCGTACGGCAAGCGACTGGTTGCTCTGCGCCAATCGCTCGGCGCTGTCGAAGACGTGATGGCTGGTGTCGTGCAGATGGCTAACCGTCTCTACCAGCGATTGCTGCATGCCCGAAAGTTCGTGGAAGAGCTGTCTGATCTCCTTGAAGCCGCTGGCCACGACAGGCTCGGTCAGGTTGCCCTTGGCGATGGTGCGGAAATGGACTACGACGTTCTGCAGCGGGGTAAGAACGCAGCGCTGACCCAGCCAGGCCATGAGAACCAGGACGACGAGGGTCAGAGCGAGACCGGAGGTCAGCAGCCAGGTGAACAGCTGGGCCTGACCTTCCGCATGGTGCAGCAGCGCCACACCCTGTTGGTCGGCCAAGGCATAGAAGTGCCGCGCGCTCTCGGTCAGGGCTTGGCTGTTATCCACGGCTTCCAGGGTCAACTGCCGGTAGGCGCTGCGATCGCCTGCTCGTATGGCCATGAGCTGTTGCTGCATCGTTTCGATCAGCCTCGTGGCGTCAGCGTCGAGGGTATCGCGCAAGGCGCCATGCGGCGTAGAGCGTGTAGCTTCGAGGAAGGAAGTAAGGCTAGTCGTCATTTCTTCGAGTTCGGCTTCTATCGCTTGCAGAGCCGCCAACGGGTCACCCAAGGAGGGGCGCAACTGTCGCTCCAGGGCGCGGTCCATGCGATTGAGCCCCTCGAGGCTGGCGATATGCATGCGGTTGAGCGTCGAAGCCTGCTCTACGTTGATCCGTTCGAGCGCGGCAAGGTCGAGCCGGCTCTGCTGCATCACTTTCCAGGTCAGCGAAGCGAAAGCCAGCAGCAGCAGGGTTACCAGGCTCAGCATGGCAAGGCTGGTTTGACGGATGGAGAGGTTCTGAAGGCGCGTCACATGGTGCTCCCTGAAGGCGTCTGATCGAATTCAGGGAAAGGGTAAAGCGCTAATATTACATTTCATGACAAAGGCGGCTTCGCTTCGAGGCGATCTTCCCCAAGCATGCTAGTATCATTAGCGACCTATCTTTCTGCCATTCGAGCATAGGGAGTTGCCTTGACCCTGACGCCTGGAAGAGTCTCTCTGCTGGTTGCTATCAATACCGCGCTGGCTCCCTTTGCCATCGATGCCTATTTGCCGGCCATGGGCGTGCTGGCGGCCAGCATCGGGGCCAGCATTCACCATACCGAGCTCTCGATCAGCGTGTTCATGGCCGGCTTCGCCATCGGCCAGCTGCTGTTCGGCCCGGTGTCAGACCGCCTGGGGCGCAAGCCGGTGCTGCTGTCGGGGCTGGTGGTGTTCCTGCTGGCCAGCCTGATGCTGGCCACGGTCGGCACCCTGACGGAGCTGCTGGCATGGCGTTTCGTGCAGGCTCTGGGCGGTGGGGCCTGCGTGGTCAATTCGGCAGCCATCGTGCGCGACTGTTTCAGCGGCAAGCAGGCGGCGAGCGTCATCTCCACCATGGCGATGATCATGATGCTGGCGCCGTTGGTGGCGCCGCTGTTCGGTAGTGCCTTGTTGTACCTGTCCGGCTGGCGCGTGATCTTCGTCTTCCTGGCGGGCTACGCGGCGTTTCTGCTGTGGCTGATGTCCACCCAACTGCCCGAGACGCGCGATCCGAATCAGCCTGTGGCATCCTTTCCTCAGGTGTTGCGCAACTACGTCAGCGTGGTGCGCCATCGAGAGGGGTTGGGCTACATCTTCGCGGTGTCGGCCTCGTTTGGCGGCCTGTTCGCCTTCGTCACCGCGTCGCCCTTCGTCTACATGGAGCACTTCGGCCTGTCGCCGGCCGTCTATCCCTTCGTGCTGGGGGCCAACGTGATCTTCATCGCGCTTTCCAATCGGCTCAACATCCACCTGTTGAAGTCGCGTACGCCGCTGCAGAATCTCTACCTGGGACTCGCCATCCAACTGGTGGCGGCGGGTAGCCTGGTGACGACCGTACTGACCGGGATGGCCTCGCTGCCGATGGTAGTGGCCCTGGTGATGCTCTATTCAGGCATGATCGGGCTGATCTCGCCCAATGCCATGGCGCTGCTGCTGGATCACTTCGGCCACATGAGCGCCACGGCCACGGCGCTGATGGGGGCGGCCAAGTTCGGCTCCGCGGCGCTGGCGGGGGTGATGGTAGGCGCCTTCGAGATCGAGAGCCTGTGGCCCATGGTACTGACCATGCTGGTGGCCTCGCTGTTCGGCAACGTCATGCTGTCGCGGCTGGCCGGGCGCCCCGTGCATGCCTGACGCCTTCCTTCTGTGGCTCGACATGGCGCCGATCACCTGGCTCGGCTGTGCCCTGGTATTGGCCTTGGGCGCCTTCGTGCAGCGCGCCACCGGCTTCGGTCTGGCGGTGGTCGGTGCACCCTTGCTGCTGATGCTCGAGCCGCGCCTGGTGCCGGTGATCCTGGTGCTGTTCGGTTTCACCGTGTCGTTGATGACGGTGCGTCACTACCGTCACGAGGTGCGGATCGGCGAGATCGGCATGGCGTTGATCGGGCGTCTTCCCGGCAATGCCCTGGGCCTGTGGCTGCTGCTTGCCGCCCCGATGGTGCTGCTGGAAAAGCTGATCGCCTTCAGCGTGCTGTTCGCCGTGGCGGTGACGCTGTTTCGCCTGCGCCTGCCGGTCAACCGCGCAAGCCTGTTCGGCGCCGGCGTGGTCTCGGGCATCTTCGGCACCGTGGCCGCCATCGGTGGGCCGCCCATGGTGCTGCTGATGCACGGCCTGTCGCCGGATCGGCTGCGCGGCAATCTGTCGGCGTTCTTCATCATCACCGCCAGCCTGACGCTGGTGACCCTGGCGTTGGCCGGTCAGGTACGCCTGTGGCACCTGGGGCTGGCGCTCACCTTCCTGCCGGCGGTACTGGCCGGCAACGCCCTGGCCGATCGTATCGCCCACAAGCTAGACCGGCGCCGCCTGCAGGGCGCTTCACTCGCCTTGTGTACGCTGGCGGCACTGGGCCTTCTGCTGTAATTCGTTACGATCCGTTCACGTGTCATCTTTCTGCAATCAATCGTCTCCAGAATCACTTCTGCGAATGGCCCTCGGGCCAAGACGACACTGCCAGGCCGTGGGGTCTGTCGGATCAAAACGCAGAGAGGATCGTGAAGATGAGCTTCAAGAAGAGCACGCTGAGCATGGCGATCGCCGCTTCCCTCGCCGTCGGTCTGTCGACCGCCGCCCAGGCCCGCGACACCATCCAGATCGCCGGTTCCTCCACCGTGCTGCCGTTTGCCAGCATCGTTGCCGAGGAGTTCGGTGCTTCCTTCCCGCAGTTCAACACCCCGGTGGTGGGTTCCGGTGGCTCCGGTGGCGGCCTGCGCCAGTTCTGTCAGGGCGTCGGCGAGAACACCATCGACATCGCCAATTCCTCACGCGCCATTCGTTCCGGCGAGCTCGAGAACTGCGCTGCCAACGGCGTCAACGAGGTGCTCGAGGTCATGTTCGGCTATGACGGCATCGTCTTCGCCTCGCGCGCCGACCGCGGTGAGTTCGCTCTGACCCCGCAGCACGTCTTCGCCGCTGCCGCCGCCCAGATCCCCCAGGACGGCCAGCTGGTCGCCAACCCCTATACCCGCTGGTCCGAGATCGACGCCGATCTGCCCGACCAGGAGATCGTGCTGGTCATCCCGGCCTCCAACCACGGCACGCGTGAGGTCTTCGAGGAGAAGGTGCTGCACGCCGGCTGCGACAGTTACGCCGAGATCGAGGGCGATGCCTGCAACAACCTGCGCGGCGACGGTCGCATCATCGAGATCGCCGGCGACTACACCGAGACCCTGGCGCGACTGGATGCCCAGGCCGATGCGGTGGGCGTCTTCGGTCTGAGCTTCTATGACCAGAACCGTGACCGTCTGCAGGTGGCCACCGTCGACGGCGTGACGCCGAGCCTGGAGACCATCGGCTCCGGCGAGTATCCGGTATCGCGTCCGCTGTTCTTCTACGTCAAGGGGGAGCACCTCGACGTGATTCCCGGCCTGGCCGAGTACACCGAGTTCTTCCTCAGCGATGCCATCTCCGGCTTCGGCAGCCCGCTGGAGGATGCCGGTCTGATTCCGATGGACGACGACGAACGTGCCCAGGCGCTGGAGCAGTTCCAGGCGCGCACCGTGGTTTCCGCCGAGTAACACGGGAGCCGTAACGGGGAGCGGCAGCCGCCGCTCCCCGACTCGGACGCAAGAGCGCAAGCTGGAGAGACGATGAATCTTGTCTTGATCGCTACCGTGTTGATCGTGATGGCCATGGCCTATCAGGTCGGGCTGTCTCGCAGCAGGGCGGTGGCAAGCGGTGGGGTGCGCCTGCACTCTCGCCCCGGATATTACGGTGTGCTGGTCGCCCTCTGGTGTGGGCTGCCGGCACTGCTGCTTTTTGGCGTCTGGCTGCTGCTGCAGGACGCCATCGTCGAAGTGCTGGTCATCCAGCAACTGCCGGCCGAGCTGGCCGGGTTGAGTGAGCGCGAGACCCAGGTGCTGATGCGCCGCATCGGGGCGCTGGCCTCGGGGCAGGGCGTGAGCGGAGAGGTGCAGGCCTTCGAAGTGGCCGCCGCCCAGCAGATGGCTCGCCTCGAGAGCATGGGGCGGCTGGCCATGATCGCGGCCATGGCCGTACTGGCCGTCGTCGGCCTGGTCGCGGCGCAACGGCGCATTGCGCCGCAGCTGCGTGCGCGCAACCATGTCGAGCGGTTGATCACGGCGCTGCTGGCGTTGAGTTCCGGCGTCGCCATTCTGACCACGGTGGGGATCGTGCTGTCGCTGGTGGGCGAGGCGCTCCATTTCTTCCGCTACATCAGCCCCGCGGAGTTCTTCTTCGGCACCGTCTGGAACCCGCGCTTCAGCACCTCCGGTACCGGTCAGCAGGGCGAGTTCGGGCTGTTACCGCTGCTGTGGGGCACGCTCATGGTCAGCGCCATCGCGCTGCTGGTGGCGATTCCGCTGGGGTTGATGACGGCCATCTACATGGCCGAGTATGCGCCGCCGTGGCTGCGCAACGTGGCCAAGCCGATCATCGAGGTGCTGGCAGGCATCCCGACCATCGTGTACGGCTTCTTCGCCCTGATCGTGATCGGCCCCTTCCTGTCCGGGCTGGGCGACATGCTGGGAATCGGCATACGTGCCACCAGCGCGCTGACGGCGGGGCTGGTGATGGGAATCATGATCATTCCCTTCGTCTCTTCGCTCTCCGATGACATCATCACCCAGGTGCCGAAGTCGCTGCGCGATGGCGCCCTGGGGCTCGGCGCCACCAAGTCGGAGATGATCCGCCAGGTCGTGCTGCCCGCCGCGCTGCCGGGCATCGTCGGTGCCTTCCTGCTGGCTGCCAGTCGGGCCATCGGCGAGACCATGATCGTGGTGCTGGCGGCCGGCAACAATCCGGTGCTGCATGCCAATCCCTTCGAGGCGATCTCCACCATCACCGTGACCATCGTTAACCAGTTGACCGGCGACATGGACTTCTCCAGCCCGCAGTCGCTGGTGGCGTTCGCGCTCGGCCTTACGCTGTTCGTCATCACCCTGGGACTCAATGTGATCGCCCTGGTGGTGGTGCGCAAATACCGTCAGCAATATGAGTGACGCCCCGTGACCGCTACCAATTTCGACATTGCCGATACCAGACGCCGTGAGCGCCTCGATACCATCCAGCGCTCGCTGAACGCCCGCCATGCCCGCGAGCGTCGCTTCAGGTTCATGGGCTTGGCCGCCGTCGTCACCGGTCTGGTGCTGGTGGCGATCCTGTTCACCAGCATCCTGGCCCGCGGGCTGCCGGCCTTCTGGCAGGCCACCCTCTATCTCGACGTCTACCTCGACCCCGAGATCATCCAGGTGGACGAGCGACCGGTGCGCCAGGCAGGGGAGAGCCCGGCCCAGTTTCGGGAGCGCGAACTCGCCTGGCTGAATCAGCTTGGCCTGGTCAACTGGAACGCCCTGATCGACGAGGCGCTCAAGGCACATCTGCCGGGGGAGATCGAGTCGCGCCAGGCCCGCGACCTGCGCGCGCTGGTGGCCAGCGGTGAGCGCTTCGCCCTGCGCGACCGTGTCATCGAGAATCCCGAGCTGATCGGACAGACCATCACCGTCAAGATGCTGGCCAGTGCCAACGTGGACGTCTGGCTGAAGGGCAACATCGACCGCAACCTTCCGGACCACCGCCAGCAGCTGAGTGCCCAGACCCGAGAATGGGCGGATCATCTCGAGGCTCAGGGAGTGATTCGCAACGCCTTCAGCACCTCACTGTTCCTCAATACGGATTCGCGCAGCTCGCCGGCCTCGGCGGGTCTGGCCGGTGCCTTCATGGGCTCGCTGTTCATGATGCTGATCGTCATCCTGCTGTCGGTGCCGCTGGGGGTGGCCAGCGCCATCTACCTGGAAGAGTTCGCGCCCCGGAACCGCCTGACCGATCTCATCGAGATCAACATCAACAACCTGGCGGCGGTGCCTTCGATCATCTTCGGCCTGCTGGGGGCGGCGATCTTCATCGGCTATCTGCGCCTGCCGCTTTCCGCGCCGCTGGTGGGCGGCCTGGTGCTTACTCTGATGACGCTGCCCACCATCATCATCGCCACGCGTTCGGCGCTGCGCGCGATTCCGCCATCGATTCGCCAGGCGGCGCTGGGCATCGGTGCGTCGCGGGTGCAGACGGTGTTCCATCACGTGTTGCCGCTGGCGCTGCCCGGCATCCTGACCGGCTCGATCCTGGGGGTGGCCCAGGCGCTGGGGGAGACGGCACCGCTGCTGCTGATCGGCATGAACGCCTTCGTCGCCAACGTGCCCAGCTCGCCCATGGACCAGGCCACGGCGCTGCCGGTGCAGATCTACCTGTGGCAAGGCAACGAACTACGCAACTTCTTCGAGGCACGCACCTCGGCGGCCATCATCGTGCTGCTGGGGCTGATGCTGAGCCTCAATGCGACGGCCATCTGGCTGCGCAAGAAATTCGAGACGAGGTGGTAACCATGACTGTATCCGTCACCGTGCCAACGGCCATGAACAAGCGCGCGGCGCAAGCGGCGAGCGTCAAGATGAGCGCCCGCGGCGTCAAGGTCTTCTACGGCGAGAACGAGGCGCTGCACGGCATCGATCTCGATATCATGGAGCATGAGGTGATTGCTTTCATCGGTCCGTCGGGCTGCGGCAAGTCGACCTTCCTGCGCTGCCTGAACCGCATGAACGACACCATTGCGGGGAGTCGCGTCGAGGGCCAGGTGACTCTCGACGGCAACGACATCTACGACCCCTCGCTCGACGTGGTGCTGCTGCGTGCCCAGGTCGGCATCGTGTTCCAGAAGCCCAATCCCTTCCCCAAGTCGATCTACGAGAACATCGCCTACGGCCCGCGCCTGCACGGTCTGGCCCGGCGGCGTGCCGAACTCGACGACATCGTCGAGAGCAGCCTGCGGCGTGCCGGGCTGTGGGACGAGGTGAAGGATCGCCTCAACGAGCCCGGTACCAGCCTCTCCGGCGGTCAGCAGCAGCGCCTGTGCATTGCGCGCACCATTGCGGTGAGCCCCGAGGTGATCCTGATGGACGAGCCCTGCTCGGCCCTCGATCCCATCGCCACTGGCAAGATCGAGCAGCTCATCGACGAGCTGAGCGAGAGCTACACCATCGTCATGGTGACCCACAACATGCAGCAGGCGGCGCGGGTGGCGCACAAGACGGCCTTCTTCCACCTCGGCGACCTGGTCGAAGTGGGCGATACCGACGACATCTTCACCAACCCGCGCGAACAGCGCACCCACGACTACATTACCGGTCGCTTCGGCTAGGCTGGGGTGCAGGCTCGAGGCGAGCGCTGACGCCCGGGACGCCACTTCGCTAGAATGGGGGCTCCTAATCGCGCCGTTGGAGACGTCTCGTGCCCGAGCTCGATCCCGTTCGCCTCTTCAAATGCCTTGCCGACGAGACCCGCCTGACGCTGACTCTGCTGATTCGTGAGGAAGGGGAGCTGTGCGTCTGCGAGATGACTCACGCCCTGCAAGAGTCGCAGCCCAAGGTCTCGCGGCACCTGGCGCAGCTGCGCGCCTGCGGGTTGTTCAGCGACCGCCGCGAGGGGCAGTGGGTCTACTACCGCATCTCCGATGCGCTGCCGGGCTGGGTGAGCGAGGTGCTGGCGGCGGCAGAGACAGGTCTGCAAAGCCGCCTGGTCGAGTTCCAGCAGCGCCTGCAGGGCATGGGCAATCGGCCCGAGCGGAGAGCCGCTCTCTGCTGATTCGGCTTCATGCCTGCCGTGCCGGCGCGGGCTCTGCCGAACCGCTCACGCCACGCAGCGCCCACAGGCCGAGGATCGGTCCCGGCAGCAGCCACCACAGCACCCAGAGCTCCTGCAGCGACCACAACGTGGTGGTCAGCGAGATGGCGGGAATGGTGAGCGCGAAGCCGATGGCGTTCATCACCGCCAGGGTGGAGCCGACCCGCTCGCGGGGAGCCGTCGCGGCGGCCAGGGCGGAGAACTGCGGCGAGTCGGCGATCACCGTGAGTCCCCACAGGAACAGCAGTGCCAACAGCAGGCCCGGCGGAGCCCAGGCCAGCAGCGGGTAGATCAGACAGAGCACGCCGGAGGCCGTCAGTGCCCAGCGCGCCACCCACAGGCTGCCCAGCCGCCGGCTCAGCGCACCGCCCCCCACGCAGCCCGCCAGCCCCAGTGCAATGATGCCGAAGGAAAGCCACGCCACCAGATCGGTGGAAGCCATGAGCCGTTCGACTTCGCGCATGACCAGGAAGGGCGTCAGCATCCAGAAGGCGTAGAGTTCCCAGCAGTGACCGAAGTAACCGCCAGCCACGGCGCGAAAGCGTTTTGCGCCCAAGGCGGCGAGGCCTTCGGAAAGCCGCGCCTTGCCTGCGGAAGGCGGCAGGTGCGGGCCGTCGCCGAGCCGCAGCACCATGGCGCCGCCCAGCAGGGCCAGCAGCGAGGCGCCCAGCAGCGGCCACTCCCACGGCATGCCCAGGGTTCCACCGCGCAGCAGATGCGGCATGGCGGTACCGAGAGTCAGCATGCCCACCAGCCAGGAGAGTGCCGCTCCGGTGTGCTTGGGCGTCCAGCCGATCACCAGCTTCATGCCCAGCGGGTAGATGCCGGCCAGGCACAGTCCGGTGACGAAGCGCAGCAGCACCGCCAGCGGAAACTGGGTAGCCGCCAGTACGAAGGCGCCATTGACCAGCGCGCCGGCCAGGCAGGAGGCGGCGAAGATGCGGCTGGCGCGAAAGCGGTCGGCAAGCCCGGTGGTGGCGATGAACAGGGTGCCGCAGATGAAGCCCGCCTGTACGGCGAGCGTCAGCCGGCCCAGGTCGACCTCGGAGAAGCCGAGATCCCGCGACAGCGAGAGTCCTACGCCGTTGACGGAGAACCACAGCGAGGTGCCGCACAGCTGGGCGAAGACGATGACGGTGAGCGCATGGCGCTGCAATGAGTTGGCGTTCATGCTTGCATCTTCATTGCGCCCCTTCGGCGAGGCAAGCCGCCATTCGTCGGTCTCAGGCCGGGGAGAAGCGATGGCGGGTGCGGTTGGCGATGCGCACCAGGGCCAGCATCAGCGGTACCTCCACCAGCACGCCGACCACGGTGGCCAGCGCCGCGCCGGACTGCAGGCCGAACAGCGCGATGGCCACCGCCACCGCCAGCTCGAAGAAGTTGCTGGCGCCGATCATGGCCCCGGGGGCGGCCACGTTGTGCGGTACCTTCCAGGCCTTGGCCCAGCCATAGGCGATGTAGAAGATCAGGAAGGTCTGCGCGATCAGCGGAATGGCGATCAGCACGATGTGCAGCGGGTTGGCGAGAATCACGTCGCCCTGGAAGGCGAACAGCAGCACCAGGGTGACGATCAGGCCGATGGGAGTGATCGGCCCGATCCGCTTCATGAAGACATTGTCGTACCACGCGTTGCCGCGCCGGGCGATCAGGGTGCGGCGCGTCAGGTAGCCGGCCGTGAGCGGGATGACGATGTAGAGAAACACCGACAGCGCCACGGTATCCCATGGCACCTGGATGTTGGAAACGCCAAGCAGCAGCACCACGATGGGAGCGAAGGCGAACAGCATGATCAGGTCGTTGAGCGAGACCTGTACCAGGGTGTAGGCGGCGTCGCCGCGGGTCAGGGTGCTCCAGACGAAGACCATGGCGGTACAGGGCGCGGCGCCGAGCAGGATCGCTCCGGCCAGGTATTGCTGGGCCAGCGGCTCGGGGATCCACGGCCGGAACAGCACCATCAGGAAGAACCAGGCGATGGCGAACATGGTGAAGGGCTTGATCAGCCAATTCACCGTGGTGGTGATGACGAGTCCCTTGGGCTGGCGGCGAACGCCGAGTACCGCGGCAAAATCGATCTGCGCCATCATCGGGAAGATCATGGCCCAGATCAGAATGGCCACCGGAATCGATACCTGGGCGACCTCGAATCGTGCCAACGTCTCGGGTATGGCCGGGGCGAACTGGCCAAGCAGTACGCCCGCGACGATGGCCAATGCCACCCACACGGAGAGAAAGCGTTCGAAGCGTCCCATGCCTTCGGCAGAGGAAGGCGCCTGGGGGAGGGTGTCCTCGGACATGTGTCGCTCCTGCGCGAGATGGGCTTGGCGAAAGATATATGGTTTTCCATATATGAGCAACGCCAGCCGGCGTGTCGAACCCGGTGCCTGCGCTGTTATGATTCGGCCAGTACCGATGATGGGGAAGCGATTTGGGCTCAACCGAACCTCTGCGGCTTGCTGGCGTCGGCATCGGCGCGCTGAGCGATATCGATCTCGGGATAGCGCCCGGCGAGATCGGCTGCATCTCCGGCGCCAGCGGCTCGGGCAAGAGCCGGTTGCTGCGCGCCGTGGCCGATCTGGAACCTCACGCCGGCGAGGTGTGGCTGGGTGAGCAGGCCCAGTCGCAAACGCCGGGGCATGTCTGGCGCCGCCAGGTGATGCTGGTGCCGGCCGAGAGTCACTGGTGGGAGGAGAGGGTGGGGGAGCACTTCGCCAAGCGTCCCGCAGAGAGCGAGCTCGAGGCGCTGGGCTTCACGCCCGATACCCTAGAATGGCAGGTGAGCCGACTCTCCACCGGCGAGAAGCAGCGCCTTGGGCTGCTGCGGGCGGTGAGCCTCGAGCCGCGGGCGCTGCTGCTCGACGAGCCGACCGCCAATCTGGATGACGCCACCAGCGAGCGGGTGGAAGCCTGGCTGGTCGCGCGTATCCGCTCCCGCGGCTGGCCCACCCTGTGGGTGGCCCACGACCGCGACCAGATCGCCCGCGTGGGGAGCAGCCATTGGCGTATCGAGCAGGGATGGCTGACGCAGGAGAGTCTGGCATGGATGTGATCGAGCTCTCCTGGTGGCAGCTGGCCCTGGCGGCACTGATGGTGGTGGCACTTGCCGCATGCACCGCCGCCATGCGCCTGGGCATGAGCCGCAGCCTGCTGGTTGCGGCACTGCGCACCGTCATTCAGCTGGCACTGGTGGGCCTGGTACTGGAGGCGCTGTTCGCCGCCGAGCGGCTGGTGTGGGTGGTGCTGATGGCGCTGGCGATGCTGCTGATCGCCGGACGCGAGGTGATGGCGCGCCAGAAGCGCCGGCTGCTGGGCGGCTGGGCCTTCGGCATCGGCACGCTGTCGATGTTTCTCTCCTCGTTCACCGTTGCCGTGCTGACGCTGACCGTGATCATCGGCCCCGAGCCCTGGTACCGGCCGCAGTACGCCATACCGCTGCTGGGCATGCTGCTCGGCAATACCATGACCGGCGTCGCCCTGGCGCTGGATCGGCTGACCGATACCGCCTGGCGTCAGCGCGGCGTGATCGAGAACCGGCTGATGCTCGGCCAGCCTTGGCAGGAGGCGATCGGCGACATTCGTCGCGAGGCGATGCGCAGTGGCTTGATGCCGATGATCAACGCCATGGCCGCGGCGGGCGTGGTCAGCCTGCCGGGCATGATGACCGGCCAGATCCTCGCCGGCACCGCGCCGGGCCTGGCGGTGAAGTACCAGATCCTGATCATGTTCGCGATCACGCTGGGCACCGGCTTCGGCACCCTGGCGGCGGTCTCGGCGGGCAGCCGCCGGCTGTTCGATTCCCGCGAGCGGCTGCGGCTGGACCGGCTTTCGAGCCCACGATCCTAGCCCAATGGCGGCTCAACACCTGCACATGAAAACGCCCGCCCCTGTCGAGGAGGCGGGCGTCGTCGGTGGCGCTCGATCAACCGATCAGTTTCTAATCCACGAGTTCGACGGCCACCGCGGTGGCTTCGCCGCCGCCGATGCACAGGCTGGCGATACCGCGCTTGCCGCCCTTGGTGCGCAGGGCGTGGATCAGGGTCGCGATGATGCGCGACCCGGTGGAGCCGATGGGGTGGCCCTGGGCGCAGGCACCGCCGAAGACGTTGACCTTGTCGTGCGGAATGTCGAGCCCGTCCATGGCCAGCAGCGTGACCACGGCGAAGGCCTCGTTGATCTCGAACAGGTCGACGTCGGCCACGCCCCAGCCCAGCTTCTTCATCAGCTTGTCGATGGCGCCCACCGGGGCGATTGTGAACTCGCTGGGGTGCTGGGAGTGGGTGCTGTGACCCAGCATACGGGCCAGCGGCTTGCTGCCGAGCCGGTCGGCCGCGGCCTGACTGGCCAGGATCAGCGCCGAGGCACCGTCGGAGATGGAGCTGGAGTTGGCCGCGGTGATGGTCCCGTCCTTGGCAAAGGCGGGGCGCAGCTGGCGGATCTTGTCGAGCTTGGCCTGGAACGGCTGCTCGTCGTGCTCGACCACGCTTTCACCCTGACGGCCGGTGACGGTGACAGGGGCCATCTCGGCCATGAGATGGCCGGCATTGGTGGCCGCCATGGCCCGCTCCAGCGAGGCGATGGCGCAGTCGTCCAGGCGCTCGCGGGAATAGCCGCGCTGGCTGGCGATCTCCTGAGCGAACACGCCCATCAGCTTGCCGGTTTCGGCGTCTTCCAGGCCGTCGAGGAACATGTGATCCTTCAGCTCGCCATGGCCCAGACGGTAGCCGGTGCGCGCCTTGGTCAGCACGTGCGGCGCGTTGGACATCGACTCCATGCCGCCGGCCAGGATCACCTCGCCGCTGCCGGCGCGGATCAGGTCGTGGGCCAGCATGGCGGCCTTCATGCCCGAGCCGCACAGCTTGTTGATGGTAGTGGCGCCGATGCCGTCGGGAATGCCGGCCTGACGCATGGCCTGGCGAGCCGGCCCCTGCTTGACCCCAGCCGGCAGCACGCAGCCCATGATGCCTTCATCGATGCTGTCGGCCTCGATACCGGCTCGCTCGATGGCGGCACGAATCGCCGTGGCGGCGAGCTCGGGTGCCGTGAGACTGGCCAGGCTGCCGAGCATGCCGCCCATGGGCGTGCGGGTGGCGGAAAGAAAGACGATATCGTTGGGGCTGCTCATGGTGGCGGTCTCCTGGTATTGCTGGGATGGTTTGTCGTTGTCGCGAGCCGGTCTAGCGCCAAGGCCGTCTCTGGCATGTATTCTCACGTTTTCGCAGCGCCGTCTCGACGCTAGTCGCGTTGACCTCTTTGCGCCGCTGTGTTCTTCTCAAGATCAACCAAGCAAGCGCTAGTGTAAACCCGATGAATGTCGTTAACGAGTCCCCACGCCGCAAGGAATTGACCCGTCTGGCCGCGCAATTGTTCGTTCAGGAGGGGTTCGACCGTACCACCGTGCGCATGCTGGCCCAGGAGATGGGCATCAAGTCCGGCAGCCTGTTCCATCACTTCCGCGACAAGCAGGAGATCCTCGCGGCGGTAATCGAGGAGGGCACCCAGAACGCTCTGGCACTGGCGCGTCAGGCGCTCGAAGAGTGCGGCGACTCGGCCGGCGAAAGGCTGCATGCCATGGCCAGGGCGCATCTGCAGACGCTGTTGACCGACCGCAATGCGCACGTCGTCGCGCTCTACGAGTGGCGGCGGCTGGATGCTGCATCGCGGGATCATCTCAGCCATCTGCGAGATGCCTACGAAGAGCTGTGGGAGCAGGTCATCGACGAGGCCCTGGCGGCCGGTCTGATACACGGCGACCGCTTCCTCGTCTCGCGCTTCGTCATGGGGGCGCTCAACTGGACGGTGCGCTGGTACGACCCCGAAGGCGCACGCAAACCCGAAGACCTGGCCCATGAGCTGGTCGCGATGATCACCACGTCAGCCCACACCCCGCCTGGGCTGTCGACCAAGGTCTAGCCCTTACCCCTCGCTAGAGGGGTTGCCCCGCCCCGAGTTTGCTTCTAGCTTGTACCTAGCGCTTGCTAGGTTGACGCTTACGTCAACTGCATCTAAGCAGAAGAGATCCAAACGGAATGGAACGGCGAACCGGCCTCGACACTGACGAAGCGTCGAGGCGGCGCATCAACAACAAGCACAACTCGGCACAAGAGGGCAGTCAATGAGCACGCAATCGCTTCCTGAGTATTCCGCCTTTATGGAGCGCTTCTCCATCGACGAGGTCATCGCACGTCTCGACGATCACGCCGATGGCAAGTTCAACGCTTTCGAATCCTGCTGTGGCCGCCACCTGCGCGCCGGCCGTGGCGAGGTAGTGGCGCTGGTGCACGAGGATATTCAGGGCAACGTCAATCGGCGTACCTATGCCGAGCTGGAAGCCGAGAGTGCCCGGCTCGCCGGCTGGTTCGCCGAGCGCGGTCTGGGGGTTGGCGACCGCATCGCCTGCATGCTGCCGCGCTCCCCCGAGCTGCTGGTGGCGGTGCTGGCCACCTGGCGCATCGGGGCGGTCTATCAACCGCTGTTCACCGCCTTCGGCCCCGATGCCGTCGACTACCGCCTGGGCCGGGCCGATACCAGGCTGGTGATCACCGACCACGCCAACCGCTTCAAGTTCGACGGTCTCTCCCAGTGTCCACCGGTGCTGGCCGTGGGCGGGCCGAGCGAAGGGCACGGCGACGATCTCGACTGGGACGAGGCGCTGTCCCATTCGCCGATCCAGGCCAACCCGCCGCGGCTCTCGCCGGAGGCGCCGTTTCTGCAGATGTTCACCTCGGGCACCGTGGGCAAGCCCAAGGGGGTGGCGGTGCCGCTCTCCGGCATGCCGGCCTTCGCCCTCTACATGGAGCTGGCCATCGACCTGCGCGAGAGCGACCGCTTCTGGAACATGGCCGACCCGGGCTGGGCCTACGGACTCTACTACGCCATTGCCGGGCCGCTGCTGCTGGGGGTGACCACGCACTTCTGCGAGGCGGGCTTCAGCGCCGAAGGGGCGCTGGCCTTCATGCAGCGTCACCGCATCACCAACTTCGCCGCGGCCCCCACCGCCTATCGCCTGATGAAGGCCTCGGGGCTGTTCGACAGCGCCCACGAGAGCCTCGAGCTGCGCGTGGCCAGCTCCGCCGGCGAGCCGCTCAACACCGAGGTGGTGACCTGGGTCGAGCGCTCGCTGGGCTGCCCGGTGATGGATCACTACGGCCAGACCGAGACCGGCATGACCTGCTGCAATCATCATGCGCTCGGGCATCCCAAGCACGTCGGGGCCATGGGCGTGCCCATGCCCGGCTATCGCCTGGCCATTCTCGACGCCGAGTACAACGAGCTGCCGCCGGGCGAGCCGGGTGTGCTGGCAGTGGACATCGAGCGTTCGCCGGCGCACTTCTTCCAAGGCTATACCTGGCAGGAGAAGCACCCCTTCGCCAAGGGCTACTACCTCACCGGCGACGTGGTGATCCGCAACGAGGACGGCACCTTCCAGTTCGCCAGCCGCGACGACGACATCATCACCACCGCCGGCTACCGCGTGGGCCCCACCGACGTGGAGAACACCGTGCTCACGCATCCGGCGGTGGCCGAGTCCGCCGCGGTGGGCCAGCCCGACGAGATTCGTGGCGAAATCATCAAGTCCTACGTGGTGCTACGCGAGGGCTTCGAGGCGAGCGACGAACTGGCCGAGGAGATCCGCCAGCGCGTGCGCGAACGGCTCTCCACCCATGCCTTCCCGCGGGTGATCGAGTTCGTCGATACCCTGCCCAAGACACCCAGCGGCAAGATACAGCGCTTCAAGCTGCGCGCCGATGCCGCCGAGAAGGCGGAGGCGGCGGCAGCCAAATGAACCGGGAGACAACCCAATGCAAGTGAAGGACCGTACCTTTCTGATCACCGGCGCCGCCTCCGGACTGGGGGCGGCCACCGCCGAGCGCCTGGTGGCCGGCGGCGGGCGGGTGATGCTGTGCGACCTGAGCGAGGCCGTCGAGGCCCATGCCGAAAAGCTCGGTGAGGCCGCCCGCGCGCTACGCGGCGACGTCACCTCGGCGGCCGACATTCAGGCGGCGGTGGACGCCGCCGTCGCTCTGGGGGGCGAGGCGGGCCTGGCCGGGGTGGTGCACTGTGCCGGCGTGGTCAGCGTGGCCAAGCTGGTCGACCGCGAAGGCAACCCGGCCGACCTGGACGCCTATGCGCGCACGGTACAGATCAATCTGGTCGGCACCTTCAACGTCATGCGTCTGGCGGCTGCGGCCATGGCGAAAAACGCACCGAGCGAGGACGGCGAGCGCGGGGTGATCGTCAACACGGCCTCCATCGCCGCCTTCGACGGCCAAGTGGGACAGTGCGCCTACAGCGCCTCCAAGGCCGGGGTGGTGGGCATGAGCCTGCCGGCGGCACGCGAGCTGTCGCGCCACGGCATCCGCGTGATGGCGATTGCTCCCGGGGTGTTCCAGACGCCGATGATGAGCGAGATCCCCGACGAGGCCGCCAAGGCACTGGCCGCCTCGGTGCCGTTTCCCAAACGGTTGGGTCATCCCGACGAGTTTGCCCGCCTGGCCGAGCAGATCATCGCCAATCCCATGCTCAACGGCGAAGTGATCCGCCTCGACGGCGGCATCCGCATGCAGTGAGCGTTGGTAGCGCTGCCTTGGCAGGCTACTTGTCGGCGCGTTAGCGTAGGATGCACGACAAGCCGTAACAGGAACGCCTGCCATGCCCAGCCAGGAGATCGGCACTGACCTCGAACTCGAGAGTCAGCTCTGTTTCACGCTGTACTCCACTTCACTGTTGATGACCAAGTTCTACAAGCCCCTGCTCAAGGGGCTTGGCCTCACCTATCCGCAATATCTCGTTCTCCTCACCCTGTGGCAGCAGGATGGCCAGAGCGCCGGGGCCATCAGCCGGCGCCTGATGACCGACACCGGCTCGCTCACCCCTGTGTTCAAGCGGCTGGAAGCCGAGGGACTGCTGCGGCGGGTGCGCAACCGGCGCGACGAACGGGTCGTCGAACTGTTTCTCACCGAGCGGGGCAGGGCGTTGCAGGTGCAGGCACAGGAAATTCCCGGTTGCGTGGTCATGGCCAGCGGCCAGCCGCAGGAAGAACTTGAAGAGCTGAAGGTGCGACTCGAGGCGCTGCGAGACAGACTCTACGACGCCATGCCCTGAAGCCATGCCCTGAAAGAAAGCCGGGAGCGAGCCCTGCATGTCGGGCTAGAGAGATGCCCTACTGTGGGCGGCTTTCGCGTATATCGCTTGCGCACAATAAATTTGTGTATTGCTCTATGGCGCAAATGATAATGGTATGCAAGGAAAAGCGCCGTAGGGCTCGACTTTGCCGCTCTGCCGAACGCTGGCGCAACCTCACCGGCGCCTCTCGAACCCATACACCCTCGAGCTGCCTGATAGGGTCACGAGTGCTGGAACGACATGGCAGAAGAAAGATTAAAACGAGCGCTTGACTCGGCGCTTCATGCGAGCTAGTTTCAAACACATGTTTGAAAGCGGCCGCCGCTGCTTTCCCTCGCCCGGCTTCAGGCGACCCGTTTCGGCGACCTTTCTGGAGAGTAGAAATGCCCGATTATCAGGCCCCCCTGCGCGACCTTCGTTTCGTGATGGACGAAATGCTGGACTATCCCGCTCACTATGCCCGCTTGCCGGGTGGTGAAGACGCGACGCCTGACGTGGTGGCCGCCATTCTCGAAGAGGGCGCCCGCTTCACCCGCGAGGTGCTGCTGCCGCTGAACCAGAGCGGCGACCAGGAGGGCTGCTTGCTCGAGGGCGGCGAGGTCAAGGCGCCGAAGGGCTTCAAGGAAGCCTACCGGCAGTACGTCGAAGGCGGCTGGCCGAGCCTGGCGGCAGACCCCGCCCATGGCGGCCAGGGGCTGCCGCACTCGCTGGCCATGGTGCTTTCCGAGATGATCTGCGCCACCAACCTGGCGTGGGGCATGTACCCCGGCCTGTCGCACGGTGCTGCCGACGCGCTGCGTCATCATGGCACCGAGGAGCAGCAGGCCACCTACCTCACCAAGCTGGTCGAGGGTGTGTGGACCGGCACCATGTGCCTTACCGAGCCGCACTGCGGTACCGACCTGGGCCTGATCAAGACCCGCGCCGTTCCCACTGCCGACGGCGCCTACGAGATCACCGGCACCAAGATCTTCATCTCCGCCGGCGAGCATGATCTGGCCGAGAACATCGTGCATCTGGTGCTGGCCAAGCTGCCCGATGCCCCGGAAGGCTCCAAGGGCATCTCACTGTTCGTGGTGCCCAAGTTCCTGCCGGATGCCGAGGGCAACCCCGGCGAGCGCAACGGCGTGGCCTGCGGCTCGCTGGAGCACAAGATGGGCATCCACGGCAACGCCACCTGCGTGATGAACTTCGACGCCGCCCGCGGCTTCCTCGTCGGTCCGCCCAACAAAGGGCTGGCCTGCATGTTCACCATGATGAACGCCGCGCGCCTGGGTGTGGGCATCCAGGGCCTGGGCCTGACCGAAGCGAGCTTCCAGAACGCGCTGGCCTATGCCCGCGACCGCCTGCAGATGCGTGCGCTCTCCGGTCCGCAGGCACCCGAGAAGCCCGCCGATCCGATCATCGTGCACCCGGACGTGCGGCGCATGCTGCTGACCCAGAAGGCTTTCGCCGAGGGCGGCCGGATGCTGGTGCTCTACACCGCGCAGATGCTCGATATCGTCGAGCACGGCCAGGACGCCGCCGAGCGTGAGCGCGCCGAGACCCTGCTCAGCCTGCTGACGCCGATCGTCAAGGCGTTCCTCACCGAGGTGGGCTTCGAGGCCACCAACGAGGGCGTGCAGGTCTTCGGCGGTCACGGTTTCATCCAGGAGTGGGGCATGGAGCAACTGGTGCGCGACTCCCGCATCACGCGCCTCTATGAAGGCACCACCGGCATCCAGGCCCTCGACCTGCTGGGTCGCAAGGTGCTGATGAGCCAGGGCGAGAGTCTCAAGGTCTTCACCAAGGAGATTCACAAGTTCTGCAAGGCGGAAGAGGGCAACGCCGAAATGGCAGAGTTCGTCACGCCGCTGGCCAAGCTCAACGCCGAGTGGGGCGAGCTGACCATGGGCATCGGCATGAAGGCCATGAACGATCGTGAGGAAGTGGGGGCGGCCAGCGTCGACTACCTGATGTACTCCGGCTACGTGACCCTTGCCTACCTCTTTGCCCGCGCCGCCAAGCAGGCCCAGCAAGCCATGGCGGGAGGCAGCGACGAAGCGGCTTTCTACCAGGCCAAGGTCAAGACCGCGCGCTTCTACTTCCAGCGCCTGCTGCCGCGCACCCGCGCCCACGCTCAGTGCATTCAGGCCGGTGCCGAGCCGCTGATGGCGCTGTCGGTGGAGGAGTTCGGTCTCGGCTTCGAGATCTGATCGATACCAGGCATCTCTCTCGGTCAGTGCGACTGATCGGTGTTTCGCGGCGGGCCTTGCCCGCCGCTTTTTTTATTGCCGGCCCGTCAACCTATCAACTGCACAGCGTGGCCAGCGGTATCTCGCGTGCCACCTCGAGCCCCGAGGGCAGCTTGGCAGCCGGGTCGTGGAGCCAGGCGATGATATCCCGCTCGGTGCGCTCACGCTGGCTGTAACGGGTGAGCATGTGGTAGCCGCCGGGATAGAACGCCAGGCGTATCGCGTCATCCTGCGGCAGTCGTTCGAGCAGGGCGCAGTAGGCTGCCGTGGGAATGACCTGGTCTTCGTCGCCGTAGAGGATCAGGGCGGGTGAGGGCAGCCTGTTCGACGCTTGCAGGGCCAGCCCCATGGTATTGGTCAGGGCTGCCAGGGTGTCGATCCGTGCGCTACGCAGGATCAGGGGGTCGTCGGCGAGCTGGCGCTTGATTTCCTCGTCGTCGGTGGGCTCGATGCCCAGGCGACGGGTAGTGCGGATCGAGAAGGTGGTCTGGGGCATCAGGCGCACGCCGAGCCACAGCCCGGCACGCTGGTACCAGGGCATGGTTTCCGTCCCCCACACCGCGGGTGCGATCAGTACGCTGCCGTCCACCGGGGGCGGTGTGTCGGCGGTCATGGCGAGCAGTACGATCGCAGCCCCCATGCTCTTGCCGATCACATAGAGCGGCGTATCGGGATGGCGTTCGCGCAGCAGCTTGGTCAGCATGATCACATCGTCGCTCAGGCGCGAGTGGCCAGCCCAGATACGGCGCTGGTCGGTGGTGCCGAAGCCGCGCTGATCGTGGGCATAGACCTCGATGCCGTGCGGAGTCAGGGCCTGGGCCATGACGTCGAAGCTGCCGGCATGGTCGTTGAAACCGTGCACCGCCAGCACAACTATCTCGGTTTCGTCTGCGGCCGGCCAATGGCGCAGCGGTAGGCGGTAGCCGTCGTCGGCGATCACCTGGTAGGCGGTCAATTGGGGCACGCTGGCGGCCGGCCCCGGCGTTTGCAGTACCGGCCCGGCACAGCCTGTCAGCAGAGCGACCAGGACCAGCACGCCTGCGATGTTCCAGGTATGCCTGCTCATGTCGGCTCAGGCCCGTGACATTGCCGGATAGCTCAGAGCGGTACGCAGCCGCTCGGCGTGCTCCCTCACCCAGGCGGGGTCGATAGGGCCCCAGTCGACGATGGCGTAGCTCCCGCTATTGTGACGTTCTCCCGGCGTCGGCCGGAATTCGCAGCGTATCTCCAGCTCCTCCAAGGCCTTGAGGGTGTCCTGGGCAGTGCGGCGCGGCATGCCGGTGGCGTTGACGATGGCCGGTACGCTGCTGATCCCGCACTCGATCAGGTGGGCCAGGTACAGGCGGCGATAGAAGCTGGACTGGGTCTTGCTGAGGGTCATGGTTACCTGCGGATGAAGAGGTGGGTCTGGCAACAGTTACTCGTCCCTAGCATAGCGCCGGGGCACGAGATTCCACCAGCCGGCTGCGGGATGTCATCCTCGACGCCATCTCCTACATTGAAAGGCATGGAATGCTCTCGCCGCAGCTTGGAGCGGCATATCGACAGGGAGGATCGTCATGACAGTCAAACAGGTAAGCGAGGCGGAGCTGCTGGCACAGGTAGGGCGCTGCATGTTCGGTGAGCGAGTGGTGATCGAGCGCGAGGGCAAACGCTTTTCCGCGCGTATCCAGCACGTGGGCGCCACCGGGGTCAAGGTGGTGCCGGAAACGACGCTGCTGGAGCACGACGGTGCGCCCGGCGACATCAACGGCGTCACCGTCGCCTATGCCGATATCCAGGAGGTCGAGGTCGACGGTATCACCTATCGGTTGGCCTGAAGGGCGTGGTCTGACGGGTTGTCGCTACGACGATTCGTCACCGCGCTGGGCATGTGAGGCGAGGCGCTCAAGAGCCCGTTTGAGACGCGGGTCGTCGACATCGGCGGCGCAGGCGGAGATCTCGTCGGCCGCCGGGGCGGGCAGTTGCCTGATCTGGCGCGGTGGCACCTTGAGCGGCCGTACGGGACGTACCTTGAGGCTGAAGCCCGTGACGGCGGCGAATTCCGGCAAGCGGTGCAGCAGCTCGAGCAGGCGCGCCTGTTCGTAGCGCAGCCAGGTCAGCCACACGGCGCGGTCGGTCAGCAGCGTGAGCTTGCCATCGCGATAACCGCCGACGAAGACGTGCTCGCGCACCTCTTCCGGCAGCTGCTCGCGCAGGTGCTGCTGTGCCTTGCCGATCAGGCGTGCCGTGCGCATCAGCGGTGCCAGCTCGCCGTTGCCGCCGAGCAGGCGCGACATGGGCTGTGCTCGTGAGCGCTTAACCTTTATACTCATGTGCTTGTTTCTCATCTTCCCAACACGGCAAGCCTAGCACGCTCGGAGATCAGCGACAGCATGACCGCCGCCCAGCCACAGGATCGTAGCGTCGCCAGCCTATCGGCTGCGACGACACGCTGTCGACAGCGTTCGCGCTGGTGGCTCGCCGGGCTGTTGGTCAGCTGTCTGTTGCCGGCCGGCCTGACCCAGGCGGAAACCCTGCGTCTGGCCGAGCGTGTCGTACAGACCTGCATTCTCGCGCCGACGCTGATGCGCGCCCGATGCCGCTACGTGGCGCGCCGGCGTGCGCTGCCGCACTGGCCGCGGCGCCGGCCGGTGGCGCAGGCCAGGACGTCCTGCGTGCCACCGAGAATGCTGCCGCAGCGCCGCTGGGCGGCCGCCCATGACGTGCTCACGCGGCGTGGCCCACCTCTTGCGTATCGCCTTCACCAAGCCATCTCCTCCTGCCGCTGACCGCAGCCCTCGATGGGCGCCCGGGTCATCGGCTGAACGCGACACGCAGATTGGACGTTCCATGATCAATACTCTTTTACGCAAGGTCGTCGGTTCCAAGAACGACCGTGAAGTCAAGCGCATGCAGCGCCAGGTCCAGCAGATCAACGCCCTGGAGCCGCAGTATGAAGCCCTCGACGATGCCGCGCTCCAGGCACGTACCGAGGAGTTCCGCGCCCGCCTGGCCAACGGCGAGAGCCTCGACGCCCTGCTGCCCGAGGCCTTCGCCACCGTGCGCGAGGCCAGTAAGCGGGTCATGAGCATGCGTCACTTCGACGTGCAGATGGTCGGCGGCATGACCCTGCACCGGGGCCGCATCGCCGAGATGAAGACCGGCGAGGGCAAGACGCTCGTGGCCACGCTGGCGGTCTATCTCAACGCCCTGCCCGGCGAAGGCGTGCACGTGGTGACCGTCAACGACTACCTGGCGCGGCGCGACGCCGAGTGGATGCGTCCGCTGTACGAATTCCTCGGCCTCTCGGTGGGCATCATCTTCGCCGGGCAGACCGCCGAGGAGAAGCGCGCCGCCTACGCCTGCGACATCACCTACGGCACCAACAACGAGTACGGCTTCGATTACCTGCGCGACAACATGGCCTTCTCGCTGGAAGACAAGGTCCAGCGCGGGCTGAGCTTCGCCATCATCGACGAGGTCGACTCCATCCTCATCGACGAGGCGCGTACGCCGCTGATCATCTCCGGTGCCGTGGACGAGAACACCGAACTCTACAAGGTGGTCGACCGCCTGGCGGCTCAACTGGAGCGGGGCGAGATCTCCGAGGATGCCGACGCCCCCGTCACCGGCGACTTCGTGCTCGAGGAGAAGCAGAAGCAGGTCGAGATCACCGAGGCAGGTCACAACAAGGTGGAGGAGCTGATGCGCGCCGAGGGGCTGCTCGGCGAGGACGACTCGCTCTACGCCGCCCAGAACCTCAACCTGCTGCATCACATGCATTCGGCGCTGCGTGCGCGGCATCTCTACCACCGTGACGTCGACTACATCGTCGCCAACAACCAGGTGGTGATCGTCGACGAGCACACCGGTCGTACCATGCCGGGCCGCCGTTGGTCCGAGGGTCTGCACCAGGCGGTGGAGGCCAAGGAAGGGGTGCCGGTGCAGCGCGAGAGCCAGACCCTGGCTTCGACCACTTTCCAGAACTACTTCCGCCTCTACGACAAGCTGGCCGGCATGACCGGCACCGCCGATACCGAGGCCTTCGAGTTCCGCCAGATCTACGGCCTGGACGTCATCGTGATCCCGACCAACCGTCCGCTGGTGCGTCGCGATCTCAACGATCTCGTCTACCTCACCGCGGAGGAGAAGTACGAGGCGATCATCAACGACGTCAAGGCCGAGACCGAGGCCGGGCGCCCGGTGCTGGTGGGTACCGCCTCCATCGAGACCTCCGAATACCTTGCCGGTCTGATGAAGCAGGCCGGGCTCAGTTTCAACGTGCTCAACGCCAAGCAGCACCAGAGCGAAGCCGAGATCATCGCCCAGGCCGGGCGTCCCGGCGCCATCACCATCGCCACCAACATGGCCGGTCGCGGTACCGATATCGTGCTGGGCGGCAACTGGGAGGCCGAGGCGGCCAAGCTCGAGAACCCCAGCGAGGAGCAGATCGCGCAGCTGCGCGAAGAGTGGCGGTTGCGTCACGAGGCGGTGCTGGAGGCCGGTGGCCTGCATGTGATCGGCTCCGAGCGCCACGAGTCGCGGCGTATCGACAATCAGCTGCGCGGCCGTGCCGGGCGTCAGGGCGACCCGGGTTCCACGCGCTTCTTCCTCTCCATGGAAGACAGCCTGATGCGGCTGTTCGGCTCCGACCGGGTACAGCGCATGATGAAGGCGCTGGGCCTGGAGCGCGGCGAGGCCATCGAGCACAAGATGGTCACCAACGCCGTGGAGCGGGCGCAGAAGAAGGTCGAGAGCCGCAACTTCGACATCCGCAAGCAGCTGCTCGAGTACGATGACGTGGCCAACGATCAGCGCCGCGTCATCTACGAACAGCGCAACGAGATCCTGGCCGCCGAAGACGTCTCGCAGAACGTGCTTGGCATTCGCGACGAAGTGCTCGACCTTGCCGTCAGCGAGTTCGTGCCGCCCCAGAGCCTGCCGGAGCAGTGGGACCTGGCCGGCTTGCAGGAGCATCTCAAGACCGAGTTCAATCTCGAGGCACCGGTGGTGGAGTGGTCCGAGGCCGACGAGCGCTTCCACGAGGAGCAGTTGCGCGAGCGTCTGCACGAGATGCACCGCAAGGCCTATCAGGAGAAGGTCGACATCGCCGGCGAGGAGCTTATCCGTCGCTTCGAGAAGCAGATCATGCTGCAGGTGCTCGACACGCGCTGGAAGGAGCATCTGCAGTCGATGGACCACCTGCGTCGCGGTATCCATCTGCGCGGCTATGCTCAGAAGAATCCCAAGCAGGAGTACAAGCGCGAGTCGTTCGAGCTGTTCCAGACCCTGCTGACCAACATCAAGGCCGACATCACTCGTATCACCAGCCATGTGCAGGTGCGCCGGCCCGAGGAGGTCGACGAGCTCGAGCGTCAGCGGCGTGAGGCGCTGGAGCGCGAAAAGGCTGCCGCCGCCAGCCGCCACGATGCCCCCGAGCTCGACGGCGAGGAGCAGGCGGGAGCGGCGACCGCCCCGGCCGGCGATGGGCGCCCGGTGCGTCGCGAAGGGCCAAAGGTGGGGCGTAACGACCCCTGCCCCTGTGGCTCGGGCAAGAAGTACAAGCAGTGCTGCGGCCAGCTGAGCTGATTCCAGAGCCCACGCGCGCAGCGTATGCCGTAAATGCTCCAACCAACTGAGGAGTCACCATTTCATGGCAGTGGGTGAGACACGTTTTCCGGCCATGCCGGTCATCGAAGGGCTGCGCCTGGGCAGCGCCATGGCAGGCATCAAGAAGCCGGGACGGCGCGACCTGGTGGTGATCGAGATCCCCGCAGGCGCCAGGGTGGCGGGCAGTTTCACCCTCAATGCCTTCTGTGCCGCCCCGGTGACGGTGGCCAAGCAGCACCTGGCCGAATGTCATGGGCGCGGCGAGGGGGCTCGTCTGTTGGTGATCAATACCGGCAATGCCAATGCCGGTACCGGCGAGACCGGCTTGCGCGATGCTCGGGCGACCTGCGCCGAGCTTGCCCGGCTCGCCGGCGTGCCGGCCGACAGCGTGCTGCCGTTCTCCACCGGGGTGATCGGCGAGCCGCTGCCCATGGAGCGTCTGCTGGCCGGCTTGCCTCAGGCGCTGGAGACCCTGAGCGGGGACAGCGCCGCGTGGCAGCAGGCCGGCGAGGGTATCCTGACCACCGATACGCGGCCCAAGGGGGCCAGCGTGACCCTGGAAATGGGCGAGCATACGGTCACCATCAACGGCATCAGCAAGGGCTCGGGCATGATCAAGCCCAACATGGCGACCATGCTGGCCTTCGTGGCGACCGATGCGAACATCGAGCAGGCGCTGCTCGATGCGCTGCTGCGCGAGACGGTGGACCGCTCGTTCAACTGCATCAGCGTGGATGGCGATACCTCCACCAACGATGCCTGCATGCTGATCGCCACCGGTCGCGGTGCCACGGTGGCCAGCGACGAACAGGTGGCGATCTTCCGCAACGGCCTGCAGCGGGTCATGACCGAGCTGGCTCAGGCCATCGTGCGTGACGGCGAGGGCGCGACCAAGTTCGTCACCCTGCAGGTGCAGGAGGCGGCCACGCGCGAAGAGGCGCTGGACGTGGCCTTCACCGTGGCGCATTCGCCGCTGGTGAAGACGGCGCTGTTCGCTTCGGACGCCAACTGGGGGCGCATCCTGGCGGCGGTGGGGCGGGCGCCGCTGCACGATTTCGACGTCGGCCGCGTGACCATCGACCTTGGCGACGTGCGCCTGGTGGAGCAGGGCGGGCGTGCCGCCAGCTACACCGAGGAGGACGGCAGCCGGGTGATGCGCGAAGAGGAAATCGTGATTCGCATTGCGTTGGGGCGGGGCGAGGAGGGTGCCACCGTGTGGACCACCGACCTGTCTCACGACTACGTCAGTATCAACGCCGACTATCGCAGCTAGACCAGTCTGTGGCGAGGCAAGAACGATACCCGCGCCGAGCGTTCGGTGCGGGACAAGCGGGTAGGAGTCAATGAACGTAATGGTGAAGAGAAGGGTGCACGTGGCGGCTGCCGCCATCATCAGCAGCGATGGTGAGAAGGCGCTCATCGCTCGTCGCCCCTCCAACGTCGATCACGGCGGGTTGTGGGAATTCCCCGGGGGCAAGCTGGCGCCTTACGAGACCGGCCTGGAGGGGCTCAAGCGCGAGCTCCACGAGGAGCTCGGGGTGGAGATCAAGCGTGCCCAGCCGCTGATTCGCATCCATCACGAGTATGCGGACAAGCACATCCTGCTCGATGTCTGGCAGGTACACGAGTTCAGCGGTGAGCCGTTCGGTCGCGAGGGCCAGGCGATACGCTGGGTGCCGCTCGACGAGCTGGTCAACTATCCGTTCCCGGCGGCCAACCTGCCGATTCTGCAGGCGGTGATGTTGCCCACCGAGTATCTCATCACCGCCGAGGAGGCCGACGAGGCGATCTTCGATGCCTGCCTCGAGCGTGCCTTGGTTGAGGATGGCGTACGGCTGGTGCAACTGCGCGCCAAGACGCTGGACGAAGCCGCCTACCTGGCTCGCGCCGAGCGCGCTCTGGCGCTGTGTCGTCGCCACGGCGCCCGCTTGCTGCTCAATGCCGATCCGGCTCTGCTGGACAGGGTGGAAGCCGATGGCGTGCATCTCACCAGCGAGCGGCTGATGAGTCTCGAGCGTCGTCCCATCGCCGAGGACAAGTGGCTGGCGGCCTCCACCCACGACCGCAAGCAGCTTGGCCAGGCGGCCCGTATCGGCTGCGACTTCGTCACGCTTTCGCCGTTGCGTACCACGCCGTCGCACCCTGAGGTGGCGCCGATGGGCTGGCACGACTTCCAGCAGATGGTGGAGCGTGCCGCCATGCCGGTGTTCGCGCTGGGCGGGATGACCCGTTTCGATGCCAACCACGCCCGCGCCGTGGGTGCCCAGGGCATCGCCTCGATCCGCGATTTCTGGAAAGCGCCGGACGCCTGAGCCTGGTGCTAAACGAAAAACCCACCGCATGCTTTGGCAGCGGTGGGTTTTTCTTTACTAGTCCGACCAATTCCAGCCTGAGCTCTCCCGAGGCTCCGGGGATAGGCCGGAGAGGAGGTTTTTTGCCATGGGTGAGGAGCAACGCTCCGAACGGGCTGGCCATGGATGGCCAGCCCCGGTCCTGCAAGTGGAGCAGGATGCGAGAGCGCAGCAGGGCAAAAATAGCGCCCAGGGATGGGTTTACAGCGCCTCCTCGAAGGCCTGTCGCCGGAGCCGCTTGCGCTCCAGGCCCAAGGATGTCAATCCCGGTAGCGCCGGGTCAGATCGCCATAGGCGTCGATGCGGCGGTCGCGCAGGTAGGGCCAGATGCGCCGCACGTCCTCGCCGCGGCTCATGTCGAGCGTGACCAGCATACGCTCGGCCTCGGTGCCGGCGTGGGCCAGCAGCTCGCCCTGAGGGCCGGCGACGAAGCTGCCGCCCCAGAAGTCGATGCCTTCGCCCACGCCGGAGTGGTCCGGTTCGTGGCCGACGCGGTTGGCGACCACCACCGGCAGTCCGTTGGCCACCGCATGGCTGCGCTGGATCAGCGTCCAGGCCTCCTTCTGGCGCGCCTTCTCGCCGTCGTCGTCGGAGGGGCTCCAGCCGATGGCGGTGGGGTAGAGCAGCACTTCCGCGCCGGCCAGTGCCATCAGGCGCGCAGCCTCCGGATACCATTGGTCCCAACATACCAGCAAGCCCAGGCGGCCCACCGAGGTGTCGATGGGCTGGAAGCCCTGCTTGCGGCTGTCGTCCTGATCGCCCGGGGCGAAGTAGAACTTCTCGTAGAAGCCCGGATCGTCGGGGATGTGCATCTTGCGGTACACGCCGACCCGGCCCCGGTCGCCGTCGTAGACCACGGCGGTGTTGTGGTAGAGGCCCGGAGCGCGGCGCTCGAACAGCGAGCCCACCAGCACGATGCCGAGCTCCGCGGCGAGTGCCGCCAGGCGCTGGCCGGTGGGGCCGTCCAGCGGTTCTGCCAGGTCGAACAGTTCGGTGTCTTCGTACTGGCAGAAGTAGTGCGTGGCATGTAGCTCCTGCAGCAGCACCAGCTCGGCACCTGCGGCGGCCAGCTCGCGCACGCCGGCCTCGCTCTCGGCCAGGCTCTTGGTCTTGTCGGGCCAGGCGGGTTGCTGGACCAGGCCCACCTTGAGGGTGCGGGTCATGATGTCTCTCCTTGCTGAGTTGCGGCGTTCAGGCTGCCCCGGGGTAGCTGCATGGTCAGGCAGTGCAGGCTGCCGTGCTGGCGGATCACGCTCAGGCAGTCGATCGGCACGATGTCGCGGTCGGGGAAGGCGGCGGCCAGGGCGGCGAGTGCCCGGCTGTCGGCGGCGTCACCATAGACAGGTACCAGCACCGCGGAGTTCACGATCAGGAAGTTGGCGTAGGTGGCCGGCAGCCGGTGGCCGTCCACCGGATCGAAGCAGGGGCGTGGCCACGGCAGCGGCACCAGGCGATAGGGTTCGCCATCGCTGCGGCGCAGCGCCTGGAGCTCGGTTTCCATGGCGGCCAGGGCCGGGTAGTGCGGATCGGACTCGTCGTCGCAGCGTACGTAGGCGATGGTGGCCGGGTCGCAGAAACGCGCCAGGGTGTCCACGTGGCTGTCGGTGTCGTCGCCTTCCAGATGGCCATGGGCCAGCCACAGTACCCGTTCGACGCCGAAGTCGGCCTTGAGCAGGGCTTCCACCGCCTCGCGGTCGAGCTGCGGATTGCGGTTGGGGTTGAGCAGGCAGGCCTCGGTGGTGAGCAGGGTGCCTTCGCCGTCGGTTTCGATGGCACCGCCTTCGAGCACCACGTCACGACTCTCCACCGGACAGGCGTAAGCGCCGAGTTCGGCCAGCTTCCGCGTCAGCTCGTTATCGCGCCCGGCCTCGAACTTGCCGCCCCAGCCGGTGAAGACGTAGTCGAGCAGAACGGGGCTGCCGTCGCGCTCGATGGCGATGGGGCCGTGGTCCCGCGCCCAGGTGTCGTTGGCGTCGGCCACCGCGAGGTGCAGGCGCGAGGCCTCGACGCCTAGACGGGCGAAGCGCTGGGCAAGATGCACGCGGGTGGCGGCATCGGGCACCGCGATCAGCACGTGCTGATAGCGCGTGATGGCGACCACCATGGCTTCCATGGTGGCCTCGATGCGCTCGAGCAGGGGCGCCCAGTCGCTGGTCGGAGTGGGCCAGGTGAGCTGAACGGCATCCTGGGGGTGCCATTCGGGAAGCAGGCGGTGGGCCATGAACGAAGCCTCTTGAGTCGCGTCTTAAAACGTTGCCGGATAGCGAGTCGGCGCAATGTAGGCCCGCGAGAGTGATGATGCAAGCTTCGTGAAACGATTACGCAGCCGATGCAGCGCGGCGCAAAAAACCGTACCATGGCCACCTCTGACAAGGAACGCGATGATGCTCGACCGCCTGCCACTGCTGATCGGGTTGCGATATGTGCGCGCCAAGCGCCGCAACCACTTCATTTCCTTCATTTCCCTTACCTCCATGCTGGGCCTGATGCTGGGCGTGGCGGTATTGATCCTGGTGCTCTCGGTGATGAACGGCTTCGATCACGAGCTGCGCACCCGTATTCTCGGCATGGTGCCGCACACCAAGATCGAGTCGCGCAGCGGCCTGGTCGAGTGGGAAGCCATGGCCGAACGGCTGATGCAGCGCGAGCGGGTGATCGGTGCCGCGCCCTACGTGCAGCAGCAGGGCATGTTCTCCGTGGGCGGGCGCAACGAGGGGGCGATGGTCAACGGTATCCATCCCGAGTGGGAGGATCGCGTCTCGATCATCGGCCGCCACATGCAGCGCGGCAGCCTCGACGACCTGCAGCCGGGTGAGTGGAACATCGTGCTCGGCTCGCTGCTGGCGCGACACCTCGGTGTCGGCGTGGGCGACAGGGTCACCCTGCTGGTGCCGGAGGCCTCGATCACCCCGGCCGGGGTCTTCCCCCGTCTCAAGCGCTTCACCGTGAGCGGTATCTTCAGCGTGGGTGCCGATCTCGATGCCAATCTGGCCTATGCCAACATCGAGGACATGCAGACCCTGGCGCGTCTCGGCGACGCCGTGGGCGGGTTGCGTCTGGAGTTGGACGACCTGTTCGTCGCCGCCAGCGAGACCCGTGCCATCATCAACGAGCTGGGCACCGGCTACCGCGGCATCGACTGGACCTTCTCCCACGGCAACCTGTTCCAGGCCATCCAGATGGAGAAGCGCATGATCGCGCTGCTGCTGACGGTGATCATCGCCGTGGCCGCCTTCAACATCGTCTCGACGCTGGTCATGGTGGTGACCGACAAGCATGCCGACATCGCCATCCTGCGTACCATCGGCGCCACGCCACGCTCGATCATGGGCATCTTCGTGGTGCAGGGCATGGCCATCGGCGTGATCGGCATCGCCATCGGCGTGGCGCTCGGGATCCTGCTGGCATTGACCATCAGCGACCTGATCGGTTGGGTGGAGTCGGCGCTCGGCATCCAGTTCCTCGACGCCGGGGTCTACTTCATCAGCGATCTGCCGTCGCGCCTGCACTGGGACGACGTACGTAACATCGTGGCCGCCGCCTTCGGCCTGACCTTCCTGTCCACGCTCTATCCGGCCTGGCGCGCCTCGCGCGTGCAACCCGCGGAGGTACTGCGCTATGAGTGATTCTGCCACCGTGAACAAGGACGAACTGATCCAGCGCACGGCCAGCGGCAAGGTGATGCTGGCCTGCCGCGACCTGACCCGGATCTACCACGAGGGGCCGCAGGACGTGACCGTACTCGATTCCCTGTCGCTGGAAGTGCGCGCCGGGGAGCGTGTCGCCGTGGTGGGTAGCTCCGGCTCGGGCAAGACCACGCTGCTCAACCTGTTGGGTGGGCTCGATCGTCCCACCCGCGGCGAGGTGGCCATTGCAGGTGAGTCGCTGCTGGACCTGGGCGAAGCGGCGCTGGGCAAGTTCCGCAATCGCCACATCGGTTTCGTTTACCAGTTCCACCATCTGCTGGCCGAGTTCACTGCCCTGGAAAACGCCGCGCTGCCGCTGATCGTGCGGGGTATGCGCAAGAAGGCGGCCGAGGCACAGGCGCGTGAGCTGTTGGTCAAGGTGGGCATCGAGCACCGCGCCGATCACAAGCCGGGCGAGCTCTCCGGAGGCGAACGTCAGCGGGTGGCCATCGCCCGGGCGCTGGTCACCGACCCAAGCCTGGTGTTGATGGATGAGCCCACCGGCAACCTGGATCAGACCACGGCGGCCAGCATCCTGGCGCTGATGGACGAGCTGGCGCGGACCACCGAGTGTGCTTTCGTCGTGGTGACCCACGATCCGTCGCTTGCTGCCCATCAGGATCGCGTCATGAAGCTCGATGGCGGGCGTCTGACCGAGCAGCACTGAGCGGCAGCGATTCCGTCGGCAAACCTTTCGAGCCCCCGTTCAACGGGGGCTCAGTCCTCCATTTCCATGCGCCGCAGGCGACGACGCATGGAACGCTGTTTCCAGCTGCGCGAGATGTGCCAGCGCCACACCAGGCGTACCAGCAGGTTGCCCAGAATAGCGAACACGATGGCCGATACCACCGAGCCGAGCGCCAGGGCCGGCAGGATGTCGGCCATGCGTGAGGCGATCCAGTGGGTCGACAGGCGGGCAGGGGCTTCGCGCACGGGAGTATCCATCAGCCAGGCGCCGATACGGTAGTTGCCGTAGAAGATCAGCGGCATGGTCAGGGGATTGGTGATCCATACCAGGCCGACCGAAAGAGGCAGGTTGCAGCGCAGTACCCAGGCGCCGAAGGCAGCCACCACCATCTGGAAGGGAATCGGCAGCATGGCGCTGAACAGCCCGACCGAGAAGGCATTGGCCACGGTACGGCGCGACAGCACCCAAAGCCCGGGGTCGCCGATCATGCGGCTCATGAAGCGCAGCGAGCGCTGGCGCCTGAGCGTATCGGGGTTGGGCATGTAGCGCTGCAGGAATCGGCGCGGCATGTCGGGTTGGCTCGCTGCTTCGGGACCCGGGTATTATCCATGGATGGGGCGTGACCCGCCATGCTGGGCGCAACAATAAGATGACGCCACGAGATGAGCCGGGTCAGGGATCGAGGGGGAGACAGGGAGCGTGCGAATTGGCATGGCGATGCCGCTGGCGCTGGCGGCACTGGCGGGGGTCGGTCTGGGACATCTGGCGCCACCCGGGCTGTTCGAGGCCTGGGCGTTGTGTCTGCTGTGGCTGGCGGGCCGTGGGCACTGGCGCGCCGTGATGCTGGGCGGGCTCGTTGCCGTCACCGCCAGTCAGATACTGCTGGCCAGGGGCGCCGTGCTGCCGGATGGGTTGTTGCGCGAAGACTTGCTGGTGGCAGGGCGCATCGAGTCGGTGGAGGACGAAGGTCGGCTCAGCCGCTTGATGGTGCGTGTCGACGCCTGCCGCCCGCTGGACTCCGCCCGGCTGCCTTGCGATGCGCTGAGGCGGATACGACTTAGCTTCTATGGGGCACCCGAGATACATGCCGGAGAGCGCTGGGAGCTGACGGTGCGCCTGAGGCCGCCGGCCGGTTTCGCCAACCCCGGCACCTTCGATTACGGCGCCTGGCTGTGGCGTGAGGGCATCCAGGCGACCGGCTACGTACGCAGCGAGCCAGCTGCCCGGCGTCTGGCATCGGCGCCGGCCTCGCTGCGCGAGCGCGCGCTCGACCATCTCGACGCCCAGGATCTGACGCCTCAGGCGCGCCGCTGGCTGGCCGCGCTGACGCTGGGAGCCGGGGAGCGGCTTGAGCGTGACGACTGGGATCTGCTCAACGCCAGCGGCACGACTCACCTGGTGGTCATCTCCGGTCTGCATGTGGGCCTGGTGGCAGCCTTCGTGCTGCTGGTCGGACGCGGCGTGGCGCGAGTGGCGACGCCCCGCCATTGGCGCATGGCGGTATGGCCGTGGTGGTTGGCCGGGGCGGCGGCGGTCGGCTATGCCTGGCTGGCGGGGCTGCAGCCGCCCGCCATGCGCGCCATGATCATGACCCTGCTCGGACTGTGGGTGGTCAGCGGGCGCCATGCACCGGGTCCCTGGCAGGCCTGGTGGCTGGCATTGGGTGTGATCGTCATGCTGGACCCGCTGTCGGTGTGGCGACCGGGGCTGTGGCTCTCCTTCGTTGCCGTGGCGCTGTTGATCCTGATCTGGCAGGGCCGCCCGCGACTGCGCGGCATTCGCGGCTGGAGCTGGGGGCTGGTACGCACGCAACTGCTCTTGGCGCCGCTGATGGCGGCCGCCGTGCTGATGGCCTTCGCACGGCTGGCGCCGGCGGCGCCGCTGGTCAATCTGGTGGCGGTGCCACTGGTCAGTACGGTGCTGGTACCGCTGGGGTTGCTGGGCTGGCTGTTCGCTCCGGTGCCGCTGCTCGGCACGCTGTGCTGGCGCCTTTTCGAACTCACCACGCAAGTGCTGGTGCATGTACTCGAACTGTCGGTCGCTCTGCTGCCGCTGTGGTGGCCACTGGCGGAGCTGGTCTGGCCGCTGGCGCTGATGCTTGGAGCGGTGGCACTGCTGTGGGCGCTGCCGGGACTCGCCGGCACGCTGCGTCTGGGGGCGACGCTGCTGCTGGTGCCGGCCATGCTGGGGCTCGAGGCGTCCGGGCCGGAGCCCGGCACGCTACGGGTGAGGGTGCAGGACGTCGGCCAGGGCCAACTGATCGAGCTGCGCAGTGCCAGTTACCGCCTGCTGTATGACGCCGGGCCGCGCTTCGCCTCGGGCTTCGCGCCGCTGAGCTCGCTGTGGCCGGCGGGGCAGCGATTCGACGAGGTGATGGTCAGTCATGACGATCTCGATCACGCCGGCGGCGTTGCCGTACTGGCCGAGCGTCACACGGTGGGACGGTATCTGGCGCCTTCCGGTGAGTCGATCGGCGTGCCTTTCGACAGCTGCCTGCGGGGCCAGACCTGGCAGCGAGATGGCGTCGCCTATCGCGTGCTGTGGCCACCCGAGGAGACGGCCGAGCTGTCGAGCAACGACCGCTCCTGTGTGCTCGAGGTGACGGCCGGTAGTGAACGCCTGTTGATCACCGGCGACGTGGGGCGTGACATCGAGCGTATGTTCCTGCTCGACGTGCAGCTCCCCGTCACGCTGCTGGTGGCGGGGCATCACGGCAGTCGCACCAGTTCGGGGCCGCAACTGGTGCAGATGCTCGAGCCCGATCACGTCATCTACAGTGCCGGTCGGCACAATGCCTTCGGTCACCCCCATGATGGGGTGGTGCGCCGTTTTCGTCGCGCCGGCAGCTGTCAGTGGAGCACGGCGCTGGACGGGGCCGTGACCTTTTGGCTGGGCCACGGGGAGGCGGTGTCGCCAAGCGCCGCTCGTCCAGCAGCCTGGCGCCGTGGCGGTGTCGAAGGCAGGTGCCATGCGGTAGAATCGCGCCAATGATCGCGACGCAGGTTGCGTGACGAGAGGATAACCATGGACATGATGGATGCGCTCATCGCCGGCGGGTGGCTGATGATTCCCCTGCTGGGGTGCTCGCTGCTGGCGACGGTGATCATCATCGAGCGGCTGTGGACACTGCGGGCCAAGCGTATCGCGCCCTATGGTCTGGGTCAGGAGGTCTGTTCGCTGGTGGCACGCGGGCAGGTCAACCTGTACTGGCTGGAGGGGCACTCGCCGCTGGGGGGCGTGCTGGCCGCCGGGCTGCGCAATGCCCGGCTGGGCCACGAGCAGGTCAGGGCGCGGCTGCAGGAAGCGGCCACGGCCGTGATTCACGACATGGAGCGCTTTCTCAGCCCGCTGGGTACCATTGCCGCCATCACGCCGCTGATAGGCCTGCTGGGCACCGTGGTGGGCATGATCGAGGTCTTTGCCGTGATCGTCTCTGCCGACGGCGTGGGGCGTACCGCAGAGCTCGCCGGCGGCATCTCGCGGGCCCTGGTGACCACCGCCGCCGGGCTCACCGTGGCGATCCCGGCGCTGATGTTCCACCGCTACTTCCAGCGTCGGGTCGAGGAGATCACCGTACGCATGGAGGAGCAGGCCAGCCAGGTGGTCGAGTTTCTCGCTCACTATCGCGGCGAGATCGGCTTCAACGAGCAGCGTGAAGGCGAGCGCCCTGGTGCGGAGGCTCGGCCCTCGTGAAGTTCGCTCGCAGGCGCCATGATCCGGTGGAGGTCAACCTCACGCCGCTCATCGACGTGGTCTTCCTGCTGCTGATCTTCTTCATGGTATCGACCACCTTCGAGACACGTCAGGCCCTCGAACTCACCCTGCCGGAGAGCGTCTCCGGGGTGGATCTCGAGGTATCGCCGGTCACCCTGGTGGTGACCGAGCAGGGGCGCTATCGTCTGGGCGAGCGAGAGCTCGGCGCCACTGAGCTGAGCCAGGCGCTGGCCGATGAGGCCGAGCAGGCCCGGCAGCATGGGCTGGTGGTCGAAGCCGACGCCAGAGCGGTACATGCCGACGTGGTGCGGGCCCTGGACCAGGCCGGTGTGCTCGGCATTCGCCAGGTGCGCATCGCCACGCGCGAAACACAGGCAACATCCACGCAAGCGGAGACACCGTGAATCAAGACCGGACCCAACACTCGGGCTGGGCCCTCTACAAGCAGCTGCTGGCTTATGTGAAGCCTCACTGGATCTCCTTCTCCCTGGCGATCGTCGGCTATGCCATCTATGCGGCCTCCAGCACGGCTCTGGCCGAGATGATGAAGCGCCTGATCGACGGCATCCAGAACCCGGACGCCGCCTTCCGCCTGCTGCTGCCGCTGTTCGTGGTAATCATGTTCGCCGCCAGGGGGCTGGGCACTTTCCTCGGCACCTACTTCATGAGCAACGTGGCACGTAACGTGGTTCATGCGCTGCGCTGCAACGTGTTCAACCACATGCTGCATCTGCCCGGGCGCTTCTTCGATTCGCACTCCAGCGGTCACCTGATCTCGCGGGTCACCTACCACGTCGAGCAGGTCACCGGGGCAGCGACCAATGCCATCACGATTCTGCTGCGTGAGGGGTTGTTCGTGGTGGGCCTGCTGTCCTACCTGCTATGGACCAACTGGATGCTGACCCTGCTGTTCGTGGCGGTGACCCCGCTGATCGGCGGCGTGGTGAGCTACGCCAGCAAGCGCTTTCGGCGTATCTCCCAGCGTATCCAGGACTCCATGGGCGACGTGACCCATGTCGCCTCGGAGGCGCTGACGGGATACCGCGTGGTACGCACCCATGGCGCCGAAGCCTACGAGAAGGCGCGCTTTGCCCGGGCCAGCGACTACAACCGCCAGCAGAAGATGAAGGAAGCCCTGACCAAGGCGATCAGCACGCCGGTGATCCAGCTGCTGATCGCCGTGTCGCTGGCCGTGCTGGTATGGCTGGCCATGTCACCGGCGCTGCTGGCCGATATGACCCCCGGCGAGTTCGTCGCCTTCATCACCGCCGCCTCGCTGATGGCCAAGCCGGTACGTCAGCTCACCGAGATCAACAGCGAGATCCAGAAGGGCATTGCCGCCGCCGGGGAGCTGTTCGGCCTGATGCAGGTGCCGCTCGAGCCCGATGAGGGCACTCGCGAGCCCGAGCGCCTTCGCGGTCGCGTCGAACTGCGCGGGGTGCACTTCCGCTATGGCGACGATCAGCCCGACGTGCTCAAGGGCATCGATGTCGTCATCGAGCCGGGCGAGATGGTCGCCATCGTCGGCCGCTCGGGAAGCGGCAAGTCGACGCTGGCCGGGCTGCTGCCGCGCTTCTACCGGCCCACCGCCGGCGAGGTACTGATCGACGACGTACCCCTCGATGAATACCGCCTGGCACCGCTGCGCCGGCAGATCGCCCTGGTATCGCAGCAGGTCACGCTGTTCAACGCCAGCGTGGCCGACAACATCGCCTACGGCATGCCGGAAGCCGAGCGGGGCGCCATCGAGAGCGCCGCGAAGGCGGCCTATGCCCATGAGTTCATCGAGCGCCTGCCCGATGGTTACGACACCATCGTCGGCGACAACGGGGTGATGCTCTCCGGCGGCCAGCGCCAGCGCCTGGCCATCGCCCGGGCGATCTTCAAGGATTCCCCGCTGCTGGTGCTCGACGAAGCGACCTCGGCGCTGGACACCGAGTCGGAGCGATACATCCAGCAGGCGCTGGAGGTGGTCTGTCGCGGCCGTACCACGCTGGTCATCGCCCACCGGCTCTCTACCATCGAGCGGGCCGACCGCATCCTGGTGATGGAGCAGGGCCGCATCGTCGAGCAGGGCAGTCACGCCGAGCTCATCGGTCGCGACGGCGCCTATGCGGCGCTGCACCGCCTGCAGTTCCAGGAAGCCCCGGTGTCATGAGCCTAGGCGAGCGCTGGCTGCAGGCCGCCTATGGCGGCAGTGCCTGGCTCAGGCTGCTGGGACCGCTCGAGGCGCTGTATCGTCGGGTGGTGGCGCGGCGTGCCGCCGCCTATCGTGATGGCCGGCGCGCGGTATGGCGAGCCGACGTGCCGGTGATCGTGGTCGGCAACGTGACCTTGGGCGGCACCGGAAAGTCTCCCCTGGTGGCCTGGCTGGCGCGCCATCTGAGCGAACGGGGCTGGCGGCCGGGAATCGTCTCACGGGGCTACGGCGGCAAGCTGGAGCAGGGCGCCGGCTATCCGCTGCTTGTCACGACCGACACGCCCATCGCCCACAGCGGCGATGAGCCGCGCATGCTGGCGCGCCAGACGGGGGTGCCGGTGGTGGTGGATCCCGACCGCCCGCGTGGGGCCAGAGCCCTGTGTGAGCTGGGCTGCGATATCCTGCTAAGTGACGACGGCCTGCAGCACCTGGCGCTGGGACGCGACCTGGAACTGGTGGTCGTCGACGGTCGCCGGGGCTTCGGCAACGGCCGCTGCCTGCCGGCCGGCCCGCTGCGCGAGCCACTGTCCCGCCTGCATGAGGTGGATGCGGTGCTGATCAACGGCGATGCGACGTTTGCCCCTCCAACCGAGGCCTGGACCTTTCGCCTGGCCCCGGTACGCTGGCGCTCGCTCGCGGATGGTCGGGAATGGCCGCTCGAGCCGCTGCCTTTTCAGGGGCCGGCTCATGGTGTGGCGGGTATCGGCAATCCCCAGCGCTTCTTCGCCACCCTCGAGACGCTGGGGATCGCGGTCACGCCTCATGCCTTTCCCGATCATCACCGCTTCACGTCGCGGGAGCTGAACTTCGGCGACACGCTGCCGGTGGTAATGACGGCCAAGGATGCCGAGAAATGCGACTCTCTCGCGCTCGAGAACGCCTGGGTACTGGAGGTCGAGGCCAGCCCGCCGCCGGACTTCGTGGCCTGGCTGGACAGACGCCTGTCGAGGCTGCGATAACCGAATGACAAGTGGGCGTGAGCACAATACTCGTGGACGATAGAGGTGAAACGATGGACAAGGAACTGCTGGCGATGCTGGTCTGCCCGCTGTGCAAGGGCAAGCTCAAGTACGATCGTGAGGCCCAGGAGCTGCGCTGCCATTACGATGGGCTGGCCTATCCGATTCGCGATGGCATTCCGGTGATGCTGCCCGAAGAGGCGCGTCAGATGGATGTGGACGAGAAGCTGCCGGCTTCACCCGGACGCACCGGGGAAGCATGATGGCGCAGGACCGACCTTTCATTGCGGTGGTTCCGGCACGCTTCGGCTCATCGCGCCTGCCGGGCAAGCCGTTGCTCGATATCGCCGGTGAACCCATGGTGGCCCATGTATGGCGGCGGGCTGCGGCGAGTTCGGCCAGCCGCGTGGTCGTTGCCACCGATGACGATCGCATCCGCGACGCCCTGACCACGCTGGGTGCCGAAGTGGTCATGACCCGCGCCGACCATCCGTCCGGTACCGACCGGCTGGCCGAGGTTGCCGAGCTGCTGGCGCTGGATGACGACGCGGTGCTGGTCAACGTACAGGGAGACGAACCGCTGATTCCGCCGCGGCTGATCGATCAGGTCGCCATGCGGCTGCACGACGATGCCGAGGCATCCATCGCCACCCTCGCTGAACCCATCGCCGACGTCGAGTCGCTGTTCAATCCCAACGTGGTCAAGGTAGTACGCTCGCTTTCCGGACGGGCGCTCTATTTTTCCCGCGCCCCCATTCCCTGGGACCGCGAGGCCTTTGCCGCACGCCCCGAGTGGCTCGAAACCGATGCCTGGCTGCGCCATATCGGCATCTATGCCTATCGCGCCGGCTTCCTCGCGGCCTATCGCGACTGGCCCCCTTCGGCGCTCGAGCGGCTGGAACAACTGGAGCAGCTTCGCGCGCTGCACTACGGACATGTCATCCAGGTGGCGCTGGCCGCCGAGCCCAATCCGCCCGGCGTCGACACACCCGAGGATCTGGAGCGCGTCAGGGCACTGCTGAGCGAGAACCGATAAGGAGAGACCATGCGCGTGCTTTTCGTCTGTCTCGGCAACATCTGCCGTTCACCCACCGCCGAGGGCGTGTTCCGGCGCGAGCTGGAGAAGGCAGGGTTGGCCCACCGGGTGGAAGTCGACTCCTGCGGCACAGGACACTGGCACGTGGGCAAGGGGCCCGACCCGCGAGCCACGGCCGCCGCGCGTCGGCGTGACGTCGACCTGAGCGAGCTGCGTGCGCGCCAGCTGGCGGCCGAGGACTTCTCGCGCTTCGATTACCTGCTGGCGATGGACCACGACAACCTGGCCACCATTCGCGAGCGGTGCCCTGAAGGATGCGGCGCCCATATCGGTCTGTTCCTCGACTTCGCCGGTCACGTCGACCGCCCGGTACCCGATCCCTACTACGGCGGTGAGCAGGGCTTCGAAGAGGTGCTGGACCTGGTCGAAGCCGCCTCACGCGGTCTGGTCGAGGAGATCGCCCGTCGGCTCGAAGGGCATCGGGTTTGAACGACAGCGTTCGTCACGATCACGATCTGACGCGGAGCAACACGCTGGGCTTGCCCTGCCGGGCCGAGCGTTTTGCCGCCCCGGGTACGGTTGGTCAGCTGCGCCGACTGCTGCAACGGGCTGCCGCACAGGGCTGGCCCGTGACCCTGCTGGGCGGTGGCAGCAACCTGATCCTGCCGCAACGTCTGAGTGGCCTGGTGATCCAGCCGGCGCTGAAGCATTGGTGGCTGGAGCGGCAGGGCAGCGCCGTAAGGCTGCACGTCGGGGCGGGCGTCGAGTGGCATCCGCTGGTCATGGCGTTGGCGGCGCGTGGCCTGTGGGGCACCGAAAATCTGGCCTTGATACCCGGCCACTGCGGGGCCGCGCCGATCCAGAACATCGGTGCTTACGGGGTCGAGCTTTGCGAGCTGGTCGAGGCGATTCATGTCGTGTTCGTGGAGGATGGGCGCAGCGCCTTGCTGACGGTCGAGGAGTGCGCTTTCGGCTATCGTGACAGCATCTTCAAGGGCGAGCTCGAGGGCAGGGTGGTCATTACCGGCCTGACGCTTCGGCTTGGCCGTGATGCCGCGCCTCGTCTCTCCTATGGCGATCTGGCCCAGCGGGTAGGTCCTGGGCCGACTCCGCTCGAGGTGGCCGAGGCGGTATGCGCCATTCGCCGCGAGAAGCTTCCCGATCCGGCGGAGCTGGGCAATGCCGGCAGCTTCTTCAAGAATCCCATCGTGGAGCGGGAGGTGGCCGAGCGCATGCTGGCGGCGTGGCCCGACATGCCTCGCTTCGAGCTGGCCGATGGGCAGGTGAAGCTGGCTGCCGGCTGGCTGATCGATCGCTGCGGCCTCAAGGGGTGGTGCAGCGGTCACTTCGGCGTGCACGAACGTCAGGCCCTGGTATTGGTGCACTTCGGCAACGGCAATGCCGAAGAGCTGCTGGCCTTCGCCGACGCGGTGGCCGAGCGGGTTCGAGAACGCTTTGGCGTGGTGCTGGAGCGGGAGCCCCGGCTGGCCTGATTCCTGCCGCCTGTCGACCAACGAAAATGGCCCGCGCACTGCGCGGGCCATTTCATTGCGGGTCGGGCCGTTCAGCCCTGGTTGCCTTTCTGCCCCTCTTGCTCGCGCTTACGGATCTCACGCGGGTCGTTATGGGCGCGCCGACGGCGGCGCTGAGCGGCCTGAGGCTGCTCGCTTTCGGCCTGCTGAGGAGCGTCTGCCTTTGGCTCCTCGGCCTTGGCCTGCTCCGGCTTGGCTTCCGGCTTCGGCTCCTGGGCTGCCGGTGCTTTGGCTTCAGGTGCTGGGGCCTTTGCCGGCTCGGTGGGCTTTTCCACCGGCTGGTCGATCGGCTTGGCAGCATCGGCCTTGGGTGTTTCTGCCTTGGGCGCCTGGGCTTTCTGCTCCTCGGCCTTCACCGGCTCGGCGGGTTTCTCCACCGGCTTGGGTGACTCGACCTTGGCCTGCTCAGGCTTGCTTTCCGGCTTCGGCTCCTCGGCCTTCACCGCCTCTACGGGCGTCTCCACCGGCTTGTCGCTCGGCTTGGGAGCATCCGCCTTGGGTGCTTCTGTCTTGGGTGCCTGGGTTTCAGGTGCCTGGGTTTCAGGTGCCTGGGCCTTCACCGGCTCGGCGGGCTTCTCCGTCGGCTTGTCGGTCGGCTTGGGAGCATCTGCCTTGGGCGCCTGGACTTTCTGCTCCTGGGTTTCAGGTGCCTGGGCCTTCACCGCCTCGGCGGGTTTCTCTGCCGGCTTGTCGGTCGGCTGGGGAGCATCGGCCTTGGGGGTCGGGCTCTTCAGCTCCTGGGCTTCAGGTGCTTTGGCTTCAGGTGCCTGGGCCTTCATCGGCTCGGCGGGTTTCTCCGCCGGCTTGTCGGTCGGCTTGGGGGCATCGGCCTTGGGTGCTTCTGCCTTGGGCGCCTGGGCGTTCTGCTCCTGGGTTTCAGGTATTTTGGCTTCAGGTGCTTTGGCTTCAGGTGCTTTGGCTTCAGGTGCCTGGGCCTTCACCGGCTCGACGGGTTTCTCCGCCGGCTTGTCGGTCGGCTTGGGCGCTTCTGCCTTGGCCTGCTCCGCACCGGCTTCATCCTTCTGCTCGGGCGCCTCGGCCTGCAGACGCTTCTGCTCGGCTTCGGCCTGAGGATTGATGGCGTGCTGGCGCGAGCGGTTGCGCGGGTTGTTGCGCGTGCGCTTGGGCTTGCCGTCGTCGACCGGCTCTGCAGCCTGCTCGACCGGCTTCTCCTGGGGCTCTGCCTTCTGCCTGCGGGAGGCGTCGTCACGGCCACGCGGCTTGCCTTGGCGTGCTTCGTCGGTCTGCGGCTTGTCGCTGCGTGCCTGACCGCGGCCGCGTCCGCCACGGCCTTCGCCGCGACCTTCGCCACGACCTTCACCGCGACCTTCGCCACGGCCTTCACCGCGACCGGCAGCGCTCTCCTGGCGAGCGTCCTGACGGCCTTCGGCGCGGGCGCTCTCGCCAGCCTGCTGGCGAGGCTGCCCGCGCTGACCGCGAGGCTCGTCCTGTCCCTCGCTGCGCGAACGGCGACGCTGACGACCGTTGCGCTCGCCACGCTCGTCATCGCCGCTGCGGGCGGGCGGCGGCGGTGTGGTCGGCTTGCGTGATTCCGTCGTCGTGGCGGTGTCGCTCTCGGTGCCGCCGAGCAGCTTGGTCACGCCCTTGAACAGACGGCCGAGCACGCCGACAGCGGGTGCGGCAGCAGGTGCGGCGGCAGGAGCGGCAGTTGGCTTCGCAGCCGGCTCCTGTTGCAGCGAGGCCGGCGCCGGCTCGTTGTGGATCACCGTCTTGACGGCTGCCTCGGAGCGGGCAACCGGCTTGGCGATGCTCATGTCCGGCTCCTTGCCGATGTCCGTTTCGACCGACAGCTCGAAGCTGGACTTGTCCTGATCGCCTTCCTCCTCGATATGGTCGTCGCGCAGGCGCTGCACGTCGTAGTGCGGGGTGTCCATATCGGGGTTGGGCAGGACCAGTACGCGGACGCCCTGACGCTTCTCGATGTCCGACAGGACGGCGCGCTTCTCGTTGAGCAGATAGGTGGCCACCGGTACCGGCAGGATGGCGCGAATCTGGGCGCTGCGCTCCTTCATCGCCTCTTCTTCGATCAGGCGCATGATCGACAGCGACAGCGAGCGCACGTCGCGAATGGTGCCCTGGCCGTTGCAGCGCGGGCAGACCACGCCGCTGGTCTCGCCCAGTGACGGCCGCAGGCGCTGGCGCGACATCTCCATCAGGCCGAAGCGCGAGATGCGGCCGATCTGCACCCGGGCACGGTCGAGCTTGAGCGCATCGCGCATGCGATTCTCGACCTCGCGCTGATTGCGCGCCGGGCTCATGTCGATGAAGTCGATCACCACCAGGCCGCCGATGTCACGCAGGCGCAACTGGCGGGCGATCTCGTCGGCCGCCTCGAGGTTGGTCTGCAGCGCGGTTTCCTCGATGTCGCTGCCGCGGGTGGCGCGCGCCGAGTTGATGTCGATGGAAACCAGCGCTTCGGTATGGTCGATGACGATGGAGCCGCCGGAGGGCAGCTTCACTTCACGCTCGTAAGCGGTCTCGATCTGCGATTCGATCTGGAAGCGCGAGAACAGCGGCACTTCATCGGCGTAGAGCTTGATCTTCTGCTGGTAGGAAGGCATGACCTGGCGAATGAAGGTCAGGGCTTCCTGGTGCACTTCGGAGCTGTCGATCAGCACCTCGCCGATGTCCTGGCGCAGGTAGTCGCGCATGGCGCGGATGATCACGTTCGATTCGCGATAGATCAGGAAGGGGGCGGGGCGTTTGCCGGCCTCCTCGGTGATCGACTCCCACACCTGCACGAGATAGTCGAGATCCCACTGCAGCTCTTCGGAGCTGCGGCCGATGCCGGCGGTGCGTACGATCACACCCATCTTCTCCGGCACGGTGAGCTGGCCCATGGCTTCCTTGAGCTGGGTACGCTCGTCGCCCTCGATGCGACGCGAAATGCCACCGGCGCGGGGGTTGTTGGGCATCAGTACGAGAAAGCGACCGGCCAGGCTGATGAAGGTGGTCAGCGCCGCGCCCTTGTTGCCGCGCTCCTCCTTGTCGACCTGGACGATGACTTCCTGGCCTTCCTTGAGAACTTCCTTGATGCTGGGGCGCCCAGAGGCTTCCTTCAGGAAGTACTCGCGGGAAATTTCCTTGAGGGGGAGGAAGCCGTGACGATCGGCGCCGAAGTCGACGAAGGCGGCTTCGAGAGAGGGTTCTACACGGGTGATCTTGCCGCGGTAGATGTTGGCTTTCTTTTGCTCCCGGGCACCGGATTCGATGTCCAGGTCGTACAGGCGTTGTCCATCGACCAGCGCAACACGCAGCTCTTCCGGCTGGGTCGCATTGATGAGCATCCGTTTCATGTTGTCTCGCAATCTGGACGCGCCGGGGGGCATCGAAGAAGGCGAACCTCTGGGTGCTGCGTGCTTGTGCTCAGCGCATGTCGCGGATGCACAGTGGCGCCCGATCGTACCGGCACCGGAAGGGCCCAGCACGACATGATCATGTTGAGTACGCGGCGGAGGCAGGACATGTCTCGGTGGGGCTACTCCCATCCGGCCCTGCGGTCACCGCCAGACACCTGGCATTCATCGATTCGCCAACGCCGGCCACCGGCACGATGTTGAACGATTCCCGTGGCCACCGCTCGCCTGTGACTGATGCGAGCCGGGATCCGGGCGTGGCGTCATTACTTGTATTGCTGCAAATTCATGCGTCTATCACTCGTCGGCGGCGGGACCCATGTTCAGGGATCGTCGCGGCCCGATTTCGTCGCTCCGGCCTGCGTGTCTGTCGTGCAGGCGCCATGGGACCGAAGGGATCCATCCGAGCGAGCTGGCAATATAGCAGTAATGGCAATTCGCAGCAATTGGCGCAGCGCATCGCCGAGTACGTTAGAATGCTGGCTCACAACGGATTTTCAGCAGGAGTGTCATGGCCGAAGGTCGCGACGTACAGTGGGTGGAAGTGGGCGAAGGGCAGTCGGGCCAGCGGGTCGACAACTTTCTGATAACGCGCCTGAAAGGCGTGCCGCGAACCTTGGTCTACCGCATCGTGCGCAAGGGCGAGGTGCGGGTCAACAAGAAGCGGGTCAAGGCCGATTACCGCCTGCAGCCGGGCGATGTGGTGCGTATCCCGCCGCTGAAGCTGGCCCCGCGCGAGGCGGTCAAGCAGGTCAGCGAGGGTCTGCGCAACCTGCTGGCCGGCAGCGTGCTGGTGGAAGGCCCTGGCTGGCTGGTGCTCAACAAGCCCGCCGGGCTTCCCGTGCACGGCGGCAGCGGGGTCAAGATCGGCCTGATCGAGGCTCTGCGCCAGGTGCGCGAGGATCTCGATTTCCTCGAGCTGGTGCACCGCCTCGACCGCGACACCTCGGGCTGCCTGCTGCTGGCCAAGTCGCGTCCGGCGCTGCTTGCCCTCAACGAGGCGCTCAAGGGCCATAAGATGGACAAGCGCTACCTGGCGCTGGTGGCGGGGCGCTGGCCCGTCCGGCGCGAATTCGTCAGTGCTCGACTCGACCGCTACGATGCCGGCAACGGCGAGCGCCGGGTGCGGGTGGATGCGGCGGGCAAGGTGGCGCGCACCCGCTTTGCCGTGCGCGAGACGTTTCCCAAGGCGACCCTGATCGAAGCCGAACCGGTCACCGGGCGGACTCATCAGATACGCGTGCACGCCGCGCATGCAGGCTTCCCGCTGCTGGGTGACGACAAGTACGGCTCGCGTGAGGGTGAGGCACTGGCACGCCAGTTGGGCCTGTCGCGGCTGTTCCTGCACGCCGAGTCGCTGACCTTCCCCGAGCCGAGCAGCGGCCGGCCGGTGCAGATTCGTGCGCCCCTGCCGGAGGAGCTCGAGGCGGTGCTGTCCCGCGCTCGCGACTCCCGTTGAGCACATCTCGTCCTGGTCTCATCGATATCTGAAGCGGAGTTGTCATGCGTTACCGACTGGTGATCTTCGACTGGGACGGAACCCTGATGGATTCCGCTGCCCGAATCGTTTCCAGCATGCAGGCGGCGGCCCGCGATGCCGGCTGGGGCCATCTCGAGGCGGCGGCGGTGCGCGATATCATCGGCCTGGGGCTTCCCGAGGCCATCGATCGCCTGTGTCCGGGGATCGATGCCGAGCGCTTCGAGCTGCTGCGTAGTCGCTACGTGCACTATTTCGTCGAGGCCGATGGCACGCCGATGGCCTTCTTCGACGGCGTCGAGTCCGGCATTGCCACGCTGCGTGAGCGGCACGAGCGACGGCTGGCCGTGGCGACCGGCAAGAGCCGGCGAGGGCTCGATCGGGTCTTTCGCGAAAGTGACAGCGGCAGCTGGTTCCACGCCAGTCGCACGGCGGACGAGACCCGCTCCAAGCCGCACCCGCAAATGCTCGAGGAGCTGCTGGTGGAGCTGGGCATGCCCGTGGAGGAGGCCGTGATGGTGGGGGATACCGAGTACGACCTGGAGATGGCGCGCGCCCTGGGCATGGATCGGGTCGCCGTCACCTGGGGTGTGCATGACCCGGGACGGTTGGCGGCGAGTCGCCCTGTCTATACTGCCGGGACGGTAGGCGAACTGTTCGACTGGCTGAATCGCGAGTGATGAAAAGGAAGAAGAGTCAATGAGCGACGACAAGCGGCAAGACGACGACAAGCGCCCGGAGCGAGAAGATCGCTGGACCGAAGGGCCGCAGCTGACCCCCGAGCAGGCGCGCGAGCTGCGTCAGGCCAAGACCGAGAAGCCGGCGCCGCCTGCCGAAAGTGCCGAGGTGCTGCGTGAGCGGCAGCGCCTGGCACAGCAGGAGATGCTCGATCGCTGGATCGGCGGCGTGCTGACGGAGCAACGTCGTTCGCGGCGCTGGAAACTGTTCTTTCGCTTCTTCTTTGCCGCGCTGATCCTGGCCTCGCTGGCCACCAGCTTCTACAGCCTGTTCGGCACTGGCGTGCGCGAGCCCGAGCGACAGCATCTGGGTGTGGTGACCGTGCGCGGGGTGATCGACGGTGAGTCCCCGGCTAGCGCCGAGCGCATCATCGAGGGATTGAACCGAGCCTGGGACGCCACCAATGCCGCTGCCGTGGTGCTGCACATCGACAGTCCGGGCGGCAGCCCGGTGCAGTCCCAGCGTGTCTACCAGGAGATCATGCGGCTGCGCGAAGAGGGCGACAAACCGATCATCGCGGTGATCGAGGACGTTGGCGCCAGCGGTGCCTACTACATGGCGGCAGCGGCCGATGAGATCATTGCCGCGCCGGCCAGCCTGGTGGGATCGATCGGCGTCATTTTCGCCAGCTTCGGCTTCGAGGAGGCGATCGACAACCTCGGGATTGAACGGCGCATCTTCGTCAGCGGTGAGAACAAGGGCTTCCTCGACCCCTTCTCGCCGGTGCGACCGGAGGAGCGTGAGTTCTGGCAGACGGTGATGGATACCACCCATGGCCAGTTCATCGAGGCGGTGCGGCTGGGCCGGGGCGATCGTCTGGTCGAGGACGAGCGGCTCTTCAGCGGACTGATCTGGAGCGGTCAGCAGGCGTATGAGCTGGGTCTCATCGACGGGATCGGCAGCCTCGATGCCCTGAGTCGCGAGCTGTTCGGCGAGGTGCGCCTGCACGACTACACGCCGCGGCTGGATCCCTTCGAGCGGCTGACCCGTCAGTTCGGCCGGGTCGCCGCCGAATGGATGGGTGTGCCCGCCAGCCGTTCGCCGGTGCGCTACCAGCTGCCCTGATCGCCCAATGGGTCGAGGCCCGCTTCGCGCAGCAGGTCACACAGACGAATCAGCGGCAGGCCGATGAGGGTGTTGGGGTCGTCGCCCTCGAGTTTCTCGAACAGGGCGATGCCCAGCCCCTCCATGCGAAAGCTGCCGGCGCTGTCCAGCGGGCGCTCGCGCTCCACGTAGCGGGCGATCTCGTCATCGCCGAGGCGCCTGAACACCACGTCATAGCGCTCATGACAGACCCGGTGGCTCGCCCGGCGGGTGTCGATCAGGGCCAGGCCGGTGAGGAAGGTCACGCGTTGACCGGAAAAGCGCGCGAGCTGGGCGCGGGCCGTGGCTTCGTCGCCTGGCTTGCCGAGTATCTCGCCGCCGAACACGGCGACCTGATCCGAGCCGATGATGAGATGGTCGGAGTACCGTTCGGCCGCGCGGCTGGCCTTGGCCAGTGCCAGGCGGTGCACCAGCGCTTGCGGTGTTTCACCGGCGCGTGGCGATTCGTCGACGTCGGGGCTGACCCACGCATAGGGCAGGCCCAGGCGATCGAGCAGTTGGCGGCGCCAGGGGGAGCCGGAGGCGAGGACGAGTCGTGGCATGGTGCGCTCCTGCAGTAGATGATGCGAACCTTTGGCGGGCTCGAAGAGAGGGGTATTGTAACTCGCTGACATGGCGTCTTTGACAGGGGCATGGGGAGTGCCTATCATTGCGCGCCTATGTTGACCTCACGACTTCCCAACAAGGTCGAGCCCTACCGGCTCGCCGCTCGTGCCGAAAGCCTCTCGGGGCTGATGGCGCTCGACCAGTTCGAGCGTCTTGCCGCCCAGGTGGGCGAGCAGGCGGGCGACTGCCAGGTGTGGCTCGACTTCGGCATCGATGCCCAGGGGCGCCGTGAGATTCGCGGCCGTCTCGAGGCCGAGCTGCAGCTGCCCTGCCGGCGCTGCCTGGAGCCGATGCCTCAGCGCGTCGAGAGCGAGTTCCTGCTGGGAATGGTCTCGAGCGATGCGCTGGCGGCAGAGCTGCCGAGCACCCACGAGCCGGTGCTGGTGGAAAACGAACAGCTGAACCTGCTGGAGGTGGTGGAGGATGAATTGATCCTCAGTCTGCCCCAGGTGGTTTACCACGACGAGGCGCATTGCCGTGTCTCGCGCGACCAGCTGAGCAGCGGCGAGGAGCTCGTGGAGAACGAGCCTGCTCCCGCGAGTCCTTTCGAGGTGCTGCGCCGCCTCAAGGACAAATCCTGATTGTTTATCGTCTCACTTCGGAGTGACACCCATGGCAGTTCAACAGAATCGTAAGACTCGTTCCAAGCGCGGCATGCGTCGCAGCCATGACGCCCTGAGCGCACCGACCCTGTCCCAGGACAAGGAAACCGGCACCACTCACCTGCGTCACCACGTCTCCCCCGACGGTTTCTACCGCGGTCGCAAGGTAGTCGACGTCTAAGTCGATCCGCCTCGATGACCATCGGCACCTGAACGTGCGGATTGCCATCGATACGATGGGCGGAGATGCAGGCCCTGCCGCCGCCGTACAGGGGGCGGCTGCCGCCGTGCTGGCGAGGCCTGGATTGCAGGCCGATCTGTTCGGGCCGGGCGACCGACTGTCAGACGAGCTCAAGAACCTGCCGCGGCATCTTGCTGCGGCCGGTTCGCATCTGTCCGTTCATCATGCACCGAGCCTGATTCGACAGGACCAGCGTCCCACCGACGCGCTTCGGCGTGGCGGCGAGACGAGCATGGCGATGATGCTGAAGCACGTGGCTGCCCGGGGCTCCGTGGCCGGTGTCAGTGCCGGCAACACCGGTGCGCTGATGGCGCTGGCCAGGCGCGAACTGGGCACCGTGGCGGACATTCCGCGTCCGGCCATCTGCACCGCCATACCCACGCGCGGCGACGGGCGCTGCTATCTGCTGGACCTGGGGGCCAATGTCGATGTCTCTGCGGGGCGGCTGGTGGACTTCGCACGTATGGGCGAAGTGATGGCGCGCCACGTGGATGGCATCGCCGCACCGCGGGTGGCGCTGCTCAACGTCGGTAGCGAGGGGACCAAGGGCAGCAACGCAGTGCGCGAGGCGGATGCGCTGCTGGCCGAAGTCGACGCGTTGAACTATATCGGCTTTGTCGAGGGCGACGGCATCTTCGCCGGCTTGGCCGATGTGGTGGTATGCGATGGTTTCGTCGGCAATGCGGTGCTCAAGGCCAGCGAAGGCCTGGCGCGCATGCTGATCGAAAGGGTACAGGCGACCTTCGACTCGCACTGGAGCAGTCGTCTGGTCGGAATGCTGGCGAGGCCGGCGTTGCGTCGGCTGAAGAGCGAGCTGGATCCGGTGCGTTACAATGGCGCCAGCCTGCTGGGGCTCGATGGCATTGTGATCAAGAGCCATGGCAGTGCCGATGCCACCGGCTTTTCCTATGCTGTGCTGCGGGCCGCGCAGGAGGTCAGTCGAGACCTGCCCGCCCGACTCGCTCTCGAGTTGGGCGGTCGCAACTGACAGCACTCAACAAATGGTGAACGACATGACTCAACCCCTTGCCCTCGTCTTTCCCGGGCAAGGCTCCCAGCAGGTAGGCATGCTGCGGGAGCTGGCCGAACGCTACAGCGTGGTACGGACGACCTTCGAGGAGGCCGCCGACGCGCTGGGCTATGACCTGTGGAAGGTGGTCCAGGAGGGGCCGGATGAGGCGCTCAATGCCACCGCCTGCACCCAGCCTGCACTGCTGACGGCCAGCGTTGCCATCTGGCGTGTCTGGCAGGAGCTGGAGGGGCCTCGCCCCGGTGCCATGGCCGGTCATAGCCTGGGTGAGTACAGTGCCATGGTCTGCGCCGGCGTGATGAGCTTCGCCGACGGTGTGCGTCTGGTGCGTCTGCGTGGCGAAGCGATGCAGGAGGCGGTGCCGGCCGGGAGGGGGGCGATGGCCGCCATTCTCGGCCTCGACGATGCCATCGTTGAAACCGCCTGTGCCGAAGCGGCGCAAAATGAGGTGGTGGCGGCCGTGAACTACAATTCCCCGGGGCAGGTGGTGATCGCCGGTGACAAGGCGGCCGTCGAACGCGCCATTGCCCTGTGCCAGGAGGCGGGAGCCAAGCGTGCCATGCCGCTGCCGGTTTCCGTACCTTCGCACTGCGATCTGATGCGTCCGGCGGCGGAGCGCCTCAAGGCAGCCATGGCCGACCTCGATATGCGTGCGCCGCGCTACACCGTGTATCAGAACGTCGACGCCCAGGCGCATGCCGATGTCGAGACCCTGCGCACGCGTCTTGTCGAGCAGCTCTATCAGCCGGTGCGCTGGACGTCCTGCGTCGAGGCGATGGTGGCGGGTGGCGCCGAGGTCTTCATCGAGTGCGGTCCGGGCAAGGTGCTGACCGGGTTGGGCAAGCGCATCGCCAAGAGCAGCAAGGGGCTGGCGGTGAACGATCCCGACAGCCTCGAGGCGGCGCTCGGCCTGGCGCGCGAGACGCTCGGGCAGTAAAGGCTGCGCGAAACCGAAGGCCGGCGAAGAAGCGGCCTGAACGACAAGCAGGGGCAGGAGCCCCAGGATTCAACAGCATTCGGAGCGGGAACAGGTTATGACCAGCGAACGCAGAATCGCCCTGGTGACCGGCGCCAGTCGTGGCATCGGTCGGGCCATCGCCCATGAGCTCGGTCGTCAGGGGCGCGTGGTGATCGGAACGGCAACCACCGAGTCCGGCGCTGCCAAGATCGATGAGGATCTTCGCGCCCATGGTATCGAGGGGGCCGGCAGAGCCCTGGACGTCACCGATCAGGCCAGTGTCGACGCGCTGGTGAAAGCGATCACCGAGGAGTTCGGTGCGCCCACCATTCTGATCAACAATGCCGGCATCACCCGCGACAATCTGCTGATGCGCATGAAGGAAGAGGAGTGGGACTCGGTTCTCGATACCAACCTCAAGTCGGTCTATCGCGTCACCAAGGCGTGTCTGCGCGGCATGACCAAGGCCCGTTTCGGCCGTATCGTCAGCATCAGTTCGGTGGTGGCGACCATGGGCAATCTCGGCCAGACCAACTATGCTGCCGCCAAGGCGGGCATGGAGGGGTTCACCCGTGCGCTGGCGCGTGAAGTGGCGTCCCGGGCCATCACCGTCAATGCGGTGGCGCCGGGCTTCATCGCCACCGACATGACCAGCGCTCTGCCCGAAGAGCAGCATCAGGCGTTGATGACGCAAATCCCTCTGGCGCGCCTGGGCGAGCCCGAGGAAATTGCCGCTGCCGTCGGCTTTCTGACAAGCGAGGGCGCCGGCTACATTACCGGTGAAACGCTGCAGGTCAACGGCGGCATGAACATGCGTTGAAGCTCCTGCCGGTCGGCGGTTGCGCCGACAGGGGGGGGTCTATAAACTACCCGCAGCTTGAGTTTGCGGACCAATGGCTGGTCATCTGAACGGCTAACTTGAACGACTGGAGTACGTATAAAATGAGCACCATCGAAGAGCGCGTGAAGAAGGTTGTGGCCGAGCGCCTGAACGTCAAGGAAGAGGATATCCAGAACAGCTCCTCCTTCACCGAGGACCTTGGCGCTGATTCCCTGGATACCGTCGAGCTGGTCATGGCGCTCGAAGAGGAATTCGATACCGAAATTCCCGATGAGGAAGCCGAGAAGATCACCACCGTTCAGGAAGCCATCGATTACGTCAACGCCCATCAGTGAGGATGCGCTAGTCGCCGCTTGCTGAGGTGTAGGGCCGTTCTCAAGGCCCTGGAAAGCCGTCCTGAGTCCCAGGGCGGCTTTTGCTTTACGTAAAGGCCGCGCTGCCCAAGCAGTGAGCATGTCCGGTATAATGCGCGCAAAGACGACCTGCGGAAGGGTCGTGTCATCAAGGTTGTCTGGGAGGAATACTGATGGCTCGTAGAGTTGTGGTGACCGGGCTGGGGCTGGTCACGCCGGTGGGCAACACGGTCAAGGAGAGCTGGGAAAACATCCTGGCCGGCAAGAGCGGCATTGCTCCCATCGAGCATTTCGATGCTACCGGCTTCAACACCCGCTTCGGTGGCTCGGTCAAGAACTTCGACATCAGCCCGTACCTGAATCCCAAGGATGCGCGCAAGATGGACCTGTTCATCCAGTACGGGGTGGCAGCAGGCGCTCAGGCCATCAGCGATGCCGGTATCGAGTGCACCGACGAGAACGCCGAGCGTATCGGCGTGGCCATCGGCTCCGGCATCGGCGGTCTGCCGATGATCGAACAGAACCACAATGCCCTCAACAAGGGGGGGGCGCGTCGCGTGTCGCCGTTCTTCGTGCCCGGCTCGATCATCAACATGATTTCCGGCAACCTGGCCATCCAGCATGGCTTCAAGGGTCCGAACATTGCCATCACCACGGCCTGTACCACCGGTACCCACAATATCGGTTATAGCGCGCGCACCATCGCCTATGGCGACGCCGACGTAATGATCTGCGGTGGTGCCGAGATGGCCACCACTCCGCTGGGGCTGGGTGGGTTCTCCGCGGCTCGGGCCCTGTCGACCCGCAACGACGACCCGCAGGCCGCCAGCCGCCCCTGGGATCGCGATCGCGACGGCTTCGTGCTCTCCGACGGGGCCGGCATCCTGGTACTCGAGGAGTACGAGCATGCCAAGGCGCGCGGCGCCCGCATCTACGCCGAGCTGACTGGTTTCGGCATGAGCGACGACGCCTTCCACATGACGGCACCGCCGGAGGACGGCAGCGGGGCGGCGCTCTCCATGCGCAACGCCATCCGCGATGCCGGTATCGACCCTTCGGCGGTCGACTACATCAATGCCCATGGCACCTCGACTCCGGCAGGGGATCTGGCCGAGAGTCGTGCCATCAGGAAGGTGATGGGGGCGGCGGCCGATGGTGTCGCGGTGAGCTCCACCAAGTCGATGATCGGCCACCTGCTGGGTGCGGCCGGTGCCGTCGAAGCGGTGTTCTGCATCCTGGCCATCCGCGATCAGGTAGCGCCGCCGACGATCAACCTGGACAACCCGCAGGAAGGCTGCGACCTGAATTACGTGCCGCACACGGCACGCGAGCGGAAGATCGACGTGGCGCTGTCGAATTCGTTCGGCTTCGGTGGCACCAACGGCACTCTGGTCTTCTCTCGGCTGCGCTGAGCCGGGGCGTCTCGAGCGAGTGACATGACCCGGCCGCAAGCAGAGGCATGGGTGCCGATCGACGACCGCGGCCTCGCCTATGGCGACGGGGTGTTCGAGACGGTGCTGGTGAGGGACGGGATGCCGCTGCTGTGGCCGCAACACATGCAGCGGCTGGCCGAGGGCTGTCGCCGGCTCGGCATTCCCATGCCCGCGTCCGGCACGCTCGACATGTTGCCGGCCCAGACCGGGCCGGGACTGAAGGTACTCAAGCTGATCGTGACCCGAGGCGGGGGCGGACGTGGCTACCAGACGCCCGCTGCGCCCGAGCCGCGGCTGCTGTGGCAGGCCACCGATTTCACGCCCCAGCCACGACGCTGGTGGGATGGCGTGAGGGTTCGCCACTGTCGGCTGCAGTTGGGCATGCAGCCGCTGCTTGCCGGAATCAAGCATCTCAACCGGCTCGAGAACGTGATGGCTCGCCGCGAGTGGGACGATGCCGACGTTGCCGAGGGGCTGCTCTGCGACAGCCAGGGCCGGCTGGTCGAGGCCACCAGCATGAACCTGTTCTGGTTGCGCCAGGGGCGACTGGAAACGCCGCAATTGAACGCCTGCGGCGTGGCGGGAACGCTGCGCGCGGCGCTGATGCAGCGTTTGTCCATTGCAGAGGTCTCAGTGGGGCCGCAGGTGCTGGAGGATGCCGAGGCGGTGTGGCTCGGCAATTCGGTTCAGGGGCTCTGGCCGGTGGCGCGGTTGGACGACGCCGATGGCAATCCGCTGCAGCAATGGCTTCTCGGTGACGCTCATCGAGGGTTGCAGGGCGAGGCCCATGCACTGCTGGGCTATCCCACCGCTCCCACTCGTTGAGGCATGCCGCTGGTGCTGCCGAACGGGGCGCGCAGGCGATACCCATGCAGTCTCCGGGCTGCGCTTTGCATATCAAGACAGGTAGGTAGCGAGGAAAGCGCATGCTGCGTTTGCTGAAATTTTTGCTGGTTCTGCTGGTAGTGGCGGCCGTGGCGGCATTTGCCGGCTATCGCTATTGGGAAAGCCGTCTCGAGGCGCCCATTGCGGTGGAAGAGGACACGCTCTACGAAGTGCCGCGAGGCGCGGGCTACAACCGGGTAGTAACGGACCTGGCGGTGCGCGGCGTGATCGAGGACGAATGGGCCTTTCGCCTGTTGACCCGTCTCGAACCGGAGGCGATCCCGCGGCTGCGCAGCGGCGAGTATCTGCTCGAGCCGGGCATGAGCGGGCGTGAGCTGATCGAACTGCTCGGCAGCGACCGGGTCGTGACCTATCCGTTGACGATCCCGGAAGGGTGGACCTTCCGTCAGATGCGCGCTCGTCTCGATGCCGCTCCCAAGCTGGAGAATCTCACCCAGGGCCTCAGCGACGAGGAGGTCATGGCGCTGTTGGAGCGCGAGGGACGCCACCCAGAGGGCTGGTTCTTCCCCGACACCTATCGCTACCACAAGGGCATGAGCGATCTCGATATCCTGCGGCAGGCGCTTGCACGCATGGAGCAGGTGCTGGAAGAGGTGTGGGAAGGGCGCAGCGACGACCTGACCATCGAGTCGCCCTACGAGGCGTTGATCATGGCCTCGCTGATCGAGCGCGAGACCGGTGCTCCCGAGGAGCGACGCGAGATCGCCGGGGTATTCAAGCGGCGCATGCAAACCGGCATGCGCCTGCAGACCGACCCCACGGTGATCTACGGCATGGGCGAACGCTATGAGGGGCGTATCACCCGGGCGGACCTGCAGGAAGCCACGCCCTACAACACCTACGTGATCAACGGGCTGCCGCCGACGCCCATCGCCATGCCCGGCCGCGCCTCGCTGGAGGCTGCCGTCGACCCGCTGCCCGGCGACACCTACTATTTCGTTTCGCGTGGCGATGGCACCCACCACTTTTCACGTACGCTGCGTGAACACAACAATGCCGTGAACCGCTACATCCGCAATCGCTGAGCAGCGATTGCACTATGCAGAGCGGAGCACGGCAGGCGGCACAGGAGCCCCCAATGCGACAGCGTGGACGTTTCATCACCCTGGAAGGCGGCGAGGGCGTCGGCAAGTCGACCAACCTCGAATGGGTGGCCCAGTGGCTGGTGGCGCGCGGCGTCGAGGTCGTGCGCACTCGCGAGCCGGGCGGTACGCCACGGGCCGAGGCCATGCGAAAGCTGCTGCTCTCGCCGCAGGCCGACGAACCTCTCGATGCCGATGCCGAACTGCTGCTGGTGTTCGCCGCCCGCGCCCAGCACCTGGCCCAGCGCATTCGCCCTGCGCTCGAGCGCGGTGCCTGGGTGCTGTGCGACCGCTTCACCGATGCCACCTTTGCCTATCAGGGCGGCGGACGTGGCATCGAGCCGGATCGTATCGCCGAGCTGGAGCGCTTCGTCCAGCGTGGCCTCGAGCCCGATCTGACCCTGCTGCTCGACATGCCCGTCGCCGCTGCGCAGCGGCGCTTGCAAGGGCGTCTGACGGCCAGCGGCGACAGTCGCGATCGCTTCGAGCAGGAGCAGGCCTCGTTCTTCGAGGCCGTACGCCAAGCCTACCTGGCGCGGGCCGCCGCGGCACCCCAGCGCATGGCAGTGATCGATGCCGATGCGCCCCTCGCCACCGTGCAGGCGCGTCTCTCGGCCTGCCTGGAAGCGAGAGTGAGCGCATGGCTGTGAGCGACCCGGCGACATCGCTGCTGCCCTGGCATGCTCCGCTGTGGCAGCAGTTCCTCGCGCTGCATCGCAGTGGGCGGCTGCCCCACGCCATGCTGCTCTCGGGGCCTCGCGGTGTCGGCAAGCAGCGCTTCGCCGAGGCGCTGCTCGGCTACCTGCTGTGTGCCTCGCCGGGCGAGACGGCCTGCGGCCAGTGTCATGGCTGTCATATGCTGGCTGCCGGCTATCATCCCGATCTGCTGCGCGTTTCACCGGAGGAGGGCAAGCGGCAGATCCGTATCGATCCGATCCGTGAGGTCAACGCCTTCGTCTCCCAGACGGCCCAGCAGGGCGGCCACCGGGTGATCGTGCTCTCCCCGGCGGAGGCGATGAACGTGGCGGCAGCCAATGCGCTGCTCAAGAGCCTGGAGGAGCCGGGCGCGCGCACCCAGTTCCTGCTGCTGGCCGACGTCCCCTCGCGCATGCTGGCCACCATTCGCTCCCGCTGTCAGCACTGGAGTCTGCCGCTGCCCGAGCACGAGCAGAGCATCGAGTGGCTGGCCAAGTCGCTGGGGGGGCGTGATGAAGCGGAGTTCTGGCTACAGGTAGCGGGAGGCTTGCCGCTGCTAGCCGCGGAGCTGGCCACTCCTGACTCACGCGCGCTGCGCAAACAGCTGCACGAGACCTTCGATGCCCTGGTGCGTGGTGCCGAACCGGTAGCGGAGGCAGCCCGTCTCGACCGCCAGTCCCTCGAGTCGATACTATGGTACGGTATTGCCTGGCTCGAAGACTTGATTCGCCTGGGCCTGTCGGGGGAGTCGGCGGCAGTGCGCAATCCCGATCTCCTTCCGCTCTACCGTCAGGCGGTCAAGAATGCCCGGGTGCAGGACTGGTTCCGGCTGCTGGATTTCGCCCGGGAGCAGCGCCGCCTGCTGGCGGCGGGCGGCAACCCCAACCCCCAGCTGGTCCTCGAGGCCTGGCTGGTACGCTGGTCGACCCTGCTGCGCTCGTGAAGCAGGGTAAGGGAGAGACACATGGCACCGCAGAAGGCCCTGTCGCTGACCATTCAGGACGAGCAGACCCTGCTCTCCGCCTATATGCCGCTGCTCGAACGGGGCGGCATCTTCGTGCCCACGCGCGAGCGCTACGAGCTGGGCCAGGAAGTCTACCTGCTGCTGACCCTGCCCGGCGAAAGCGAGCGGGTGCCGGTGACCGGTCAGGTCGTGTGGGTATCGCCCGACGGCGTGGCGGGAAGACGGGTGCCGGGGATCGGCATCCACTTCAGCCCCGAGGATCATGTCGTGCGCGACCGTATCGAGACGCTGCTGGCCGGGCAACTGGACAAGGGGTCGTCGAGCTATACGCTTTAGCAGACCGTCGTGCTCGACGGTCAAGCCCGACTACTGCCGCGTGGGCTCGCCGCAAGCGCTACAGCTGGCGCAATAGCCAATCGCTCCTGCCATTCACTGGATGAGTTTGACACCGCATGTTCGTGGATTCCCACTGTCACCTGGACCGCCTCGACCCCGCTACCCACAACGGCAACCTTGCCGACGCCCTGGCCGCCGCTCGGGCCCGTGACGTAGGCCAGTTCCTCGCCGTTGCCGTCACGCTCGATGACATGCCGACTCTCGCCGCCATTGCCCGCGAGCACGACGACGTGGCGATCTCCGCCGGCGTGCATCCGCTGCATCTGCTGGAGCGCGAGCCGGAGATCGATACCATCAAGGAGGCCGCGGAGCACTTCGGCGCGGTGGCCATCGGCGAGTGCGGTCTGGACTATCATTATCTCGACAAGACCCCGGAGCGGGTGCCGTCGCGGGAAGTGCAGCGCGAGCGCTTCCGGCGTCAGCTGGTGGCCGCCACCGAACTCGAACTGCCAGTGATCGTGCATACCCGCGACGCCCGCGAGGAGACGCTGGAACTGATACGCGAGCACAGCGATCCGGCCATCGGCGGGGTGCTGCACTGCTTCACCGAGGATCTCGAGATGGCACGGGAGGCGGTGCGCCACGGCTTCTACATCTCGCTGTCGGGTATCGTCAGCTTCCGCAACGCCGAATCGCTGCGTGAAGTGGCGCGCCGGGTACCCCTGGACCGACTGCTGATCGAGACCGACAGCCCCTACCTGGCGCCGGTGCCGTATCGCGGCAAGCCCAACGAACCGGCCTGGGTGGTGGAGGTCGCCGAATGCATCGCCGAAGCGCGGGGCATCAGCGTCGAGGAGGTCGCCATGCAGACCACGGCCAACTTCTACCGCCTGTTCCGTGGTGCGGCGCCCGAGCCCAGCGACGAGACGCGCGACATCCTGGCCCGAGCCGGCCTGGTGTAGCAGGAAGAGGGAGCTTCATGTCGAAGGGGGGCGTATGAACCTGGATCCACTGCTCAATCACGTCGAGCCCGATGGCGCCATTCCCCCGCTGGAGCGCTGGCAGCCGGGGCAGGCAGGCGACATGGACCTGGAGATCGCCGCCGACGGGCGCTGGTTCCATGAAGGCAGTGAAATGACACGGCCGCGCCTGGTTCGCCTGCTCTCGACGCTGCTGCGGCGTGAGGAGGATGGCGAATACTATCTGGTCACGCCGGTGGAAAAGCAGCGCATTCGCGTGGTCGACCGCCCCTTCGTGGTGGTGGATGCCGACTACGACGAGGCCGCGGGCTGCTGGTGGCTGACCACTCATGCCGGCGACCGCCTGCGGCTGGATGAAACGCATCGGCTGAGACTCAGCGCCACCCCCGAGGGTGCCCAGGTGCCCGAAGTGCCGGTGCGCTTCGGTCTCGCGGCGCGCCTCGGGCGCAACGTCTATTACCGTCTGGTGGAAGCTGCCGAACAGCGCCCCAGGAGCGACGGCAGCACCGAGCTCGGCCTGACCAGTGCCGGTTGCTGGCAGCCTCTGGGCGAACTGCCCGCCGAGGCCTCGTGAGGCTGACCGCGGAGCAGCGTGCCGTCGTCGAACACGGCGCCGGGCACGCCAGGGTATCGGCGGTGGCGGGCGCCGGCAAGACGACCACGCTGGTCGCTCGCGTGCTGCACCTGCTGGAGCAGGGCGTACCGGCGCAGCGCATCCTGGTGCTGATGTTCAACCGCTCGGCGCGCGAGGACTTCCAGCGCAGGCTGATCGAGATGGCACCCACCGGTCAGCGTCTGCCCGACGTACGTACCTTCCACTCCCTCGGCCACCGCCTGACCCAGAGCCTGACCCGCTGGGGCGCGCTGGCCCCACGCCGATTGATTTCCGCCGACTGGCAGGTGGAGCGTCTGCTGCGCCAGGCGACCCTGGAGGTGCTGGAGGACGGCGAGCGGCGTGACATGGCCCTCGAGGGCGATACCCTCGAGGCGTTGGCGCACTTCTGCGGCCTGGTGAAGGCCGAGATGCTGCCTGCCGCCACGCTGCTCGAGCGGCTCGACCTCGACGAGGGCTGCGAGCACTTCGCCGCAGCCTTCGAGCGTCTCGAGGCGCTGCTCGCCGAGCATGGCCTGATGACCTACTCCGACCTGCTCTACCGTCCGCTGCGGGCGCTGGAAACCGACTCTGCCCTGGTCGGAAGGGTGGAGGGCTATCTCGACCAGGCGATCGTCGACGAGTATCAGGACATCAATCAGGCCCAGTTGCGCCTGTTGGCCCTGCTGGCGGGGCGCAGCGCGGACGTCATGGCCGTGGGCGATGCCAACCAGTGCATCTACGAATGGCGTGGCGCGCATCCCGATACCATGCGCGAGCACTTCAGCGCCACCTTCGGCGCGGCGACCGACTATCCGCTCTCGACCACCTTCCGCCATGGCCACTCGCTGGCGCTGCTGGCCAACCATGCCATCGCCGCCAACCGGCGAAGGCCCGACCAGCTGTGTCTGGCCGCTCCCGACAACCCGGTCACCGAGATTGCCGTCGAGCAGGGCAAGGCAGCGCTGTTGGCGACCCTGGAGCGTTGGCGGCAGGGCGGCAGGGCGCTGAGCGAGGCATGCCTGCTGGTGCGCAGCTGGGCGCTGTCGGTGCCCGTGCAACTGCAGCTGCTGCAGGCCGGCATTCCGTTCCGCCTGGCCCGCGAGGATCGCTTCGTCTTTCGCCTGCCGCTGGTGCAGGCGCTGGCCGGCTACCTGCGGCTTTCGCAAACGCCGGCGCTGCTGCACGACCCGGGCCATCTGTTGCGCTTGTTGGAGCAGCCGACCCCCTTCGTGGCCCGCGAACGTCTGGCGGCGCTGGCCCAGCGCCTGGCCCATACGCAGCAGTACCCCGAGCGGGACGATCCCCTGCTGGCCGGACTCAAGCCGATGCAGCGGCGCAACCTCAAGCGGCGCTGGACGCTGCTGTGCGAGCTGCCGCGTCTCGGTGCCTGGCCCCCGGCCCGGCTGCTGGCGCATGTGGTCGATGCGCTGGATGCCGAAAAGGTGCTCAAGCGAGCCGCCGCAAGGCGCGAGAAGGGCGAAGAAGACGTGCGCCTGCTCGACGTGCTGGTGGAGCAGGCAGGAGAGACCTCGGATATCGAGGCCTTCATCGAGCTGCTCGAGCGGCCCGTCGAGAATCGCGACGACGGCGTCCTGATCACCACCGTGCACGGCGCCAAGGGGCTCGAATGGCCGCTGGTCATGGTGGCCGGCGTCAACGAGGAGGACTTTCCTCATTACAGTCGCGACAACCCCTTGTCGGCGGAGCGGCTGGAAGAGGAGCGGCGGCTGTTCTACGTGGCCGTGACCCGGGCGCGGGAGCATCTGCTGCTGCTCCACGACAGCGGCGACCATCGCCCCAGCCGTTTCATCGGCGAGACGCAGTGGCTGGAATGCCGGCAGGTCGCTGCCCGGCTGTCGGCAGCGCAGGAGACGTCGGCTCCGCTCGGCGTGACGTCGCCCGACCTGGTATCGCGTTATCTCGCTGCCCTGGGGCGAGACGAGATAGCGCTGGTGCCACGTGAGCCCGCACTGGCCGAGCCCACCGCCGGCTATGCGGTTCAGCGTTATCGCCCCGGGCTGCGGCTGCGCCATGCGGTGTTCGGCGAAGGCGAAGTCGTGGTGGTGGAGGGCAATCCAGACGATCCTGTAATCGAGGTAAACTTCATACAGGCCGGCCGGCGCCGGCTGCTGGCGTGCCGCGCTCCCATCGAGATAGTGGCCGCAGAGGCCGCCCCCGCCACTTCCTAGCGGGCCCAAGGAGAACATGCATGAGACAGGTACTGATCACCGCCACGGAGCTGGCGCAAGCGCTGGAACAGGAAGGAGCACCGCAGGTATTCGACTGTCGCGCAAAACTGGGTGATCTCGATGCCGGTCGCCGCCTGTGGGAGGCAGGCCACGTGCCGGGCAGTCTGCATCTCGACCTCGATCGTGACCTGGCGGCCGAGCCTGGCGCCGGCGGTCGACATCCCTTGCCGTCTGCCGATGACTTTGCCGCCACCCTGCGGCGCCTGGGTGTGACCCCGCAGCGCCCCGTCGTGGTACTCGACGACATGGGCGGACAGCTGGCGGCGGCGCGGGCGTGGTGGATGCTGGCCATCTGGGCCGGGCACCCCGACGTGCGTGTGCTCGACGGTGGGCTGAAGGCCTGGCAGGAGGCGGGCGGTGAGCTGGTGCTTGGCCAGGAGCCGCTGCCCGAGCCGAGCCAGTGGCAACCAATCTTCGACGACAGCGCACGTATCGCCGCCGACGAGGTGTTTTCGGGGCGCGAGCTCAAGGTGGACGCCCGCAGCGAGGAGCGCTATCGCGGCGAAGCGGAGCCCATCGATCCGGTCGCCGGCCACATTCCCGGGGCAGTGTGTCGTCCCAGTGCCGCCAATCTCGCCGACACCGGCCGCTTCAAGGCGCCAGAGGCGCTGGAGGCCGAGCTGCCGAGGGCCGAGGCCATCGTGGCCTACTGCGGTTCCGGGGTTACTGCCTGCCACAACATTCTTGCCTATGCCGTTGCCGGACGTACCCTGCCACGACTCTATGCGGGCTCCTGGAGCGAGTGGGTTCGCGATCCGTCCCGGCCGGTGGCACGCTCAGGAAGAGGGAACGCTTGAATCCCCCCGCGGCTGGCATGTACCGTCAGCCGCTGGTTCAATGGAGATGACACAGAATGGAAATCTGGGGAGAGAACAACATGAATTTTGCTCTCATCGGCGCTGCGGGATATATCGCGCCTCGCCATATGCAGGCGATCAAGGATACGGGACATGACCTGGTGGCGGCCTACGACCTCAACGATTCGGTCGGCATCATCGACTCGATCTCGACCGACTGCTCGTTCTTTACCCAGTTCGAATACTTTCTCGAACATGCGTGGCGGCTCAAGCGGCAGGGCGACAGGGCGGTCGACTACTGGGTGGTCTGCTCACCCAATCACTTCCATAGCGCACACATCACGGCCGGGCTGCATCTCGGCTGTGATGTGATCTGCGAGAAACCCCTAGTCTCGACCCCGGCCCAGCTCGACGAATTGCGCTGCGTCGAAGAGGAGACCGGGCGTCGCGTCTACAGCATCATGCAACTGCGCCACCACCCGGCCATTCACGAGCTCAGGGACAAGGTGATCGCCGAGCAGCGCGACGGTCAGTACGAGGTCGAGCTGACCTACATCACCGCACGGGGCCCGTGGTACCTGGCCAGTTGGAAGGGCGATCCGCGCAAGTCGTTCGGTGTGATGGCAGAGATCGGCATCCACTTCTTCGACATGCTGCACGTGATCTTCGGCGAGCTGAAGCGCATGGTGCTGCACTACCATGACGAGCACAAGGCCGCCGGCTATCTCGAATACGAGAAGGCCAAGGTGCGCTGGTTCCTCTCCATCGACGCCGAGGATCTACCCGAGCGCGTGCGCGGCCAGCACTCCACCTATCGCAGCATCAGCTGTGACGGCGAGGAGTTCGAGTTCTCCAGCGGCTTCACCGACCTGCACACCGTGAGTTACCGCGAGATTCTCTCCGGCCGCGGCTTCGGCATCGAGACCGTCCGGCACTGCCTGGAGACCGTCTATCAGCTGGGCCAGGCGACTCCGGAGGCGCCGAGCGAAGGCGAGGCCCATCCCCAGCTTTCCCGTATCGTCCCGGCCCGTGCGGCCGGTGCAACGGCACAGGGTTGAGGGGCTGCCTGTGAACTTCATCGATCTTGCCGCGCAGCAGTCGCGCATCAAACCTCGACTGGATGCTGCCATTCAGGGCGTACTGGCTCATGGCCGCTATGTCATGGGGCCGGAGGTGGCCGAGCTGGAGCGTCGCCTGGCCGACTATGTCGGCGTGTCACACTGCATCGGCTGTGCCAACGGCACCGATGCGTTGCAGATCGCTCTGATGGCGCTCGATATCGGAGCGGGGGACGAAGTGATCGTACCCGGCTTCACCTTCATCGCCAGCGCCGAGAGCGTGGTGCTGGCCGGCGCCAGGCCGGTCTTCGTCGATATCGATCCCTACACCTATCTGATCGATCCCGAGGCTGTCGAGGCGGCGATCACCCCGCGCACCCGTGCCATCATGCCGGTCTCGATGTTCGGCCAGTGCGCCGACATGGAAGCCATCGGGGCGCTGGCCCGTCAGCATGGCCTGGCGGTGGTGGAGGATGCTGCGCAGAGCTTCGGCGCCACCCGTCACGGACGACGCTCCTGCGGGCTGTCGCATATTGCCTGCACCAGCTTTTTTCCCAGCAAACCGCTGGGCGCCTACGGCGACGGCGGCGCGGTGTTCACCGACGACGGCGAGCTGGCCGAGAAGGTGCGCCTCGTTGCCCGTCATGGCGAAGCGCGCCGTTATCATCACACCCGGGTTGGCATGAACAGTCGCCTGGATACCCTCCAGGCTGCCATCCTGCTGGCCAAGCTCGAGCTGTTCGACGAGGAGGTGACGCTCCGACAGCAGGTGGCCGAGCGCTACGCTGCGCTGCTGGCCGAGACCGGCGTCGTCGACGCCCCTTGCGTGGCGCCCGGCAACACCAGCGTGCATGCGCAGTACAGCATTCGCGTACCGCGACGCGACGACGTTCAGGCGAAGCTTGCCGACAGCGGGATCCCCACGGCGGTGCATTATCCGCTACCGCTCAACCATCAGCCCGCCGTGGCCGACCCCGACTGCAGCCTGCCGGTCACCGAGACGGTATGTCAGGAGATTCTCAGTCTTCCGATGCACCCCTACCTCGAGGCGGGGCAGCAGCGGCAGGTGGTGGAGGCGCTGGTGAAAGTGCTGGGTTGAAGAGATGGTACAGGTAAAGGAATGAAGAAAAGGGCGTGCCGTCTGGCACGCCCTTTTTCGTCGGCTGCAGCTCAGCAGCGGAGCCGTCACTTACATATTGGGATAGTTGGGCCCGCCGCCGCCCTCCGGCGCCACCCAGCGAATGTTCTGCGCCGGGTCCTTGATGTCGCAGGTCTTGCAGTGCACGCAGTTCTGGAAGTTGATCTGGAAGCGCGGCTTGCCGTCGTCGTCCTCGACCACCTCGTAGACCCCGGCCGGGCAGTAGCGCTGGGCCGGCTCGGCGTACTTGGGCAGGTTCTCGCGAATGGGGAGCTCCGGGTCCAGCAGCTGCAGATGGCTCGGCTGATCCTCCTCGTGGTTGGTGTTGGACAGGAACACCGAGGAGAGCTTGTCGAAGGAGAGCTTGCCGTCGGGTTTGGGGTAGTCGATCTTCTCGAACTCGGCGGCCGGCTTGAGAGCGGCATGATCCGGAGTGGTGTCGTGCAGATTGGGCAGCTTGCCACCCAGCAGCTGATTGACGAAGTTGTAGGCGCCGCCGCCCACGGTGCCGTACTTGTGGATCGCCGGGCCGAAGCTGGCGGTTTCCTTGAGCTCGGCGTAGGCCCAGCTCGCTTCCCACTTCTCGTTGAAGGCGGTCAGTTCCCGGCCGCCTTCATCGCCGGCGGCAATCGCTTCGAACACCGCTTCGCCGGCCACCAGGCCGGACTTCATCGCCGTATGCAGGCCCTTGATCTTGGCGAAGTTGAGCGTGCCGGCATCGCAGCCGATCAACAGACCGCCGGGAAAGGTCATCTTCGGCAGGCAGTTGAGGCCGCCTTTGGTGATGGCCCGCGCGCCGTAGGCCACGCGCTTGCCACCCGCGAGGTGCTTGGCCAGTACCGGATGGTGCTTCATGCGCTGGAACTCGTCGAACGGCGAGAGCCAGGGATTCTGGTAGGAGAGGTCCATGATCAGACCGACCACTACCTGATTATTCTCGGCGTGATAGAGGAACCAGCCGCCGTGGGTGTCCTTGGCCAGCGGCCAGCCCGAGCCGTGCAGGACCAGCCCCGGTTCGTGCTGCTCGGCGGGAATGTCCCACAGCTCCTTGAGGCCGATGCCGTAATGCTGGGGATCGCGGCCCTCATCGAGCTTGAAGCGCGAGATCAGACTCTTGCCCAGATGGCCGCGAGCGCCTTCGGCGAACAGGGTGTACTTGGCGCGCAGCTCCATGCCCGGGGTATAGCTGTCCTTGGGGGTGCCGTCGGCGGCCACGCCCATGTCGCCGATGAGGATGCCGCGTACCGTGCCGTCCTCGTCGTGCAGCACTTCCTGGGCAGCGAAGCCGGGGAACACCTCGACGCCCAGCCCCTCGGCCTGCTCGGCCAGCCAGCGGCACAGGTTGCCGGCGCTGATCACGTAGCGCTTCATGTCGCCGCCGGTGTTGTGCATGCTCTTGGGTACCAGGGCATTGGGCAGCTTCTGAGCCTTTTCGGCATCCTTGAGCAGGTAGACCTCATCGCGGGTGGCGGGGGTGGTCAGCGGAGCGCCACGCTCTTCCCAGTCGGGGAACAGCTCGGCCAGCGCGCGGGGCTCGAACACGGCGCCCGAGAGGATGTGGGCGCCGACCTCGGAGCCTTTTTCCACCACGCACACCGTCAGCTCCTGGCCGGCCTCGCCCGCCTGCTGCATCAGGCGGCAGGCGGCCGACAGCCCGGAAGGGCCCGCACCGACGATCACCACGTCGAAATCCATCGAATCGCGTTCTACTTGCTCAGACATCCACTCGTTCCTCCCTCGGCTTCGGCGTCGGATGACTACCACCAACGTCGAAAGAAAATAAAACGGTCGTTTGCTTCTCGATATTCTCCATGATAGGCATAATAAACGACTCAGGATACCCCTACGATGCCTATGTGCTACGTTTCCACGCTTCGCCTGCAGCAAGGGGATTGTTGCCGACGTCGTGGCTATGGCACATTGGCAGGGTTTTTTGATTCGGCACCTATCAAACGCTTGAATGAAACGGTATGCCCTGGAATGCGCTGAGGCATGCTGACAGAATCGCGGAGTCGTTGATCTTCCCGGCACGCCATGGGCGTCAGCGAGTCCCTAACGAAAAGGTTCACCCATCGAACCAAGCGAGGACACCATGAAAGTACTCGTCGCGGTCAAACGCGTCATCGACTACAACGTCAAGATCCGCGTCAAGGCGGATCACTCCGACGTCGACCTCACCAACGTCAAGATGGCCATGAACCCCTTCTGCGAGATCGCCGTGGAAGAGGCGGTACGGCTGAAGGAGCGCGGCGTGGCCACCGAAGTGGTCGCCGTGACCATCGGTCCCAAGGCCGCCCAGGAGCAGCTGCGCACCGCGCTGGCGCTGGGCGCCGACCGGGCCATTCATGTCGAGACCGAAGAGCGCGTCGAGTCGCTGGCCGCGGCCAAGCTGCTGGCCAAGGTGGTAGAAGAGGAGCAGCCGGGGCTGGTCATTCTCGGCAAGCAGGCCATCGACACCGACAACAACCAGACCGGCCAGATGCTGGCCGCGCTGGCTGGCCTGCCCCAGGGCACCTTCGCCTCCGAGGTGGTGGTCGAAGGCGACAAGCTGCAGGTGACCCGCGAGATCGACGGCGGCCTGCAGACCGTTTCGCTTTCCCTGCCGGCCATCGTCACCACCGACCTGCGCCTCAACGAGCCGCGCTACGCCAAGCTGCCCGACATCATGAAGGCCAAGAAGAAGCCGCTGGACGTCAAGAGCCCGGCCGACCTCGGCGTCGAGGTGACCAGCAAGCTCACGCTGCTCAAGGTCGAATCGCCGGCCGAGCGCAAGGGCGGCATCAAGGTGGGCTCCGTCGACGAGCTCGTGGACAAGTTGAAGAACGAAGCCAAAGTGATTTGAGGGAGCCGATCGCATGAGCATCCTGGTTTTAGCAGAACATCATGACGGCCAGCTCGCCGGTGCCACCGCCCACGTGGTGGCTGCCGCCAAGGCCATCGGCGGCGATATCGACGTGCTGGTCGCCGGCGAGAACGTCGGCGCCGTGGCCGAGGCCGCTGCCAAGCTCGACGGCGTGAGCAAGGTCCGCGTGGCCGACAACGCCGTCTACGCCCACCAGTTGGCCGAGCCCATGGGCGCGCTGCTGGCCGAGCTGGCCGATGGCTACAGCCACGTGCTGGCTGCCGCCACCACCACGGGCAAGAACGTGCTGCCGCGGGTTGCCGCGCTGAAGGACGTCAGCCAGCTTTCCGAAATCGTCGAAGTGGTCGACGCCGACACCTTCAAGCGGCCGATCTACGCCGGCAACGCCATCGCTACGGTGCAGAGCGCCGACAGCCTCAAGGTGATCACCGTGCGCAGCACCGGTTTCGATGCCGTGGGCGAAGGGAATAGTGCCGCCATCGAGAGCGTCGACACGGTGGTGGAGAACCGTCAGTCCGCCTTCGTCAAGCAGGAGCTGGCCCAGAGCGACCGTCCCGAACTGGCAGCGGCCAAGGTGGTCATCTCCGGCGGACGCGGCATGGGCAGCGGCGAGAACTTCAAGCTGCTCGACGGTATCGCCGACAAGCTGGGTGCCGCCATCGGGGCCTCGCGGGCGGCGGTGGACGCCGGCTTCGTGCCCAACGACATGCAGGTGGGCCAGACCGGCAAGATCGTCGCGCCGGAGCTCTACATCGCCGTGGGTATTTCCGGTGCCATTCAGCACCTGGCCGGCATGAAGGACTCCAAGGTGATCGTGGCGATCAACAAGGACGAAGAGGCGCCGATCTTCCAGGTGGCGGATTACGGCCTGGTGGGCGACCTGTTCGAGATCCTGCCGGAGCTCGAGAGCAAGCTCTAAGCCCCGTCAGTGAAGGTGAAAAGCCGGCCATGTGCCTAATGCCAGTCAGTTAAGCCTATTCTCAATAAGCTGATCATGAGACCTTCCCTTGTCAGGCTCTCTGACACGGGAAGGTCCATGCATTTCAGCGACGCCATTGATGCCATCGCCAAGGCGGTACCC
>Ga0213835_100149_pt1 | contig 86680 bp, 75 predicted proteins | sample SWPATP01_FD_160576 | JGI IMG/M metagenome (GOLD analysis project Ga0213835, IMG submission 160576) | Coastal seawater microbial communities from Marineland, Florida, United States - SWPA TP0 #1 | ecosystem: Environmental > Aquatic > Marine > Coastal | place: USA: Florida | collected 2016-08-05 | reverse complement strand
AGTAGGTCGCCGCCACATTATTAAAGACCCTCAGGAGCAATCCTGGGGGTTTTGTGTTTTAAGGGGGAGAAGCGAGAGACGGGAAGCGAGATACAAGACTCTAGACTCAAGACTCAAGATTCAAGACTCTAGACACAAGACATAAGAAATAAGACTTAGGTCGCCGAACTCTTCTGATCCGGGAGACATTTTAATTCTTTTGTCTTCTTTTGTTTCCTTTTGTTCCTTTTGTGGTTCAATTAAATTCTTTGATCGGGAACAGATATATTTTTAAACACAAAAGTCCACAAAAGCCTGTTAGAAGCTAGACACAAGAAGCAAGAATTAAGATAAAGTGGGATTTCGGAAGGCGGAAGTCGGAAGTGGGTTTCCATGATGATTCTCTTTTGTTTCCTTTTGTTCCTTTTGTGGTTCAATTAAATTCTTTGACTGGGAGGAGATATATTTTCAAACACAAAAGTTCACAAAAGCCTGTTAGAAGCGGGACACAAGAAGCAAGAATTAAGATGAAGTGGGATTTCGGAAGGCGGAAGTCGGAAGTGGGTTTCCATGATGATTTCCTTTTGTTTCCTTTTGTCCCTGTTGTGGTTCAAAAATATGCTACTTGTGTGGGTGTAATTTATCAAGTGGAGCTGGAAGCTCCATATTCAGGGTCCGAAGTTCGGAAAATCGGACAACCGGGCCGTGTAAATAGACTTTTCATACAGCCCTGCCTTGAAGTATACTCAGATAGGCTATTGGACACTTGGATTACTCCATCTAATTCCCTGCTTCGTTTCCTTTTTTTAGAATAATGTTGCAGTTTTGTGCAAACGATTTTCAACATGGCCAAACTGCTCCGATCTTTAAGTTTCATCGACGAAAAATCCGTTCAAGCACCAAAGGATTTCATTTACACAGGGACTGAATTAATTCCAAAACCTGATGATTTTCACAAGGAAGTTGATGAAACCATCGATTGTTCAGGGCTTATGGCTTCCAGAGGCTGGGTGGATTTGAGGTGTTTTACCGCCGAACCAGGCGAAGAACATAAAGAATCTCTTGAAAGTCTTGGTAGTTTATTGAAAACCAGTGGATTCACTAAGACGGTGCTAATGCCAAATACGCATCCTGCTATTCAAACAAAGAATGAAATCCAGTTTCTGAAATCCAAAACAACCCATTGGATCACAGATTTGATTATCAATGCTGCAGCTACCAAAGATTGTAAAGGGGAAGATTTCACAGATATATTGGATTTACACCATTATGGCGTAACTATTTTTGGTGATGGCCTTAATCCACTGTCCAACCCAGACCGCCTGATGAAAGTCTTGCAATACCTCCAGAAATTTGGAGGGATATTGTTTGATCATACTTATGAACCGCTTTTGGCTTTATTTGGACAAATGCATGAGGGAGATGTTTCTACCCGCATCGGCATGAAGGGAATACCCAACCTTGCAGAAGATATAGCCGTAGAGAAAAACCTGGAGATCCTTCGATATACCGGAGGAAGGTTGCATTTTCAAACCATAAGTACCGGAGCTTCTGTTGAGAAAATCAGGAAAGCCAAAAAGGAAGGTTTACAGGTTACAGCTGATGTATCCCTTTACCAACTCCTGTTTACAGATGAAGACCTTGCCAGTTTTGATGCCAATTTTAAGGTAATGCCTCCATTTAGAAGCATAAAGGAAAGAATAGCATTGATCGAAGGGCTTAAGGATGGTACAATTGATGCTATTGTGTCCAACCACCAACCACAGGACTTTGATGCCAAACATATGGAATTCGACCTGGCACAACCAGGTATGATTGGTTTGCAGACTTTCCTTCCAGGTTTGGTCAAGTTATCGGAAGAATTGGGTTGGCCATTGTTGATCGAGAAAATCACTTCAGGTCCTGAAAAAGTTCTAGGACAGGTCCAAACAGTGCTTTCCCAAGTCACCATATTTGATCCTAAGGAGAGCTGGACTTATGATAAAAAGTCAAACATGTCCCAATCAGCCAACCACCCTTGGTTTGGAACAGCATTGAAAGGAAAGGTAAAATACCTTTTGAATGGCAACCAGTTTGTTAAAATTTGATTCATGAAGCAACACTTTGGGTATTTCTATAAAATAGGATTATTGGCATCTGCCTTTTCTATTTTTGCCTTTTACATTGCCAGCCTATTTACGCCGGATCCAACTTTATTCAGTAAGATCTTCAGTTTTGCCATTACCCCATTATTTGTTGGGGCGGGTATTTATTTTTATCGGTTTAAGTTGAATAACAATAAACTCAGTTTTGCTGAAGGTATGACAGTGGGGTTCATTATTTACCTTATCAATGCTTTTGTGACCTTCTTGGGAATCTATATTGGTTTGATGTTTTCTCCCCAGACTTTTGAAAATATCAAAACCAATATGATGCAGATTTTGGCAGATAAAAAGGAGGAAATTGTCAAGACATTGGGTCAAACATCTTTTGATAGAACTTATGAACAAATGATAGCCCTTTCCATTTACGATATCGCTATCACAGATTTGATTTTTAAAATCGCTTTCGGACTGTTTTTTACTATAATAATTTCAATAATTTTAAGAAAAATTTAAACTATTCAACCTATGGAAGAAAAAGAAAGTGTAGTTAAAGCTGGGTTAAACTCAGGTTTGATTTTAGGGATTGTTAGTGCCATTTTGATGTTTTTGGTTTATTTCATCGACCCCAACCTCTTGGTAGCTGGGACTTTCGGTTTTGGATTGCTTGTCCTGTATGTTGTATTAGCAGTTGTCTTTGGAATAAAGTATAGAAAGAGTGTTGGAGGCTTTTTGTCTTTTGGCGAAGCCTACAAGTTTTCAATAATTGCATTTATTGTTTTGATTCTCATTAGTTTGATCACTACAACGCTGCTTTATTCAGTGATTGACCCATCCCTACCAGCAAGACTTGCAGATCAATCCATTGAAAATACTTTGGCGATAATGGAAAGATTCGGTGCTGCAGATGCCCTAAGTGACGACCAAATTGATGAAATGAGGGAAGGTATTCTCGAAGGATTTACCGCTTTTGGCTTGATAAAAGCTAATTTTATTTCGTTGATAATTTATGGTGTTTTGGCCCTCATTGTTGCCGGTATTGTAAAAAGGAAAGATAAATCTTTGGAGTATTAAGGGAAATGATCCAAGTCTCCTTAGTTATCCCGGTATTTGATGAACAGGAATCCCTTCCTGAACTGCATAATTGGATAAGTCGTGTCATGGATGAACACGGCTTATCCTATGAAATTATTTTTGTCAATGATGGTAGTAAGGACAAATCCTGGGAAGTAATACAAAAGCTTTCTTCTATAAATCCAGCAGTAAAAGCCATAAGTTTTACCAGGAATTACGGTAAATCCGCTGCTTTGGATATGGGCTTCAGCAAAGCAAAGGGGGAGGTAGTGATTACCATGGATGCAGACCTCCAAGACAGCCCTGACGAAATTCCTGAACTGTACCGCATGGTCATTGAGGATGGGTTTGATGTGGTATCAGGTTGGAAAAAGAAAAGACATGACCCCATCAGCAAGACCATTCCTTCAAAATTCTTCAATTGGGTGACAAGGGTAATATCAGGGATCAAATTGCATGACTTTAATTGTGGACTGAAGGCCTACAAGAATAAAGTGGTAAAAAATATCCATATCTATGGAGAGATGCACCGCTATATCCCCTTAATTGCCAAGTGGAATGGCTTTACAGAAATTGGGGAAAAGGTAGTTGAGCACAGATCCAGAAAATATGGGGTCACTAAGTTTGGCTGGGAGCGATTTATCAATGGCTTTTTGGACCTGATATCCGTCTCTTTTGTCAATCGATACAAACGCCAACCCATGCACTTTTTTGGCACATTGGGCACCATTTCTTTCTTGGCCGGCTTTATCATTACTTTTTGGTTGATATTTGAAAAAATAAGAGGCATCTCCAAGGGTTTAGAAGTCAGGAATATTACCGATCAACCGCTTTTCTTTTTGGCTTTAGTGGCATTGATCGTAGGAGCACAGTTGTTTTTGACGGGATTTTTAGCCGAAATTATGGCTTCCAATAACATAAAAAAGGGGGATTATAACGTGGATGAGGAATTGAATTTCAACAACTGATGTATTTTTCCATCATCATACCTGTTTACAACCGTCCTGAGGAAATCAAAGCATTACTGGAAAGTTTGGCAAATCAGGAATACCAGGAATTTGAAGTCATTGTGGTGGAAGATGGGTCTACCTTTACCTGTGAGGACACAGTCCAGATGTTCAAGGAAAAATTGAATATACACTACCTGTTTATAGAGAACATGGGTCAGGGTTTTGCGAGAAATTATGGAATGCAAAGAGCAAAGGGGGATTACTTTGTTCTGTTTGATTCTGATTGCATCATACCATCCGCGTATTTGGAAGTGTTGAAAAATGCCATAGATAGTCGAAAGTTGGATGCGCATGGAGGGCCTGATGCAGCAGCTTCTGATTTTTCTTCTTTCCAAAAAGCCATCAATTACAGCATGACCTCCATATTGACCACAGGCGGCATAAGGGGAAAGATGAAAGATCCTTCCAAATACCAAGCTAGGGGCTATAATATGGGGCTTTCCAGAGCGGTTTTTGAAGCCACTCAAGGCTTTATAGATGCCAATAGGGCGGAAGACATAGAAATCTCATTACGCATTAAAAAAGCCGGTTTTAGATTGGAATTGGTAGAGGAGGCCTTTGTGTACCATAAGCGGAGAAATTCTTGGGAAAGTTTTTTGGCCCAGAGTTATTCCTTTGGGCAGAACCGTATTCATGTCAGTAGGTTTCACCCTGAGGCCATTAAATGGGTACATGTGATGCCCAGTCTCTTTCTAGGCGGATGGATAGGGATAGCTTTACTTTTTTTGATGGGGATTTCCCTTTATCTATGGGGCTTAAGTATCTATACCTTTTGGATGCTCTTGGTTTTTTTGGATGCCAGTAAACAAGAAAAGTCCATTAAAGTGGGCCTATTGGCAATATTTACTTCATTCGGGCAATTAAGTGCTTATGGCCTTGGCCTGATAACAGCCTTCTGGTCCAAAACATTTAGGAGAAAGATGAATAATTCAGCCTTTTGAACAAAAGAAGATGATCTCATTTTCGGGTAAGGCATGTTTTTCAATCAAAGCCTTATCCAGACTTTTGACAAAATTATTTTCTTTCACTTTTAATCCAGACTGGCTCAATCTTTTGGCGTAATCTTTTCCATATTTCCGGACATGATCCCTTTGTCCAAATAGCCTTTCTCTTTCAGCCGGGTCTTTAATACTCTTATCCTCCAAGGTGGTTTCTAAATCATAAACCGGTGATTGAATGATTCCCCACCCTCCTGGCTTTAGCACCCGGTTGATTTCAGAACAGGCCAAAATATCATCATCCACATGCTCCAGTACATGGTTGCAGAATACCACATCGAAGCAGTTTGCCTCGAATGGAATTTGATGCACATCCATTTTTACAGTAGCCAAAGGGGATTCTATGTCTCCTGTGATATATTCCAGATTTGGCAAAGCCTTCATCCTGTCAATAAAACAAAGCTCAGGGGCAATGTGTAAAACCTTCATCGGTTTAGAAAAAAAATCGGTTTCCTTTTGAAGAAACAGCCACATTAAGCGGTGCCTTTCCAATGCCAGACATTTGGGGCAAAGGGCATTTTCCCTGGCCTTTCTCCCATAGGGTAGGAATTTACGGAAGGAATTGTCACAAACATTACATATTACAGCATTTCCGCTGTAAAACAGCGCAAGGATTCTAAGGAAAAAATGGGAAACAAGTTGCAGGTACTTTCGTGGAATATAACGGATAATAAAACTGATGATGGACTTCATGGAGGTATCCGGGATGCTTATATTTTTAAGTTTCGGGTGCAATTTAACAATCCTTGTACAATTCCCGTCTATATAGTTATTATTTCAATGGCCTTATTACTTGGTCATTGGAAAGTTTATCAAAAGTCCAATGTCTAACTTTGTAAGTGTCTCCTTAACCTATTGAAAAGATGAATAAAAAGAAGATATTCCTTGTTTTAGGTGCAGTAATCGCTGTTTTTTTACTGTACTTGGCCTTCAAACCCTCCGGAGTTTCTGATGGAAGAGAAATTTTGGCTGAAGCTAAAAGAGGGAAATTCAAAGTTGAAATTACAACTTCAGGTGAGCTTCAGGCCCTCAATTCCATACAGGTATTGGGACCAAGTGAGGCCCGAAGGTTTAGAGTGGGAAATTTCACCATTGAAGAAATGGTGGATGAAGGTACTGTTGTCAAAAAAGGAGAGTTTATAGCGGCCTTGGATAGGACAGAACTCTTTGGGCGCCTGGAAGATAAGCGCTTGGATTTGGAGCAGGCACAGGCACTTTTTGAACAGACCCAATTGGACACTTCTCTGGTGCTCAGGCAGGAAAGAGACAATATCATCAATCTTGAATTTGAGGTGGAAGAAAGAGAACTAGTTTTGGAGCAATCTCAATATGAACCTCCTGCGATTATCAAGCAAAATGAAAACAATGTAGAAAGGGCAAAACGGGATCTACAACAAGCAATTGATCGGTATAGGATCAAGACTATGCAGGAAAGAGCTCGCATGGTAGAAGTTTCAGCCAAGTTGCGGGATGTGCAGACAGAGGTGAAACAAATAGAAGAAGTTCTCGAAAAATTCACTGTTACGGCCCCACAGAATGGCATGGTCATTTATGTTTGGGGTAGAGGAGGAAAAGTAAAAGAAGGCAGTCAAATCAGTGCCTGGAATCCGGTAGTGGCCAGTTTGCCTGACTTGAGTGTCATGCAAAGTGTGACCTATATCAATGAAGTAGATATCAGAAGGGTCAAAGTAGGACAGCGCGTGGAATTGGGTTTGGATGCATTCCCCGAAAGAAAGCTAACTGGAGAGGTTACCAAAGTGGCCAATGTAGGCCAGCAGCGTCCAAATTCAGACGCTAAAGTGTTTGAGGTTACGGTTGTTATCAATGAAAGTGATCCTTTGCTCAGACCTGCCATGACTACCAGTAATACTATCATTGCGGAAGAATTGAATGATGTGGTCTATGTACCATTAGAAGCCCTAAATACACAGGCAGATTCCATTAATTATGTTTATCTAAAGTCCGGTAAAAAGCAGGAAGTGAAAGTCGGTCTGGCCAATGCCAATGATGTAGTGGTAGAACTGGGTTTAAAGGAGGGGGATGTGGTATACCTTTCCACACCGGATTGGTCGGGAAGGACTGCAGTCAACTTGTTGGAAGAATTGAACGGGAAAAGAAATCCTTCCTTTGAGGATATTTCCGCCAACACACAAACTTTCAATATTGAAGCGGCAAGTGAAGGAGATTTATGAGTGCTGAAAATATTGAAAGAAAAAGGCTTTGGGCCAATTTTTACATTGCCCTGGAAGCAGTAATCGCCAATAAAGTAAGGTCTCTCTTGACTGCCCTTGGGATTATTTTTGGGGTAGCAGCAGTGATTGCCATGTTGGCCATAGGCAATGGTGCCCAACAGGAAATTTTGGAACAGATCAAGCTGGTAGGGGTCAATAATATTGTAGTAGAGCCTGTCACTGAACAAAGGGATGAAAGGGTAGATGAAGCCTCTGACCTGGAAGAGGAGCGCGCGCGATTTTCTCCAGGACTGAAATTGCAGGATGTGGAAGCCATTCAGCAGACCATTCCTGGAATCAAGAATATCAGTCCTGAGATCGAAATGGAGACCTTTTTGGTACAGAGTGGTGTGCGTAGATCTGCCAAATTGGTAGGGATTACACCGGCCTATTTTGAAGTGCTGGATTTTAAGTTGTTGGAAGGCAGGATGTTCAGCGAAGAAAACATGCGCAACGGAGAACCGGTCTGTATCATAGGCAAAGCGGTGGCCAATAAATTTTTCCCCAAAGAGAACCCTCTGGGTAAGCGAATCAAAAGTGGCAGTCAATGGTTGGAAATCATCGGGGTCATGGAGGAGCGATATGTCTCAGAACAAAGTATTTCTAAATTAGGGATCAGGGATTTCAACATGGACGTCTACATCCCCATTCAAACCATGTTGTTACGCTTTAAAAACAGAGATTTGGTCTTGGCCTCCAACTTGGAAGATGATAACAACCGCAGGTCAGACAATTACCACCAATTGGACAAGATTGTCATCCAGGTGGAAGAAAGTGAAGCCTTGAACCCTACGGCTGAGGTCGTGACCAAACTTTTGGAAAGAAGGCACAACCGGGTGATAGACTTTGAAGTGACCATTCCGGAGTTATTGCTAAAGCAACAGCAGCGGACCCAAAATATTTTTAACATCGTCTTAGGGGCCATTGCGGGGATTTCTCTTTTGGTGGGAGGAATAGGCATTATGAACATCATGCTGGCCTCGGTTTTGGAAAGAATAAAAGAAATAGGCCTAAGGCTTTCGTTAGGTGCAAAAAAATCCGATATTGTAAATCAGTTTCTTTTCGAGGCCGTCATGATTTCCGTTTCAGGCGGATTGATTGGAGTCATTTTGGGAATCATTTTGGCGCAGTTGGTGGCTAGATTTGGGGATTTTCCCACGGTCATTACTTTGCCTTCCATATTGTTGTCATTTGGTGTAGCGGCAACAGTGGGTTTGATTTTCGGAATTGCTCCTGCAAGAAAAGCAGCAAGTCAGGATCCTATAACCTCATTGAGATATGAATAAAAGTTTTTACTCAGGCCTACTAATTGGATTATTGTTCATTTTACCTGATTTTTCCTATGCACAGGAAAGGGTACAGCTATCTTTAGAAGAAATCGTTGCCAGGGCCAAGTCCCGCTCTCCTGCGGCTTTGCGTGCCGAAACAAGAAGGGAAAACAGGTACTGGAATTATCGTTTTTTCAGGTCAAATTATAATCCTCAACTGAGATTGGGAGGCACGGTACCTGGATTTTCACAGGCTGTCAATACAGTTATACAGCCTGATGGAAGTATTGGCTTTCGGGAAGTAAGGCAAAATTTGATGGATGTGGAATTGGGAATGCAACAGGTAATTGGGGCTACAGGAGGGGTGATTTCTGTCAATTCTTCTACCAATAGATTTGATAATTTCCTTGCTCCAGAAGGAATTCCTCAGACGCAATGGTCTGGTGTGCCAGTCAATGTACGGTTAAGCCAACCCATATTCGCTTTTAATCCCTGGAAATGGGACAAGAAGATTGAGCCATTGCTTTATGAAGAAAGTAAACGGGAATTTGTGGAAGAGATGGAGCAGATATCCACTACCGTGACCCAGCTGTTTTTTGATTTCCTGATTGCTCAGGTAAATTTTGAAATTGCCACTAAAAACCTGAACAATACCCAGGAAATTCTAAAGATCGAGCAGGGCAGGTACAATATCGGCACCACTTATGAAGACAAATTGTTGCAGGTAGAGCTTCAAGTATTACAGGCAAGGCAGGATTTGGCACAGGCAAGATTGGACTTGGAAGCCAATTCTTTGAGATTGAAGGCCTTTGTGGGTATCAATGAAACAGCAGAACTCACCCTGATTCCCCCGAAAGAGGTTCCGGAATTTGAAATTAGGGTGGAAGAGGCCATTGAATTTGCTTTCCAAAACAGAGCAGAGGCTTTAGGTTTTGACAGGAGAGTCCTGCAGGCGGAATCTCAGGTGGCAGAAGCCAGGGGGCAGCGCTTCAATATGAATTTCAATGCCAGTTATGGGTTGAACAATGCAGCCCTGCAATGGCAGGATATATTCATTGATCCCAACAGACAGACTTTGGTGAATTTAGGTTTTTTTGTTCCTGTGTTGGATTGGGGCAGAAATAAGGCCAGGATGGGGCAGGCACAGGCAAATAAACGCTTGGTGGAATATACGGTGGAGCAGGACATGATCAATTTTGAGCAGGAAATCTTTACCAAAGTGAGGAATTTTGCCATGTTGAAGGACCGCTTGGAAATCACCAAACTTTCTGATGAGGTGGCAGACAAAAGGTATGAAATCTCCCTGCGCAGGTATCAGAATGGCAATGTTACCATCACTGACCTGAACATTGCCCAAGAAGAAAAGGATCGAAACAGAAGAGCCTATATCCAGTCTTTACGGGATTTTTGGACAGCCTATTATGAAATGCGGCAGCTGACTTTGTATGATTTTGAAAGCGGACAATTGTTGTATGTGCCGGATTTGGAGGAAAGATAATAGATACAAGAAGCAAGAGACAAGATCAAGAAAAAGCTGTACCAGGTACCAAGTACAATGTATCAAGATGTCAGGATTATGCTTTCGGAAGTAAAGTATGGTTATTATAAGAAAATCACGTAGTGATTGAATCTACAAAGTGGTATTTGCCCAGGGCCACTGCCCGGGGAAGGTTGAAATTCATAACCTGATCCATCATTGATTTATCCCGACCCTTCAGGCCGGGGTATCTTGGAGCTGCGTTACAGGTTGCCGATGGCCTCCAACCATCGTTTTGTTATTTTTCCTATATTGGGTTTCCCAGTACTTGGTACATGGTACTTTGTACTTTGTACAAATCATTATTTCCCCTTCAATCTACCCGCCTTCTTCAAGGCCTCATGGATGATCCATTCGATCTGTCCATTGGTACTGCGAAACTCATCTGATGCCCATTTTTCCACAGCCTTCATCATTTCCTCATCCAATCTCAGGGCAAAGGGTTTCTTAGCCGCCATGATTTCCTGATTTTATTTGGTTAAACTGGTCAATGGCCTTTTGCATTTCTTCGGGTTTTTGGGTGCCGAGGAGAAATTTTTTATTTTTTAAAGTCACCACTAGACCATGTTTTCCCCTTACATTATAGGCCCACATGTCGAAATTGTAGCGTATCCCCCAACCTCCGAATTTAAATATGGAGTTGTAAGCTATGAGCTCCAATTTTTCTATCTCCTCCAATTTATATGACCTTCTTCTGATTAAAGGGAAGAAACTGAATGACAGGGCAACCTCGTCTATCCGTGTTTTAAGCTTCATACTGACCAAGAGCAAAATAACCAATCCCATAATCATTACGGGAATGACCATTTCCCAGTCTTCCATAGGTTGGCTAAGCAATCCATAAAATATGATTCCTGTGGCCACTAATAAAATGGCCCAAATCCATGGCTGATTAAAGCGCTGTGTTTCTTTGAAAATATAAGTTGCCATATTGTTTAAAGATTTTCGTGCTCTTGATGCCAGGTTGAAATAATGTATTCTATTTCCCGGTGTTTGGAAGTACTAAATGCATATTTCTTACCCTTCACTTCTGCGATCAATACATAGTCTGTAGAATAGATGAATGCTCGTGTTTTTCTTGAAAACCTTATTCCTATTCCTCCAAATTCCAAAAGGCCATCTGACTTTTTGAGCTCAAAATTGACCATTTCATACTTATTAATTGTAGTCCATTTGTTATAAAAAGGTGGGTTTCTAAATGTTACACCATTACCATTTATTCTCAATTCAAGTCTTAAATTCCATAAGAGAAAAAAAGTCAAAGACATTATTGCAAGTATTACCAGAACAACTATCCAGCCTTCCTCCCCTAGGTGACCAGTAAAATAAAGCGTAGTGATCAAGCCTAAAGTGGGTAATTCAATTAAAAGAATTGCCCAAATCAAGGGTGTATTTCTAAAATATTGTTTCTCATTGACCACCATGACAATTTATTGATTAAGCGTACCTACATTCAATACCGGACTCGCTGATCTGTCAGAACAGAGCACTACCATCAGGTTACTGACCATGGCTGCTTTTTTATCTTCCTCGAAGTCTATGATACCTTTTAACTTTAAATCTTCCAATGCCATTTCCACCATGCCTACGGCACCGTCCACGATCTTTCTTCTTGCAGCAACTATGGCCGTGGCCTGCTGTCTCTGCAACATGGCAGAAGCAATCTCAGAAGCATAGGCCAGGTGGGAAATTCTGGCTTCTATGACTTTGATTCCTGCATGTTTGAGCCTATCAATGATTTCTTCTTCCAAAGAATGATTTACTTCTTCTACGCCCGATCGTAGGGTGATTTCAGCATCTTCTGCTTCAAAATCATCGTAGGGATATTTTCCTGCCATTTTTCTTACCGCAGCGTCGGTCTGTAGGTGGACAAAGTTTTCATAGTCATTCACTTCAAATGTAGCTTTGAAGGTGTCTTCTACCTGCCAGACTACAATGGTGCCTACCATAACCGGGTTACCGATTTTGTCATTTACCTTAAGGGGTTTGTTTTCAAAATTTCTGACCCTGAGAGAAATCTTCTGCTTGGTCATGAAAGGGTTCACCCAAAAGAAACCATTGGCTTTCACGGTACCTTTGTATGCTCCAAATAAGATCAATACCATGGCCTTATTGGGTTGTAAAGTAAAGAATCCCGGAAGTATCAAAATAAACAGTACGATCAGTACTATTCCCAACCAGATAACCTGGTTCATCAAGGACAAAACAATGGCCGGAATCAGGGCTATCGCCACCAATACCATCAAATAGCCGGATAGGGGTTTGGTTAATTTCTCCATATTATAATGATATTAAAATGATATCATTGCAATATACTAAAATTTCTAAAAAAGGTTGTGTTTTGAAAAAAAATAACCCCACCCAAAATCATTGAGCGGGGATGCTTAGACCTTAGAGGTTTTGGAAACCTCGCAGGTCTTTGGAATTATGAAACCTTCGAGATTTTTGAAATTGCAAAATTCATGGCTCTTTACTCCATTATTTTCCTCAAACAAAAATCCTCTATATTACGACTACACGAGTCTTATTTCTTGTTTCTTGTGTGTAACCTCTCGCTTCTCGTCTCTCGTCTCTTAAGTAAGCATCGCTCCATCCACCTGAAGCACTTGACCGGATATATAAGAACTCATATCAGAACCTAGGAACACGCAGGCATTGGCCACTTCTTCCGGTTGTCCGCCACGCTTCATCGGGATGGCATCTCTCCAGCCTTGAACGGTTTTTTCATCCAGCACGGCAGTCATTTCAGTTTCTATAAAACCGGGAGCCACCGCATTGCAACGGATATTTCGAGAACCTAATTCCAAAGCTACTGATTTGGTAAATCCAATTATTCCGGATTTTGAGGCGGCATAGTTGGCCTGTCCGGCATTCCCTTTGATCCCTACCACAGAAGTGATATTGATGATGGAACCAGCCTTTGCCTTCATCATGGTGCGGGTGGCTGCTTTCACGGTATTGAAGCAGGATTTGAGGTTCACTCCAATGACTTCATCCCATGCTTCTTCCGTCATTCGCATCAATAGGTTGTCACGGGTAATACCGGCATTGTTGATCAGGATATCCAAAGCGCCAAAGTCTGCCACTACAGCATTGACCAATTCCTCGGCTGCTTTAAAGTCAGAGGCGTCAGAACGATAACCTTTGGCCTTGATCCCGAAAGCTGCCAGTTCATTTTCCAAAGCCTGACCTTTTTCTACACTGGAAAGGTAAGTGAATGCTACATTGGCGCCTTCTTGGGCGTATCGGATGGCGATAGCTCTGCCGATTCCTTTAGATGCTCCTGTGATCAGAGCCGTTTTTCCGCTTAATAATCCCATATTGAATTTTTGGTTGGTGTAAAACAAAGGTCAAAAATAAGGAATTTTTTAGAATGGTGTTGACTCTGTTTCAAATCGCATAAGGTTTCACGCATGGACCGCTTCGACTTCAATACGTGCGCTGCGTTAAACCCGCTTTATGCATTAGGTTTCGTAATAGAAATTCTAATGAATAATGCGGGTTAGATTCTGACATACTATGCCTGCCAAGAGAAAAGCATAAAATTTGACAGTCATAAAGCGATACAGCTTTAAACTTAAGCAGCGCTTTCTTCCATTGGTTTGATATTATTGATCTCCGTTTTCTTTTTATTTCTTTCTTCCTCTAAATCGTAATCATCCTGAAGGCCTAACCAAAACTTGGCACTGTTTCCGAAAAATTTTGAAAAACGCAAAGCTGTATCAGCTGTAATTCTACGGTTACCTTTAATTATTTCAGATATGCGGGTCTGTGGAAGGAATGTTTCTTTTGCCAAACGGTAGGCAGTTATCTCCATTGGTTTTAGAAATTCTTCCAATAGAATTTCTCCAGGATGTATGTTTTTTAGTTTTTCCATATCAATGATAATCTACTATTTCAACATCATAAGCATCATTGTTGATCCATTTGAACACTATTCGCCATTGGCTATTGATTCTGATACTATAATATTCCTGAAGGTCACCCTTTAGTTTTTCAAGTCTATTTGCTGGAGGAATCCTAATATCAGTAACACTTTGGGCATTTTGGATCATTCTAAGTTTTCTTCTGGCCACTTCCTGAATTTCGAAGGGTAATTTTTTCGATCGGATACCCTTCCAAACTTTTTCAGATTTTTTATCACCAAAGGTTTTTATCATTAATGATGTCTCTCGATACTAACGTTAAAGGTAATTATATTGTTGTTTTATTCCAAGAGCGTTGAAATGAAAGCTATCAATTGTGCTTATATTCATGGAATGAATTCAATCGCTATGAATACCATCGCCATAATCGACTACCGACCCGAACTCCAGCCCCACTTTGAGCGGATCAACAAAGCTTGGGTGGAGCAGTTTTTTTCATTGGAGCCCTTTGATATTGCCCAATTGGAAAACCCACAAGAAAATATTCTTGATAAAGGTGGCCATATCATCTTTGCCAAAGAAAATGATCAAGTCTTGGGTACTGTGGCCCTCATTCCTTCCAAAGAGTCAGAAACCTTTGAAATGATCAAAATGGGTGTGGCTGCTGAAGGACAGGGGAGGGGCATAGGCTTTCTTTTAGGAAAGGCCATACTGGATAAGGCCAAAACCATAGGAGCCAAAAAAGTGGTGTTGTTTTCAAGCTCTAAGTTGGTGCCAGCACTTCATTTGTACAAGAAACTTGGCTTTCGCGAGGTAGAAATGGGTTGTGGCCAATACGGACGCTGTAATGTCAAAATGGAAATCAGCTTATGAAGAAGATAAAAATCAGACAGGGTACTGTCCAAGAAGTGGCAGAACTTTCTAAAAAAGTAACCGAGTTCTTTCAGCCATTTTCTGAAAAAACTTATGAGGACAGGTTGAAGGATACGATTCACCTGATCCTAATTGCAGAAGTGGATGACAAACCTGTTGGCTTTAAGGTGGGCTATCAGCGGGATTCTCCTGAATTTTTTTATTCCTGGATGGGTGGGGTGCTGGACAGTTATAGGAGAATGGGTATTGCGACCAAATTGGCGGATGAACAGGAACGTTGGGCCAGGAATCATGGTTATCTAAAAGTATATTTCAAAACACGAAACCGTTTCTCAAAAATGATCCACTTTGGTCTTAACAGAGGTTTTAAAATAGTGGACCTTATCAAAAAAGGAGGAATTGAGGATTATAGGATTGTGATGGAGAAAGTATTGTGATCTTATCATAGTTCCTTTGTCAGGAAGAGATGCGATGTTCGTAAGGGTTTGCGAAGAGATATTTATTGATATTGGATCCGCGATGGCGGACAGGATATTGGTAGATATTATTCTAGAATCTGGAAAAATATTCTTTTAGATAATTGGATTTTGGATTGGTTGAGGGGTAAATAATGTGGAAATGGAAGGTAATTTTGTGAAAGAAGTACAGGTCAAAAATATGGTATGTCCCCGCTGTGTGCTTGCGGTAGAGCAGTCTCTGCAGCAATTGGATATTCCTTTTGAAAAAGTGGTCTTGGGAAAGGTGTTTTTCTCTCAACCAATTGATGAAAATCAACTTTCCCAATTAGAGCAGGCATTCGGTCACTTGGGTTTTGAAATCCTAAAAAGCAAAGAAGTGCAAAGGATAGAGGGGGTCAAACGTTTGCTCCTTGGGCTTATCCAACAAGCCGACATTCCAGAAGGATTCAATCTCACTGATTTCATCAAGGAACATGTGCCTGAGGATTACTCGCGCATCAGCCATTTATTTAGCAGTACAGAGGGTATCACCATAGAACGGTATTTTATTCAACTGAAATTGGACAAGGTTAAAGAGTGGTTGTTTTATGAGGAAATGCAGCTGAGTGAGATGGCCTGGAAATTGGGCTACAGTTCCGTGCAGCACCTCTCTTCCCAATTTAAGAAACATATAGGAATGACGCCTTCAGCTTACAAGAAAATCAAGAAAGGTAGTGCTGAGGGTTGGAAATAAGGGTTTTTAGGAGTGATTACAGAATGAGGCTTTGTGTTTTTAAGAACCTATAATTGGCAAATGTAAAAGCGCACGTCATCCTGAGAATTTGAAATTTGGTATTTTCAGAAAGGAAATGATATCACTTGATCCGTCACCCTGATTCCTCTCCACAAAAATCTTTTTATTTGCCACATAGAAACATAGGATACATAGCAAAAATCAGACACTACGTTGCTATTTTCTTGCAATTAAACCCTTCATAACGAAACCTAATGCATAGTCGGGGTTAAAAAAAATCTGCCACAAATATCCATCTGTGGTGGAGGGGGATGAAGCTTCAATAACTGTCATTTCTTTTTCTGAACATTTTCCTAAATGTTGAATTCTCAGAATGACGATTCGTGCATAGTGCCATTGGTAACCAGAGCTTGCGGAGATCAAAGCCTGCACTGTAATAATACGGGGGACCTCCTTTTATTTGTGAGACCCTTCCTTTGTCAGGGTGACAGCTACTCTTATCCGTCATTGTACATATGATAAATCTATACCCCCCTTAAAAACAGCAAAGCGTCGATTCACATCGACGCCTAAAAGTTTTGCAAGGTTAGTAAAAAATGTTCGTTTGCTGTACGTTCCCAAAAGTACATCTTCAAGATTGCCTCAACGCGAAGGGAATATTAAATGTCCTTTAATTAAAAGGAAACTTTTTCTTAAAATCTTAATATTGGGATAACCTTACCTTTTGGAAATTTTATTCAAGCTGATGCTTTTCTGGAGTTTAGACCTGAACCTGTCCAAATCTTCCGGACTTTTGGCCCGATGCTTGGTGGCCCTTCCCTGCACCCTCTCCCGCCACATACGAAAAGAACTCGCCTTCATCTCCCTGCGCATCAGGCTGATGACCTCTTGCTCAGAAAGGCCAAACTGGGCAGTGATGGCATCAAAAGGTGTTCTGTCTTCCCAGGCCATCTCAATGATTCGATCGATCGCCTCCGGGCTTAGATTTTTGAGTTTCTTCATATTACCTAAACTTTAGCTTTTCTCCTTTGTTTTTCAAGGGATGCAAAAAGTGAATATTGTTTGGTTCAATAGGGATTTGAGGTTACAGGACCATGAGCCCTTGGCTGCTGCCATAAAAGAAGGCCTTCCCATCATCCTCATTTACTGTTTTGAACCTTCCTTGGTGCGGGCAAGTCAAAGTGATGATAGACATTGGCGTTTCGTGTGGCAAAGTTTGGAGGAAATGAACAAGGACTTGGCACAATTTGACACCAAAGTGCATGTCTTTTTTCAGGAAGTACTGCCCATTTTCCAGCATCTTTCATCGAATTACCAAGTACAGCAGGTTTTCTCCCATATGGAAACAGGCATTCAAGTCACCTATGAGAGGGATAGAACCATGGCAGATTTTTTCGTATCTCAAGGGATTGTATGGACAGAATTTCAGCAGCAAGGGGTCACTCGGGGAAGAAAGGACCGGGAAAACTGGTCCAAGGATTGGTATGCCTTTATGTCCAGACCAACATGTGAGCCTGATTTGCACATGGCTAGGTTTTTTACCCTTTCCAATAACTTTGTACGGGAGATAGAGCAAACTCCTATTTCGGAAAATTGGAAAACTGTTCAACCGAATATGCAAAAAGGAGGGGAAAGTGTAGGTAGGAAATACATGGATTCCTTTTTTTCAGATCGGGTTAAAAACTACAATAGGCACATTAGCAAACCTGAATTGAGCCGTAAAGGCTGTAGCCGTTTATCTCCCTATTTGGCTTGGGGCAACCTGTCCATGCGGCAGGTGTATCAGGCAGCTGAAAGGCCTAAGAAGGAAAAATTTCAGGTACGTAATCTGACCAATTTCCAGTCCCGCCTGCGCTGGCATTGCCATTTTATCCAAAAATTTGAAATGGAGTGCCAGATGGAGTTCAGAAATGTCAATAGAGGGTTTGATGAATTGGAAAAAGCCTATGATGAAAAGAAGGTCAATGCCTGGAAAGAAGGAAGAACAGGATATCCCTTAGTAGATGCCTGTATGCGCTGTTTACAGGAAACTGGCTATCTGAATTTCCGCATGCGTGCCATGTTGGTTTCTTTTTTGACCCACCACTTATGGCAGGATTGGAGGACCGGGGTTGACCACTTGGCCCGCTTGTTTTTGGATTTTGAACCAGGTATCCATTACCCTCAGTTTCAGATGCAGGCTGGGGTCACGGGTATCAATACCGTGCGGATATACAATCCGGTCAAGCAGTCCCAGGACCATGATCCAGATGGCGTATTTATCAAAAAATGGTTGCCTGAATTAAACTATGTGCCCGCCTCCCTGATCCATGAGCCTTGGAAACTAACATCCATTGAGCAGGATTTGTATCAAGTTAGGATAGGCTTTGAATATCCAGCTCCCATCGTGGAATTGGAAGCTGCTGCCCGTTTTGCAAGAGAAAATATCTGGCAGGCCCAGAAATTACCCGCTGTTCAGAAAGAAGCAGAAAGGATTTTGAGCAAGCATACGGTACCGAATCGATGGCCGTGAGGAGAGACTTTAGAAACAAGAATCAAGAGACAAGAATTAAGAAAAAGTCGGATTTTTGAGGGCGAATTTTAAAACCATTAAGTTAAGGTATTAAGGAATTCTTAAGGTAAAAGCTTAGAATGCTGACATAACAACCCCGATAGGGGTTTAATCCCTTTAGGGTATTTGCTCCGGTCTGCTGCCCGGGGAAGATTGGAAGTAGGTTTTCCGGGTTCCCCAACTCTGAAGGAGTTGAATTAAAAAGGAAATTTCGGAGTACCTACCCTGTCTGATCCCCAGTCAGGAGTTTAGAAACAAGCTTTTTGGCTACCTACGCTATCTGGACATGGATGGCCTTTAGAAGAGCGGTCTTCGAGGCCAGGCATAAAATCCAGGTTTCTTTTGTTCCCTATTGTTCCTTTTGTGGTTCAATCAAATTCTCTGACTGAGAATGGAGCTGTTTTTTTAACACAAAAGTCCACAAAAGATGGTTTGGGAGAGCAGCGAGACTTTAGAAGCAAGAATCAAGAGACAAGAATCAAGAAAAAGTCGGATTTCGGAAGGTGGATTTCGGAACCATTAAACAGTTAAGTCAAAAATTAACCTAAGGAGCTTATTGCATCCTTCCATTTAAACAATTTTTATAAACTTTTGGAAATTTCTTGTTGTCATAACCTGATGTTATTTTCACAAGTCTAATCTCGATATTCTTTACTTAGTTCAGCTTAATTCCAACCTTTCCACTCATCTCCTTTCCCCTGGTTTGTAGTGGACTCTGGTATTTTTGATCACATCTTCCCTGTAGAAATTAACCTCCTTAAATTCTCCTTTGGCATATTTTTCGGCTTGGTCTACAAAGTGCGGAGAGAAAGGATTGCCGCTTTGACCTCCTGCCAAAATGCTTTTGGCTTTCACTTTTTCGCCAAATTCCACTACAGCCACAAAGCTGTTTCCCACATTGCCATACCACCGCTTCGTATTGGGATAAGCCCTGCTGCCATAAGCGGCCAAGGAACCCCAAAGTGAAGAATTGTATCCCACAGGCAGGCTGGGCAGCTCATCAAAGAATTTGCCCTGGATTTCATTGGTTACCCTTTGAAAGCGGTTGATCTCACCCCAAGGGGTATTCCAGCTGCCAAAATCCTCATTCAGTTTGTTGATCGCTTTTTCAAAGGCTTCCAGTTTCATGGCATCACTGGTTTCTTCGGCAAGGAAGTCAAAAATATATCGGTCCCAAGGCCTCTCCAGTTCCCTTGCATCTGCCATCAACTGTCCACCCCAGAAAACACCCAAACTGGTTCCCACGGAATTCACGCCGGTTTTGAGGTCCCAACTGCTCAACTTTTGCATGGGCTCCTTCAATTTTTCTTTTTTTGGATCTGTGGCAGGTAGGGCATTATAAGCCTTTTGCAATGCAGGAACCAAAGGCTCAAAAGCCATAAGGGTAGGCTCATATGCGGCGGAAATCAGGGATTCCAAGGTAAAGTCCTTTTGCCCGGTCAATACCCTCACCGCATTCAAACCCCTTGCATTTTCCAAATCCCAAGCCATGTAAGCGGGGTAATCCTCTTTTTTGGGACTGGAGGGGCCAGCAGCAGTAAAGGGTGTGGAATTACAATTTTGTATCCAGCCGTTTTCAGGATTCTCAATGTAGATCATTTCATCCACCTCATGCAGTCCTTTCCAATCGGTGGCAGGATTACTTCCGTCTACGACATTTCTCCAATCAAACTGAGGATCTCTGATGGGAATAAAGTTGCCATGGTAGTATACTATATTTCCGTCCCGGTCTGCGTAAACGGTGTTATTTGAAGAATTGGTCTTCAAGTCCATGGTGGCCTTGAACTCCTGGTGGTTTTTAGTTTTGGTTCTGGTATAGGACTGGGTCAAAGCCTTTTCCCTTTCCACCATTAGCGAAATGGCCACCCATTTGCCATCTTCTTCTCTGATGACAGGACCATGATGGCTGTAGAAGGCAGTGATTTCCCTTTCCAGTATCTCATTTCCTTCTTTGTATTTGAGGGGGATATTTTTTTCGGTTAAAGGTCTCCATTCCCCTCCAAACAGGTAGTGATATTGGCCATTCTTTTTTTCTACTGTCAGGGAAAAGTGGTCAATGGCATCAGCCCGGCTGGAGGTATGCATCCAACCATTGTACTCATTGAAGCCCTGATAGATGAAAAATTGCCCCCAGGTCACTGCCCCATAAGCATTGAGCCCCTCTTCACTGACCATATGTACCTCAGGCCTGAAGTAAAAGGAAGTATGGGGGTTGATGAGTAAGAGCGCATTTCCGGATTGACTTAACTTTGGAGCGATGGCAAAACCGTTGGAGCCTCTGGGTTCTTCCATCCAGTCTCTTTCCTGAAGGACCAGGTTGGCATGGAAATCCTTGTCGTAGAAAGCCTTTAACTGGTTGACAGAGATCGTTTCAATATCTCCACCAATGCTTCCCTCGCTAAAGGTCAAAGCCATCCAAGGTTCAAATTTCGTCAGCAATTTGGGCTGAACTTCCGGATGGCTGTGTAGGAAATAGTTGATGCCATCTGCCCAGGCATCCATCAAATCTTTCAACCATTTTGGAGCATTTTCATATTCCTTTTTGACGACCTCTTCATCAATGTACAATTTCATTCGGAAATCCGTATAAAGTTGGGAAATGCCTTCCACTTCTGCCATGCGGCCCATGGCGTTGATGTAATTCACTTCTACCCGGTTGAAATCATCTTCACACTGAGCGTAGATCATGCCGAAAACCGCATCCGCATCTGTTTTTCCATAAATATGGGGAATGCCCCATTGGTCTCTGATGATTTCTGTTTGGTTTGCCCTTTGCTGCCACCTTTCCAGGTCATTTTGGGCATGGACAAATGATAGGAAGAAGAGGGAAAACCAAAAGAACGCTAATTTTTTGATCATATTTGGGTTAAATATTGATTGATCTAAAGTACTGAATTTTATCCTTTCAATCGGATTTATGTTTTTTAAATACATTATCAATAAAAAGCATATGGAAAGGTAAAGCCTCTGTCCAATATTCCCAGGTATGGGCACCAGGCCTCTCGGTATATTCATGAGGCGTTCCATTTTCCAATAGGAGTTGGTTGATTTGCCGATTCGTTTTGATCAAAAAATCATCAATTCCACAATCAATGATCAAGGCTATTCCATTTTCCTTCATCCTGTCCACCAAACCTACAGCGGTATACTCACTGAACGGAGACTGGTATTGTATTTTACCCAACATGGCTTTTTGAGCTTCTTTTCTTAGTTTTCTAAATTCATCATTGACCGTCCAAAGGTCGGTGTCAATATTCATGACGCCACTCATGCTACCGGCCGCAATAAACAGTTCCGGATGTTTGGCACTGATCATCATGGCCCCATGACCTCCCATAGAAAGCCCTGTAATGGCCCTTGCTTCCCGCTGGTTAACCGTTCTGTACTGCTGATCTATATGGGGGATCAGTTCTTGGGAAATATAGGTTTCGTAGCGCACTGAATCCATGATTGGGCTGTCAAAATAATAGGAGGCAGGTCCTACCCCAGGGGTAATGATGAGCACCTGGTACTGATTGGCCAGGTCAATCAATAAGTTTTCTTTGGTTACCTTTTGGTGCCAGTCAGAAAAACTTCCAGAACCTCCATGCAACAGGTAGATGGAGGGATATTTTTGACCGGAAGAGGAATAAGTGGAAGGTTTGACCACAGCAGCTTTTAGCGTTTTTTGCATGGCTGTACTAAAAACCTCTATGGTGTCTACCTGGGCTATGGATGGCAAGGAAAAGCCAAGTGCAAAGATTACGATTAGGATTCTTTTCATTTTTTTATTGGATGCTTGGTAAAAGTATCTATTAAATCCTCACGGGAAACCTAAAATTTGCGAACGGTAAATATTGGGGGTAAAAACGAAAAAGGGATGAAAAAACATCCCTTTTTCAATCATTAATGAAATTTCTTCAATTTTTCCTGTTCGGCAACGGTAGAGAATCCATCACTCAATCTTGCTGCGTAATTGTCAAGTAACTCCATGATCCTTTCCTGTTTTTTGGACTTGACGATCAAACCTGCATGATATTCCAATGGTACTCTAAAACACACTTCTGGATCATCAAAAGATGACAGGTCCGGGTGTTCAAATTTGGAGAGGGTCAGTACAATACCGGCATAACCTTTAGTCACTTTTGTCAGTTTATATTCCTTCTCTTTGAAGATGGCATCTTCTATTTTTGCCCACTCCGTCCAGAGGTTGACCCCCGTAGCACCTTCTACCATTTCCGCCAGATGGGCACCTCCCACGCGGGAAGAAGTTTCCAGAAAATAAATCTGTCCATCCTCTTTGCCTTTGATAAATTCCGTATGAGCGGCACCATTTTTCATCCCAAATGCCCTCATTACTTTCTTATTGGCTTCTTTCAAGGCCTTATCATCATCGGTGCCGTATTGTATATTGGCACTTCTGAAAATACCACCACCTTGGGAGATTTCCATAGGGGTAGCCAAATAGCGGGATACGGTGCAAAAGATACTTTTGCCATCCAAATTCAAACTATCCGCATGATATACGTCCCCAGGTCTGAACTGCTCCACTAAATACTTGATTCTGTTATCGCCCAATTCATGGATGTTTTGCCAGAGGCTATCTTTGTCATATACTTTGATGATTCCATGGGCAGAAGCTTCAGAGCGGGGTTTGAGCACCCAAGGAGCCGGAACTGTATCGGCAAAATGATTGATTTCCTCATCATTGAAAAGGGCTGAAAAAGGAGGGACCAGGACACCTGCATCATGGGCACGCATACGCATGGCCAATTTGTCCCTAAAATACCTTCCAGTGGTCTGTCCCATACCTGGAATTCTAAGGTTTTCTCTGAGGTAGGTGGCTTTTTCTACATCATAATCGTCCAAGGCTACAATGGCGTCAATTTTGGTATGTCTCATGATACCGGCAACACCTGCCAGTAATTTATCCATATCCCAATCCAGGTCCTGACCGGGCATGTAATAGATTTCATCCAAGTATTCTTGTGGCCAATTGCTTTCTCTAAGTTTTTCTGAAGTAACCAAAAAAACTGTGTTGCCTGCTTTTTTTAAGGCAATCAAAAAGGCATTTCCTTTAAAGTAGTTCGAAATGCACAAAAAGGTTTTATGTTCCTTACCCATAGTTTAAAGATTTTCCATGAATTTAAGTAATAAATGCACACCATAAGCTGTACCATGCTTGGTTTTTGCGAATTCAGAATCCCCAAAGGCAGTTCCGGCTATGTCCACGTGGGCCCAGGAAGGATGCCCTTCAGTAAAATATTCTAAAAATTTAGCCGCAGTAATGGCGCCTGCAAATGGTTTGCCATGGTAATTTTTGATATCTGCTATTTCAGAATCCATTTCAGATTTGTACAAATCCCACATAGGCAAAGGCCAAACAAGTTCCCCTACAGCATCGCCGCTTTCCCTTAAATTTTGGATCAATTCCTCATTTTTGGAAAATAAGGCCGCACATTCATAACCAAAAGTGCCTACCGCACTGCCGGTAAGCGTCGCAAAGTCCAGCAAATGATCAGTCTGGTAATTTTTGGTCATATAGCTCAAGGCATCAGCCAAAATCAATCGGCCCTCCGCATCGGTATCAATGACTTCAATGGTTTTTCCGCTGTAACTTTTTATCACATCAGAAGGTAAATAAGCCTGTTTATCGATCGCATTTTCAACGCAGGGGATGATTGCAGTAACTTCTACAGGCAAACCAAGGTCTGCGATCAACTGCATGCTGCCCAATACGGTAGCAGCTCCGCCCATATCGCATTTCATATGGACCATGCCCTGGGTTTTGATATTCAGCCCACCCGTATCAAAAGTGACGCCTTTACCAACCAGTCCGATGTGCTTCTTGGCATCCTTTGGGCGGTATTCCATGATGATGAACTGAGGTTCCCTTTGGCTTCCCTGACCCACTGCAAGGAAGGCATGGAGGTTTTCTTTCTCGGCTTTTTTCCGGTCAAAAACCTTAACGCTTATGCCATGGGATTTACCAGTATTTCTCGCCCATTCCGCCAGGTATTCCGGGGTGACAGTATTTGGAGGAAGGTCTACCAATTTGAAGCTCTGAATTTGTGCGGAAGCGATTTTTTGGGCCCTTTGTGCAGTCTCTTCGGCTTTCGAAAGGTGAGAGGAAATCCCAAGATTGATTTGAGACCAATCCTTGGGGGATTTTTCCGGGCTTTTGAAATGTCCTAATCGGTAAGTGCCTAAAAGCAATCCTGATACAGCTGCCTCCATTGCCTGCTCATCAAAATCATTGGAAAGTACCAAAAGTACCTGACCTGTAAAAAGCTGTTCCTGCTTGGCAGTCAATCTACGGAAAGCATTTTTAATGGATTTGTAATCCGGTTCTTTTCCTAAACCCAGAAATAGAAATATTTGATCTTCCTCCGTTTTTTCTAACAGAAATTGGCTGTCCTTCTTTCCTGAAAATAAATGATTGCTGACTTGGGCTGAAGGAAACTGTTGATAGGAAAGGAAGGCATTTTCATTTTCGAAAAAGGGAAGAATGATCAATCCTTTAAAATGATCTACTTGGGTACTTATCTGCATAGAAGTCCTATTAAAAAGGTTTTGGTTGATAATCACCAAAAATATAAAAATTAGTACCGTATTTCCCTGATTTTTGGGAAAATTAACCCCTTAAAGGCAATCTATTGTTCGAAAACCAGCTGTCTTCCATCACTTAAATTAACTAGAGCTTTATTTTGGCAATCTGCAGTGCTTTCATAAGTGAGGGTATGTCTGGTGGAAAGGGTTGCAGTCCTGAAAATCTGCCATGTTTCGGCTCCGGAAAAAGGGAGGTGACTTCCTGAAAGCAGACAGGATATTCTGTATTTTCTAGGACTAACCGACTCCATCAGTAAGGGCCTACCGGTAATATTTCTACCATTGAGATTGCCAACGGTTTCAATTTCAGTTATTTCACCATTAGTCCGGGTTAGGGTAAATTCGTAATTTCCGCTGATTCTTGTGGATGATCCAAAAGCGTCCAGGACCAATAAGTCTAAAAACTGTTCTGTTCTCCGGTTAAGATTCAACAATTGTCGAAAATCCCTACTGCCCTCCAACCGAAAATCCTTCACTTGATAGTCTTCATAGGAAAGCCGGGTCGTTCGTTCGAAGGTGCCGGATTGAAGAAATTCCAGGTGTAATTTCCCTTTTCGCTTTATATCACCTCCAAGAGGACAATTCCTTTCTATATCAAAATCTAGGGTTACTTTCCTTTCTGCCTCATTGATTAGGATATCCGGACAACCCGGAAGAGAAAGGCTATCTGCATTGCGATAAGCATCCAGGTTTTGTAAAACAAAAAAGTAAGATTCTTCCAGTGCAAAAGACACCCTGAATATTTCCCGTCCTTCAACCTGCAGATCCGTGGTGATATCCTTGTCAATATCAGGGTTGCAGGACAGTATGGCTAAAATGAAAACTAAATAAAGTGGACTTTTAAACATCATCGTAATTTACACGTAAATCTATATGCTTTCATTGACAAATAAAATGATGCCAAAATACAGATTCTTGGCTTTTTTTTCCTTGTAGGATTCCATATATTCAAAAATCTATAAACTCAAAAGCATATGACATATACCGAAGGTATGCTCCGCGAAGGGGCATTAAAAGGAAAAACTATTTTGGTGACAGGTGGAGGCACTGGTCTTGGAAAATCCATGGGGCTTTATTTTTTAAAGTTAGGAGCCAATTTGATCATCACCAGCAGAAAACTGGAGGTGTTGGAAAAAACAGCACAGGAGATGGAAAAAGAAACGGGAGGTAAGGTACTGCCTTTGGCCTGTGATGTCCGGGAAATCGATCAGGTAGAAAAAATGTGGGCAGATGCCATTTCCCATTATGGTAAGGTGGATGTGGTTTTGAATAATGCTGCGGGAAATTTTATCAGTCCAACCGAAAGGCTATCCACCAATGCCTTCAATACTGTTTTAGATATTGTTTTGAAAGGGACTTCTAATGTTACTTTGACTGCTGGCAAACATTGGATCAAGGAAAAGCAGGCTGGAACTTTCCTCAATATTGTCACCACTTATGCTTGGACAGGGTCAGGTTATGTGGTGCCAAGTGCGGCAGCCAAAGCCGGTGTATTGGCGATGACTCGCTCCTTGGCAGTAGAGTGGGCCAAATACAAGATACGATCCAATGCCATTGCCCCTGGGCCATTTCCTACAGAAGGTGCTTGGAGCCGTTTGTTGCCAGGGGATTTGGTAAAGAAGTTTGATCCAGCCAAAAAAGTACCGGTGGGAAGGGTCGGCGAGCATCAGGAACTGGCCAATTTGGCTGCTTATTTGGTTTCTGACTTTTCATCTTATGTCAACGGTGAGGTCATCACCATAGATGGGGGAGAATGGCTAATGGGAGCCGGTGAATTCAATAACCTGGACATGATTCCCCAAGAAATGTGGGATATGATGGAGGCTTCAAGGGGAAAAAAGGCATGAGCCCCAAAGTGATTTGGGGCTATTTCAAGGCCAAATGGAAAATAAGAAACCTATAAAAAACATCTTCTCCCAATCAATGGGGGAGAGGTTTTTTATTTTTTATCTTCTTTGAAAACGGGAGCCTTTTTAAAAGGCAGAATGAGTGTACCATCCCAGTTTTCCAAAACTTTTCCTACATTCCTTTCATCAATGGAAGTAGTCTCAATAAAATACCAACGATCCGCCCCTGATTCTGAGACCGCGATCAGATTGGTTTCACTGATCAATTGTCCTCCCGGGACTTTACTGGTGGTGACTACCGGAACCAAGGCATGAATTTCTCCATTGGAGCGGGTGTGCTGAATGGATTCTTTGACCCTAAAATCCTGTAATTTAATGCCTTTGTTTTGTTGGTTTTGGTGGATCAATTGCAGGGTCTTTTTCATGTTTTCACGTCCACCTGCCTGTTCTATCAGACCGGGGTGCGTGAAATTGAGAATGGACTCTACATCAGCATTGATCTGTGCACGGGCATAAGCATGGGCAGCGTCTACGATACTGGATTCAATTTGAGCTTTTGAGATGGAAAAGAAAGAAAAAAAGCAAATGACAGATAATAGTAATTTGTTTGCCATATAAATTAACGTAATTAATAATTAAGCCACTAATCTACTATCAATTTCTATTTTCAAAACCCAATTTGAAGAAAAATTATAAGCTTGATGCTATCCAATAATACACAGGAAAACCAAGGGTGATATTGAAAGGGAAGGTAACTGCCAGAGCCATAGGGAGAAATATGCCCGGATTGGCTTTGGGGACAGCAATTTTCATAGCCGCCGGAACAGCGATGTAAGAGGCTGAAGCTGCTAGGATGGCAAACATGAACCTGTCGCCGGCACTATCAGTGATCCATTGGGATATAAAGGCTACTACTGCACCATTGATCAGGGGAATTAGGATGGCAAAAATCGCTGTAAACTTCCCGGAATCCAGAAAGTCCTTTAATTTTTTACCACTGGTGATGCCCATATCCAATAAGAAGATGGCCAAAAATCCTTTAAAAATATCTGTTGTGAAAGGTTCGATGCCCCTGGCTTCTTCTTCTGATGCCAGCAGGCCGATAATCAGGCTTCCCAAGATCAACAGTACTGAACCATTGGTAAATGCATGATTGACAACTTTTTTCAGTTTCATTTGAGGGCCATTGTCCTGCCCGAAAATTTTGATCAACAGCACGCCCAATATAATGGCAGGAGCTTCCATCAAGGCCATGATGGCCACCATGTATCCATTGAAATGTTGGTGTTGGATTTCGAGGAAAGAGACTGCTGTTACAAAGGTAACCGCAGAAACTGATCCATAGGCAGCGGCAATGGCCCCCGCATTTTCTACACTGAAACGTTTTTTTAAAATGAAAAAGGTATACAAAGGAATTGCACTGGCCACCGCAATACCGAACAAAACAGCCCAAATGATGCCCATATTGAATTCACTATGGGCCAGTTCTTGGCCACCTTTAAAGCCAATAGCAAAAAGTAGGTAAAGAGAAATGAATTTGGAGGAGTTGTTAGGAATCTCAAGATCGCTTTTTAGGCGAACTGCCAGAATACCTAAAACAAAAAATAAAAAAGCTGGATTGGTGAAGTTGTCAAGTAATAAATGATAGTTCATAGGGCCTGTGTGGCTAAATTGATATTGAACTCAATGGATTTTTCTTTTTATGTCTCAGAATTGAAACTTTTCACAAAGTTCTTCAGTATATATTATATATTTTTATTTATATTTATAATAAGATCCATAAAATATATTTATGAATTATACCTTACATCAACTTCAGGTGTTTTTGAAGATTACCCAAACACAGAGCATTACCAAAGCTGCTGAAGAATTGCATCTTACCCAGCCCGCAGTATCTATCCAATTGAGAAATTTTCAGGATCAATTTGATATTCCTTTGACAGAAGTAGTAGGGAGGAGGTTGTATATCACAGACTTTGGAAAAGAAATTGCAGAAGCTGCAGAGAGAATTGTCGAGCAGGTAAGTGCCATTAATTATAAAACAGCTGCCTACAAAGGACAATTGACGGGTAAATTGAAGATTTCCGTAGTATCTACAGGCAAATATGTGATGCCGTATTTTCTGGCAGGCTTCATAAAAAAACATCCGGGGATCGAATTGAAGCTAGATGTGACCAATAAGGCTATGGTTATCAATAGTTTGGATGAAAATGAGATTGATTTTGCCTTGGTGTCTATTTTGCCGGAAGCCATGCAGGTAGAAAGTATTCCTTTGATGGAAAACAAGCTCTATTTGGTGGCCAATAAAGAATTTGAGGTTGACCAAAAGGTATACAGTAAAAAATTTTTTGAAGATATAGCCCTTATTTATAGAGAACAGGGTTCAGGTACTAGGTTAACCATGGAAAGGTACCTCAGGGACAACGGCATACCTGTAAGGAAAAAGATGGAGCTCACTTCCAATGAAGCGGTAAAGCAGGCGGTTATTGCCGGATTGGGTTATTCGGTAATGCCTTTGATCGGGATAAAAAATGAAATTCAGGATGGAGACCTTAAGATTGTTCCCGTTGAAGATTTTCCAATCGTGACTACCTGGAACTTGATTTACATGAAGAATAAACGTTTTTCACCTGTAGCAGAGGCCTTTTTGGACTATTTAAAACAAGAAAAGGGAAATATTATCAAGGAGCGCTTTAACTGGTTTAAGGATATGCATTAAAATATTCATAACTTTCGTAACTTTGGTGCGTAAACATCTCCCGTGAAGTCATTTACCAAAATAGCTCTACTCGTTTTTTATGTGTTTTTTAACGCAGGTTTGAGCTATTCCATGCATTTTTGTGGAGATGATTTTCAGCATATTAATGTCTTCACAGAGTATAAGACCTGCTGCGAGTCCAATACACCCATGCCAGGTTGTTGCGATGATGTTTCCAACTTGGAATTGCCTAATTCGGATCAACAGTTGTCTGATGTTTTAAGCGTGCAACCTCAGATTTTCGAATTGCTTAACGCTGAGTTTACCTTTGAATTACCCGTAATTTTTGTTGCTATAGAGGAGAAAACAGCCTTTGCTGATTCCTCCCCGCCCATATTCCACAATACCCCTATTTATATTTTTTGTCAGGTATTCCTGATTTGATTTTTCTCACTCTTTAAAAAGGGATTGCCACTAAGGCACAAAGATTCAATTTGCTTTCTTGTAATTTGTAGATTCAATTTGAAGATCTGTCAGGTTTTCAAAACCTGAAAGGTCTAACTACAGCCTTTCCCGCGATTTCCCCCCTCTTTATCCAAGCAAAGTTTTGTATTGGGAACTGGTATCTACCAATATCCAATCTGCCACAGGCGGACAAGTATCCACCAATATCTGTCTCCATCACTCAGAAAAGTTGCAGATGAATTAAGCTAAATTCAGAATTTATGTTAAATAATATCATCAAATTTTTCCTCGAAAATAAACTGGTCACAGTAATCCTCCTTTTCTTGGTCATAGGCTGGGGGATTGTGACGGCTCCATTCAACTGGGATACAGGTTTTCTTCCCAATGACCCAGTTCCTGTAGATGCCATTCCTGATATTGGTGAAAACCAACAGATTGTCTTCACCGACTGGATGGGACGCTCCCCTCAGGATGTGGAGGATCAGATAACCTATCCCCTGACAACATCCCTTTTGGGAATGCCTGGGGTAAAATCTATCCGAAGCACCTCTATGTTCGGCTTCTCTTCTATCTATATCATTTTTGAAGATGATGTGGAATTCTATTGGAGCCGATCGCGAATTTTGGAAAAACTCAATTCCCTTCCAGCCGGCCTGCTACCTGAAGGGGTGCAGCCCAAACTTGGTCCAGATGCTACAGGCCTAGGTCAGGTGTATTTCTATACCTTGGAAGGCAGGGATGAAAATGGGAACCCAGCTGGTGGTTGGGATTTACATGAGCTAAGGAGCATTCAGGATTACTACGTGCGTTATGGCTTGGCAGGAGCTGAAGGCGTGGCCGAAGTGGCCAGTATAGGTGGTCACGTGAAGGAATATCAGGTGGACTTGGATCCTGTAGCCATGAAAGCACACAATGTGTCCATGATGCAGGTGATGAATGCTATCAAGCAGTCTAATTTGGATATCGGTGCCAATACCATGGAAATCAATCAGGTGGAATTCATCGTGAGGGGCTTGGGTTATGTGAAGTCATTGGAAGACATTGAGAAGGCAGTGGTCAAGGTGAGCAATAATGTACCCCTTCGTATCCGGGATATTGCCAAAGTGAATATTGGACCGGCCAGCCGTGCAGAAAGAGCCATCTTGGACAAAGGAGGTGCTGAAGCTGTTGGTGGGGTAGTCGTAGCCCGCTATGGTGACAACCCACTGCAGGTGATTGATGCCATTAAATCTAAAATTGATGAAATCTCTCCAGGACTGCCCAGCAAGACATTGGAGGACGGGACGGTTTCCAAAGTGACCATCGTGCCTTTCTATGACCGTTCAGGCTTGATCAAGGAAACCTTGAATACACTGAATGAAGCCATCAGTTTACAGATTCTGATTACCATCATCGTGATTATGGTAATGGTGTACAATTTGAGGGCTTCTCTCCTGATCTCCGCACTATTGCCTTTGGCAGTATTGATGTGCTTCATCATGATGAAGTATGTGGGGGTAGATGCGAACATTGTAGCCTTGTCAGGAATTGCCATTGCCATTGGAACCATGGTGGATTTAGGAATTATTCTGAACGAAAATATCCTTCGCCATTTGGAAGAATCAGGTAATAAAAAATCCAAATTTCAAATTATCTATGAAGCCACCACTGAAGTGAGTTCGGCGATACTGACTGCGGTGATGACCACTATCGTCAGCTTTTTGCCGGTCTTTACGCTTCAGGCCGCAGAGGGTAAACTTTTTGGACCTTTAGCCTACACCAAAACTTTTGCTTTGATAGCAGCATTGATTTTTACTTTGGTCTTTATGCCGGCTTTTGCCCATTGGGTTTTCGGTGCAAAGGTCAAGTCTAAGCATTACAAAACCATTTTGAATGTTTTGATGGGATTGACAGGTCTGGTATTGCTGTTTTACTTCCCTTGGGCGGGATGGGTATTGTTGGCATTTTCTGCCAATCATTTAATCCATCACTTTTTCCCGAAACAAACACAGGAGGGACGCTACAAGAATCAGATAGCCATGTTTATTGCCGTGGTGGCGGTTTCGATATTGTTGGCGATTGAATGGAGACCTTTGGGTTTGACCCAATCCGTTTTTGTGAACTTTCTCTTTATCGGTTTGGTGGTTGGTTTGGTCTTGGGGCTATTTGCTTTATTTATCCGTTACTATGCCCAATTGTTGAACTGGTGCTTAGTGAATGCAAAGGTGTTTTTACTGATTCCTTTGATTGTCATCCTCTTAGCATTGAATATTTGGTTAGGATTTGGGAAAATCTTTGGTTTTGTGGCCACTGGATTTGACAAGCTGAATGTAAATATCCGCACAACTTCTGTATGGTCGGGTTTGACGCATACTTTCCCTGGGATGGGAAAGGAATTTATGCCTGCCTTGAATGAGGGTTCTTTTCTTTTGATGCCTACTTCCATGCCACATTCAGGAGTAGAGGCCAATATGCAAATTGTCAAACAACTTGACATGTTGGTTCAGGCCATACCAGAAGTGGAGATGGTGGTAGGAAAAGCAGGTAGGGCAGAGAGCCCCTTGGATCCTGCTCCTATGTCTATGTATGAAAACATCATCAATTACAAGACGGAATACCTACAAGATGACAATGCCCGAAAACTTCGCTTGAAAGTGGATAAAGAAGGCAATTATCAGCTTGAAGTGAATGGAAAAGTATGGTGGTATGACCGTCAGGATGGGGCTATCTGGGATGATGATAAGAATTACATGGAGGAATCCCAGCGCAGGGCTGTGGTGAGGAATATTGCCAAGTACTTGGTGCCTGATGAAAGGCGTGGTCAATACTTCCGTCAGTGGAGGGATGAAATCCGTACGCCTGATGACATTTGGGATGAAATCCAGGTAAGGACATCCAACCTGCCAGGGGTGACTTCTGCACCTAAACTCCAACCGATCGAAACCCGCCTGGTGATGTTGCAGACCGGGATGCGTGCCCCTATGGGGATGAAGGTGTATGGGCCAAATCTGGAGACTATTGAATCCTTTAGTTTGAAGTTGGAATCTGTCTTGAAAGAAGTACCTTCAGTAAAGGGAGAAGCTGTATTCGCCGACCGTTCCTTGGGCAAACCCTATTTGGAAATTGATTTGGACCGGACCCAACTGGGTAGATTTGGGCTGAATATTGCCGATGTGCAGGAATTCATAGAGGTAGCCATTGGAGGGATGACTTTGAGTACCACAGTGGAAGGAAGGGAGCGCTATGCCATCCGTGCGCGGTATGCCCGGGAATATAGAGATGATCCTGAGGCTTTGAGGCGTATATTGGTCAGTACACCTACAGGTGCTCAGATACCATTGGGTCAGTTGGCAGAGATCAATTACCGGCCAGGACCGATGATGATCCGTGGGGAAAATACCTTTTTGGTAGGGTATGTTTTGTTTGATAAAAGGGATGGTTTTGCAGAAGGTTCTGTCGTAGATGATGCCCGCAATTATATCCAACAAAAAGTCAATTCAAGTGAATTGGAAGTGCCTGCTGGAGTTTCTTACACCTTCTCTGGAAGTTATGAGAACCAGATCCGGGCAGAGAAGCGCTTAGCGATTGTGATTCCATTGTCATTAGCGGTGATTTTCCTGATTTTATTCCTGCAGTTCCGCTCTACAGCCATGGTATTGATGATTTTCTCTGCCATTGCTATGGCCTTTTCGGGGGGCTTCATGATGCTGTGGCTTTATGGACAAGATTGGTTCTTTGATTTTAATTTCTTGGGAACCAATATGCGGGAGCTCTTCCAGATGCGGACTTTCAACCTATCTGTGGCCGTTTGGGTAGGGTTTATTGCGCTCTTCGGTATTGCTACGGATGATGGGGTGGTGATGGGAACCTACCTCAAACAAAGTTTCGAAAAGATCAAACCTGATAACGTTAAAGAGGTCCGCAAAGCAGTTTTGGAGGCAGGATTGAAAAGGGTGAGGCCTTGTTTGATGACTACTGCTACTACTTTATTGGCTTTGTTACCTGTTCTCACCAGTTCAGGTCGCGGTTCCGACATCATGATCCCTATGGCCATTCCTGCCTTTGGAGGGATGACGGTGGCATTGATTTCATTGTTTATTGTGCCGGTGCTTTATGGTAAGTATCAAGAATTTAGGTTAAAAAGGAATTGATATTTATTGATATTGGATATTTTCAGATATTGTTCTGTAAATCAAGTGTTTAATTAAATTATTGATGTCATGGGGGAAAATAAAGATTATATAAAATTGGAAGACTTAGAGGTCTATCAATTATCGAGATCATTATCAAAAAAAGCATGGGCCATTTATTCAAAATTAAATTGGCAAATGAGAAAGATTATGGGGGATCAATTTATTGAATCTTCAGACTCTATAGGCGCAAATATAGCAGAAGCTTATGGAAGGTATCATTATTTAGACAGGATAAGATTTTTATATAATAGTAGGGGTTCCAAATTGGAGTCAGTAAATCACTGGCTGAGTTTGATGCATGAAAGGGGCGTTATTTCTGATGATGAGTTTAAAGATGCAAAGGATACAGCTGAAAAATTAGCTGTAAAATTAAATAACTATATCAAATCTATTTACAATTCAAAAAATGAATTGAAATGAAGGAAGAATTAATAATAAAGAAGAGAATAGCTAATTCTTATTCCAGGAAAAGAAGTTGGTATCTAAATCAATATCTATCAATATCCTTCAATATCCACAAATATCTATTCCTTGTGGTATTATTTTCTATTTCCATCCTATTTCAAGCCAGCGCACAAACCTTGGAAGATTACCTTGAAATAGCCGCAGAAAACAATCCTGCTTTGCAGGGTAGTTTCAAAATCTATCAGGCCTCCTTGGAAAAAACCAATCAGGTAAGTCTCGAATCACCCCAATTGAACATTGGGGTATTTACTAGGCCGATGGAATTGTTGATGGGGAATCAGCGGGCAGAGGCCTCGGTGATGCAAATGTTCCCTTGGTTTGGGATGCTGAGGACGCAGAAGGATGAGGCCACCCTGATGGCCGAAGCCAAATATGAGGAGTTTCGGCAGCAACGCAATGTGCTCTTGTATCAGGTAAAGGAGACTTACTTTCAGTTACAGCAATTGCAAAACACCATGGATATTACTAGTGCTAATCTGGAAATTTTGAAGTCCTTGGAGCAATTGGCCATTATCCGTTACCAAGGAGGCAATACTTCTGAGGCCGTCTCCTCAGTTTCAACTGCTGTTAGCCGACCTGCCAGAGGAGGACAGCCAAGTGGAGGAGATGATGGTATGGGCATGGGAGGAGGAAGTACTTCGCGTGCTTCAGCAATGAGGCAGTCATCGGGGTCTGCTGCTTCCATGTCCAGTATGGGTTCTGGAGGAGGTTCTGGAAAGCTGACAGATGTGCTTCGCTTACAGGTGCAGATTAAAGCTTTGGAATCTGATTTACAACAGTTAGAAGTAGACAAGAGACCACTTTTGGTCCGATTCAACCAATTGCTTGGAAGGGATAAAAACGAGCCGGTCAACATTCAAAGCCAATTGGGAAGCCAAATAGAAATGGGTTGGGAAATTGCCATGTTGGAGCAAATTCTTGAAACCAATCCCATGCTGCTCATGCTTGAAAAAGAAGGATTGGCATTTCAAAAGCAAGGGGAAATGGCGAAATTAGAAGGAAGGCCCATGTTTGGATTGGGATTGAATTACATGGTCTTTTCCCCTAGACCAGAGTCAGGTGTTCCCGGTGGTATGGGGGGGATGGATTATATGCCAGCAGGAATGGGCAATAATATGGTCATGCCGATGGCAACAGTTTCTTTGCCCATTTACCGCAAAAAGTATAAAGCCATGGAAGCAGAATCCAGACTTTACCGGGAAGCCAATGAGCGCCAAAAAGAAGACTTGCAAAGAAGTCTGGAAGCAGAGTTTGAATCTATCCTTGCCTCTATCAAAGATGCAGACCGCAAAGTCAGGCTTTTAGAAGAGCAAATCGAATTATCCGAGCAAACCTTGGAACTTTCTGTAACAGCTTATGCCACCGAGGGAAGTTCCTTCGAAGAAATCCTAAATATTCAGCGAGAGCTTTTGGACTTCCGATTGAATCTCCTGAATACAAAGATTGAAAGGGAGATTGAATTTGCGAGGGTGGAAACGTTGGTTGGGATATGAAATAGATATTTATGGATACTGATTGATATTATGATATTGGAGATTAGGTTTCTGACTTGTTACTCCCCAATATCCATGAATATCTAATATCCATCAATATCTATCATCAAAATGAAATAGATATAGATTTTCAAATAAGACAATGAACAACAAAAAGAACATACTCATCATCATCCTTGGCTGCCTTTTCTTTGGTGGCTTAGCAGGTTGGTTGGTCCGAGGGACGGATGATCATCCTGACCACGAACACTTCCATGTTGCGGAAGATGGAACGATTTACACCTGTTCCATGCACCCTCAGATCCGTCAAAATGAACCCGGGCAATGTCCACTTTGTGGAATGGCTTTGACTCCTGTAAGTAGCGGTTCCGGTGATTCCAATCCATTCGTTCTGGAAATGACACCTGAGGCCGTTGCGCTTTCCAATGTACAATTGACCCGTGTGAAATCAGGAGCCGGTACCGGTAAACTGACCTTGACCGGTAAAATCCAAACCAATGAGCAGCGGGTCAAGAGTTTGACCGCCAATTTTGCCGGCAGGGTGGATCAATTGTTTGTCAACTTCACCGGACAGGAAGTGAGGAGAGGAGAGAAGTTAGCAACACTTTATTCACCAGAGTTGGTCAATGCCCAAAAAGAACTCTTGGAAACAGCGAAAATCAAAGGACGGCAGCCGGCGCTCTATCAAGCGGCCAAAGAGAAGTTAAGGCTTTGGAAGATTTCTGATGATCAAATTGACCGCATAGAGCAATCCGGGCAGATTCAAACCCAGTTTGATGTCTATGCTGATGTAGCGGGCGTAGTCACTGCCAGAAATGTGGCTGTGGGAGATTTTGTCAACAGAGGTTCTGTCCTATTTGAAATTGTGGATTTAAGTACCGTTTGGGTAATCCTGGATGCCTATGAATCTGATCTGGGCGCTATCCGTAAAGGTGATGATTTGAGTTTTCTGGTGTCTGCTTATCCGGGCAGGGAGTTCAAGGCCAAGGTGACCTATATCGACCCTGTGCTGAATCCGGATACCCGTACTGTGGGTGTTCGTGCAGAGGCAACAAATAGGAATTTTGAATTGAAACCGGAAATGTTTGTTTCAGCTACCATTTCCACTGCACAGTCCGCTCAAACTGGCTTGATGGTTCCCAAAACGTCCATTTTATGGACAGGTCCAAGATCTGTGGTCTATGTGCAAGTGGGTAATAGGGAGGCTCCAGCTTTTGAGATGCGGGAAATTGAGTTAGGTGCAAGGGTAGGAGATGATTACCTGGTTTTGTCAGGAGTAGAAGAGGGTGAGCAAGTGGTGAGTAATGGCGTTTTTGCAATAGATGCGGCTGCCCAGTTGAGTGGTAACTATAGCATGATGTTACGCCCTCAGGTAAAAACCATTGAGGTTTCGGAGGAATTTAAAAAGCAATTGACTGCCCTGATTCAAAGTTACTTACCTATTAAGGATGCCTTGGTTCAGACCAATGCCCAAGCTACTAGGCAGGCTATAAATCCAGCAAAAGCCAGTTTGGTGAAGGTGGATGCAAAGTTGCTGGACGGCAAAGCAGGAGAGATATGGAGTAAATTGTTAAGTCCCATCCAGAGCAGTTTGGATAAAATTGCCAATACAAGTGATGTGGAGGAGCAGCGCAAGCATTTTGAAATTCTGTCTGATAATTTGATTGATGCAGTAGAGTATTTCGGGGTGGTGGAAAACACCATTTACCGGCAATACTGTCCGATGGCCTTCCGGGACCAGGGAGCTTATTGGTTGAGTGCTGAAAAAGAAATCCGCAATCCTTATTTTGGAGACATGATGCTTACTTGTGGGGAAGTGAAGGAAACCTATCAGCCAGGGAAAAGGGTAGCAGCTACCGGAGCACCAAAAGAAGAAAAAGTGCAGACAACTGGATCAGCCCACGATCATTCTGGTCATAGTCATCATGACCACAGTGCGCATGCAGGTCCGTCTGCTTCAAAGAGCCCTAGGACAGCGGCCATGGCGAATATTGGATCTAACCATGTCCATATTGATTATTCCGCTCCAAGTGTCAGGGGAAGGGAAATATTCGGGGGCTTGGTGGCCTTTGGTGAAGTCTGGGTGACAGGGGCACATACTGCCACAAGTATATCCTTTAATGAAGACCTTAAGATAGAAGGAAAATTAATTCCAGCAGGGAAATATGCCCTTTTCACTATCCCAGGAAGGGAAAAATGGACCTTAATCCTCAATAAGAATTATGAACAGCATTTAGCGGATGATTATGAGGAATCTCAAGATGTGGGTAGGTGGGAAGTAGTGCCCTCCACTTTAAACGAAGCTGTCGAACAGCTTCGTTTTGAAGTAGTGGCATTGGATGAGAAAAAAGGTCTTCTAAAGTTTGCTTGGAGTGAAATGGGATTTGAAGTGAAATTGAGCGTCAATTAAGCCCATTTTCATTTTTCTTCCTTGTAAATATTGAAATTTACAAATTGGGCAATGCTCTTTTTGAGGGTATTGTCCAGTTTTTCTGCTTCTGATTTTAGCATTTGTAAGAGGTTGCCATTATGATCGAAGCTCTTTTCATGTTCCATGAGCTCCAAAATACCCAAGATATTGGCCAATTTTGCCCTCATGTCATGGGATCGGTTGAAAATCAGTTGGTTAAGTAGTTCTTTTTGTTTTTGAAGCATAAGCATGGTCTGATTTCTCTCATCATCAGGGGTTCTGGTTTGATGTCCTATTCCTGTAATATCTCCCATTTTTTTTTCGGAGTATCTCAAGAAAAACTCCCATTTTGACCATTCAAAGTCTTTTCCATCCCCTCTTAATATTCTCAGGTCAACAGTAAAGCTTCTTTTGTTTTCAGATAGTGTTTTTTCCAAAAGGAATTGATATTTTGAAAAATCATCAGGAAAGATATAATTGGAGAAGTTTGAACCAATAAGCTTTGCCGAGGCAAATTCAAGCATTTGGCTGAGATTAGGGTTGACGCATTGGATTACCTGTTGCTTATCCAAAATAAGTGTAAATAGATAGGAGGAAGAAAACAATTTTTCTTCCGTCTGAAGGCTTGAAAGTTTATCTGGGTTCATATTCAAAAATTTGAGCCAAGATATCTTTTGTTGAATTAAAAAACAAAAAAAAACATTCAAATAACATTTAAATGCATTTAAAATGGGGGACTCACTGCTTTTGAACAGAGATACTTTTGGGGATCAGGCCAATTTGGGCCAACTGATGGATGTGGAAGAGGCCATGCAACTTTTAAATTCATGGGTTACCAATGAGAAATTGGTTTTTCACATGTTACAGGTAGGTCATCTGATGAAGGCTTATGCGGCTTCAAAAGGTTATGATGAATTTACCCAAAAGCTTTGGCACTTATCTGGCTTGCTGCATGATGCAGACTGGGACCAATGGCCTGATCAGCATTGTCGAAAAATCATAGAAGAATTAGAAGGACGCAATCAAGATCCGCGGATGATCAAAGCCATTGCTTCCCATGGACCCAAATATTTTGGGGTTGATCCTGATTCAGAACTGGATAAGATGCTTTATGCTTTTGATGAATTGTCAGGATTTGTACATGCCTATTCCTTGATGCGTCCGCAGGGATATGACGGTATGGAGATCAAAGGAGTGAAAAAGCGCTTGAAAGACAAAAGTTTTGCCGCGCAGGTCAGCCGGGATGATATCGCAGATGCCTCCCAAAGGGCTGGGATTTCAGTAGATGAATTGATTCAATTTGTGATTGATCATCAATTGAGGGGTTAAAAAGAATTTAAAAATTCCATAGGAGTCAAGACCTGTAAATTTTCAGTCGCTTTTTTATAATCTTTGACATTTCGGGTAATAAAATAATCTGCGCCATAATTCAGAGCAGTATAGTATTGTAAGGCATCTTCTTTATCATGGAATTCTGATCTTAATGCTTCTCTCAAGGCCGTTTTTCCTCCTGAAATGATCTTGCAAGAAGCTGTAAAATCTTCTAATAGTTTTGTTGAATCTTCAAGTTTGTATATTTCAAACGTCAAATAAAATAGATTCCCAAGACTGCATTCACCAAGCAATAGCTCTATTTTATTTTTGAGAAAAAGATCAATGAGTTTAACGGATGTTTCAAAATAGGGAGATCTTTTGGAAATAATTTCAAAAGCAACGTCAGTATCCAGATAAACTTCAGGCATATTTCCTTTTTATAAATTCTTTGAGTAAGTCTTTGTCAGATTTAGTTTCAATGGTAGGTGCACTTTTTAACCTTTCCAATAACCTCTTGGCTGCCCGTTGCTCTTCGGTTTGAATAGGATTATCCGATGAATCTTCAAAAATTTCTTCAATCATTCTTGACAATGATATACCTCTAGCCTTGGCCCTTTTCTTAGCAGTTTCAATAACACTCTTTTTGATGGTTAAGGTAAGTTTAGTCTTCATGAATACACGTGTTTAATCAAACATACGTATTTTTTTTAAAAATTCATAATATTGTTGCAAATGGAAGATTTGGCCTAATCATATTTAAAAAAAGACCTGGTAAATTTCTTTCACCAGGTCTTCATCAATGTTTTTTGGTTAAATTTCCTCTTGGTCATCCTCCCCTTCATATTCTACCAATCGGGCTTCTTCTTCGGGGGAATCGGATTTACTTGCTAGATTTTCCTGTCTGATGGCTTCCCTTCTCTCCTGTTCCGCTTTGATCTCACTTAAAGGTTTCAGATTGGCAGGTGGAGGGGGTAGGAGTTCTTCGTCATCATGTTCGTATGGGAAAACTTCCACTATAGGACTTTCTGTAATGTCAGGGACACGGAATGTAACCAACATATTGCTCAGGCTCTCATGGATGCGGTCGTAAGCCTCTTTTACATCATGTGCCGTCACCAGCATATACTGGGTTACCTTTTTTTCTTTTCCGCTGTCTGCGTCAGCCACTACATAGGTGATTTTACATTTGTGCCAGATGTCTATGTCATCATATGGAAATACATCCACAAAATTACTCTTTGAAATATTGGTGACCTGAAAATCACCCCTGATGGTGGAACCCAGCATATCATAAATCCTGGCCTCAGCCTCCGTAAAGGAAACTGCATCCACCAGATATTGCTCAGATACGTTTTTCAGTAACCCCTGCTCATTTTCCTTGGCATATTTAACCTTACACAAAAACCAGATTCTCATAAGTCAACGTTTAATTCAGATAGCGAAGGTAAGGGATAGGAATTAAAGCCACAATTAAAAATCCCATTTAGAATTCAACTAAAATTCTACTATCTTTTGACTGAATTAAACTCTTATGTGGGACAAGATTATCTATAGTTTTCCGATTCAATTGCTCTTTCTTCATCTGAGAAAGAATTTGTTGCTTTTGGTTACATGGGGACTTTTGGTACTCATTATTTTCCAAAGTTTTGGAACTGTTTTGGGGATTCCTTTTCTTTTTTTGGATCCTGAGTACCTCAATCGGGTTTCTTGGAGGAGTTTTTTTCTGGTTGGTATTGCTTTGGCTATTTTCACCATGGCCTTTCATATGACCACCTATATTCTGGATGGACCCAGGTTTAAATTTCTGGCCATCATACCCCGTCCATTCTTACAATATTGCCTCAATAATTCAATTATTCCATTAAGCTTTTACCTGCTGTATCTTTATGCATTCATTTCATTCCAATTGGATAACGAACATGAAAATAACCGGATTGTTTGGGAATATTTTTTTGGCTTCAGTGCGGGATCTATAATTACATTCACCTTACTCTTTGTCTATTTCGGTTTTACCAACAAGGACTTTTTTGTACTATTTGCTGGATCTGTAGAAAAGCAATTGCGGAAAACCAAGATTTCTAGAGCCAATATGCTCAAGAGGATCAAAGAAAGTAAGCGGGCCAAGAACAAGGTGCTCGACTATCTGGATATCTCCTTTAGGTTTAAGTTGGTTAGGCAGGACCTTTCCGGTTTTGAGGGGCAACAATTGCTAAGGGTTTTTGACCAAAACCACCTGAATATGATCATTATCCAAACAGCATTGATCAGCTTGATTATGTTGATGGGTATTTTCAGAGAAACGCCCTTTTTGCAGTTACCAGCTGCAGCCAGTGGGATTCTGTTGTTGGCTATAGCCACCATGTTGGTCGGGGCGGTTTCTTTTTGGTTACGGGACTGGGGAACCCCAGCTGTATTGGCATTTATATTGGTTTTTAATTCCCTGTCCAATACCACTTGGTTCAATCGGCCACATGAAGCTTTTGGCTTGGATTATGATGCCGAACCGGCAAGTTATAACCTGGAAAAACTGAATGCCATTCTACATCCTGATACGGTGAAAGCGGATAGGGATTATACGCTTCAGATCCTTGAAAACTGGAAGGCTAAATTTCCGGAAGGGAGCAAACCCAAGATGGTATTTATTACAGTCAGTGGAGGGGGGCAAAGAGCGGCACTTTGGGCATTGAAAGTGCTTCAGGAGGCCCATTTTGTCACCAGCAACAGACTTTTTGAACATACCCAAATGATTACCGGTGCCTCAGGTGGACTAATAGGGGCAGCGGTATTCCGGGAAGTCTATCTGCAAGCTTTGGCTGACCCTTCAATTAGTGTTAAAGATGAAAAGTATTTGGATGAAATTTCCTCAGATAATCTCAACCCCATTATTTTCACCCTCCTTGTCAACGACCTTTTGTTCCGAAATCAGTATTTCGAATATAATGGCAGGCGTTATTTAAAAGACCGTGGATTTGCTTTTGAAAATCAGCTGAATATCAATACGCAAGGGATTTTAGATAAGCCCTTGTCTGCATACAGGGAGCCTGAATTCTATTCCCAAATCCCCATGTTACCTGTGACCCCACTTGTTACCAATGATGGCCGAAAGCTTTACATTGCACCCTATCCCATCAGTTACTTTGGGGTTTCCAATAAAAGGGTAGAGGGCTTGAATGAAAAAAGTCAAGGGATCGATTTTCAGCGATTTTATTCCCGTCATGATGCGTCAAATCTCCGCTTTATTACTGCATTAAGAATGGGGGCCACCTTTCCTTTCATCACACCCAATATCCAATTGCCTTCAAAGCCCCAGATGGAAACCATGGATGCGGGTTTGTCCGATAATTTCGGCATGCAGGATGCTTTGAAGTTCATTGATGCCTTTGAAGAATGGATTGCAGAAAATACATCAGGAGTACTTTTGCTCACCATCAGGGACTCTGAAAAATTTGCAGAGATTGATCAGAAGTATCCCCCTAGAATTTTGGAAAAGTTTTTTACCCCACTGAAAAATATTTATATCAATTGGGACAATGTGCAGACCTTGCACAATGAAGTATTGTTTACCAGGATGAAGGAAAGTGTAGACTTTCCAATGGAAAGGATAGAATTTGAATATTCCACGCTTCAATACCTCAGAGAAAGGGGCTTGGCCGATGAAGAGGGGGTGTTTAATCAGTTGGAACAGGAAATTCAACGCGCCTCCCTCAACTGGCGCCTTACCGCAAGGGAGAAGAAGTCTATCATTGACAATATCGCTTCTCCCATCAACAGAAAATCACTCAACAGGCTTAAGGATTATCAATTTTTAGAGTAGCGCGGATCAATCAATTTCTACCTCTGCTTCAAATTTTTCCAAAGCATCTGGTTTTCCTGCCACATAGACCACATCACCTAGCTTTAATTTCTCATCAGGGAGAATGCTGGTGATGGTTTTACCTCCTCTCTTGATCGCTACTACATTGATACCCAGTTCATCTCTTAGTCTGGCTTCTCTTAAGGGCGTATTGATATATTTTCCGCTGTCTTTTTCTACCATTACCCCCACAAAATTGATTTCAGGAAGGTTGATCTTTTTACGGGGCATTTTTTCCCCTGCAGAAAACCTGAACAGCTCATAATTGTGAGCCCTTACTTCTTCAGTAAACTCTTCTATGTCATGTCTAGGTATCAGGTATTTGCCTAATACCCGGGTGAAAATCTCTATAGAAGTCTCAAATTCCTCAGGAATGACCTCATCTGCCCCCAATTTGAGATTATCCTCTATCTCATTCACATAGCGTGTACGGACAATGATATAGGGATTTTGGGTCAGGTGCCGGATGGCAGCAATGATTCTTTTGGTAGCTTCTGCATTGGAAATGGCGATAACGGCTACCCTGGCTTTATTGATGTTGACATGTTCCAGTACCGTCTCATTGGCGGCATCCCCATAGGTAATGGGTTCTCCTTTTAGGGATTCCTCTTTCACTGTCACCGGATTCATTTCAATGATGGCATAAGGGATATCAGCGGATTTGGCTGCCTTGGATAAATTACGCCCGTTAAGGCCATAGCCAATCACTACCAAATGATCTTTTAGCTCTTCTTCCAGCTCTAATTGGGGGACATTGTCATTCCCAAACCTTCGATTTAATCTCCTTGGCAGTGGAAGATTGAGTATGCCGCAGGAAATCTCCTCCCGCTTTTTCAAAACAAAAGGCGTTACAGCCATTGTAAGAATAGAAATCGCTAAAAAATACTGGTAGGTATCTGCATCCAATAAATCGAATTTTAAACCGACCTTGGCCAATAGGAGAGAGAATTCACCTACCTGGAAAATGGAGAAAGCAACCATGAAAGCTTCTTTAAACCCCTGCCCAATAGCTCTTACTGCCAATGTTGCAGTGATGAACTTGATGACAAAAGTCAGCAAGGTCAAAGCCAAAATCGGGATAATGTGTTCGAATAGGAAGGTGATGTCAAATAACATTCCCACAGATACAAAAAAGAAGCTTAAGAAAACTTCACGAAAAGGCAGGATTTTTCCAGTGGCATGGTGGCTGTAATCAGACTCACTGATGATCAGCCCTGCCAGAAAAGCACCCAAACCCAGTGAAAGTCCCAATAAAGAGGTGGCGTAGGCCACAGCAAAACAGATCACAATGATGCTCAATAAAAAAAGCTCTTCATTTCTCGTTTTTGCGATTCGGTAAAGTAGGGTAGGGACCAAATATTTCGCACTCAATAAGGTCAGAATGACCACCAAGGTGCCTTTCAGGGCCATGAGAAACAAGGACCAAGCCACATTATCCGTTTCACCTGCCAACATAGGCGTGAAAAGCATCAAAGGAACAATCACGATATCCTGGAAAATCAAAATAGCCAAGGTCGTCCGACCAGGTATGGTATTGATTTGTCCTCCTTCCTGTAATAATTTCAGTACTATGGCAGTACTGCTTAGGGAAAAAAGAAATCCGATAAATACGGAAACAGCCCAGTCAAAGCCCAGAAAATAGGAAACAATGGAGGTTATAAGAATTGTAAACGTTACTTGAAGTGCCCCACCTATAAATACGGCTTTTTTGATGGCCATCAGGCTTTTCAAAGAAAATTCCATCCCAATGACGAAAAGCAATAAAATAACTCCTATTTCAGAAAGCACTTCCACTGTGGTAGAGGCCTGCACCAAGGAAAGTCCATATGGTCCTGCTAATGCCCCGGTAAACAAAAAACCGATAATGGTTGGGATTTTTAGCCGCATGAATACCAGGATGACCAAGGTGGCCAATCCAAATATCCACACGATGTCGGAAAGCATGGGGATTTCTACCGCAGCAAAAATGAAATGAAGCATAAAAGATGTTTAGGTAAACGGTTATTCAATTCTAAAAATACAAGGAAAATAATTAATAGGCCAATCCAAGCTTTTTATAGATAAAATGCATCAGCCAAGCTGGGCCAATCATCAAAAACTGTAAATCCTTAAGAAATGAGGGCTTCTTCCCTTCGATTTTATGCCCATAAAATTGGAAGATCCATGCAATTACAAATATTCCTAAGCTTAAGGCCCATAAGGGTACTGGAGATGTCAAAGTCAGCAAATTGGCCAAGGCAAGGCAAAGAGCAGAGAAAAAAAACATCCCTAAAGCCAAGGGGGGAGATAAAGAGACATAATAGAAAAGTACAACCACCAAGGCTAAGGTTGCCCAATTGGCAAAGCTCCCCAAAAATGGCAGTAAGCGCTCCACAGGTTCGGCCGGAATGCTGTAAATCAATCCCACGATACTGAAAAAGATGGCTGGCACACAAATCCAATGAATGGTTTTGTTAGTCTCGTTTTGATGGCTGAGTCCATATTCGTGTAATAAATCATCTATTTTTCTCATGGTTTCAGGTGGTTAATCTAGTTTGGATTGGATTATAATCATGAATTTAATAAATAGCCGTCATAAAAATCCATTTTCAAGATAGATGTTGAGTTTTTGGGAGAAAAAAAACTTTCTAAAGCATGACCTGATCGTCATAGGAGGAGGAATTGTTGGACTTTCTACGGCCATACAGTATAAGGAACTGTTTCCTGATCAAAGTGTATTGGTCTTGGAAAGAGGTTTATTTCCCTCTGGTGCCAGCTCTAAGAATGCGGGATTTGCCTGCTTTGGAAGCCTGACAGAAATTCTTGATGACCTAGAAATACTTCCAAAAGAAGAGGTGGTGGCCTTGGTCAAACGGCGGTATGAAGGACTTTTGGCCATTCGAAAAAGATTTGGAGATGCTAGTCTTTGCTTTCATCCTCATGGTGGCTTTGAACTCATTACGCAACAGGAACTTCATGCCCAGGAAAGATTAGCAGAAATAAACCATTTGCTGTTCCCCATTTTTGAACAACCGGTTTTTTCAGTTTTACCGGAATATGAAAATTTTGGTTTTGGGCCAAAAGTCCGGTCTGTAGTCCATAACGCATTTGAAGGTGAATTGGATAGTGGGAAATTTATCAACATCCTTTGGCAGCAAAGTAATCAAAATGGCGTAAAAATTTTGACCGGTGCTAAGGCTACTAAAATAATCCCGGATGAGAGAATAGTAGAGGTGGAGGGCTTCAATGAAAAGATTCATTTCAAGGCGACAAAAATTGCTGTCTGTACCAATGCTTTCGCCCCAAGTCTGCTGCCCGAATTAGATATCAGGCCAGGAAGGGGATTGGTGATGGTAACCGCACCCTTATCTCATGAAATCCCCTGGAAAGGCGCTTTTCATTATGATAAAGGTTATGTGTATTTTAGGAATATTGATAATCGCCTACTTTTAGGAGGAGGTAGAAATAAAGATTTTGAGGGAGAAGAAACCACGGATTTTGGCATCAATCCTACTATCAGGGAATATCTTTTTGGAATTATGAATGAGGTCATTTTTCCAAAAAATGCTCCAAAAATTGAAATGGAATGGTCAGGAATTATGGCCTTTGGAGCAGATAAGAGGCCTTTGGTGCAAAAATCCCACCCTAATGTGGCCATGGCGATCAGACTTGGGGGAATGGGGGTAGCCATAGGTTGGCAGACGGCTTCAGAACTGGTAAATCTTCTAAGGGAGACTTGAATTTGATAAATTTTCTTAAATTCAGATTTTAAAATATTTTGAAAAACATTTGATGGCAACTAGTAGAAGAGCACCCAACCTTTTGGAAGCAATGTTTCCAATCCTGTTTTTAATAGTTCTATTGGTAATCAATATCATGATTTTTGGTACAGATGGGCTCTCAGGTTCCAATCAAATGGTGCTTGTTCTGTCTTCAGCTGTAGCCGGTTTGGTAGCTATTTTCAGATTAAAGATCAAATGGGGCAGGCTGCAGGACGGTATCATCAAGAGCATTTCTTCTGCCATGTCCAGTATCTTGATTTTGTTATTGATCGGAGCCCTCGCGGGCACTTGGTTGCTCAGTGGGATTGTGCCGGCCATGATTTACTATGGCCTACAGATTTTAAATCCCACCATTTTCCTGATAGCTGCCTGTATTGTGAGTGCAATTGTCTCTATTGCGACAGGAAGCAGCTGGACTACGGTAGCCACTGTGGGTGTGGCTTTATTGGGTATAGGAAAGGCCTTAGGTTTCGGTGAGGGATTGATTGCCGGGGCCATTTTATCCGGTGCTTATTTCGGAGATAAAATGTCTCCACTTTCAGATACAACCAATTTGGCACCGGCAATGGCAGGGACAGACTTGTTTACCCATATCCGCCACATGACCAAGACGACGGTACCTTCCATTTTGATTGCCCTATTCATTTTTGGGACCATAGGTTTCGTTTCAGGCGCTGAGGGTTCGGTTTCACAGGTTAAAGAAATTTCTGCCGTAATTGTAGAAAACTTTAATGTCAATGGTTGGTTATTTATAGTGCCTGTATTGGTTTTGGTAATGATTGTTAAAAAAGTTCCAGCTGTTCCGGCCTTGTTGGCAGGTGCCCTTCTGGGAGGAGTATTTGCGGTGGTCTTTCAGCCCGAAATCATCAAAACCATTGCCAACGAACCTGAAGAAAGCTTTCTTTATCAAGCCTACAAAGGGGTTATGATGGCCCTTTACGGGCAAATCAGTATCACTACAGAAAATGCTGTGGTCAATGAGCTCTTGATGACCAGGGGAATGGCAGGTATGCTGAACACCATTTGGCTCATTGTTTGCGCGATGATATTTGGAGGAATTATGGAAGAAAGCGGTATGTTGAAAGTTTTGGCGGAAGCCATCATTCGAAAAGTTCATTCAGTAGGTTCGCTGATCGCATCCACAGCAGCCACTTGTGTGTTTTTCAATGTCACTACTTCCGATCAATACTTGGCGATTTTGGTTCCGGGAAGAATGTATGCTGATATTTATAAAAAGCGGGGCCTGAAACCCGAAAACCTTAGCCGGACCTTGGAGGACAGTGCTACTGTAACTTCTGTTCTTGTTCCTTGGAATACCTGTGGCGCGACGCAGGCATCAGTGCTCGGTGTGGCCACATTAACTTATGCACCCTATTGTTTTTTTAATATCATCTCGCCCTTTATGACCATCTTATTTGGTTATTTTAAGCTGGGCATGAATTTTTACACGGAGGAGGAGATGATGGAGATTAAAAAAGAACTCGCAGTATGATCCTTAAAAAAATCAGTAAGGAGGAAATCAACGAATTACCATTAGGATACTTTGAAGGTGAGATTGTTTTGGTCAATTCAAGAGATCAGATCAAAGAAGTTGCCTCAGAGCTGAATCGCCATAGCCTCTTGGGTTTTGATACCGAAACAAGGCCATCATTCCGGAAAGGAACACAATATTATGTCTCCCTTTTACAGTTGGCTACCGAGGAAACTGCCTTTTTGATAAGGTTGAATGAAATAGGCATGCCTGCTGTCATCCAGGAAATTTTAGAAGACCCCCAAATCATCAAAATCGGTGCTGCGGTGTTGGATGACCTCAGGGCATTAAGAAAGGTAGCTGTTGGCTTCCAACCGGAAAGTTTTTTTGACCTGAATGACGAACTGAAAAAAGTTGGTTTCCAAAATATCGGTGTAAGGAACTTGGCTGCCATGGTCCTGAACATGCGCATTTCCAAATCAGAACAGGTGTCTAATTGGGAGGCAGCAGAGCTAAGCGATAAACAACAACTGTACGCGGCTACAGATGCCTGGGTCTGCTTGGAAATTTATAAAAAGCTACAGTATCAGGGGTATTTGGATGAGTTGTTTAATCGGTGAAAAGGAAGATACAAGATACAAGATGCAAGACTCAAGACTTTGGTGTCAGTTACGAGAGACCTTATAAAATATGCATTTTCACCCCATTCAAATCTGAGATTTTATGGGAGATTTCATCCAAGAGTTTTTGACGGACTTCTAAAATAATCTGGCAGTGGTTGTCAAAATGTTGTTCAATGATCTGAAGTTCATAATCTTTGATCAACTTCATTACCTCATTCATGCTGAGGTACTCGAAATCAATTTTGACTTTTTCATGCAGGATAGCCGTAATTATTTCATTATTGGTAATGGCTTCTGCAGCTGCCGTTTTATAAGCATGGATAAGCCCTGAAACACCTAGTTTGGTTCCTCCAAAATACCTCACCACCACAATCAGCACATCAGTAAGCCCTTTGGAGCGGATCTGTCCCAAAATGGGATCGCCAGCAGAATGGTTGGGTTCACCATCGTCATTGGCCCTGAACAACTCCTGATCTTTGCCCAAAATATAGGCATAACAATGGTGCCTGGCATCATAATACCTTTTCCGCAATTGCTCTAGCTTCTCTTTGATATCCCCCTCATTTTTCACGGGGTAGGCAAAAGCCAAAAATTTACTTCCCTTTTCTTTATACATCCCTTCAGATTCCCCTTTTAAGGTTAGGTAACTATCTTCTGGTAGTGCTTCCTGCGACATGCGTTTAATCCTTATCCTTAAAGCTAATTGAAACAGTCAAAATTAATCATTAATACTTTTCCGGGAATCAATTAATTTAGCAAATATGAAAGCAGCTCTTGTCCGGCCTGTCCTGACCCAATTGAAAAGTAATATTCAGCCAAGTGGAAAACTCACTTTTTTTGAGGGCTCAGCAGCTTTTCCCTTTCCCATAAAGCGTTCCTTTTGGATTCTTGGGGTACCGGAAGGTGAGAAGCGCGGGGTTCATGCCCACAAAGTTGAAAATCAACTGCTTATTTGCCTTCATGGGAAGGTTAAAGTCAATTTGGAATGTTTGGACAGAAAAAAGTACGAATTTTTTCTTGACCAAGCAGATAAAGCCTTGGTGCTCCCTCCTTTAGTTTGGTCAACAGTTACTTTTGGTAAAGATGCCGTCTTGTTGGTTTTGGCAGACCAAGCCTTTGATGAGGAAGATTACATCAGGGAACCCAAAGATTTTGAACGTCTACAGAAGGAATTTTTAAGTAAAAACCCTGCTGACAATGAATAAGCAGCCATTGCTCAGTATCATCTGTACGGTATTTAATCAAGAGGAATATATTCAAAACAGTTTGGATGCAGTTTTAGCATTGGATTACCCCAATTGGGAGTTGTTCATCGTGGATAATGGGAGTAAGGACAATTCCAAAAAAATAATACAGGATTGGGTGAACCATCATGCTTCTGAATTTCAGATAAAAACCATTTTTCGGGAATCGACCTGGCCTTATTGTAAATCTTTCAATGAGGTTTTGGCCATGACTTCCGGGAAATACCTGATCGATTTATCCGGAGATGACTTATTACTTCCAGATCATGCAGTGAAATCAGTGCAGGCCTTGGAAGCTCAACCCCAATCTGCTGTTTGTTTTTCAGATGCCTACCTTTCCAAAAACGGTAGGAGGAAAAGCTTTTACCCAAGAGACAGCAAGGGGCAACTTAAAAATCCTGTACAAGCAGGAGACCTGTATGAAGTTTTAGTCGCTTCCCATCATGTGCTTTCTGTTACTATGGTGCTCCGTACGGAAGCGCTAAAAGCAATTGGAGGCTATGATGAAGGCTTGAGCTATGAGGATTTTGATATTCAGGTGAGGTTGGCCAAAAGACACCCTTTTGTCTTTTCAGATCATTTTGGTGTGATCAAGACCTTACATCCTCGGGCCATGTCTGTAACCCAGTACCAGCGGTATCATTCAGTGATGCTGCCTTCAACGCTTAAAATTTGCCAAAAAATTAAAGACATGAACCAATCTTCCTCAGAAAATGCTGCTCTGATCAAAAGGCTTGGTTATGAACTCAAGCATAGCCTTTTTTCCGCCAATTTTGAGGTGGCTAAAGGCTTTTTGGATTTGGCCCATGAGCTTGGTGCCACCGGTTCGGCATTCTATTTTTATAGACAATGGCTGAAGCTCCGCTGGGATGTTTCAGGGCTTTATGCTTTCCTTAAGAAATTTAAGGACTAGCCAACAATAACTTCCACCATTTGGGTCTTTGAAAGGTATTTTCTTCCAATTTCCTGAATTTGGGCGGCTTCAAAAGTTTTGATGTATTCGAGTTGCTTTTTGTAAAAGTCCAGATCCAAGCCGGCTTGATGTACGGATTTGAATCTGCTGATCAACTCAAAGGCTGAACTGAAGTTGGATAATAAATTACCCACCAAGTAATTCCTGACCGTTTCCAATTCTTCTTCCGAAATCAGTTCATCTTGTAATTTGCTGATTTCCTTATAGATTTCATCAATTACCTCTTCTCTGTTTTCTTTGATGACATCAGCCATCACTACCCAATAATCTGATGTTTTCAAACTTCCAATACTGCTGTAAATGCCGTAGGTATGCCCCTTATCCTCCCGGATATTTTTTATCAGCCTGCTTCCAAAATAGCCTCCAAGGAATACATTGAAGACCCAAAAACCGAAGTAATCCGGATGGGATTTTGGAAGAAGGTGACAGCCGATTCTAATACTGGATTGTAGGGCGTTTTCACGGTCTTCTACAATGCGCATGTGGTTGCTATTTGAGAAATGATTGGGCATTTCCTTTTTTTCTTTGACAGGAAGGTCGCCTAAAATCCGATCTATCCATTCCAAATCCTCGTCCTGAACATTTCCTGTCAGGAAAATTTCAACATTGGTCCAGAGCTGTTTTTCATAGAACCGGACCAAATCGGCTCTTTTGATCTTGGCGATATCCTGCTCATCTGCGATCTGACCATAAGTATGTTGATCTCCAAAAAGCTCCTGACGGAAAAGTTGAGAAGCCCTATGTCCAGTTTTTTCCTTCATGATACTCAAACTAAGGGCCTTTTGAGACTTTCTTTTTGCCAGTTCTTTTTCAGGAAAAGTAGCTTCTGTTAATAATTCCCTAAAGACCGGTAAAACGGTATGGAAGTGTTTTTTGGTGGTAAGCAGCGAAAGTCCCTGATGCTCAAAGGTGGACAGCACCTCCACTTCCGTGGCATAGGTGTCAAAAAAATCATCCAAGAAAGCAGATGATTTATTCTGCGTTCCCTCCATGAGCATGTGCAGGGTGAAGTATGCCAATAATTTTTTCTCTTGTTTCCCCAACATGGCTGGGCTGTCCGCCAGAATTTCTAATTTGACGGCGCCAATTTCAGGAGTGGGTATAAAATACAAATGGACTCCATTTTTGAGAGTCCTTTGCAAAGGTTTTGGGAAATCTATTTGATCAGGTATTTGAAATGCCGGGGCAATAGACCTGTCTACTGTCATAATCTTGGGATATTGTAAGTCAACGAAACACGTAGTGTTTCGGCTAAAGGGTGATTTTGAACTTGTGGGACCAGATAGGAGAAATCAAATGCAAACTTTTCTTTGTACACATATCCCAACCCCATGGTAAAATACCTTCTGCCACCTTTGTTTGGATTTTCAAAGAAATAACCGGTCCTCAAAGCGAAGACTTCATCGAAAATGTATTCCATCCCATAAGAAATCATCACTTCCTGCATTTCTTCTCTAAACCCTCCTGGGGCGTCAACGAAAGAAAGAAACATACCGGAAAGAAGTGGCCTGTTAGGATTCCTACTGTTGGTGCTCGGATCCAAAATCAGATTATTGTTTTCATCCGTTGCTAGGGAACCGTCTTCATTCCTTAACCAAATAGGAGGGGAGGGAACCATTAACTTATTAAAATCCAAGGCAAAGGTCAATGAATTTTTTTCATTAAAGTTGACCCTATAAGCAGTACCCACTCTTAAGTTGGTTGGAATAAAATCCAAATCCTCTGCACTGTTGTAGGTGATTTTTGGACCGATATTGGTGATGGTAACCCCCCAGGACCAAACCCCTGATTTATCGGCAGGGAAAACTTCTTTGTTGTAATATAGCCCGACATCTGTACCCACACTGATACCTGGACGGCTTTCGCTACCACCTACGGAGGATAAATTCCCGGAAAGATTAGAGTGAATGAATCTTGCAGAGATACCAATGCCAAGATTTTCTGATAATTGCCGGGAATAAGAGCCGCCTATGGCGATATCCCTTGGTGTAAATTCACCCAATTCTTCTCCTCTACCGTCTGTCAGAATGATATCCCCCATATTGAAGTACCTTAGGTCAAATCCCCAGGCAGAAACTTCATCAATCCTTTTGTACCCGGTCAGGTAAGAGACAAACATGTCATTGACCAATCTGCCTAACCATGGGGAATAAGAAAGGGAAAATGCCATATCGTTTTCTACAAATGCTAATTTCCCCACATTCCAATGGGCAGAAAAAGCATCTGGACTGGTAGCTACACCTACATCTCCCATGGCTGAAGATCTACTGTCAGGAGCGAAATTCAAAAAGGGAACTGCTGTGGTGATGACTCTTCGGTCAGGATCCTGGCCCGATATAATGGGTGAATTTTGGGCGAAAGTGAATAAGGACAGAAGGTTTATTCCTGAAAAAAATAGTGAATAAACAAAGAGTTTTGCCGGTCTTTTCATTGAATAATAATTTTTCCGCTTTTCAGGTCTAAAGTACCATCGTTTTCAGAGCTGAGCTGCAACTTGTAAATATACATTCCTTTTGCGGGATTTTTTGTTTTGTTGTGGAAAAAAATCCACTCCAAATCGTCCAACACAGCATTAGCCACAGGATAACGCTTCGATGTTTGGAATATTATATCGCCCTTCAGGCTATAAACATCTAAGTCAAGGTTTAAGTTTTCTCCAGGTCGGTTATGGGTGATAATAAACCTACTATAATTTATGGCTGGATTTGGGTAAGTGAGCAATTCTGTGATTTTTATTTTTAAACTTCCCCTGACCTCTATTTGAGCTTCCAATAGGTTGGAGTTCCCCATATTGTCCCAGGCACTTATCTGAAGTTTGTTATTTCCTTCTTTTAAATTGATCAAATCGGTCCAAATTTCACCAGCGTTGAAACTGCCATCCAATGCCCTGAATTTATTATTTAAAACAATCTCGGGATTTTCATTGATTTTAAGGGTGATGTCATTTTCTGGAGACGTGCTCGCAATATTGATGCCACTTTTATCAGACAGGCGAATTTTTATCGGGTAAGTGGTAGAAGGGATTATTGGTGGTGATTCCAGAAGTTCGGTTCCATAAAATAAATGGATAACTGGCCCTTCTGTATCAATTAATTCTTGATTAGGCTTTCCACCCAAAGTAATTTTTTTTGCTCCAATAGCCTCTTCATGTCCCTCCTGAAGGCTCGCCATTATCCGGATCGTACCAGTTCTCACTTCTTCTTTCAGGTGATGAGGGATAAATAATTCAGCCATCAATTCCCCTTGAATGACATCTCCTGTACCCCGGAACAGGAAACTTTTTTCCTCTAAAAAGCTAACCGGACTACTTTCATCACCAAGTGTTCGCACCTCAGTGGCTTGGTCTGACAGACTGATTTCAAATTGGCCATTAAGGCCGGTCAGCTTGGCTCCGGTAACCGGATCCAAGATTTCACCCCTAATGCGGACCTGCTGCTGCGCACTGAGCGTATCTGTGGGGATTTCCAAAGCAATGTCCCAAATTTCTGTCGTTTCGGCCCGGAGTTCAGGAATAGCCAACTTGAGTGAAGGGTCACCGATGAGAGAGAAATTTCTGTTAAAAGGCCCATTCAAGCTGTTGTTTTTTGTCTTTTTGAAAACTGTTCCCAGATCCAGCGTCATCCCTTCTTCTCTTTGAAAAACCGCCTCAATGAAAGCTTTGTTGAGCGCAAAATTCACCGAACTGAAAACCGGTCTGCCTGTTGTGAGCAGCCCAATGGCTCCCTTCCTTTGGGCAAAGATCAATTCCTCCGCCCCAGAGCGTATGAATGGACTGTCCTGTCTGCCAAATTCACAGGTGGCAGTAATAAAAAGGGGTAAAAGCGGATTCTCAGGCCAGTCTCTTAGGTCTGCCACAGTAAAAACCCGCTCTTCAGTAAGGGTGGTTTCATTGCCATGTCCTATATAGTTGAGGATAAGCAGCCCATCTTCAATTTGTTCATTTAAAGCTTCTTTGGCAGCAGGGGAACGCTGAACCCCGTTATCTTTGACTTGTTCAAAACGGTCTAAATATAGCTTCAGCACTTCAAATTCAGGATGATTGGCTTCTATGAAATTGGCATGTGTTTCAGCATCATTGAGATGGATGTTATTGTCTCCGTCATCGGCAAAAAATGAAATTCTCCGTTTCCAAGTACCCGCCATATCTTGCCTGTTTTCATAGGCGATAATTTTGTTCACGGCTTCATTGGCCTCCGAAAAATTTATGGCCGGTATCCGTCCCACCCCAATCTTCAGCAGTTCGTCCCCCGCATTGGATTCTTCCCAGTTGCCCTGACCAAACTCCAGGAAGCCAAAATAATCATCCGAGGAGAAGGTGGCCAAAGGGTTCAGGCTGTTTCTAGAGCTGTAAGTGGGGACTAAATTAGGCCTTCCCCCCAAAATCCCCTTGTAATCAAAGGTGCCTTTACCAAAGAAAAGCACATGTTTCAAGTTACCTGATCGGTGATAGTGATAGGCCAAGAAATTCCTGAAAGCAGTGATGTCTTGAGTGCCGTAAGCAAACGCATCGTAGAGCTGTCGCGGAGTATATACACTGGCAGTTATACCCAATTCTTTTTTATGGGCTGCTAGGCGCCTTGCCTGAGATAAAAGTACAGGTGCAGAAATGATAATCAATTCAGATTTATCACTTTGAAACCTTGGCCCCATATCAATCCTCTCCCAGTTGGGGATCGATGGGGTATTGTTTTCATGAAATAACACGATCCGATCACCGGCATTCACTGATGTGGGTTGGTCGATTTCTTCAACATCATAAAAATCACGCACCCGCCAAGTCCTCCTATCCGTTCTTTTCCTTACAATTCCTGCTTCTCTACTGAAATAAACTCCTGATGGGGCATTGGAAGGAGAAAATGGGAAAGCCAATAAACTGTAGGAAAGGTATCCTGTGCCATTGAGATCAGCACTGATGAAATTTACCTGTATGTTATAGTTGGGGGCATTTTGCAGATTGGCGCTAAAAACAGCTTCCCTGCCCTTAATGCCAAAAGTAGTATTGGGAATGCTATTGATGCTTACATCTCCGACCTGGGTATTGTTATGGAAAAACTCCATACGACCCTCCGAGAAACTCTGCCCCATCACTTTGGCGGTCAACTTAGGAGGGCCGGAAGCTCCAGAAAGTACAGTGAAATTATAGGACAATCGCTCCCTGTTAAAAATCGGTCTGGAAAACCAAGACCTGCCGGATGTCAACAGGTTGGTTTCTTCCCATTTGATGTATTGAACACCGAAAATTTCTTGGAGGTCAGGCCCAGAGGCAGGAATTTGGGTGGATGTGATTGTGGCAGACTGGGAAACAGCAGGCCCTATCAGGTAAAACAAGGTGTCTGAGTAATGATGGACCTGAAAGTCAAACCCTTCTTCAGCATTAAATACCTGATGGGGGCCATGAAGAAAGAAATAGAGGTTTTCACCGATTATTCTCACCGGAATGGCTTGTAAGTCCAATGCGCTACTGTCCAGTTTTTGAGGAAGCATTCCGGGAATACCAAATATGCCTACCTGTTCCAAACTTTGGTATCCCAAGGCGCTTGCCTGACTGGAAGGTAACCTGTAGACCCCATCTTGGAGAACCGGGAATTTAAAATAAGGCCCTTCCTGCTGGGCATTCACTGCAATTGAGGCCCAGATGTAAAGTAAAAAGCTACTGATAATAGAAAAATATAACCTATTTCTTTGATTCATTTTGACCTGTTAATCCCTCCAAAACCGACAGCACAATATAAGCAATTATCACAAATGGGAGTCCACCAAGTCCAAAACCTAAGAGGCAGGCAATTCCAACGAACAATACCAGATAGCGAAAAAGGTTATCCTTCAGGGAGAAATTCTTGAATTTTAGTGCAATCAGCGGCAATTCTGATACCAAAAGAAAGGACATTAGCAAGGCAAGGCCCATTAATACATAAGGCTGGTAAATGAGGCCATAAATCCCAGGGAAAGTCACCGCGGTGAAAGGTAATGTGCTGATCAAAAGTGCATTTGCAGGGGTAGGTACGCCGATAAACCGCTCGGATTGTCGGGTGTCCACGTTAAATTTAGCCAGACGGATGGCTGAAAAAAGGCCAACTATAAATACGAAAAATGGTAAATAATCCAATTGCGTATTCAACCTGATCATTTGAAAGAGTATAAAGGAAGGCAGTACGCCAAAAGTCACCAAATCTGCCAATGAGTCCAGTTCTTTTCCTATTTCTGAATGGACTTTGAGAAGACGGGCTACAAATCCATCCAGAAAATCAAATAGAGCAGCAAGAAGTATAAAATAGGCTCCATAAAAGAGTTCACCCTCAAGGACATAAAAGATTCCCAGCATTCCTGCTAACAGATTCAGGGATGTAAGTGTGTTGGGGATATGTTTTTTAATCATCAAAACCTTGCGTTTTTGCCTACAAAGGGATTGTGCTCTTTTTCAAATCCAATGGTGGTCATGGCACCATGTCCAGGATATACTTTGGTATTGTCCGGTAAGGTGAACATTTGTTCTTTAATGGCATCAATCAAGGTTTGGTGGTCTCCACCCGGTAAGTCAGTCCTGCCAATACTACCCTGAAAAAGCGTATCCCCTGCAATGCATATCCCTGTAGGCGCATGATAAAAAACCAAGTGCCCTGGGGCATGTCCTGGCACAAAAAGAATGTCCATGCTGGTATTGCCAAATTTCAGTTTGTCTTTCTCACTCAAATAAAAATCCGGTTGGGCTTCTTCATAGCCCGCAAAACCATAATTAGGGGCGTAAGCTGCCACTGATTTAAGCACAGGATGGTCATTTTGGTGAATGTATAAGGGTACGCCATACTTTCTCTTGACATAGGCATTGCCCAACACGTGGTCGATATGGCAATGTGTGTTTACCAAGTGGCTGACCTTCAGGGCCTCTTGTTCAATGAATTTATCCAGCTCGGCCTGTTCATATCTTTCATAGCACCCAGGATCAAAAATTACCGCTTCTTTACTTTCGTCATAAAGCAGATAGGTGTTTTCCATGAAAGGATTAAAAGTAAAAGATTTGATCTGAAGCATTTATTATTCTTTTGATTTAATCCTCAAAATAACGAAGAAAGAATATAATTTTGGGCATGGAAGTAGATTTTTTACTCATTGGTCAAGGCTTGGCAGGTACTGCTTTATCCCATAGAATCCTTGAAAGTGGTAAGCGGGTAATGGTATTTGATCTTCCTGAGGCCAACAAAAGCAGTAGGGTAGCGGCGGGCTTATATAATCCTGTCACCGGGAAAAAGATGGTTAGAACCTGGTTGGCAGATCAACTTTTCCCTGAAATAGAACCCTTTTACAGCGCTCTTGAGCAGCTCTTGGATAAGACATTCCTGATGAAGCGGCCCATCTATCGGCCTTTTTTAACGGTGGAGGAGCAAAATGAGTGGATGGGACACAGTGGAGACCCTTTCATTCAACCATTTTTTGAAAAGATTTATACCCAGCCATTATTTGAGGAAGTACAGAATCCATTTGGAGGGATTCTACTCAAAAACTCCGGGTACTTGGATATCAATACCATGTTGGATGCTTATGCCGCTCATCTTTTAGAAAAAGATTGCCTGAGGCAAGAGCATTTAAAGGAAGATGAATTGAGGTTTGAAAAGGAGGGCGTGTTTTACCAGGATATAAAAGCTGAAGCGATCATTTATTGCAATGGATTGGGGGCTTTGGAAAGTAATTTTTTTAAGGAACTGCCGTTTGCTCCAGTAAAGGGAGAAATATTAGACCTGGACCAGGATTTCCATCCTGATGCTATAATCAACCGGGGTGTTTTCAGGATTTCCCTTCCCAATGGTCTGAAAAGGGTGGGGTCCACCTATTCCTGGCACGACTTGGATACAGGCCCTACTGAGCGGGCAAAAAAGGAGATTTTGGAGAAGTTGGATAAATTGGTCAACGTTAGCGTTCCAAAAGTAATTGCCCATAAATTCGGAATCAGACCGGCAACCAAGGATAGAAAACCTTTTTTGGGAAAACATCCTGCCAAGGAAAGGGTTTATATCTTTAATGGTTTCGGAGCCAAGGGGGTATCACTGGTGCCCTATTTCAGCAAAGTAATGCTTGAACTGCTCATTCAGGGCAAGGAACCACAAAAAGAAGTAAACATTATGCGTTGCATGTAAACATAAAATATATTTTTAAGTATATTTAAGTCCAATAGTTCAGACTAGATGAAAATACAGTTTATTCGTATTTTATTTGCCTTTGCCCTGGTAATGATCTTTCATCAAGGCTTTTCCCAATTTGACAGGGAAAGGTTTGGTAAGAACAGGGTGCAGCATCAAAATATTGAGTGGTATCATTACACTTCCAATAATTTCGAAGTCTATTATTATGATGGGGGCATGAACAATGCCAGAATGGCCATTGATTACCTGGAGGGGGAATTTGACAGGCTGATCCAGCAAATTGGCTATGTGGCATATACCAAGCCGAAGATTTTTATTTACAATTCTCAGGAAGAAATCCTTCAGAGTAACCTTAACCTTAATAAAGATCAATTTACTATAGATGGGCAAACCTACTTCAGTCGTTTAATTGGAGAGGTAGCTTACAGTGGAAGTTGGGAATCCTTCAAAAAGGACTTGATTTACACCACCGCTAAGGTAATTATTGAAGAAATGCTGTATGGTTCTACCATTGCAGATGCCTTTCAGTCCAGTTTGATCAATACTTTTCCTGAATGGTATGTAGAAGGGGCTGCCATGTACCTGGCCTATGGATGGAGTAGGGAGATGGATGACTTTGTCCGTCATTTTTTCAGGGACAATAAAAACATCAAACTCCACCGTTATACGGAAAAAGAAGCAGCTTTTTTAGGTCAATCTGTCTGGAATTTTATTGTAGAGCGCTATGGAAGGCGTTATGTTTCCAGTATCCTTAACCTTAGCCGGATCAACAGGAACGAAGAAAACAGCATCGCCAATACCATAGGAGTCAATTATAAGGCTTTTATGGAGCAATGGAGACAATTTTATGTCAGTACCAATGAGCAGGTGTTCACAACCTTCAAAGATGTCAATCAAAGCAATGAGATCAACCGTACCTCTCCGGGACATCTTGGCGTAATCAATGATATAAAATTCAGTCCAGATGCCAAAAACCTTGCCTATGTGGTAAATAATGGGGGAAGGTACAGGGTCTTGGTCAGAGATATTTCCTCTGGAAGAGAGCGCGTGATTTATTCAGGTGGCTCTGCAATTCGTGAACTGCCGGTAAATGTGACCGCTCCCATCATTGCCTGGAGGGATACGCTCAATCTGGCAATAGCTACTTTCAGAAGAGGAACCACCACTTTGCGGATGCGGGCCATAGATGGTTCTGCTCAGGATAAAATTTTCCTGCGGAATATCACCCAAATTCTTAGCCTTGATTTCAATTCGGATGGAAGGAATATGGTCCTTTCTGCCATTGCCAATGGAAAGACGGATATTTACAGTCTGAATGCAAGAGGGGTGGGCAGAAGACTGACCAATGATGTTTTTGACAACGTGACGCCGGTGTTTCTGAATGACTCCACCGTCATTTACGCTTCTAATTTGACAGAAATCCCGGACTCTCTTTTGACCCGAACTCCGGATGTCAAATTACTGCCGGATTACTTTAACCTGTATATGTTGGATCTCAGGGACTCCCTTCCTTTGAGAAAGCTTACCAATCTTAATAACAAAAATTACAGGCCTGCAGTCCTGAATTCCAACAATGTGCTTTTGCTTTCTGATCAGAGTGGCATCACCAATTTGATGCGTTTGACCATTTCCAATGGCATTACCAGTCAGGTAAGTGCGTTCAATAAAAGTGTGGAGGCATTTGATTATTCTTCTAAAATCAACCGCATAGCTTATGCCTACAGAGACGGTAGGGTCAGTAGGATCAATATGGAAAGCTTTTCTAATATTGAACAGTTTACACCCAGTACGCCAAGAATTCAATTGCTTCAGGCCAAAACTTTGTCAGAAAGGCTGACAACCAGAAGAGCCGAAGAGGAGCCTGAAAAGGTAGTGCCGATCACACAAGATGAACTTAGGGAGCGAAGGGCCGTAACCAGATCAGAGGAACAAAGGGAAGTGACGCAGGTCAAAAGAGATACAGTGCTTAACCTTCGATTAGAGGACCTGATGATGGGTGTTCCGGCAGGTCAAAGACGAACCCCTGTGACACCCACTACTCCTCCTGTTTCCCCAACTCCTGAAACACAGACAGCCGATACCATACCTCCTCCAAGAAGTCTGACCAGCCCTTTAAGTGCTGAAAGGCTCAGGTTTGAGAGAGGCTCAGGAATAGATACAGACAACTATGTTTTTGATACCATTCCTGTGGTATCTCCGGCACCGGAGCGCAGTACCACTACCATTGCCAGTAGGAGTAATCTCTTGGAAAATTTCAGAAGGCAAAGTGCACAGAAAAGGGTGGTAGGTCCTGCCAGAATGACCCCTCAGTTTATTACCAATTCCTTGTCGACAGATTTTGTAGTAGACCCGCTTAGGGGATTTGGAATTGCCTTGGCAGGGAAGATGTCAGACATACTTGATAATCATACTTTTGGAGGTGGAATTATGGTGCCACTTGATCTGAGGTCAGGAAGTGATGTGTATTTTGAGTATGAATACCTCAAGCAAAGAATTGATGCCAGACTGAGGTTTGACAGAAGGGCCATTCAAGTGAATGATAATGACCTGACTTTCCAGCGCTATGTGCTGAACAAGGCTGAATTGGGTTTCTCTTACCCTTTCAACCCACATGCCAGGTTTACATTGGCTCCATTTATTGCACGGACCCAGTATTTCAACCTCTTCCCGGATTCTATCCTTAGAGGTACAGTGCCAGAAGAAAACCGTTTTGATGTGCAATATGCAGGAGGTAGGGCTGAGTTTGTCATAGACAAAACAGAGCAGCTTGGCCTGTATATGCAAAAAGGGTTGAAGGGTAAAGTGGGAGTGATACACTATCAGGGATTGACCAATTCGGAAAGGTCATTCTCTAATTTCTATTTAGATTTTAGGAATTATCAGCAAATTCACAAGAATATTGTTTTCGCCTCCCGCATTTTTGCAGGTTCATTCTTTGGGAATAACCCGCAAAACTATTTGGTGGGAGGAATGAACAATTGGCTATTCAATCAATTCTACAATCCACCGGCAAACCGACCGGAACAATCTCCTGTTAGGAATCCCGCCGGTACGGAAAATTCAAATATTCTGTTTGCCGAGTTTGTTGACCTGAGGGGTTACTTGTTTGATGAGATCAGAGGAAGAAATGTCTTTACCTTCACTTCAGAATTGAGGATTCCTTTATTTTCTTATCTCTCTCGGGGAAATATTTCCTCAAATTTCGTCAAGAACTTCCAGTTTGTAGCCTTTTATGATGTGGGATCAGCTTGGGATGATGCCCCTCCTTGGGAGCGTGTCAATGACCAAAATACAGAAGTCATTACCTCTCCAGGTTCCCCATTTAGAATTACCATCAATAATTTCAACAATGCATGGCTTCAAAGTTATGGAGCCGGTTTAAGAACGGTTTTGATGCGGTATTATTTCAAATTTGACCTGGCCCAACCTGTAAGAAATTACCAGAGGGACAATTTGAGATTTTATGTTACCTTGGGCTACAATTTCTAAATACCAATAGAAGTCTATGATTAAATCCATGACAGGCTATGGTCTGGCAAGTATTGAAAATGATGATTTTATCATCAGCGTGGAGGTGAAAACCCTTAATTCCAAGTTCCTAGACCTTAGTATACGCAGTCCCAAACAGTTTTCGGAAAAAGAGTTGGAAATCAGAAACCTGGTTTCAAAAATCCTGGACAGAGGAAAAGTCAATCTCAATATCGAGTTTGCCAATAAGACTGGAGTGGACTTGCCCATTTCCATCAATGAAGATTTATTGCTTTCCTATTACCAGCGGTACAAGGAAATTTCGGATAAAACGGAAGGAACTGCCACAGACCTTTTCAAAATTGCCCTTCAGTCACCTAATGTCATATCGAATTTGGTAGAGAAAACCTCTGATTCAGAAGCTTGGGAAGCTGTAAAAGGGGCCATCGAGCAAGCATTGGCCAAGTGTGACGATTTTAGAAAGGATGAAGGACAGGTTTTGCAGGAAAAGTTTATGGAGAACTTAACTGTAATAAGAGAAGGATTAACCCATGTAAAGGAGGCGGATCCCATCCGAAAGGATAGAATCAGGCAAAGGATCAGGAATAATTTCAATGACTGGTTGGAGGAAAATGATTTTGATAAGAATAGATTTGAGCAGGAACTGATTTATTATTTTGAAAAGATCGATATCACTGAAGAGATCGTGAGGTTAGAAACACATCTCAACTATTTTGAGAAAAACTTGCTGGAAGATAGTAATCAGGGCAAGAAGCTGGGTTTTATTTCACAAGAAATCGGAAGAGAGATCAATACCATAGGCTCCAAGGCCAATGATGCCGCCATTCAACAACATGTGGTAGTGATGAAAGATGAGTTGGAGAAAATTAAAGAGCAAAGCCTAAATATTTTGTAAGTAAAGGTGATTTGCGGTTTCGAAAAAATTTGAAAATCAGAACAGAAAATCAGGAACTGCTGGCAGTAGCTTTTTTTAATCTTTGCATTTCATAGACACTCACAGGCTCAAATTTGTCGTCAATGTCCACACCTGTCAAGTAATCATTGATAAATTCTCTAACCTCTTGAATGGAAAGGTTGTGGAGAATTTTGCCGTTTTTAGCCAAAGAAATCTGGCCAGTTTCTTCTGAAACGGTTAGGACGAGGGTGTCTGTCGCCTCTGACATCCCTATAGCTGCCCGGTGTCTCAATCCAAATTGGGCAGGTACATCCCTTTCTGTCACAGGGAGTATACATCTGGCCGCTTTGACCTTACCATTGTAAATGATTACCGCCCCATCATGCAGGGGGCTATATTTGTTGAAAATGGAAATCAATAAACGCTTGGATACTACTGCATCCAGAATATCACCGCTTTCGGCATAAAACTTCAGTTCGGAACCACTGGAAATTACCATCAATGCGCCAGTATTCGTGCCGGAAAGGCTTTTAGTGGCTTCAATGATCGGATTGATGTTGAATGCCTGTGATTCCTTCTTTCTCCAAAATAACAGCTCTTGTAGAAAGTTTTCATTGGAAAGAAAAGAAGACCTGCCAATAATCAATAAGAATTTTCTGATTTCAGGAGCAAAGATGATGATGGCGGCAATGATACCTACCCCCATAAATTGTCCCAAAATAATGGAAAGCAATTCCATCCTCAGGGCACTTACTAATAAATAAATCAAATAAATGGACAGGAACCCTAGGAAAATCTTGATTGCCACGCTACCGCGTAGCAATTTGTACACTTGGTAAATCAAAATACTTACCAAAGTGATGTCTATCAGGTTCACAACTGATATTTCTAAAAATCCAATTTTGAAAAGGAGGTTCAAGGGTATAATTGTTTATATAATGTTACGGTCTGTTTTGCTTCTTTCACGTCATGTACCCTTAAAATGTTTGCTCCATTAATAAGCGCGACCATGTTCAGGGCTGTGGTCCCATTCAAAGCCTCTTCAGAATTTAGTTTCAAAGTTTTGTAAATCATAGACTTTCTAGAAACTCCTGCTAAAATTGGCTGTTGAATTATCTTAAAATAAGATAAATTTTTCAAAATCCAATAGTTTTGTTCTAAAGTTTTTGAGAAACCAAACCCCGGATCAATTATTACATCTTTTATGCCAGCTTTTCGACAGTCGGCTACTTTTTTTGAGAAATAATACATTATTTCTGTAAGTATGTTGTCATAGTCGGTTTGCATCTGCATATCCTTCGGCGTTCCCCTCATATGCATGGCGATATAGGGTGTTTTTAAACCACCTACAGTGTCCAACATATTTTTATCTAATTCTCCTGCTGAAATATCATTCACCAAATCCGCTCCAGCATGAACTGCAGCTGCTGCCACTTGGGACCGGAAGGTATCCACTGAGATCAAAACTTCAGGAAATGAGTGCTTGATCGATTGAATAGCGGGAACAACCCTTTCAATTTCTTCTTCTTCCCCAACTTCATCAGCTCCCGGCCTGGAGCTGTAACCTCCAATATCCAGAATATCAGCGCCATCTGTTATCATTTGTTCAGCCTTTTTGAGGGCTTCATCACTGCCAACACGCACCCTGCTACCCGCATAAAAGGAATCAGGGGTAATGTTAAGAATCCCCATTACCCAAGGTCTATCCAAAAGCAATATCTTTCCTTTAATACAGAGTGTTATTTTTGGAGGAAATACTATATCTTCGAAATCCAAAGTTTCGTGAAAATTAGAAGTTATTAAAAGAAATAGGTTTGAAAACACAAACGGTCAGCGAATATAATCAAGTAATCAGCCAATGTAAAGAACTTTTCAAGAAGAAAACCTTGGATTATGGTACAGCTTGGAGAATACTCAGACTTCCATCGATTACTGATCAGATTTTTATCAAAGCACAGCGCATCAGGTCCATTCAGGAAAAGGGAAACCAAAAGGTTAATGACCCCATTGCAGATGAATTTATTGGGATCATCAATTACTGTTTGATTGCTTTGATTCAGATCAGTTTGGCAGATGATGACCGAATGGAATTGGACTTTGCTGAGCTTGAACCACTTTATGACCAATGGACAGCGGCTACCAGAGGCTTGTTGGAAAATAAAAATCATGATTATGGAGAGGCATGGAGGGATATGCGTGTTGCTTCCATGACCGATATCATTCTGATGAAACTTTATCGGGTCAAACAAATTGAAGATAACCAAGGGGTCACTTTGGTATCTGAAGGCATAGAGGCCAATTATCAGGACATGATCAATTATGCTGTTTTTTGTCTCATTAAATTAGGATATCACCATGCTTAAAAATATTTCTCTGTTTGCGATTCGCCTTTTTGTAGGCGGTCTGTTTATTTTCTCAGGCCTCATTAAAGTCAATGATCCTGTAGGAACAGCGATCAAGTTGGAAGAGTATTTTGATGTTTTCGGGAATGATATTGCTTCCTTTTTCTTTGTTTTCAAAGATATTGCCCTGCCCTTGGCGGTGTTTCTGGTAGTGGCAGAGGTGGTTTTAGGGGTGATGCTTATTGTCGGGGTAAGGTTAAGATTAACCGTTTGGGCACTCTCTTTAATGATTGTGTTTTTTACTTTTCTCACCTTTTACTCCGCTTATTTCAATAAAGTAACAGACTGTGGCTGTTTTGGGGATGCAATCAAATTGACACCTTGGGAATCCTTTATCAAAGATGTCATCCTTTTGGTGCTTATTGGTGTGCTGTTTTATTTCAGAAAGGACTTGTCCAAACAGGGGCCAGCCTGGGCCAATTGGACTGCGAGAATCAGTTTGGTGCTGTCTTTGATATTGGCCATTACAGCCATCAGGAATCTTCCTTTCATTGATTTTAGGGCATATAAAGAAGGGGTCAATATCCAGGAAGCCATGTTGCCTTCGGCACCCTTGCAGTATAGTTATGTGATGGAGAAAGATGGGGATTTATATACTTTTGACCAGTATCCTATGGAAGAGGGATATGAGTTTGTAGAAATGAAGCTGATCAATGAAGATGCCCTTCCCAAAATCTCTGATTTTGCAGTTTGGAACAGTGATGGGGACTATACAGAGGAGATTCTAACTGGTAAGAAAGCCGTCATTCTTTCTTTCAATCTGTCAAAAACAAACCCTGATCATTTGAAGGACATGGATGCCTTGGTAAATGAATTATCGGGTTCAGACATTACCCCCGTTTTAGTGGCAGCTTCTTCTGAAGAGGATATTCAGGGATTAATTGCAAACAGGGGCTGGGATTTAGTAGGTTATCAGGGAGATGCTACGGTCATCAAGACGATCATGCGTTCCAATCCGGGCTTAATGTTATTGCAGGATGGGGTGGTGATAAAAAAATATCACCATAGAAATACGCCAGAACCTCAGGAGGTAAAGGATTTACTTCGGTAAAAAATGCCATGAGAACTCCTTTAAAAATAGTCTTGGTTGGTTTGCCAGGCTCCGGGAAGACCACCTTTGGCAAGGCATTGGCCAAACAACTGAATTTCGCATTTATTGACCTGGACCAAGTTATAGAACAGGAAACAGGGAATACCATTAGTCAGATTTTTGAACAGGAAGGGGAGGGGAGGTTTAGAGAGTTGGAAAGTATCTACTTGAAAAAAGTACTGGAAGGTATTGAAGGGTTTATCCTGTCGACCGGAGGAGGAACCCCATGCTTCAATGACAATATGGAATTGATCAATGAAAAGGGGGTTTCAGTTTATCTTGATGTTTCTTTAGAAGAGATCATAAGACGTTTGGGGAAAGATGCCTTTGGAAAAAGACCTATGTTTACAAATTTAGGAGACGGTGAAGCCATTCTCAAGCTAAAAAATCTATTGGCAGCCAGAGAAAATTATTATATGCAGGCAAAAATAAAGCTCAGTGGTGATGATATTTCCACTGAGCAATTATTGTCTGAATTGATGGTGTTTTTTAGAAATTAAACCCTACTGTCAGCATACCTGTTGAAAGTGTGTTTCTGATTTCTGTGGTAGGTCCTATGTTCACACCATTTTCTATGAAATCATAAGAGCTGTAAAGTTGGCGGAACTGTGAGCCAATAAAGGCAAAATCCACATAGAATTTTTGTAGTCTTGCACCCACACCCCCAGAGAATTGTTGCATGGATCGGTCAAAACCCTCTGGATTTCTAAATGGATCGCCATATAATCCATATCCTGCTCTGATTCTCCAAATGTCAAAACGGTATTCACCACCTACCCGGTAGTTGAAAGTCTGCCCAAACAACCTTCTTATTTCCTGATTATCGGCAGAAGGATTAAAATCTCTGGAATTGATTCTGCTTTGGCTAAAATCCAGGTAATCTATGTCAGCTGTGATAAAACCATTTTTGGCGAAGAAATAAGTAACACCACCACTTAACCTTAATGGGGTATTGAGGTTATAAGTCCCTAGGATAATCGGGGTAGATGCCTCTTCTCTGCCAAGTGTGATGTTTTCCGGTTCAAAGAAAAAGTTGTCAAAGAAATTGATCATCCTGGCCTCATATTGTTCATTGATCCGGTACCAGGTTGGGGACTGAAAATTAAAGCCTAGATTTAATTGTTCAATAGGTTTGTAGATAACACCCAGATTGATACTGGCACCAAAACCATCCTGGCTTAAATTTTCCAAAATGGTAGTGGTCAATAAGGGCTCATCAAAGAACTCTTCACCATAATCTTTTTGGGAATTGTAAACAAGAGAGGTCAAATTAAGTCCAGCACCAATAAAGAATTTATTCAGGAAATTGGCGCCATAGGAAAAGCTGGTTTGGCTGATTCTTCCATCAGTGCTGACAATTTCATCCTGAAAGGGAAAGCCTAAGACGAATGAGTCATATTGGGTTGGATTAAGAATGGGGTTTCCGCTAGGATCTTCTGTAATGGGATTAATCAGAAAGGTCTGATAGGCCAATCCTGTCAAGCCAAAATTCTCAATCTGACTTTCGGGAATGCCGTTAGCCCTTTGAATGAAATGATCAATAATTGAAGTTTCGCCCTGTATATCGGAAAAATAGCCGAATTGTGTATTGAAAAGATTCATTCTGTTGAAACTAAACCCGAATGAGCCTCCTCTAAAAGCACCAGTAGAAAGCGGTCCCCTAGGGCGACTGATGACTAAACTCAGATTTGGGATGGCAAAATTCCCGGTTCTGTCATTTTGAATTTGTCCTAAGAAGTTGGATTCTGTATTCCAAGTTGTAAATGAAGGACTAAAGCTGACTTCAGACCTTCTGAAGAAACCAAGACCTGCAGGATTGCCATGTATGTTGGAAACATCTCCCCCCAATGACATCTGAGTGCCACCAAGTCCCATGATTCTAGCGGAGCCGGTGGACCTGAACTGACTGAATCTTAATGCATCTTCAAAGTATCCGATTTGTGCTTCCGCTAAACCAAAGAAGGAAAGACAAACCAGCAATGACAATAAAACTTTTTTTGTCGAATTCATATATAAAATTAAGCTGATATACCTAAGTTGTTCAAACAAATAATATGCCTTTTGTTTTGGTATGGGCAAAAAAAAGAGGGAATTAATTCCCCCTTCCGCCTCTTGAACCTCCGGAGCTCATGCCTCCGCCTCCACGGCTACCTCCGCTCATTCCACCGGAGCTAAATCCTCCACCGGAACTTCTGCTTGGTGCGCTGAATCCGCTACTGCCTCTACTTGGTGAAGACATACCACCTCTTGATGGCGTCATGGTATTTCTGGATGGAGCAGTTCTTGAATTATTGAAAGTACCACCTCCTCTATTGTAGGAAGGACTATTGCTTCTTGTACCTACTCCACCTCTGTTCATGGTAGCTCCGCTACTTCCTCGGTTATATGATGGTGCGCCAACATTCGTTCTGGTATTGGCTCTATTCATCGTATTGGTATTATATGATGGTCTGGTATTTGCTACACCAGTTCTTGTACCTGGTCTTGTAGCAGCAGCAGAACCCGTATTCCTTACGCTTGGTCTAGCAGATGCATTGGTATTGGCCACTCGGCTTCTGTTAGATAGGTAATCATTTTGAGATCTTCCAAAATCCCTGCTCGCCGCTCTGTCTCCTGAAGAAATTGCTCTTGAACCAGTAGCTGCATCCCTTCTAGCTGCCCTTGTTGTAGCAGGCTGATAAGATGAACCAGATCCTCTTCCACCTGAAACAGCCGTACCTGCACCTCTTCCGTATCTGGAACCTCTCACAATTTGTCTTCCTGGCTCACCTGGAACTACGAAGATCGGACCTCCCCAGCCCCATCCGGGACCCATTCCCCACATGCCACCCATCCAAGGGTTTCTCCATCCCCACATGCCGCCCATCCAAGGATTGCCCCAGCCCATGCCGAAGCCTGCATTCCAGCCCCACATAGAGTTCCATCCGAATCCGAATCCTGGTCTCATTCCCCAGCCCCAAGCAGGACCGAAGCCCATGCCCATTCCAGGGCCCCAGAATGGATCCCAAAACGGATCCCACATACCCATGCCCATCATAGGCATGCCCCAACCCATCATAGGCATTCCCCAGCCCATCATAGGCATACCCCAGCCCATTCCAAAGCCAAGGTTCAGGTTAAACCTACTTTGACCGAAGCCAGCGCCGTTGAATCCGGAGCCATAGAAATTATTGTATACGTTAACATTTGGCGCAGCTTCCTGCACACCATTGTCATCGAAATAAACAGTACCACCATCTTCAGTAGGGGTCTGTGATTGATATCTTGCTAAATACTCAGGGTTTACATTTCTGGCAGAAAAATTTTCCTGATCAAAGGTGGAGGTGTTTGCATCACCCAATGATTGAAAAGTTTGCGGGGTGTTATTGTTGACCGCAAATTCAGTAGCCACTCTTGCATCAGAGGCCATGAAATACAAATCGTCTGTTTCACCGCCTCTCATTGCATTGTAGCTGGAGCTACAGGAAGACAGTAATAGTACTGCTCCGGCGCCAATGGTCAATATTTTGTTGAGGTTCATCATGTTGTTGTGTTAATCTAGTTACTGTTATTATACGTGGTGAGAACCTTAGGGTTATTAATTTTTAATTTATATTTGCCCCCCACAGTATTGAGCGAAGATAAATAGATTTTTGAAATCAACAAAAACAATATGAGCAAAGGATTGCCAAAAAGAAGTGAAGACTACTCTTTGTGGTACAATGAATTAGTTAAAAGGGCTGATTTGGCCGAAAACTCTCCGGTAAGAGGATGTATGGTCATCAAGCCTTATGGGTATTCCATTTGGGAAAAAATGCAGGCACAATTGGATAAAATGTTCAAAGAGACCGGACATACCAATGCTTATTTCCCCCTATTCATCCCTAAATCCTACCTTTCCAAGGAGGCCAGTCACGTAGAAGGCTTTGCCAAAGAATGTGCGGTGGTTACCCATTACCGCCTTAAAAATTCAGAAGATGGCAAATCCGTAGTGGTAGATCCTGAAGCCAAGTTGGAAGAAGAGCTTATCGTACGACCTACCTCAGAAACGGTCATTTGGAGTACCTACAAAAACTGGATACAATCCTATAGGGACTTGCCTTTGTTGGTCAATCAGTGGGCCAATGTGGTGAGGTGGGAAATGAGAACCCGGCTTTTTCTGAGAACGGCAGAGTTCCTATGGCAGGAAGGGCATACGGCCCATGCTACCAAAGCTGAGGCTGTGGAAGAGACGGTGAGGATGATGCATGTTTATGCAGAATTCGCTGAAAAGCACATGGCCCTTCCGGTGGTCAGAGGCCTGAAAAGTGAAAATGAGCGCTTTGCCGGTGCCGAAGACACCTATTGTATTGAAGCGATGATGCAGGATGGTAAAGCCTTACAGGCAGGGACTTCCCATTTCTTGGGACAAAATTTTGCCAAAGCCTTTGATGTGAAATTTGCCACCAAAGAAGGGGGGTTGGATTATGTTTGGGGCACTTCCTGGGGGGTAAGTACCCGATTGATGGGTGCCCTGATTATGGCACATTCTGATGACAATGGCTTGGTGTTGCCTCCAAAATTGGCTCCTATTCAGGTAGTCATTGTTCCTATTTATAAAAGTGAGGAGGAATTGGATAGGATTTCTGAAAAAGCACATGAAATTATGGGAGCACTCAGGGAAAAGGGAATTTCTGTTCATTTTGACCACCGGGATACCCATAAACCAGGCTGGAAATTTGCTGAATACGAACTGAAAGGAGTGCCATTGAGAATAGCCATGGGACCTAGAGACTTGGAGAACAATACCGTGGAATTGGCAAGAAGGGATACCCTGACCAAAGCCTCAGTTGATCTTGGAGCGGTGGATATTGCCTCTTATATCTACACTCTTTTGGATGAAATACAAGATGCGATCTATCAAAAAGCCATGAATTTCAGGGAAGAAATGACGACAGAAGTCAATTCATGGGAAGAATTCCAGGACTTGATAGAAAACAAAGGTGGTTTTCTTTCTGCCCATTGGGATGGTACCACCGAGACAGAGGAAAAAATAAAGGAATTGAGCAAAGCCACCATACGTTGCATTCCGATTGATCAAAAACCGGAGGAAGGCAAATGTATATTGACCGGTAATCCTTCCAAAGGAAGGGTGCTTTTTGCTAGGGCTTATTGATTGAACCTGACAGGTATAACTTCATTGAAGCAGGCCCTCTTTTGGAAGGTCTGCTTTTTTTTAAACTTTGGATTTTGATTAGCGTTTTAAGATTTATCCATCTTGAGTTTTTAGATAGACTAAAAAGCACTATTTTCAAGAAAAAAATACCATGACCTGGTTTGTTTTAATTGCATTGTTACTCATAGGACTGATTTTGGTTTTTACTGAAATTCTATTTGTTCCCGGTACTACCATAGTGGGGATAATAGGCCTGATTTTTACAGCTGGGGGAATCTATTATGCTTTTTTGAAGTTTGAGGCAGGAGATGCCTGGATAGTAGTGGTCGTGGCATTATTACTTAATCTAAGCGGATTGGTTTATGCATTCAGGTCTGGTGTATGGAATAAATTTGCCCTGAAAGAAGCCATTACGAGTAGGTCTTTTGATGACCGCTTGGCTGGATTGGAAGTGGGTATGGAAGGTCAGGCAATTTCAGATATTAAGCCTATTGGCAAAGCAGAGTTTGGGGAGCGCATTTATGAGGTGAAATCAGACGCAGGTCTGGTGAGGGCCGGAACAAAAATTTATATACACAAATTGGAAAACAATAAGATTATCATAAAAACCTAAATTATGGAAATTACAGATTCAGCGTTCATTCTATTTGCCGCATTTGCCGCGGTCATTCTCTTATTTATCTTTCTGTATTTTGTTCCAATCAATCTATGGATCACGGCCATTTTTGCCAATGTACGTGTCAGCATAGGGGAGCTTATTGGGATGCGGATCCGAAAAGTGCCACCAAGTGTCATCGTCAATTCCCTGATCACAGCCACCAAAGCAGGGCTTGACCTGACCACCAACGAGCTGGAAACCCATTACCTCGCAGGTGGGAATGTGCCAAATGTAATCAGGGCACTCATTTCAGCAGATAAAGCCAATATCAACCTGAGTTTCAAGCAGGCCACTGCCATTGACTTGGCGGGCCGGGATGTATTTGAAGCCGTGCAGATCTCGGTAAACCCCAAAGTGATCAACACCCCTAATGTGGCGGCAGTAGCTGCAGATGGTATTCAGCTGATCGCTAAAGCCAGGGTAACTGTAAGGGCCAATATTGCCCAATTGGTAGGTGGTGCCGGCGAAGATACCATTTTGGCAAGGGTAGGGGAAGGTATTGTGACTTCCATTGGTTCTGCCAATAACCACAAGAGTGTGCTCGAAAACCCTGATAAAATCTCCAAATTGGTGTTGGAGCGCGGTCTTGATGCAGGTACGGCTTTTGAAATTTTGTCTATTGATATTGCAGATATAGATGTAGGAACCAATATCGGAGCCAAGCTCCAAATTGACCAAGCTTCTGCAGATTTGAAGGTGGCAGAGGCAAAGGCAGAAGAGCGAAGGGCCATGGCAGTGGCCTTAGAGCAGGAAATGAAAGCCAAAACAGTAGAAATGAGGGCTAAGGTAATTCAAGCGGAAGCAGAAGTTCCTAAAGCCATTTCGGAAGCATTTCGTACAGGTAAACTGGGCGTCATGGATTACTACAGAATGGAAAATATCAAATCTGACACGGACATGAGGTCTTCTATCGCCGGTGGTGAAAGCAGTTCATCGACTGATGCCAGCAAGTCCAAGGGCGGGGGAGATAAGAAATAATTGGAATTTCGAAAATCGGATTTCGGAGGGGGAAATGAACTTTCCGGAGATTATTAAAATAACCCGGCTGATATAGTTTCAGCCGGGTTATTTTATTCTAAAATCAATGCCACGGAATCCGCTTTGGTTCGCAACTTAAGCCAATCTTGAAACCTTTGCTGCTCTTGCCTGTTGGGTCTTGACCTGAATTTGGCATAAGCCATCAATAAAGTATCCTGCCTGTCCTTTTGGAGATCAGCGATTACAGCCCTATTCATAGAAAAATTCTGCAAGTTAGGATGGTTTACTTTGGCTTCCCGGGCAATGTCCAGAACCTGATTACTGCTTCGTGCATATTCTGCCAATTCTCTTTCCAATAAGGCGATTTTTTGGTCTTTGTCCTGAATCAGCAACTCGTTTCTTTCATACAAATCCTTTAAAACATCTGATCTTAAAACATTTAAATCTGCCATTCCATCTCCACTTTGCTTTACATGGAGATAAGTGTTCCGAAGGTTGAACCCTCCTAGTTTTCGGGAAATGATCTCTATTTCTTCGTCACTTATCATCTCCCCAATAAGGGTGACTTCAATTCTGGCACTGTCAGGGTCATAAGACAATGCCGAAGAAATCACTTGGGTTCTGGGAAACTCCATTTGGGTGGTCAGGAATTGTGTTGCTGTTTTTTCCCAGATCGTTCTTTTGACAATGTTATAGGCCAGGTAGATACTGGGTACAATGGTCAGAATGGTAAAAATGGTAATGTAAGTTTTGACCGTTTTCTCTCTTTTTGGGTCTAAGAATTCCTTTTTGGGGAATTTCATGAATCGGACAATCAAGTAAGTAGATAAACTGATGAATACCGAATTGATGAAAAAGAGATAAAATGCGCCAAAAAAGTAATAGAGGTTAGCGGTGGCTAGTCCATACCCCGCTGTACACAAAGGTGGCATCAAGGCGGTAGCGATGGCTACTCCTGGTATGGCATTGCTTTTTTCCTTTCTGGACCCTGCTACGATTCCTGCAAGTCCACCAAATAACGCGATAAGCACATCCCAAATCGTGGGTTCAGTTCGTGCCAAAAGTTCTGACTGGGCATCGTTGAGAGGGGTAAAGGAAAAGTAAATGGTACTGGTCAGAATAGAAATCAAAACGGCAATTCCCAGGTTTTTCATAGACTTTTTGAGCAGCTCAAAATCATTGATCCCAGCGGCCAGGCCTATACCCATGATAGGACCCATCAGTGGTGAAATCAACATGGCGCCTATAATTACAGCGGTTGAATTGACATTGAGTCCAACAGAAGCGACAAAAATGGCAAATATCAGAATCCATAGATTGGCTCCTTTAAATTCTATATTTTTCCGGATGTAGTCGATGGTTTCCAATTCATCTTCTTTTCCTTCATGAAGGTCAAATCGATCTTTGAAAAACAGCAGCAATTCCATGATTCTGTTTCTAAGACTGATGGTTTTCTTGGTAGGTGGCGTCATTATTAATTCTGCAAATTTTTAAAAGTCCAATCTAATTAATTCTTTATTATACTCCTCAATATTTTAAAATGAAGGCGCTGGATTTCTGTTAATGACACTAACAAACAACCATATTAAAGGTTGGGAATTGAATAAAAGAGATTGTCAGAAGAACATTTTTTATACTTTTCTTACAGGTAAATATTCATGCGATATTATATGTTTGGTGTGCGTTTCTTATAGTATATATTTATATTGATTTATTTAACATATTGATTATTAACATTCTATGATTGCTTTAGTCTTAGCTAAATTTGATAAGGCTAAAAAAATAAGCCTTATCTAAATATTAATTTACTTGAAATATTCTGCCCTGACTATCAATATGTTTTTATATTTGTAGCCTTAGCTATTCATTTCTAAGCTCAATAGTTTTTAGCAGTATGCAATAGAGCAAGATATTTTAATTCAATTAGACCTAAGACATGTAATTAGTTAAATGAGCAAGATTATCAATCGTATTGTTTTTGTTGATGACGACACCATCCAACATATGATCAACCGCAAGAACTTGCAGCGGTTGAGGCCTGATATTGAACTTTTCTTTTTTGAAAACCCCTTCAAAGCCTTAGAGTGGTTAGAAAGGAATCAAGCAGACCTTTTGATTCTTGATGTCAATATGCCTGAAATGTCAGGCTGGGATTTCCTGGACTTGTTGCAAAAAAACAACATAGCCATTGAGGTAAAAATGTTGACCTCTTCTATGGACCCATCGGATATTGAATTGAGTATGAACTATTCTATGGTGTCCGGGTTTTTAATAAAGCCTCTGAAAAACGAAATTATGTCCGAGATTTTGGGAGTTCTTCCCTAAGCTCAATTCTTTTGCCTAATTTAGCATTTTATTAAGCGTTGAGAGGATATTAATAAATATGGAAGATAACCGACCAATAATCAGTAATAAGATTGATGATTTTTTCAGGGGACTGGCAGATGCCTTTGGTTTTGTCAAGCGATTTTTTCAGGAAGTTTGGTTCCCACCCTATGAATTTAAGGAAATACTCAGACAGTGTTATGAAATCGGTTACCGTTCATTGCCATTGATTTCTCTTACCGGATTTATCATTGGAATTGTTTTTACAAATCAGTCCCGCCCTTCTTTGGCAGAGTTTGGTGCGACTTCTTGGTTACCTGCCTTGATTTCCATAGCAGTAGTAAGGGCATTAGGGCCGTTGGTGACAGCGCTTATCGCAGCTGGAAAGGTGGGGTCAAGTATTGGTGCGGAAATTGGATCCATGAAAGTTACCGAGCAGATTGATGCCATGGAGGTTTCTGCCATCAATCCGTTTAAATATTTGGTGGTGACCAGGACTTTGGCCACTACTTTGATGATTCCGGTTTTGGTAATGTATACCGACTTTGTCGCTTTAATGGGCTCCTTTGTCAATGTCAACCAAAATGAACTGGTGAGTTTATCCACCTTTTTTGTGCAGGTGTTTGATGCCATCTCTTTCTTGGATGTCATTTCATCTGTGATTAAATCCTTGGTTTTCGGTTTTACCATTGGAATAGTTGGCTGTTACAAGGGCTATAATTCCACCAAAGGAACAGAGGGTGTAGGTAAGGCCGCCAATTCTTCGGTGGTTATGTCCATGTTTTTGATCTTTATTGAGGAGTTGTTGGCCCTTCAAATTGTAAATGCCATTCGATATGCCTGATATGAGAGAACCTGTAATAGAGATAAGGAACTTATATAAGTCATTTGGTGATAACCACGTGCTTCGGGGCGTGGATTTGGAGTTGTATAAGGGGGAAAACCTCGTGGTCTTGGGCAAATCAGGGAGTGGCAAATCGGTATTGATTAAAATCCTTGTCCAATTGCTTAAGGAAGACAGTGGCGCTATCAACATTTTGGGACAGGATATTTCTAAGTTAAACCTTAAGGAACTCAATAAACTTCGTTTGAGAATTGGTTTTGCCTTTCAGGCTTCCGCTTTGTACGACAGTATGACGGTCAAGGAAAACCTCGAGTTTCCCCTTACCAGAAATATAAAAAACCTGACGCGTAAGGAAATTGATTATAAAATTGAGCGGCTTTTGGATTCTGTTGGATTACCAAAAACCATCAATCAGATGCCTTCCGAACTTTCCGGCGGGCAAAAAAAGCGAATCGGTGTGGCAAGGACTTTGATCCTTAATCCTGAGATCATGTTTTATGATGAACCAACGGCAGGTTTGGATCCCATAACCTGCATCGATATCAATAACCTGATCAATCAGGTAAGAGAGGAATATAAAACTTCCTCTATTGTGATTACCCATGACCTTACCTGCGCCAAGGATACAGGAGACAGGATGGCTGTGTTGGTTGAGGGACAATTTAAGGCAGTAGGTTCTTTTGAGGAAGTATTCGAAAATGCAACCGACCCCAATATCAAATCTTTCTATGACTATAATTTCATCAGATAATGAGAAACGATAAGAAAAAAACCGTGATTGTTGGCGTCTTCGTGCTGATAGGTATCATCATTTTTGTCGCAGGCATACTGACCCTAGGTGGACAGCAAAAGAAATTTGTGAAGAGTATTCAGCTGACTGCAGTTTTTGATGATATAGCAGGTCTGCAGACTGGGAATAATGTTTGGTTTTCAGGTGTGAAAATCGGGACAGTCAGAAGAATCAATTTCTATGGAGATTCTCAGGTAGAAATTGTCATGAATGTAGAACAAAAGGTGCAGGATTACATCAGGAAAGACTCCCGGGCCACCATTGGATCTGATGGACTGATAGGAAACAAGATCATTGTAATTTATGGGGGGACCACTCAAGCCCCTCCGGTAGAAAATGGAGACCGATTGATTGCAGAAATGCCATTGGATACGGATAAAATGATGGAGACCCTTCAGGAAAATAATAAAAACCTGGTGACTATCACTGAAAATCTGAAAGTGCTCACCGGAAAAATTGCACAAGGAGAAGGCATAGTCGGTGCCGTCATGACAGATAGTGTGGTGGCAGATAATTTCAGAAATATCCTGACCAACCTTGAAAGGGCTAGTGTCAACAGTAACAGGATGTTGGTGGAATTGAACAAATTCTCTGAAAGCCTCAACAAAGAAGGCAATTTTGTGCATGACCTGTTGCATGATAAAGAGATGTATGATAACCTAAAGGTATCCATCGAGGGCCTTCAGTCCACAGCAGAAAATGCCAAAGTATTGACGGATAACCTCAATGAAGTGACAGGAAGGTTGTCTGAGAAAGATAATACTATGGGTATGATTCTCAATGATGAGGAATTTGCGGCAAGACTTAAAAATACCTTGATTTATGCGGACAGTTCGACCATGAATCTTAACCGTGGTTTGGAAGCATTGGAGTATACATGGCCCTTTAGAAGGGGATTTAAAAGGATGAACAGGGCCAAAGAGAATCAATAAGCCCATTTTTCCTTAGAAAAATATTTACCCCGAAAAGCGGAGTTTATTGAAGCGCTTTTCGGGGTTTGTTTTTTTGAATACTTATCACCACTTATCTAAAGTTAGCTACTTAAGTTTTCTTTTAAAAAAGTCTTCGAATTCTGGTTGAGTGAATTATTTACTTGTGTATAGGGTTATACTGATATACTTTTTGGTCCTTTTTGTTTCACTATTAACCCATTGATACCATGTCAAAAGATCCTTTTCAGTCCAAGAAAACATTGAAAACCTCTAAAGGGGACTTTCATTATTGGAGTCTCCAAGCCTTACAAACGGCAGGTTATGCCATTGAACAGTTGCCTTTTTCCATCAGGATTCTATTGGAGAATGCCCTGCGTAATTTTGATGATTTTGGCATCACCAAGGAACATGTGGAGACCATTTCCTCCTGGAAACCTGAGCCATCGGATAAGGATATCCCTTTTAAACCAGCCAGGGTTTTGATGCAGGATTTTACGGGAGTTCCGGCAGTGGTGGATATTGCTTCTCTGAGGGCAGAGGCGGTAAGAAAAGGAAAAGACCCGCAAAAAATCAATCCACTGATTCCAGTAGACCTGGTCATTGACCACTCTGTACAGGTTGATTATTTTGGAACCAATTATTCTTATCAGAAGAATGTAGAAGTGGAATATGAAAGAAACGGGGAACGCTACCAGTTTCTGAAATGGGCCCAAAAAGCATTTGATAATTTTTCAGTGGTGCCACCCGGTATGGGCATTTGTCATCAGGTTAACCTTGAATATCTGGCACAAGGTGTCATCGCAAGAGATGGCCAGGTTTTTCCCGATACCTTGGTAGGAACCGATTCCCATACACCGATGGTCAACGGCATTGGTGTGGTGGCTTGGGGCGTAGGTGGTATAGAGGCTGAGGCAGCTATATTGGGTCAGCCCATTTACTTTATCCTTCCAGAGGTAGTGGGGCTAAAACTCACCGGTAAGCTTCCTTTAGGCACTACCGCTACGGATATGGTATTGACTATTACCCAATTGCTGAGAAAGCATGGAGTAGTAGGGAAATTTGTTGAAGTATTCGGTCCAGGATTAGATACCCTGACAGTGCCAGACAGGGCTACGATCTCCAATATGTCTCCTGAATTTGGTTGTACTGTGACCTATTTCCCGATTGATGACAGGACATTGGATTATATGGCAAAAACCAATCGGGCTAAGGATCAAATCCAACTGGTGGAGGAATATTGCAAGTCGAATATGCTATGGAGGGAAGGGGAGGAAAAGATTCAATACAGCTCTGTTGTTGAATTGGATCTCAGCACAGTGGAACCAACCGTCTCCGGGCCTAAGCGACCACAGGATAAAATCCTGGTAAGGGAGTTTAAGAACAAATTCAGTGCGTTGTTGGAAGAAGTTCATGGCAGGACCTATATTCCAATAGAGCAGCGGGATGTAGGACGTTGGTATGGAGAAGGAGGGAGTCAACCTGCTGCCTCTGGTACTGGGGCAATGACAGATATAGAATATGAGACCAAAGTCAAGAATGGCCTGAAGACGGTGGTCGTAAAAATGAACAATGAGAAATTTGCCCTGCATGATGGGTCGATAGTGATCGCTGCCATTACTTCCTGTACCAATACTTCCAACCCATCGGTCATGCTTGGTGCAGGATTGGTTGCCAAAAAGGCCAGAGAGCGGGGTTTGGATGTCAAGCCATGGGTGAAGACTTCTTTGGCCCCAGGCTCCAAGGTGGTGACCGATTATTTGGAAAAAGCCAATTTGCTGGATGATTTGGAGGCATTAAGGTTCCATGTAGTAGGTTATGGTTGTACTTCTTGTATTGGGAATTCCGGACCTTTGCCTAAGCATATTGCAAAGGCAGTAGAGGAGAACGACCTGGTAGTAAGTTCTGTACTTTCGGGTAATAGGAATTTTGAGGCCAGGGTGCATCCGCAGGTCAAAATGAATTACCTGATGTCCCCCATGTTGGTGGTGGCCTATGCTTTGGCCGGTAGGGTGGATGTTGATCTGATAAATGAACCATTGGGTTATGATCCCAATCTTGAACCCGTGTATCTCAAGGATGTATGGCCTTCCAATGAAGAAATATTTGAAGTGATGTCGAAGGTGCTTTCTCCTGCGGATTTTGAGAAAAACTATGGGGAGATTTTTGAGGGCAACGAGATGTGGCAGCAGTTAGAAGCTCCAAAAGATAAAATCTACCAATGGTCAGAGGATAGTACCTACATTAAGGAGGCCCCGTTTTTCAAAGGCCTATCAGAGGAGGTGAAAACGCCTCAGGACATTATAGCGGCTAGGGTGTTGTTGAAATTGGGAGATTCCATAACAACCGATCATATATCGCCGGCCGGCTCTTTTTCTGAAATGAGTCCTGCTGGAAAATACCTGATTGATAGAGGTGTGGAGAAGAAGGACTTCAATTCTTATGGTTCAAGAAGAGGTAACGATGAGGTTATGGTAAGAGGTACCTTTGCCAATGTGAGGATCAAAAATCAGCTGTCCAGCAGGGAAGGTGGTTTTACCAAGCACATCCCTTCAGGGGAGGAAATGTCTGTGTTTGAAGCCTCCCAAAAGTACAGCAAGGAAAAAACACCTTTAATTGTCCTCGCGGGAAAAGAATATGGCAGTGGCTCTTCAAGAGATTGGGCAGCCAAAGGGACCAATCTGCTTGGAATAAAGGCAGTAATCGCAGAAAGTTATGAGCGGATTCACAGAAGCAATTTAGTAGGAATGGGCGTCCTGCCACTTCAATACATTCAAGGTGAAAATGCAGCGCATTTGGGACTTGATGGCACTGAGACCTTTACTTTCTCAGGAATCCAAGATGGATTATCACCGTTGAAAAAGCTAAAGGTACTGGCAGAAAAAGAAGGGAAACCAAGCATAACATTCGAGGTTGTCTGCAGGCTGGACTCTGCCATTGAAATAGCTTATTACCAAAATGGGGGGATTCTTCATTATGTACTCAGGGATTTTCTTAAAAAATAAGATTTCTTAAATATAAGTTTTCCCGATAAAAAATATAGGTTCTGCTATAAAATGGCGGCAGGACTAATCTGTTAAACCAAAAAATACCTAACGTTAGGTATTTTTTGGTTTTTGTTTTTTAATTACATTCATCCTTATTAAATATTCTATTTCTCACTAAAACCATTTTTATATGTTAAGGATCAAGAAGCATTGCCTTTACTGTAACTCGGTGATTTATGGAAGGGCGGACAAGAAGTTTTGTGGTGATAGCTGCAGGAGCAGTTATAATAATGCCAGGAAGAAGGATTTAGATGATGATGTAGCGGTAATTCGGAAAATTCTGATGCGTAACCGCAGGATTTTGTCCCTTCATTTGAAAGATGGTGTAGAGAAGCTTAAAATTTCTAAAGACAGGTTATCTGTAAGAGGGTTTAACTTTAAGTACCATACCCATCATTTTCAGCTTTCTGAAAATAAATGCTTTTGGTTTTGTTTTGAGTTTGGCTACTTAGACCTTGGTGAGGGTAAGGTAGTACTGTTACGGGATTTTGGGGAGAATTATTTACAAAAAATGGGATAAAATCTTTACATTTTCTCGAAGTGTGCGTTTATTCAGGTAGCGGTTTTAAAGCATGCTCAAATTGGCTCCCAACCCTACCGAATTTTACGATGAAATAGCTTTGGCGGAATTCACCGCATGGTTATACAAGACAAAGAAGCCACCTTCTTTTGTCAATAGATTGACCAAGGGTACCCAAAGAAGCATCAATGAACTGATACCGGAAAAGGTTCATCGGGTAATTACTTTTGCTATTGAGAATATGGTTAAAGCTGTATTGTCAGGTACGAAATATATCACCCCGAAACCTTTTCCGGCTGTTTCTTTACAGCAAAGAGAAGTGAAAGTCAGGAAAGTGATTCAGATATATACCCGTGCAGCCTCTGCAGAAGGGGCGATTACAGGTGCCGGAGGGATATTAATGGGCTTGGCAGACTTTCCGGCGTTTTTAGGAATCAAAATGAAAATGCTTTTTGAAATTGCAGCTTCGTATGGTTATGATGTCAGGGAGCTGAGAGAGCGACTTTTCATGTTGTATGTTTTTAAACTCACTTTTGCCAGTCAGGAGACCAGAAATGAAACCATCGATATCATAGAAAACTGGGAGGAATATCAAGAAAAGTTTCCGGAGGGATTAGAGGAATTTGACTGGAAGGATTTTCAGTTGGAGTACAGAGATTACATGGATTTGGCCAAATTGGCCCAACTGATTCCCATTATTGGCGCAGGAGTTGGCGCCATCGCCAATTTTAAATTAAGCAGTAAGCTGGCAGATACCGCTATGCAATGTTACAGGAGCAGGTATTTTGATTGGGATGCTGCCCGCTGATAGCTATTGCTCTCATATTTTGCCCTTTCTTATAGAGATAACCTCTCTTATAGAAAAATTAAAGTAAAGCGCCGACTTTTTTGATACATTTATGGTGCCTTACAAAGGCAATCACCAGCAAAATGAAAAAAGTACTTGTTCTGGCTTTCCTGATACTTGGAATCCAGTTTGTAGGGTTGGCCCAAAAGATCAACGCTGATTACCGTTTGCCTATTTTCCACGTGAAGGGTCCTATTCAGATTGACGGCGTGATGGATGAGGATACTTGGCTTCAAGCGGAGGTGGCCACTGATTTTTTTATGATTACCCCTATGGACACCAGTTATTCACAGGTAAAGACAGATGTCCGAATGGCCTATGATGACAAATACCTGTATCTCATTGTCGTCAATCATCATGCGGTGGAGGGGCCTTACATGGTGGAATCTTTACGACGGGATTTCAATTTTGGCAGGAATGACAATTTTCTACTCTTTATGGATCCTTTTGATGATCAGTTGAACGGGTTTTCCTTTGGTGCCAATGCCGCCGGCGCACAATGGGACGGGATCATGTTTGACGGTGGAAGAGTAGATTTGAGTTGGGATAACAAATGGGTGTCCAAAGTAAAAAATTACGAGGACAAATGGATTTTTGAAGCGGCGATCCCTTTTAAATCTATCAGGTATAAGCATGGGATCAAAGAGTGGGGAATCAATTTCAGCCGCATGGATCTAAAAACTACTGAAAAATCGGGATGGGCACCAGTGCCAAGGCAGTTCCCTTCTGCATCCCTTGCCTACACGGGTATTTTGGTTTGGGACAATCCACCTCCTGCGCCAGGACCTAATATTTCCATTATCCCTTATGGTCTTGGCGGTATGCGCCAAAATGTAAGTGAAGGTCAACGCTCAGTTTATGGGTATGATTATGGGATGGATGTAAAAGTTGGCTTGGGTTCTTCCATGAATCTTGACCTGACGGTCAACCCTGATTTTTCACAGGTGGAGGTAGATCGGCAAATTACCAACCTGGATCGCTTTGAGCTTTTCTTTCCTGAAAGAAGGCAGTTTTTCCTGGAAAATGGGGACCTATTTGCCAATTTCGGGTTTGAAACGATCCGGCCCTTTTTTTCCAGGAGAATTGGGTTGGACGCGCCTATTCAAGCTGGGGCAAGGCTAAGTGGACGTATCAATAGAGACTGGCGGATCGGTGCGATGAACATGCAAACGGGGCAGGTCGAAGCCACTGACCTGGATGCACAAAACTTTTCTGTGATTTCTTTACAGCGTAGGGTATTTTCAAGATCCAACATAGGTGCCATTTTTGTCAATAGACAGGTGGGGATGTTCAGGAGGCCATCAGATTTGGATAAACCTGGTTATTCCGATTATGACAGGAACTTGGGCATGGAGTTTAATCTGGCTTCCTCCAATAACCTTTGGACTGGAAAAGCCATGGTGCTGCAGTCTTTTAATCCCAGAGAAGAGGGTAGAGGCTTGGCCCATGCGGCCAATTTAAGATATACCGGGGGAAATCTTTATTGGAACTGGCAACATGAGTATGTTTCGGAAAATTATACGGCTGAAGTCGGTTTTGTACCGCGCACAGGGTTTTACAAGATTCATCCATCCGTAGGGTATCTGTTTTTTCCTAAAAGCAGGACGATTCTGAGTCATGGACCGGAGTTTAATTCCAGGATGTTTTTCGATACCAACTTGACCCAAACAGATAATGAGACCTGGCTTTCTTACAGGGTTAGGTTCAGGACTCAGAGTAACCTTGTGGTCTGGGGAGCCAGGGACTTTATTCAATTGTTACAACCTTTTGATCCCACCAACTTCTCTGGAAAAACTTTGGATGCCGGAACAGCGCATACTTGGTATGCCTGGGGTTCAGAGTATAGTTCCAAGCCTCAAAGTGTATTTACCTATGCTTTCTCCAATAGGTTTGGCGGTTATTTTGCAGACGGAAAAAGGTTTAATGTTTCAGGAGAGATGGGGTATAGGTTCCAGCCTTATTTCAGTTTGACTTTGAATGCCAATTACAATGAGATTCATCTTCCCGAAGCTTGGGGCATTACACGATTTTGGCTGATAGGTCCCCGGTTGGACCTTACTTTAACCAATACTTTCTTTATCACAAGTTTTATCCAATACAATGAGCAGATAAAAAATATCAATCTCAATACGAGGTTGCAATGGAGGTTTAAGCCTGCTTCAGATATTTTCCTTGTATTTACAGATAATTATCTTCCTGCCCCATTTTATGCAAAAGACAGGTCCATTGCTTTAAAGTTTACGTACTGGTGGAATATCTAGAAAATCCGATCCAAGGAAAAGTGGGACAGAAATGGTATTAAAGCACTTCAATTATTTTCAGAAAAGATTCCTTTGTTAAGGGTTTAAAGGAAAATTGTACCACATCCTTAAATTGTGTGGATTTGGTAACGTCTTCCGGGTTGACGGAAGAGGTAAGAATCGAAATTTTGAACCACTAGTGTCCGACTAAAGTCGGCCAACAGTGAAAATAGTTTGAATTGAATAAATATATGCACTTTTTCTGACTGGATTGAAAAGTAAGCCCCTACGTTGGGAACAGCAAGGTTTGACCTTGATTTT
>Ga0213835_100146_pt1 | contig 87119 bp, 78 predicted proteins | sample SWPATP01_FD_160576 | JGI IMG/M metagenome (GOLD analysis project Ga0213835, IMG submission 160576) | Coastal seawater microbial communities from Marineland, Florida, United States - SWPA TP0 #1 | ecosystem: Environmental > Aquatic > Marine > Coastal | place: USA: Florida | collected 2016-08-05 | reverse complement strand
CACCTGCACCGCCACCAGCCCGGCAATGGCCAGCATGCACAGACACGCCCCCACCAGCCCCGCGCCATACACCCCGTCGAGTAGCCTGCGCATCCCCGCGCCTCCGCGTTGCCGACAGAAGGGCTCCGGCGCAGCCCGTCGCCCCTTTCATCTTTCCGAAAATATCCTCGGGGGCAACGCCCCGCAGGGGCGTGGGGGGCTGAAAGCCCCCCTGCCCGGCCGCAACCGGGCGTGCCGCCCGGTCACTCGCCGCGAAAGGCCCCGATCACCGCCTCGCCTGCCGCGCCCGCGGCCGCCAGCCACTCGGCGGTCATGGTCGCGCCCACCTCCTCCAGCGCGGCCTGCATCGCCTCGGTGGGGCTGCTCACGGTCATCCCGGCCGCCTCCAGCGCCGCGATCTGCGTCGCCGTCTCGGCCTGCGACATCTCCCAGCCGCGCGCCTCCGCCGCGGCAGCCGCCTCCATCAGCGCGGCACGCTGCGCCTCGGGCAGGGCCTGCAGCGCGCGGGTGTTCACGAACACCATGTTCTTCGGCAACCACGCCTGCACATCGATGTAATGGCTGGTGAAATCCCAGGCCTGCGACGACACGCCGGTCGAGGGCGAGGTGATCATCGACTCGACCCGCCCGGTGGCAAAGGCGGTGGGAATGTCGCCGGCCTCGACCTGCGTCGGGATCATGCCCAACAGTTCCGCCATCCGCTCGGTCGCGGCGTTGTAGGCGCGGAATGTCTTGCCGCGCAGGTCGGCGGGGTCCTCCACCGCCTCGCGCAGGAACAGGCTCTGCCCCGGCCAGGGCACGGCGAACAACAGCGTCAGCCCCTGCGCCGACATCAGATCCTCGACCGCCCCGCGCGAGGCCGCCCACAGCGCCTCGGCCTCGTCATAGGAGGCGGCGAGGAAGGGGATCGAATCGACCTCGAAGATCGGGTCCTCGTTGGCCAGCCGCGACATCAGGATCTCGCCGATGGGCGCGAGGCCGCGGCGCACCGAATCCTTGATCTCCGGATGGCCGAAGAGCGAGCCCGCCGAATGCACGGTGATGTCGAGCGCGCCGTCGGTGGCCGCGCGCACGTCGTCGGCGAACTGGGCGATGTTCATCGTGTGGAACACCGTGTCGCCATAGGGGGTGGGCATGTCCCAGCGGGTCTGCGCCGCGGCGGGCAGCGCGAGGCCGAGGGCCAGCGCGGTGCTCAGGGCAAGGGCGGTGCGGCGGGATGGGTGGCGTGTCATCGGGATCTCCCTGCGGATGGGTGTCTGGACCAGGATCCGGTCTTCTGGGGACCGTTCCGATGAGAGGTTGACGATACGTCGGCAATTTGTCAACGATTTGCTCGCGTGACCCCGGCGATCCCCCAGCGGACGCCGAAACCGGAGGCGAGGCATGGGCAAACTGTGGGATTTCTGGATCGACCGCGGCGGCACCTTCACCGATGTCATCGGCCGGGCGCCGGAGGGCACGCTGCACCCGCTGAAGCTGCTCTCCGAAAACCCCGAGGCCTATGAGGACGCCGCCATCGAGGGCATCCGCCAGCTTCTCGGCGGCGCCATCGCGCCGGCCCGCATCGGCACGGTGCGCATGGGCACCACGGTCGCGACCAATGCGCTGCTGGAGCGCAAGGGCGACCGCACCGCGCTCCTCATCACCCGCGGGTTCCGCGATGCGCTGCGGCTGGGCTATCAGGCGCGGCCGGACATCTTCGCCAAGGAGATCGTCCTGCCCGAACAGCTCTATACCCGCGTGATCGAGGTCGAGGAACGGCTCCTGCCCGATGGCGCCGTCGAGACGCCGCTCGACCTCGCCCCGCTCGCCGCCCCCCTCGCCGCGCTGCGCGCAGACGGCATCGACGCCGTCGCCATCGTGCTGATGCACGCCTGGAAGAACCCCGCGCACGAAGCCCGCCTCGCCGCCCATGTCCGCGCCATGGGCTTCGGCCAGGTCTCGGTCAGCCATGAGGTCTCGCCGCTGATCAAGCTGGTGGGCCGGGGCGATACCACGGTGGTGGACGCCTATCTCTCGCCGATCCTGGGCCGCTATGTCGCCCGCGTCGCCCGGGCCCTCGGCGCGACGCCGGCGGGCGAACCGGGGCCGACGCTGCAATTCATGATGTCCTCGGGCGGGCTGACGGCGGCCGAGCGCTTTCAGGGCAAGGACGCGATCCTGTCGGGGCCCGCGGGCGGCGTCGTCGGCATGGCGCGCACGGGCGCGCTGGCGGGCTTTGCCCGGGTGATCGGCTTCGACATGGGCGGCACCTCGACCGATGTCGCGCATTACGCGGGCGACTACGAACGGGCCTTCGACACCGAGGTCGCGGGCGTGCGGATGCGCGCGCCGATGCTGCGCGTGCACACCGTCGCGGCCGGCGGCGGCTCGGTCCTGCACGCCGATCCCGGGAGGTTCCGCGTCGGCCCCGAGTCGGCCGGTGCCGACCCGGGGCCGGCCTGCTATCGCCGCGGCGGGCCGCTCACCGTCACCGACGCCAACGTCATGCTGGGCAAGCTGAATCCGGAGCTCTTTCCGGCCATCTTCGGCCCCTCGCAGGACCAGCCGCTGGACCGCGACACGGTCGCCGCCCGCTTTGCCGAGATCGCCGCGCGCGAAGGCAAACGCCCGGAAGAGGTCGCCGAGGGCTTCGTGCGCATCGCGGTCGAGAACATGGCCGGCGCGATCAAGAAGATCAGCGTGCAGCGCGGCTATGACGTCACGCGCTATCTGCTCAACTCCTTCGGCGGCGCGGGGGGGCAGCACGCCTGCCTCGTCGCCGATGCGCTGGGGATGGAATCGGTGCTGATCCACCCGCTGTCGGGGCTGCTCTCGGCCTATGGCATCGGGCTCGCGCGCGTCTCCATCACCCGCCAGCGCGCGCTGGAGGCACCGCTGGAGGAGGCAATCCGGCCGCGGCTGGAGGCCGCGCTGGCGGAGCTGGAGGCCGAGGTGCGCGCCGAGCTGGCCGAGCAGGGCGTCGCGGCCATGGAGACCCGGGCGCTCCTGCACCTGCGCCTTGCCGGCACCGACACGGCGCTGCCCATCGCGCACACGGGCGAGCTTGCCGCCGCCCGCGCCGCCTTCGACGCCGCCCACCGCGCGCAATTCGGCTTCGCCGCCCCCGACCGCGGGCTGATCATCGAGGCTGCCGAGGTCGAGGGCAGCGACGCCGCCCCCGAACCGCAGGCCGAACGCACAGTCGCGGAAACCGACGCGACGCCGGCCAGCGACCGCCGCACCCCGGTCTTCTCGGCCGGGCAGTGGCACGAGGCCGCCGTCTTCCGCCGCGAGGGGCTGGCGCCGGGCCACCGCATCCCCGGCCCCGCGCTGATCGTCGAGGCGAACCAGACCATCGTGGTGGAGCCCGGCTGGACCGCCCGCATCACCGCCTGCGACCATGTGCTGCTGACCCGCCACGAGCGGCTGCGCCGCGATCAGGCCATCGGCACCGAGGCCGACCCGATCCTGCTGGAGGTCTTCAACAACCTCTTCATGAACATCGCCGAGCAGATGGGCGTCACGCTCCAGAACACCGCGCAATCGGTCAACATCAAGGAACGGCTGGATTTCTCCTGCGCGGTCTTCGACGCCGAGGGGGCGCTGGTGGCCAACGCCCCGCACATGCCGGTCCACCTCGGCTCGATGGACCGCAGCGTCGAGACGGTGATTCGCCTCAACGCCGGGCAGGTCCGCCCCGGCGACGTCTTCGCCCTGAACGCCCCCTACAACGGCGGCACCCACCTGCCCGACATCACCGTGGTCACCCCCGTCTTCGACGAGGCGCAAGCCGAGATCCTGTTCTGGGTCGCCTCGCGCGGCCATCATGCCGATGTCGGCGGCACCGCCCCGGGCTCGATGACCCCGCTCGCCACCACCGTGGACGAGGAGGGCGTGCTCATCGACAACTTCCGCCTCGTGGCCGAGGGCACGTTCCAGGAGGACGCCCTGCGCCGGCTGCTGACCGACCACCCCTACCCCTGCCGCAACCCCGACCAGAACATCGCCGACCTCAAGGCCCAGATCGCCGCCAACGCCCGCGGCATCGCGGAACTCCGCCGCATGGTCGCCGACTTCGGCCTCGACGTCGTGCGGGCCTATATGGGCCATGTGCAGGACAACGCCGCCGAAGAGGTCCGCCGCCTGCTCGGCCGGCTGGAGGATTGCGCGGCCGACTACCCCACCGACACCGGCCAGACCATCCGGGTGAAGATCACCGTGGACCGCGACGCCCGCGAGGCCACGGTCGATTTCACCGGCACCTCGGAGGCTTGCGAGAACAACTTCAACGCCCCGGAGCCGGTCGCCCGGGCCGCCGTCCTCTATGCCTTTCGCGTCATGGTCGAGGCGCCGATCCCGATGAACGCCGGCTGCCTGCGGCCCATCCGCATCGTCATCCCCGAGGGCTCGATGCTGCGCCCCGCCTGGCCCCGCGCCGTGGTGGCGGGCAATGTCGAGACATCGCAGCATGTCACCAACGCGCTGTTCCAGGCGCTCGGCGTCATCGCCAACAGCCAGGGGACGATGAACAACCTCACCTTCGGCAACGCCACCCACCAGTATTACGAGACCATCTGCTCGGGCTCGCCGGCCGGGCGGCGCAACGACGGCACCGGCTTTGCCGGCACCCCGGGCGTGCATGTCCACATGACCAACTCGCGCCTGACCGACCCCGAGGTGCTGGAGCTGCGCTTTCCCGTGCTGCTGGAGGAGTTCGCGCTGCGCCCCGGCTCGGGCGGGGCCGGCGCCTTTCCCGGCGGCGACGGCACGCTGCGGCGGCTGCGGTTCCGCGAGCGGATGGACTGCGCGATCCTGTCCTCGCACCGTGACCGCCCGCCGCGGGGCCTCGCCGGCGGCGGCGACGGCCAGCCGGGACGCACGCTGGTGCACCGCCTCGACGGCCGGGTCGAGGAGCTCCCCGCCTGCGCCCAGACCGTGCTGGAGGCGGGCGAGAGCATCACCGTGATCCCGCCCACCCCGGGCGGCTACGGGGCGCCCTGAGGCAAGGCCTCCTGTCCCGGACCTCACCCCCCGATGACGCCATCATCACAGCCCCGCAAGCCGGCCTTGCGGGGGCCGCGGCCCGCCCCCACCTCCGCGCCACAAGACGCCCATGATCAACGACTTGGAGGTAAAAATGCCCACCGTGAACATGAGCACGCTCGACCGTGCCCTGCGCGCCATCGCCGGGGTCTTCCTGATCGCGCTGTTCTTCGCCCTGCCCGAACTCGCCTGGCGCTGGGTGTTCTGGATCGGCGCGGTGCCGCTGGCGACCGCGGCCCTCGGCCATTGCCCGGCCTATCGCCTGCTCGGCCGGCAGGACAAGTCCGACAGCGACGGCGCCGCCAACGCCTGAGCCCCGGCCCGGGCGCCCTCACCCGGCGCCCGGGCCCCGCCTGCGCGCACCGGTCGCATGCACGCAACGGCATGTTTGCGTATGATGGGGCCTTCCCTCATCCCGGAGCCCCCCATGTTCGCCAGAAACGTCGGCACCATCGACCGCGCCGTCCGCATCGTCGTCGGCCTCGCCCTGATCGCGGGCTTCTTCCTGAACCCCGAGGCGAGCCTGCGCTGGCTCTACCTCATCGGCATCGTGCCCCTCGCCACCGGCGTGCTCGGCACCTGCGGCCTCTACAGCGTGATCGGCATCAACACCTGCGGACTGCGCAAACCCTGACCCCGCAGCCCGCCGCCCGAGGTCCCTCCCGCGCCCCGGCGGCGGCGTGGGTGGGTGGGCGGGAGCCGCCGCCGGGGCGCCGCCGCCGAGGGGGCTCGATGCCCCCGACGGCGGCGACCCCGGGCACTCCCGCCCGAGGTCGCCCGCGTCTCACTCCGCCGCCGTCCGCCGCGCCGCCAACAGCGGGCGCAGATACCGCCCGGTGTGGCTCGCCTCCACCGCCGCCACCTCCTCGGGCGTTCCCGTGGCCACGATCCGCCCGCCGCCGTCGCCCCCCTCGGGGCCGATGTCGATGATCCAGTCGGCGGTCTTCACCACATCGAGGTTGTGCTCGATCACCACCACGGTGTTGCCCTGCTCCACCAGCTCGTGCAGCACCTCCAGCAGCTTGCGCACATCCTCGAAATGCAGCCCCGTCGTCGGCTCGTCGAGGATGTAGAGCGTCCGCCCCGTGCTCCGCCGGCTCAGCTCCTTGGCCAGCTTCACCCGCTGCGCCTCGCCCCCCGACAGCGTCGTCGCCTGCTGGCCCACCTTGATGTAGCCCAGCCCCACCCGCACCAGCGCGTCCATCTTCTCGCGGATCGCCGGCACGGCGGCAAAGAAGCCCTGCGCGTCCTCGACCGTCATGTCCAGCACGTCGGCGATGCTCTTGCCCTTGAACAGAACCTCCAGCGTCTCGCGGTTATAGCGCTTGCCCTTGCAGGTCTCGCACTCGACATAGACGTCGGGCAGGAAATGCATCTCGATCTTGATGACCCCGTCGCCCTGACAGGCCTCGCAGCGCCCGCCCTTGACGTTGAACGAGAACCGCCCCGGCTTGTAGCCGCGCGCCTTCGCCTCCGGCAGCCCCGCGAACCAGTCGCGGATCGGCCCGAAGGCGCCGGTATAGGTGGCCGGGTTCGACCGCGGCGTCCGGCCGATGGGGCGCTGGTCGATGTCGATGACCTTGTCGAGATGCTCGAACCCCTTGATCGTCTCGCAGGGCGCCGGCGTCTCGCGCGCCCCGTTCAGCCGGACGGCGGCGGTCTTGTAGAGCGTCTCGATGGTCAGCGTCGACTTGCCCCCGCCCGACACGCCGGTCACGCAGACAAACCGCCCGAGCGGGAACTCGGCCGTCACGTCCTTCAGGTTGTTGCCGCAAGCCTTTACGACGGTGAGTTTTTTCCCGTTGCCCTTGCGCCGCACCCCGGGCACCGGGATGCAGCGCGTCCCGGCCAGATACTGCCCCGTCAGCGAGGCGGGGTCGGCCGTGATCTGCTCGGGCGTGCCCTCGGCCACCACCCGGCCACCGTGCACCCCGGCGCCGGGGCCGATGTCGAAGACGTAATCGGCCTCGCGCACCGCCTCCTCGTCATGCTCGACCACCAGCACCGTGTTGCCCTGATCGCGCAGGTTCTTCAGCGTCGCGAGCAGCCGGTCGTTGTCGCGCTGGTGCAGCCCGATCGAGGGCTCGTCGAGCACATAGAGCACCCCCGTCAGCCCGCTGCCGATCTGGGAGGCCAGCCGGATCCGCTGGCTCTCACCCCCCGAGAGCGTGCCGGCGGCGCGGCTGAGCGTCAGATAGTCGAGCCCGACATTGACAAGGAAGCCAAGCCTCTCGCGGATTTCCTTGAGGATCGCGCGGGCGATCTCGTTCTTCTGTTTCGAGAGCTGCGCCGGCGCCGCCTCGACCCACTGCAAGGCCGCACGGATCGACATCTCGCTGACCTGCCCGATATGCAGGCCCGCGATCCGCACCGCCAGCGCCTGTTCCTTCAGCCGGTAGCCGCCGCAGGCGCCGCAGGGGCGGTTGTTCTGATAGCGCTCGAATTCCTCGCGGACCCAGGCGCTGTCGGTCTCCTTCCAGCGGCGCTCCATGTTGGGGATCACCCCCTCGAAGGGGCGGGTGACGCGATAGACCCGCCCGCCCTCGTCATAGCGGAACTCGATCTCCTCACCGGCCGAGCCGCGCAGGACCACCTGCTGCACCTTTTCGGGCAGGTCGCGCCAGGCGGTGCGGGGCGAGAAGCCATAGTGCCGGGCCAGCGCCTCGATGGTCTGGACGAAATACGGGCTCTTGGACTTGGCCCAGGGCGCGACGGCGCCCTTCACCAGGCTCAGCGCGGCATCGGGGACGACGAGGCGCTCGTCGAAGAACACCTCCACCCCCAGCCCGTCGCATGCCGGACAGGCGCCGAAGGGCGCGTTGAAGGAAAAGAGCCGCGGCTCGATCTCGGGGATGGTGAAGCCCGACACCGGGCAGGCGAAGTTCTCGGAGAACACGATCCGCTCGGGCTCGCCCTCGCTCGGCGCCGTCTCCAGCACGGCGATGCCGCTGGCAAGGTCGAGCGCAGTGCGGAAACTGTCCGCGAGCCGCGTCTCCATCCCCGGACGGACCACCAGCCGGTCGACCACCACGTCGATGTCATGGCGCAGCTTCTTGTCGAGGCTGGGCGGCTCGTCGAGCTCGTGAAAGGCGCCGTCGATGCGCACCCGCTGGAAGCCCTGCTTGCGCAGCTCCAGCAGCTCCTTGCGGTACTCGCCCTTGCGGTCGCGCACGATGGGGGCGAGGAGATAGGCGCGCGTGCCCTCCTCCATCGCCATCACCCGGTCCACCATGTCCTGCACCTGCTGCGCCTCGATCGGCAGGCCGGTGGCGGGGGAATAGGGGGTGCCGGCACGGGCAAAGAGCAGGCGCAGGTAATCGTGGATCTCGGTGACGGTGCCGACGGTCGAGCGGGGGTTCTTCGATGTCGTCTTCTGCTCGATGGAGATCGCCGGCGAGAGGCCCGAGATGTGGTCCACATCGGGCTTCTGCATCATGTTCAGGAACTGCCGCGCATAGGCGCTGAGGCTCTCGACGTACCGTCGCTGGCCCTCGGCATAGATGGTGTCGAAGGCGAGCGAGGACTTGCCCGAGCCCGACAGGCCGGTGATCACCACCAGCCGGTCGCGCGGGATGTCGAGGTCGATGCCCTTGAGGTTGTGCTCGCGCGCGCCCCGGACCGAGATGAACTTCTGCTCCGCCATGCCGCCTGCCCCCGGATGATCCCCGTGACATAGCGGGAGGGCGGCGAATCTCCAACCGAAAACTGTGAACTTAAGGCGAACATCCACAGCTCTCTGCTGGACGCGCGGGGGGCCCCGGCCCCATGCTGGCGGAATGAAGCCACGTGCCCTGCCCCTGCCGCCTGTCGAGGCGTTGCTGGCCCAGGCCGAGGGCCGGCTGCGCCGGCAGGCGGGCTATGCCCGGGCGCTGTCGGGCCGTCCCGGGCGGACGCGGGTGCTGGAGGCCGGGCTGGCAGAGGCGCGCGCGGCACTTGCCGCGGCGCTGCGTCCGGCGGCGCTGTGGCGCGAGGTGGAGGACGCGGCGGTGCCGGACCTCGCCGCGGTACCAAGGCTGGCCGAGGCGACGGCCGCGGGGGGGCGGCCGCTCGTCTGGCTGTGCACGCTGGGCCATGATGCCGGGGCGCCGTGGGGAGATGAGGCGCGGCTGCAGGCGCATCTGGCCGGGGACATGGCGGTTCAGGCCCTGTTCGTGGCGGCGCGCGCGGTGCATGCCGGCCTGTCGGTCGCGCATCCGGGTCGACGGCTGATCCGCATCGCCCTGCGCGAGGCCGCCGACGAGCGCTGGGACGTGGCCGCAGTGGCGCGGCTGCTGCCGCTGTTCGGGCCCGCGCCGCTGGGTGTCCGGGCCGAGCCCGAGGGAGGCTTCCTGCCCGCGCACACGCTTCTGGGCGTGGCGGTGGCCCTGCCGCCCGGGTCCCCGCAGGACGCATGAGCCGACAGCCCTCCGCCCGTCTCCGCTGACGCCCGTCAGGGCCGGTGCGGGCCCTCACGCCGCCGGCACAGGACCTCCCCCGGCATCGAGGCCGGACGCGGACGCCGCAGCGTCGGGCCCCCGGCTCCGGAGGACTGGCGGCGCGTGGCCCGGCAGTGGCGGGACCGACTATTCCGCCGCGGAACTCTTGGCTTCCGCACCGGCCTCGGCCTTGGCCGTCGAGCGCGGGCGCCGCGGCGCACGACGCCTCGGCGCAGGCTTCTCGGCCGGTTTCTCGGCCGCGGTCTCGGCCGCCGTTTCTGGCGCCGCCTCGCCGACCGCCTCGGCACCCGTCTCTCCCGCCGTCGCGGCGGCCTCGGGCTCGGCCGCGACAGCGGCCTCCGGGGCAGGCTCCGGGGCAACGGCGTGCCGCTGCGGGGCACTCGACCGGCGCGCGCTCTTGCGAGCCTCGGGCGTCTCCACGAGACCGCTCTCGTCCGTCGAGGTCTCGATCACCGCGACGGCCTCGGTCGGCTCGCGATCCTCGCGGCGGTTCCCCTGCGGCGCCGGCGCCGGGCGATGCTCCGATACCCGCGGCTCCCCGCCGCGCTGTTCCCCGCCGCGCTGTTCCCCGCCACGCGGCTCCCCGCCGCGCGGGTCGGGGCCACGCTGCTCATGCCCGCCGCGCTGGTCCTGTGCGCCACCGTCGCGCCGCGCCTCGGACTCGCGCGCCATCTCGCGCTGCGCCTCGTTCAACATGCGCGTGTAATGCTCGGCATGCTGAAGGAAATTCTCGGCCGCCACCCGGTCGTTCGAGAGCTGCGCATCGCGCGCCAGCACCAGATACTTGTCGATGATCTGCTGCGGCGTGCCGCGCACCTTGCCCTCGGGGCCGGAGCTGTCGAACACACGGTTGACGATATTGCCCAGACTGCGTGGGCGGTTCGGTTTCGAACGCGAGCGGGACTTCGATGATCTCATGCTGTCCTGTGTCCAGTAGCGGCCTGGATGTGCCCGGACTTGGGCGAGAGGCCTCTGACCTCTTCACCACGGTGGGCTGCAATTGCGGCTTTCCGGTGCAGTGGATGTCAGCCAACATCTCCGCCGCACAGCTCGACTAATCACGCGCAGGGGCGGCTGACAAGCGCAAACTTGGGTTTCCCGGCCGATTCCGCAGCTTTTCGCCAGCCTGCCGGGGCGCGTTGCAGCAAGGTCACGCCCGCCGCGCAGCGAGCACGCGCGGACGCCCGTCGAGATCCGGCAAGGGCGGCGCCGTCTCCAGCCCGCCGGCGGCGAGCAGCGCTGCGACTGCGGCGGCCTGGGTCGGGCCGATCTCGAGCAGAAGCACCCCCCCGGGCGAGAGGCGGGCGGCGGCCCCGGCGGCGATGGCGCGATAGGCCTGCAGCCCGTCCCCGCCGGGGCTGAGGGCAAGGGCGGGCTCCCACAGGCGGACCTCGGGGGCGAGCGTGGCCATTTCGGCGGCCGCGATGTAGGGGGGATTCGAGACGATGAGGTCAAAGCCCCCCTCCCGTTGCGGCAGCGCACCGAACCAGTCGCCAAGCAGCCAGCGTGCGCGGCCGGCAAGCCCGAGGCGGGTGGCATTGTCGGCCGCGACGGCGAGGGCGGTGGCCGAGACATCGGTGCCGGTGCCGCGGGCGGCAGGGCGCTCGGCCAGGAGCGTCAGCAGGATGCAGCCCGAGCCGGTGCCCAGATCGAGAACGCGCGAAAACGGGCGGGCCAGCGCCGCGGCCACCAGCGTCTCGGTCTCGGGCCTGGGGTCCAGAACGTCGCGCGTGACGCGGAACTCCCGGCCCCAGAAGGCACGCCGCCCGAGGATCTGCGCCACCGGCTGGCGCGCGGCCCGGGCCGTCACCGCCACGCCGAAGCGCACCGCGGCCGCCTCGGGCAGCGGCCCGGTCTCCACCAGGGTCAGCCGGACGGGAGCGATGCCCAGCGCGTCGGCCATCAGCCGGCGCGCGTCGCCGACCGCGTCGGGCACACCCGCCGCCCGCAGCGTCGCCACCGCGTGCCGCAGCGCCGCCGTCACCGTGGGCCCGCTCATCCCCCCGCTCATCCCCCCGCTCATCCCCCCGCTCATCCCATCGTCCGGCCGCGGCGGAGGGCGCCGGGGCGCGGCCCGACCGCGGGGTGGGCGGGTGGGAGCGCCGGGCCGCGCCCGGCGCCGAGAGGGGGCTCGATGCCCCCCGAGGCGCCTCCCCGGGCACCCTCGCCCGGCCTCACGCCTCCAGCTCCGCCAGCCGCATCGCCTGGTCCTGCGCCACCAGCGCGTCGATCACCTCCGCCAGATCGCCGTCCATGATCGCCTCCAGCCGATAGAGCGTCAGGTTGATCCGGTGGTCCGTCAGCCGCCCCTGCGGAAAATTGTAGGTGCGGATGCGCTCGCTGCGGTCGCCCGAGCCCACCTGCGCCTTGCGCGCCGAGGCCCGCGCCCCCTCGGCCCGCCGCCGCTCCAGATCATGCAGCCGCGCCCGCAGCACCTCCATCGCCAGCGCCCGGTTCGCATGCTGCGACTTCTCCGACGAGGTCACCACGATGCCCGTAGGCAGATGCGTGATCCGCACGGCCGAATCGGTGGTGTTGACATGCTGCCCGCCGGCCCCGCTCGCCCGCATCGTGTCGATCCGCAGATCGCCCGGGTCGATCGCCACCTCCACCGCCTCGGCCTCGGGCAGCACCGCCACCGTCGCGGCCGAGGTGTGGATGCGCCCGCCCGATTCCGTCTCGGGCACGCGCTGGACCCGGTGCACGCCCGATTCGTACTTGAGCCGGGCATAGACCCCCTCGCCCTCGATCCGCACCACCGCCTCGCGCACCCCACCGAGCTCGGTCTGCGCCAGATCGACCACGGCAAAGCCCCAGCCCTGCGCCTCGGCGTGGCGCTGATACATCCGCAGGAGGTCCGCGGCGAAGAGCGCCGCCTCCTCGCCCCCCGTGCCCGGCCGGATCTCCAGGATCGCAGGGCGCGCATCCGCCGCGTCCCGGGGCAACAGCGCCAGCCGCAGCGCCTGCTCCAGCGCCGGAAGGGACGCGCGCAGCCGCGCCACCTCCTCCTCGGCCAGGGCGCGCATCTCGGGGTCGGAGCGCAGCGCCTCGGCCTCGGCCAGCTCGGCCTGCGCGGCCTCCCATGCGGCGATCTGCGCCACCACGGGCTTCAGCTCGGCATATTCGCGGCTCAGACGGGCGATCTCGGCGGGGCCGGCGGCCTCGCCGAGCTTCGCCTCCACGAACTGAAAGCGGCGGGTGATCTGATCGAGCGCATCGCGGGGCAGCATGGCGCGGATGTCGCCCCTGCAGCCCCGCCCGTCAAGCCGTTCCGGCCCCCCGCGTCAGCGCTCAGGCCGCCGGCTGCGCCGCCGCCGGCGCCCGCGGCGGCGCCACCGAGGGCTCGCGCAGCACCAGCAGGTAATAGCGCAGGAACCACCCCGCGATCAGCCCGAGCACGCCGAAGGCACCGATCGGGCCCAGCCACTCGGCCAGCTCGAACTCGATGCCCGCCTGCATCTGCAGGCCGGTCGCAACGGCGATGGTCGGCAACAGGAACAGGATGCAACCCAGCAGCGGCAGCGCGATGACATGGCCGCCCACCCGGCCGCGCCACACCATGATCGCCGAGACCAGCGCAAAAGGCACGATCACGCCCAGATCCAGCGCATGGGTGATCAGCGTGGTGTTGCTCGACAGCAGCGCGGGCACGCCGCCCATCGACAGCGTGGACAGCAGCGGCACGCCCCAGATGGCAAAGGTCCCGGTCCCGGCCAGCAGCAGGAACAGCCCCAGCCCCAGCCGCGGCACCCCGGCCGCGCGGGACAGCACCACCGCGCCCTTGCGCCCCGCCCGCCACAGCGCGAACAGGCTCAGCCCCATCAGCACCACATAGGCCGGAAACAGCCAGTCGAAGGCCGCCCCCAGCGCCAGCGAGGCATAGCCGTAAAAGACATATCCCAGCACCGCGAGCAGCAGCGCAATCGCCCGCGCCCCCCGCATCAGGAGCGCCGCCCACAGCGCCACCGCCAGCGCCAGCACCATCACCGCATCCTGCGCCCGATAGCTCAGCGCCTCGAACACGGGGTTGAAGCGATAGACCCCCTCGCCGAACAGCGCGACCGTCTCGCCGCGCGCCGTCACCACCTCCGGCATGGGCGGCGGCGGGCCCTGCCACATCCAGCCCTGCCAGGCCGCAAAGCCGCCGAAACCGGCGATCAGCAGCACCAGAACCGCCAGCAGCGGATCGTCGCGCACGCAGAGTTTCTCAGCCATCCTCGCTCTCCTTCTCCCGCACGGCCGCGTCGATCGCGGCCAGCCAGGTCTCCATCCGCTTGCGGTTCGCGCCCAGATCGGACCGGCCGAAGCGCGAGCGCGAGAAGACCGCGAAGCTCGATCCGGTTTCGGTCGCATAGACCCGGAACGAGACGAAATCGGGATACCCCATCAGCGGCGTGCGGGTGAGATAGGTCATGTGCCCGCTCGCCACCGACCCGGCCACCCGTTCGGTGCGCGGCTGCGCCAGCGCCACCGCGTCGATCAGCTCGGCCAGCCCGGGCGCATCCAGCCGATAGTTGGGCGGGCGCGCATCGCCCCCCACGGGCCGGATCAGCCAGTGGTTGGGCGTCGCCGGCTTGGGGATGGCGCGCGGGTCCACATGCCAGGCCGCGGCATCGGTGGGCGCGAGGCGGACATACAGCATCAGCCCCGCCACGGCCAGAAGGGCGAGGATCACCAGCGTCTTGATCATCGGCTCAGCCCCCGTGCCGAAGGTTCGCGCAGTAAAGGCACATGAGCTCCACCGCCACATGCGCCCCGGCGATGGCGGTGGCGCCGGTGGCATCGAAGCCCGGGTTCACCTCGACCACATCGCCGCCGACCATGTTCAGCCCCGCCAGCCCCCGCAGCATCGCCGCCGCCTGCGCCGAGGTCAGCCCGCCCCACACCGGCGTGCCGGTCCCCGGCGCAAACGCCGGGTCCAGCGCGTCGATGTCGAAGGTGACATAGGCCGGCCGGTCGCCCACCACCTCGCGGATGCGCGCGACGGTGGCGCGGGGCCCATGCTCGTGCACCCACGGCGCATCGAGGATGGTGATGCCCAGCGTGTCGGGGTTGGTGGTGCGGATGCCGACCTGCACGCTCGCGGCCGGGTCGATGAGCCCCAGCTTCACCGCCTTGTAGAACATGGTGCCGTGGTCGATCCGGTCCATGTCGTCGTCTTCCCAGGTGTCGGTGTGGGCGTCGAACTGCACCAGCGCGAGCGGGCCGTGCCGTTCCGCATGCGCCTGCAGGAGCGGCAGCGAGATCGAGTGGTCGCCGCCCAGCGCCAGCAGCCCCGCGCCCGTCGCGAGCATCCCGGCGGCATGGGCGCGCAGCGTGGCGGGAAAGTCCTGCACCCGGGCATAGTCGAACGCCAGATCGCCCGAATCGACGATGGTGAAGGCCTCCAGCGCGTTGAAGTCCCAGCCATAGGGCGGGTCGAAGGCCTGCAGCGTGCTGGCCTCGCGGATGGCGCGGGGGCCGAAGCGCGTGCCGGGGCGGTTGGTCACCGCCTGATCGAAGGGCACGCCCAGGATCGCGAGGTCCGCGCCGGTCAGATCCTTGGTGTAGCGGCGGCGCAGAAAGCTGGTGGCGCCGCCGAAGGTGCCCTCATAGCTCATCCCCCGCGCGTCGCGCCGGGTAAAGGCCATGTCGACCTGATTGCGCGCCTCTTCCAGCGCCATTGCGGGCTCCTTTCACCTTGGGAGGGGAGATTACCGATCCCGCCCGGAAACGCCAGCGGGCGCAGGGCCGCAGCCGGTCATCCCAGCTTCTGCGCCAGCGCCGCGCGGACGGCGGGGGGGACGAAGCGGCTGACGTCGCCGCCGAGGCGGGCGATCTCCTTGACCAGCTTCGAGGCGATGGCCTGGTGCCGCGCCTCGGCCATCAGGAACACCGTCTCGATGCGGTCGTTCAGCGCGCGGTTCATGCCGACCATCTGGAACTCGTACTCGAAATCGGCGACCGCGCGCAGGCCGCGGATGATGACCTGCGCGCCCACCTCCTCGGCACAGTCGATCAGCAGGTTCTCGAACGGGTAGGCGAGGATCTCCACCCCGGTGCGGGCGGCCAGCGCCGCGGTCTCGGCCTCGATCATCGCCACCCGCTCCTCGAGCGTGAACAGCGGCCCCTTGTCGCGGTTGATGGCGACGCCGATGACCAGCCGGTCGACCAGCGCGGCGGCGCGGGTGATGATGTCGACGTGACCGAGCGTGAGCGGGTCGAAGGTGCCCGGATAGAGGCCGATGCGCATGACGGTGTCCCTCGCGGTTTGGGTCGCAGGCAACGCCAAGCGCGGGCAGGATGCAACCCCCCTGCTCCCTGCCGGAAGTGTTGCGCGGGGTGGCCGCCGTTGCAGGGGGGCTCTCGAGCCCCCCGCTCCCTTCGGGAGCCCCCCCGAGGATATTTGAGGAAAGATGAAGGGGAGAGGCGGGGGCGCGGGCGGTCAGCCGGCGTCGTCGGCGTGCTGGCGCAGCACCTCGAGCGGGACGATCTCGGCGGCGCGGGCATGCGTGGCCGCGAGGCGGATGCGCGGGGCGCAGCCCTCGTCATGGGCCTGCAGGAAGCGGGCGGCACAGAGGCACCAGCGGTCGCCGGGCCGCAGCCCGGGAAAGGCGTATTCCGGCCGCGGGGTCGAGAGATCGTTGCCCACATATTTGGAAAAGGCCAGGAATTCGGCGGTCATCACGGCGCAGACGGTGTGGCTTCCGCGGTCCTCGGCGCAGGTGTCGCAGGTGCCGTTGCGAAAGAACCCGGTCAGCGGGTCGGTCGAGCAGGGCTCCAGCGCGCCGCCGAGGACGTTGACCGAGGGCTCCATCCGGATGGCCATGGCTCAGCCCCCCTGCAGCGACTTGTGGCTGCCGTCGCAGAGCGGCGCGCCGGCGCTGTGCTTGCAGCCGCAGAACCAGACGCGGCGGCTCTCGGGCGCCTCCCATTTCAGCGGCTGAAAGCCGCTGTCGCGGTGGCTGCCGTCGCAGAAGGGCTGCCTCGCCGAGCGGCCGCAGGCACACCAGAAATAGGTCTTCCCGGCCTCGACCTCGACCGGGATGGGCGTGGGGCTGGCGATGACGGGGGTCGGGTCGGTCATGGCGGTCTCCTCGATGGCGCGTCGGGACAAGCTTAGTGAGGCGAGGGCGCCTCGGCCAGTGCCGAGGGGGGCGCCCAGCGCAGCCAGCGACCGTGGAAATCCGCCCGCCCCAGCGCGACGGTGGCCCCGGGCGGCCACATGGTCAGGCTCAGCGCGGCGCCGTCGCGGGTGCCGTCGGCCTCCATCGCGAGGTGCGCGAGCGGCGCGTCGGCATCGGCCTGCGCCCCGGCCCGGGCCAGCGCGGCAGTGCAGCGCGCGCGGGTGGCGGCCGGGAAATACTGCCAGGCGACGGTGTGGAAGACCAGATGCAGGGCGCCCGCATGCCGCGTCCGCAGCCGCGCCTCCAGCCAGTCCGCCGCATCGCCCTGCGCGACCGGCGGGCGGGCGACCGCGGCCACATCCAGCGCCGCCGCCATGCGCGCCAGCCGCGCGGGCTGATCCGGCCAGACATGGGACATCAGCCGCAGCCGGTCCGAAACCGGATCGCGGGGGTGAAGATCGACCCCGGCCCGGTCGCGGACCTCCAGGAGGGCCCGCGCGGGCGGCTCGCCCTGCCACTCCGGCGCCAGCGTCAGCGGGGCGTCCGCGGGCCCGAGCCCACCCGCAGGGGTCGCAAGCCGCCAGCGGTCGAACAGGAGGTTCAGCCCGGCCGAGGCGCCCAGCTCCGACACCACCAGCGGCCCACCCCCGAGCCAGTGCGCCGCCGCGATGACGACGGCCGACCGGCCCACCTCGTTGGTCTGCGGCGCCCGGTCCAGCCAGTCGAGGAAGAACGCCGCATGCCGCTCCAGCGCCGCCGCCACCGTCGCCCACAGCGCGGCATCGTCCAGCGCGTCGGGGTCGGCCCATGCGGCCGCCACCCCGGCGTCGCGACCGTCCAGCGCCAGCGCATGCAGCCCCGACGCCAGCCGCAGCGGCACGGCATCGCCGCGCGCGCTCATGTCGCGCTCCCAGCCGAAGATGCGCGCGCCCACGCGCGTCCCGGGGCCCAGCCGCTCCGCCGCCAGCGTCAGGAGCCGCGACATGAACGGCGAGCCCAGCGCCGCGCAGGCCCCCGCCTGGGCGCGAAAGGCCCCAGAAACGCTCATCGGAAACGGTCGATCAGGCGCTGCAAGGCGCTGCGCGCCTCGGTCGGCCCCTCGGAGGACGGCGCCGCAGGTGCCCCGGGGACGGCGCGCGGCCCGGCGGCGGCGCGGGGTGGGTGGGTGGGAGCGACGTCGCCGGGGCGCGCGCCGTCCCCGGCGCCGCCCGACGAGCGCGGCGGCGCCACCCGCAGCGCCACCGCGTTCCGGAACCGCGCCGCATCGCCCACCGCCAGCGCCGCCGCCCCGTCCGAGATCCCCCGCATCAGATCGTCCAGCCAGCCCTCGTCGGCCCTGGGAAAGTCGTGCAGGACGTAGCCTGCCACCGCCTCCTTCCGCCCCGGATGCCCGATCCCCAGCCGCACCCGCCCATAGCCCTCGCCGATATGGGCGTGCAGCGAGCGCAGCCCGTTGTGGCCGGCATGCCCGCCGCCCAGCTTCACCCGGCACTTGCCCGGCGCGAGGTCGAGCTCGTCATGAAAGACCGTCACGTCGCCGGGCGCGAGCTTGAAGTACCGCATCGCCTCGCCCACCGGCTGACCCGAGAGGTTCATGTAGGTCTGCGGCTTGAGCAGCATCACCTTCTCGCCGCCGAGCCGGCCCTCGCAGAGCTCGGCCTGAAACCGCGCGCGCCAGGGCGAAAAGCCATGGTCCTCGGCGATGCGGTCCACGGCCATGAAGCCGATGTTGTGCCGGTTGCGGGCGTATTTCGCGCCCGGATTGCCGAGACCGACGAAAAGCCGCATGCCCCGCCTCCTGATCGCCACGCCCGCCGGGCTTGACCTCGCCCCCCTCATGCCCTGAGATGACCGCAAACGCCAGCCCCAGCCGCAGGAAGCCACGATGTATCTGACGATGAACCGTTTTCGGGTCAAACCCGGACAGGAGGAGACGTTCGAGGCGATCTGGACCGGCCGCGAGAGCCAGTTGCCGCAGGTCAAGGGCTTCGTCGCCTTCCACCTGATGAAGGGCGAGGCGCGCGACGGCTATCGTCTCTATGCCTCGCACACGCTGTGGGAGAGCCGCGAGGCCTTCGAGGCCTGGACCCGCTCCGAGGCCTTCCGCGCCGCCCACAAGGGGGCGGGCGCGCATTCGGACATCTATCTCGGGCCGCCGGAACTCGAGATCTTCGAGAGCGTGCAGACGATCTCGGCCTGAGCGGCGGTCGCGCGATCGGGGCACGAGAGCCCGGGGAGGGGCGCTGGTGGCGGCCGTGGAGGGGGGCTGTCTGCCCCCCGTCTCCCTTCGGGAGCCCCCCCCGAGGATACTTGGGGAAAGATGAAGGGGGCGGGGCTCCGGCGGGGTTGCGCGGGCCGCGACCCGAGGCAGGCGCCGACAGCGCTCTGCCGGGGGCCGGTGTCGTGGGCGGACGACCGCGGGACGAGGCCTGCCGCGGGACCGGGCGATGGCGCCGGAGGCCGTGGGGCCGAGGCCCGAAGGACGCCCGACGGTACAAGGCCGGGCAGACATGTGGGCACCGGGCCGCGCGGGTGGCCGGGACGAGGAGACACGCCTTGCCGGATGCGGAGACGCCCCGTGCTGTCGGCACGGGGCGTCGGGTGCAGGCTCGGGTGCTGGCGGGCGACGCCGCGGATCACGCCTCGGCGTCGGCCTCGCCGGCCTCGTCCTCGGACGAGCGCAGGCCCGACGGCGCGGTGATGTTGGCGATCACGAAGTTGCGCTGGATCGTGGGCTTCGCGCCCTCGGGCAGGGCGACGTCGCCGATGTGGATCACGTCGCCGATCTGGCCGCCGGAGAGGTCGACGGTGATGTGATCGGGGATGTCCCCGGCAGTCACCTCGAGTTCCACCTCCGGACGTACCGTCACCAGCGTGCCGCCGCGCTTCAGCCCCGGGGCCTTGTCGGCATTCACGAACTCGACCGGGATGAACAGGTTGATCCGGCTGGTGCGGCGCAGGCGCATGAGATCGACGTGGATGGGCAGCCCCTTGACCACGTCGCGCTGCACGCCGCGACAGATCACGCGGACGTCCTCCTGACCCTCGACCTTGAGGTTGAAGAGGGTCGACAGGAAGCGTCCCGCCTTGAGCTTTTTCAGCAGGTAGTTGTAGCGCAGGTTGATGGGCAGCGGATCGATGCCGCCGCCATAGACGATGCCGGGCACGAATTGCTCGCGACGAGCCTGACGGGCGGCCCCCTTGCCTGTCCCCGTCCGTGCCTCGGCCACAAGATCAGGGATCTCGCCGGCCATGAGGGTCTCCTTTCGGTTGCGTGACGGCGGGCATCCTCCAAGGGTGCATGCCCGACCGGAGCCGCGCACATAGACGCAAACGGAGGCGAAGGAAAGAGGCTTGCGCGCCCGGCGCCGGCCGGGGCAGATGGCGCCATGGCCCATCTTCCTGCCCCATCGCTGCCCGCAGGCGACCTGCGCGCCAGCCGCACGCCGCTGGCGGGCTTCGGGGCGATGGGCGCGATCTGGGGGGCGCTGGCGGCGATGATGCCGGCGCTGCGCGCCCAGGCCGGGGTCAGCGATGCCGAGCTCGGGGCCGTGTTCCTGTTCAGCGCGCTGGTCTCGGTGGCGAGCATGCTGGCCGGGCCGCGGATCGGTCGGGCGCTGGGGCGGCGGGCGTTGCCGCTGGCGACGGCGGCGATGGTGGCGGCGCTGCCGCTGGTGGGGATCGCGGGGAGCCTTTGGCAGCTGGCGGCGGCGCTGGCGACGCTGGGGGCGACCTCGGCGGTGGTGGACGTGCTGATGAACGGGCGGGTGGCGGCGGTGGAGGCGGCGCGCGGCCGGCCGCTGATGAACCTCACCCATGCCGGCTATTCGCTGTCGTTCTTTGCCGGGGCGGTGCTGACGGGGCTGGCGCGCGATGCGGGGGCGGCGCCGGTTGCGGTGTTCGTCGCGCTGGCGCTGGGGCTGGCGCCGCTGGTGTGGCTGACGCTCGACCGCCCGCCCGCCTCCGAGCGCCGCGAGGCGTCCCCGCCCGCCGCGCCCGGCACGCTGGTCTGGGCGGTGGCGGGGCTGGGCGGCGGGGTGATGCTGCTGGCCTCGATGCTCGAGTCGGGGACCGAAACGTGGTCGGCGCTGCATCTGGAGCGCAGCCTCGGCGCGGGGCCGGCGCTGGCGGCGCTGGGGCCGGCGATGCTGGGCCTGTGCATGGGGCTGGGGCGGCTGGGCGGGCAGGCGCTGGCCCGTCGCGTCGCGCCGCTGGGGCTGATCGCGGGCGGGGCGGTGCTGGCGGCGGCCGGCGCGGCGCTGGCGGCGCTGGCGGCCACGCCGGGGCCGGCGCTGGCGGGGCTCTGCGCGGTGGGATTCGGCGCCTCGGTGCTCATCCCCACCGCGCTCAGCCTGATCGGCGCCGCCACCCCGGCCGAGCAACGCACCGCCATGATAGCCCGCGCCTATGCGCTGGGCTTCTGCGGCTATGTGATCGGGCCGTTCCTGATGGGCCAGATCGCCGAGGCTGCGGGGTTGCACTGGTCCTTTCTGCTGCTGGCCGTTGCGGGGCTGGCGGTGCTGCCGCTCGTGGCCGCGCTGGGCCGGCATCGCCGCTGAGGCAGGTGGGCGCCACCCGAGGCGCGCGCCCGGGTCGGGCGTCGCTGGGGGGCCTTCTGCCCCCCGTCCCCTGCGGGGCCTCCCCCCGAGGATATTTGAGGAAAGATGAAAGGGGCGGGGCGTGCCATCTGGCGTGTTCCGGGGGATCGGGTCGAGGCCGCGGGGTCGCCCGGCGTGTCGGGCGGCGTCTGGTGTCGCCGCGGGATGTGGCCGCTCCGCGAATGGCGTCTTGCGGCGGGATTGCACGCGCGTCGGTTGTGGTGAGGCCGCCCCTCGCCGGGGGCCGCAGCGCATCGGGCTCCGGCACGGCGCCGGGCGGCAAGGGAGGGGCTGCGCCCCGTCCCGGCGGGGTCGGCGAGGCCGCCGGTAGTCGCGTCAGAGCCGCACGGTCGGGTCGCCGAACCCCTGCGGCAGGATCAGGTTGTGCCGGCCGAGGGCCTTCACGTCGCGCTCGCCGACCAGCGCCATGGTGGTGTCGAGCTCCTTGCGGATCACCTCCAGCGCCGCCGTGACCCCCGCCTGCCCCATGGCGCCGAGGCCATAGACGAAGGCGCGACCGATCATCACCCCATGGGCCCCCAGCGCCAGCGCCTTCAGCACGTCCTGACCCGAGCGGATGCCGCCGTCCATCCAGACCTCGGTCCGCCCGCCCACCGCGTCGATGAGCGACGGCAGCATCCGGATCGACGATACCGCCCCGTCCAGCTGCCGCCCGCCATGGTTCGACACCACGATCGCATCGGCGCCGATCTTCACCGCCTGCTCGGCGTCCTCGGCATCGAGGATGCCCTTCAGCACCAGCTTGCGCCCCCACAGATCCCGCAGCCGCGCCACCTTCTCCCAGTCGAGCCTGAGGTCGAACTGCTCGGCGATCCAGCTGCCCAGCGAGGAGGTGTCGCTCACCCCCTGCGCATGCCCGACGATGTTGCCGAAGCTCCGCCGGCGGGTGCCCAGCATCTCCAGCCCCCAGGCCCATTTCGTCGAGAGGTCCAGCAACGTCGGCAGGGTCAGCTTGGGCGGCGCCGACAGCCCGTTCTTGAGGTCGCGGTGCCGCTGCCCCAGCACCTGCAGGTCGAGCGTCAGCACCAGCGTCTCGACCCCGGCGGCCTTCGCCCGCTCCATCAGGCGACGGACGAAATCGTCGTCCTTCATGACATAGAGCTGGAACCAGATCGGCCGCGAGGTCTGCGCCGCCACATCCTCGATCGAACAGATCGACATGGTGGAGAGGGTGAAGGGCACCCCGAAGGCCTCGGCCGCCCGGGCCGCCTTGATCTCGCCGTCGGCGTTCTGCATGCCGGTGAGGCCGACGGGCGCGAGCGCCACCGGCATCGCCACCGCCTGGCCTGCCATGGTCGTGCGGACGGAGCGGTCGGACATGTCCACCGCCACCCGCTGGCGCAGGCGGATATGGCCGAAATCGGTGACGTTGTCGCGAAAGGTCTGCTCGGTCCAGCTGCCCGACTCGCAATAGTCCCAGAACATCCGCGGCGCGCGACGGCGATGCATGCGGCGCAGATCCTCGATGCAGGTGATGACGGGCATGGGCTTCCTCGCTGACGGCACCGGATGTCCCTAGCAACGCCGGACCCACCGCGCAACGCGGCAGTCAGGGGCCGCGCGCCGCGGCGACGCGGGTGGGTGGGCGGGGCGTCGCCGCGGCGCGCCGCCGGCGAGGGGGCTCGATGCCCCCGAGCCGGCGACCCCGGGGGCGCCGCCGCCGCCTCAGCGCCCCTCGAACGCCGGCGGACGCTTCTCGGCAAAGGCCAGGAGCCCCTCGCGGAAATCCCGGGTCTGCCCGCAGGCACCCTGCCGCGCGGCCTCCTCGGCCAGATGGGTTTCGAAATCCTGCGCCCAGGCGTTTCGGTGGGCGGCGCGGATCTGGGCATAGGCGGCGGTCGGACCGGCCGCCAGATGCGCCGCCCGCGCCCGCCAGCGGACCGCGAAGGTCTCGTCCGGCACCGCCTCCCAGATCAGCCCCCAGTCGGCCGCCTGCCGCGCCGGGATCGCTTCGGCGAACAGCGCCGCCCCCAGCGCCCGCGCGGGCCCGACCAGCCGCGGCCAGATCCACGTCCCGCCCGCATCCGGCATCAGCCCGATCCGTGCAAAGGCCTGCACGAAGATCGCACTCTCGGCCGCGATCACCACATCGGCCGCCAGCGCCAGCGACGCCCCCGCCCCAGCCGCCGGCCCGTTCACCGCCGCGATCACCGGCACCGGGCACTCGACGATGGCGCGCACCAGCGGATGATACTCGTCGCGCAACACCTGATCGAGGTTCAGGCTCGCCACATCCCGCGCCGTGCCGAGGTCCTGCCCCGAACAGAACGCCCGCCCCGCCCCGGTGAGCACCACCACCCGCGCGCCCTGCCCCGCCTCGGTCACGGCATGGCGCAGCTCGGCGCGCATCATCCCGTCCAGCGCATTCAGCACCTCGGGCCGGTTCAGCGTGACCACCGCGACACCGCCGTCCCGCTCGACCGTGATCGTCCGATACTCCATGGCCCGTCTCCTGCGCCCCAGGGGTCAGTCGCGCAGGAGCTCCTTGAGCCGGGCCTCCTCCTCGGCGGTGAGGCGGGGCGCGGCGGGTTCCTGCGCCCCCTGCCGGCGCCGCAGATAGACCACCGCCGCGCCGAGCGCGAGCAGGAACATCACCGGCGCCGAGACCCAGAGCACCAGGTTCGCCCCCTGCATGCGCGGCCGCAACAGCACGAACTCGCCATAGCGCGCGACGAGGAACTCCATCACCTCGGCGTCGCTGTCGCCCTCGACCAGCCGCTCGCGCACCAGAAGCCGCATGTCCCGGGCGAGCGGCGCGTTCGACTCGTCGATCGACTCGTTGCGGCAGACGACACAGCGCAGCTCCTGGCTGATCGCCCGGGCGCGGGTCTCGAGCGCGGGATCGTCCAGGATCTCGTCGGGCTGCGGCCCCGCCAGCGCGGGCCCCGCCAGACAGAGCGCGACCGCAAGGGCAAACCGGCGCATCCCGCTCACTCCGCCGGCACGGCGTCGGGCTCGCGCCGCCGCGCCCCGGCCGCGACGCGATAGCGCCGGTCGCTGAGGCTGAGCAGGCCGCCCAGCGCCATGATGATGCAGCCCCCCCAGAGCCAGTTGGCGAAGGGCTTGTGATAGCTGCGGATGGCCCATCCCCCGCCGGACTGCGAATCGCCCAGCACCAGATAGAGGTCGCGCCAGAAGCCATAGTGGATGCCCGCCTCGGTCGTGGGCATGCCGGCGGCCGGATAGAAGCGCCGCTCGGGCGTGATGGTGGGCAGCGGCCGGCCGTCGCGGGTGACGTCGAGGAAGGCCATGGTCGAGATGAAGTTCGGCCCCTCCACCCGCTGCACGTCGCGCAACGTGATCTCGTAGTTGGTGAAGGCGAAGGTCTCGCCCGGCTGCACGACGCGGATGTCCTCGCGCTCCCAGGCGAGCATGCCGGCGATGGCGAAGATGGTGATGCCGAGGCCGGCATGCGCCGTCGCCTTGCCCCAATCCGCCCGCGGCAGCCGACCGAGCCGTGCGAGCCGCGCCGCCAGCGCGCCGCGCCCCGTCCGCGCCCAGAGATCCGCGCCCGAGCCGAGCACCACCCAGAGCCCCAGCACCACCCCCAGCGGCCCCAGCGCCGAGCGCCCGGTCTGCATCGCCCAGACGAGCGCGCCGCCCGCCAGCGACAGCGCGAGGATCCCCATGAGGGGCTGCGCCGCGCGGGCGAGGTCACCGCGTTTCCACGGCAGCATCGCGCCGATGGGCAGGATCGCGGCCAGCGCCACGAAGAAGGGCGAAAACGCGATGTTGAAGAAGGGCGGGCCCACCGACAGCACCCGGTCGAACAGCATCTCGGCCACCAACGGCCACATCGTGCCCACGAAGACCACGAAGGACGACACCGCCAGCAGCACGTTGTTCATCACCAGCGCCGACTCGCGGCTGACGGTGGCGAAGACGCCCTTGGCCTCCATCGCCTGCGCCCGCAGCGCAAAGAGCGTCAGCGCGCCCCCCATGAACACCGCGAGGATCATCAGGATGAAGACGCCGCGGTCGGGGTCCATCGCGAAGGCATGCACCGAGGTCAGGAGCCCCGAGCGCACGATGAAGGTCCCGATCAGCGAGAAGCCGAAGGCGAGGATCGCGAGCAGGATGGTCCAGCTCTTCAGCGCCTCGCGCTTTTCCACCACGATGGCCGAGTGCAGCAGCGCCGCCGCAAAGAGCCAGGGCATGAGCGAGGCATTCTCGACCGGGTCCCAGAACCAGAAGCCGCCCCAGCCCAGCTCGTAATACGCCCACCACGAGCCCAGCGCGATGCCGATGGTCAGGAACACCCAGGCCGCCAGCGTCCACGGCCGCACCCAGCGGCCCCAGGCGGCATCGACCCGCCCCTCGATCAGCGCGGCGACGGCAAAGGAGAAGGCCATGCTCAGCCCGACATAGCCGAGATAGAGGAACGGCGGGTGGAAGGCGAGGCCGGGGTCCTGCAGGAGCGGGTTGAGGTCCTGCCCCTCCAGCGGCGGAATGACCATGCGGTCGAAGGGGTTGGAGGTGAAGAGGGTAAAGGCCATGAAGGCCGCCGTGATCGCCGACTGCACCGCCAGGACGCGGGCGCGGAAGCTCTCGCGCAGGTTGGCGCCGAACCACGCCGCGCAGGCACCGAACAGCGTCAGGATCAGCACCCACAGGAGCATCGAGCCCTCGTGGTTCCCCCAGACGCCCGAGATCTTGTAGATCATCGGCTTGGCCGTGTGCGAGTTCGCCACCACCAGCGCCACGGAGAAGTCCGACACGATGAAGGCCCAGGTCAGCGCCGCGAAGGAGAACGCGACCAGCAGGAACTGCGCATTCGCCATCGGCAGCGCGGCATGCATCCAGCCCGGCCAGCCGCGATGGGCGCCGACGAGGGGAACGACCGCCTGCACGAGGGCAATGGCGAAGGCGAGGACGAGGGCGAAGTGGCCGAGCTCTACGATCATGGCGCGGACAGTATCCCGCGCGCCCTTCCCCGCCAAGACGTTGCGCGCGGATGTCGCGGCCGGCCCCGGATCACATCTGCGCAAGCGCGCGACCGGCGGAGCGTCGCCGGCCGGGTGAGATGGCCAACAAGGGCCTTCGGCGGCGGCGGCTTTCGCGTTAGGCTATGGTCGGGGCCACCCACGACAGGCACGCCCGCCCCCGGCAAGGAGGAGCCCGATGACGCGTCCCCCAGACGATCCCATGGCTCGCGGACAGGGCTCTTCCGGGCTGTCCGGAAGGAGCGGCGCCGCGCGCCCCGCACAGGGCCCGATGACACGCCGCGCCTGCGAGGCCGGGGCGCCCCGGGCCTCGGCCGACAGTCGCTGCGAGGACATCTGGGCGCCCGACCTGACGCGGTGCAGCGGGCCGGACAGCAGCAGATCGGGCTGGCGCGAGACGGCGCTGCTGCGCAGCCGGATCGACCGCGACACCGACGAGATGCTGCGCGACTGGCGCGCTGCCCGCCCCCGCAGCCGGTCCTGAGGCGCGTCGGGCGCCCGCGAGACGGTGCCCCCCCGGCCGGCGCCCGGCCGGGCGTCAGTAGCCTGCGGCCGCCTCGCCGGTCGCGCCCGCCGGATGGCCGTGACGCTCCAGCGCGCGGGCCACTTCGCTGGGCATGTAGGTCTCGTCGTGCTTGGCGAGGATCTCATGGGCGCGGAACACGCCGTTCACGAAGCGGCCGGTGCCGACCATCCCCTCGCCCTCGGTGAAGAGGTCGGGCAGCACGCCGGCATAGACCACCGGCACCTCGGCGCCGCCGTCGGTGACGAGAAAGCGGATCTCGGTGCCCTCGCCGCGGATGATGCTGCCGGGGGCCACCAGCCCGCCGATGCGGAACACCTCGGTCTCGGGCGGCGGCGCGGCGAGGATCTCGGAGGGCGAGCGGAAGAAATTGATCCCGTCGCGCATGGCATAGCCGATCAGCGCCGTCGACAGCGCCAGCGCCACCGCGGCAAGCGTCACGATCTGGATGCGACGTTTCTTCTTCAGGCTCTTCATCTTTCCCTCACCCGGCCCGCGCCGGTTTCCCTCACCTGCCCCGCCCCGTCAGGGGAACACGGGCGTCAGCGTCAGTCCGGCGGTCTCTTCCGCCCCGAGCATCAGGTTGGCATTCTGCACCGCCTGCCCCGACGAGCCCTTGGTGAGGTTGTCGAGTGCCACCATCACCACCGCCCGCCCCGGCACGCGGTCGCCAACCACGCCAATATGCACGTAATTGGACCCGCGCACATGCCTTGTGGAGGGGACTGCGCCAAAAGGCAGCACATGCATGAAGAACTCGAGATCATATCGCCGTGAGAGCGCCTGGTGCACCGCCTTCGGGTCGCCGTCGACATAGATCGTCGCGAGGATGCCGCGGTTCATCGGGGTCAGATGCGGGGTGAACTGCACCCGCACCGGCCGACCCATGACCCTGGAGAATTCCTGGTCGAACTCGCCGAGGTGGCGATGGGTGCCGCCGGCGGCATAGGGCTGCGTGCCCTCCGAGAGCTCGGCATGCAGGAGGTTCTCGCGCAGCGTCCGGCCCGCGCCGGACACCCCGGCCTTGAGGTCGATGACGATGCGGTCGGGGTCGATCACGCCGGCCTCCAGCAGCGGGCGGATGCCGTAGATCCCGGCGGCGGCGTTGCAGCCGGTGCCCGCCACCAGCCGGGCCCCCTCGATGTCGTTGCGGTAGAACTCCGTCAGGCCGTAGACCGCCTCGGTCTGCAACTCGGGCGCGCTGTGGGGCTTGCCGTACCATTTCTCGTACTCGGCCAGGTCGCGCAGCCGGAAATCGGCCGAGAGATCGACGATGCGCAGATGATCGGGCAGCGCCGCGATCACCGCCTGGCTGGTGGCATGCGGCAATGCGCAGAACACCAGCTCGACCCGCGAGAAATCCATCTCGTCGATCCGTTGCAGGCGGGGCAGGCCCATCGGCGCGAGATGGGGAAAGACCTCGGACATCGCCATGCCGGCCTTGCGGTCGCCGGACAGCCCGACGATGTCCATCGTGGGATGGGTGACCAGGATGCGCACCAGCTCGGCGCCGGTGTAGCCGCTCGCCCCCAGAATGGCGACCCTGCGTGTCATGTGGTTGTGTCCCCGGTCCCTTTTGAACCGGTGTCATGCCGTTTGCGGCCTGCCCGGTCAACCCGCGGGATGCCCGGAGGGCATCGGGGCGGGGGGGGCGCCCGGCCCCGGCGTCGCAGGGGGGCCGTCTGCCCCCCGTCGCCCGTTCCGGGCGACTCCCCCCGAGGATATTTGAGGAAAGATGAAAGTGGGGTGGGGCGGAGCGGCGGTCAGGCGGCGGCGAAGGCGATGCCGCGGCGCAGGAACTGGGTGGCCCTGCGCCCGACCTGGGCCGGGTCGCCGGTGGTCAGGAAGGCCGGCCGCGTGCCCGGCCCGAGCATCCCGGGACGGCGGTGCAGATAGTCGGCGAGGCTCTCGGCCACCAGCGCGGGCTGCGAATAGACCGCCACCTCGGGGCCGAGGGCGGCGCGAAAGGCCTGCTCCATCAGCGGGTAGTGTGTGCAGCCGAGGACGGCGGCCTCGGGGTGTGGCATCCGGCGCTTGAGTGCGGCGACATGGCTTGCGACCAGCGCCTCGGCGAGGATCAGGTCGCCGTCCTCGATGGCGTCCACCAGCCCGCCGCAGGGCTGCGCCTCGACATCGACGCCGATGGCGCGAAAGGCGAGCTCGCGCTGGAAGGCGCGGCTGGAGACGGTGGCGGGGGTGGCGAACAGCGCCACATGCTTGACCGCGACCTCGCGCGGCGGCGAATTGTCGCCCCACTGCCGCTCGGTCAGGGCCTCGATCAGCGGCACGAAGACGCCGAGGACGCGCTTGTCCGACGGCACCCAGGTCTCCTGCATGCGCCGCAGCGCGGCAGCCGAGGCGGTGTTGCAGGCGAGGATCACGAGGTCGCAGCCCTCGGCCCAGAGCCGTTCGACACCGGCGCAGGTGAGGGCGTAGATGTCGTCGGCCTCGCGGGTGCCGTAGGGGGTGTGGGCGTTGTCGCCCAGATAGACGAAGGGCACCTCGGGCAGCCGGCGCAGGAGCGCCTCCAGCACGGTCAGCCCGCCGAGGCCCGAATCGAACACACCCACCGCCATGTCTGCCCCCTGCGCACGCCGTCAGCGCCGGTAGCGGGCCTCGAACTCATGGCCCAGCCGGCGCGGATCCATCGGCCTTGGCGACAAGCGATACGTCGCCGCGCGCAGGAAATCCATCGTTGCCTTCGCATCGCCGGCGAGCGGGGCATGCGCCTCGGGCGGGATCGGCGCGCCCACCGCCAGCCGCACCGGCGCATCGACCCGGGCGCCGAACTCGCGGATCAGGAGCGCCATGCGCAGGGTATAGTTGAGGTGGCTCGCGATCTGGAACAGGCGCGAGTTGTGGCCGTCGAAGTAGATCGGCACCACGGTGGCGCGCGAGCGGGCGATCAGCCTGGCGGTGAAGCCGCGCCAGACCGGATCGAGCGGCGGGCCGAAGGGGCGCGCGGCGGTGGCCACGGTGCCGCCGGGAAAGATGCCGATGGCGCCACCGGCGGCGAGATGGGCGAGCGCGGTGGCACGGGTGGCGAGGTTGAGCCGCTGCGCCTCTTTCGTCTCGTCGAAGGAGATGGGCAGGATCACCCGCTCCAGCGCCTCGGCGCGGCGAAAGACCCGATGCGCCAGGATGCGGAAGTCGCCGCGCCGGCGCGACAGCACATGGCCCAGCACCAGCCCGTCGAGGATGCCGAAGGGGTGGTTGGCGATCACCACCAGCGGCCCCTCGGCGGGGATGTCCTCGAGGCGGCCGGCAAAGACGTCAAGGCGCAGGCCGTAGCGCTCGACCATGACCTCCCAGAAGTCGCGGCCGGCGGCGACCTCGGCGTCGTAGCCGGCCGCGCGGCGGATCAGCCGCGGCCGGCCGGTGGCGTTCTCGACCAGCCGGATCAGCGCCTGCCCCGCCCGGCTGGCAGCCGAGGAGGCATAGCTGATTTCGCGGACAAGGGAGGCGGGGGGGGAGGCGGTGTCGTTCGGCATGGGCGGTCCCGGGGGCTCTCGGCCCGACGCATACGACCCGGTCATGACGGGCCTGTGACGGCCCGCTGACGGCGCCTACTCGGCCGCCTGCGCGCGTGGCGCGCCGCCGGCCCGGATGACCGAGAGGAGCTCGTCGCGCCGTTTCGCTGCGGCCTCGGCATTGGCGGCCTTGACCGGGCCGAAGCCGCGGATGCTGCGCGGCAGCTCGGCCAGTTCCACCACCGCACCGTGGGTCGCGGCCGTCACCCGCTCCAGCACCTCGGCCATGTCGGCCTCGTACTGGCGGATGAGCGCACGCTCCATCCGCCGCTCATGGGTGTATCCGAAGGGGTCCAGCGGGGTGCCGCGCAGGGGCTTCAGCGCCGCGAGGATGCGAAAGCCGCGCAGCATCCACTCGCCGAAGGCGCGCTTCTTCGGCCGGCCCTCGGCGTCGGTGCCGGGCACCAGCGGCGGAGCGAGCAGGAAGGTCATGCGGAAATCGCCCTCGAACTCGGCCCGCGCCCTTTCGGCGGTGGCGAGATGCAGCCGGGCGACCTCGTATTCGTCCTTGTAGGCCAGCAGCTTGTGATAGCCGAGCGCGACCGCCTCCTTCAGCCGCGGGTCGCTCACCCGGTCGACCAGCGCGCGATAGCGGCGCGCGAGGCGGGCCGACTGATACTGGGTGAGGTGGCGTTCGCGGAAGGCGATGCGCGCGTCGAGCGTCAGGGGCTTTTCCACCACGGTCGGGGTGAGGGTGCGCGCCGCCTGCTCGGGGTGCAGCACCGCCCAGCGCCCGAGTTCGAAGGCGCGCAGGTTGGTCTCGGCGGCGGCGCCGTTCAGCCGGATCGCCCGGGCGATGGCGTCATGGCTGAGCGGCACGAGCCCGCGCTGCCAGGCCGCGCCGAAGACCATCATGTTGGAATAGATCGAATCGCCCAGCAGCGCGCGGGCAAGCTCGGTGGTGTCGATGAGGTCCAGCCGGTCCTGCAGCCGCGCCTGAAGCGAGACGCACAGGTCCTTGTGCGGGATGCGGAATTCGGTGTCGCGGGTGAAGGCGCCGGTGACGATGTCATGGCTGTTGACCACCGCGCCGGTCTGACCTGTCCGCATCAGCCCCAGCGTCTTTGCCCCGGCCGTGACCACGAGGTCGCCGCCGATGACGCCATGCGCCTCGCCGGTGGCCACACGGATGGCGGTGATGTCCTCGGGCCGCCTTGCGATGCGGCAGTGGATGTGCACCGCGCCGCCCTTCTGCGCGAGGCCGGCCATCTCGATCATCCCCGCGCCCAGCCCGTCGAGATGCGCGGCCATCGAAAGGATCGCGCCCACGGTCACCACGCCGGTGCCCCCCACCCCGGTGATGACGAGGTTGTGCGTGCCCTCGATCGCGGGCAGCACCGGCGCCGGCATCCGCGGCAGGTCCACGGCGCGGGTGGCGGCCTTTTTCGGGGTCGCGCCCTCCAGCGTCACGAAGGAGGGGCAGAAGCCCTTGAGACAGCTGAAATCCTTGTTGCAGGCGGACTGGTCGATGGCGCGCTTGCGGCCGAGTTCGGTCTCCACCGGGACGATGGCGACGCAGTTCGACTGCACGCCGCAGTCGCCGCAGCCCTCGCAGACGTCGGTGTTGATGAAGACGCGGCGGTCGATGTCGGGGAACTGTCCGCGCTTCCTCCGCCGGCGTTTCTCGGCCGCGCAGGTCTGGGCGTAGACGATGACCGACACGCCGGGGATCTCGCGGAACCGCTCCTGCACGCGGGTCAGCTCGGCGCGCTCGAATATCTCGACATCGGCCGGGAAGAGCTTGAAGTCCGGAGTTTCCTTGGCGTCGTAGACGAGGGCGACGTGCTTGACCCCCATGGCGCGGACCTCGCGCACGATCTGGTCCGCGGTCAGCCCGCCGTCGTTCTTCTGCCCGCCGGTCATCGCGACGGCGTCGTTGAAGAGGATCTTGAAGGTGATGTTGGTGCCGTCGAGCAGCGCCGCCCGGATCGCCTGCACGCCCGAGTGGTTGTAGGTGCCGTCGCCGAGGTTCTGGAAGACGTGCTTGCGGGTGGAAAACGGCGCCTCGCCGATCCAGTTCGCGCCCTCGCCGCCCATCTGGGTGAAGCCGACGGTTTCGCGGTCCATCCACTGCACCATGTAGTGACAGCCGATGCCGGCATAGGCGCGGCTGCCCTCGGGCACCCTGGTGGAGCTGTTGTGCGGGCAGCCGGCGCAGAAATAGGGCAGCCGCGCGGCGAGGTCCTGGGCGTTGTCGGCGCGCATCGCCGCCTCGATCTGCGACAGGCGCGCGCGCAGGGCCTCGCTGTCGCGGCCCTCCTCGATCAGGATCTGGCCCAGCTTCGCCGCGATCTGCACCGGGTCGAGCGCATGGCGGGTCGGGAAGAGCTCCACCCTCCGGCCGTTCTCGACCGCATCGCCCTTGTGCCAGCCATAGACGCGCCGGCCGCGGCGGTCGTCGAAGATCGCCTCCTTGACCTGCACCTCGATGAGCTTGCGCTTTTCCTCGACCACCACGATCAGGTCGAGCCCCTCGGCAAAGTCGTGAAAGCTCGCCATGTCGAGCGGCCAGGTCATGGCGACCTTGTAGGTGGTGATGCCGAGGCGCTCGGCGTCGGCCTCGGTGATGCCGAGGAGGGTGAGCGCATGGCAGAGGTCGAGCCAGTTCTTGCCCGCCGCGACGAAGCCGATCCGCGCCCCGGGCTTGCCCCAGACGCGGCGGTCGAGCCGGTTTGTCCGCCCGAAGGCCTCCACCGCAAAGCGCTTGTGGTCGATCATGCGCGCTTCCTGCGCGACCGGCGTGTCGACGAGGCGGATGTTCAGCCCGCCCTCGGGGAGCGGAAAGTCGGGGCGCACGAGGCGGATGCGGTGGGGGTCGCCGTCAACCACGGCGGTGGCCTCGACGGTGTCCTTCATCGTCTTCAGCCCCACCCAGACGCCGGCAAAGCGGCTGAGTTCATAGCCGATGACGCCGAAGTCGATCAGCTCCTGCACCCCGGCGGGCGAGAGCACCGGGATATAGGCATCCACCATGGCCCAGTCGGACTGGTGCAGCGTGGTCGAGGATTCGCCCGTGTGGTCGTCGCCCATGGCCATCAGCACGCCGCCGCGGGGCGAGGTGCCGGCCATGTTGGCGTGCCGCATCACGTCGCCCGAGCGGTCCACGCCGGGCCCCTTGCCATACCAGAGACCGAAGACGCCGTCGTATTTCCCCTCGCCGCGCAGCTCGGCCTGTTGCGAGCCCCAGAGCGCGGTCGCGGCCAGATCCTCGTTCAGCCCCTCGCGAAAGAGGATGTTCGCCGCCTCGAGCTCGGTCCTGGCCCGCCGCATCTGCTGGTCCACCGCGCCCAGCGGCGAGCCGCGATAGCCGGTGACATAGCCCGCGGTGTTCAGCCCCGCCGCCCTGTCCCGCGCCGCCTGCGTCAGCATCAGCCGCACCAAGGCCTGCGTGCCGTTCAGCAGCACCGGCGATTTCGTCAGGTCCCAGCGATCGGAAAGCCGCACGTCCTGTCTGGCCATCCCGGTTCCCCCCTGTCGTTGCTTGGCCCCAATATAGGTCAGTTTTGCTGACCCAGAAACCAAAATCTTCGCGACCGCGACGCCGCCGACCCTTTCGAGCGGGCCGCGCAGAGACTATCACCGACACGCCGCCCCCCCTCACCGAAAGATGTATGCCGCGATGGACTGGGACAAGCTGAGGATCTTCCACGCCGTGGCGGACGCGGGCAGCCTGACCCATGCGGGCGAGACGCTGGGGCTGTCGCAGTCGGCCGTCAGCCGCCAGATCCGCGCGCTGGAAGAGACGCTCGACACCCATCTCTTTCACCGCCACGCCCGCGGGCTGATCCTGACCGAACAGGGCGAGCTCCTGTTCGACGCCACCAAGGCGATGGCCAAGCGGCTGGATGCGGCGGCCGCACGCATCCGCGACAGCGAGGACGAGGTCTTCGGCGAGCTGCGCGTCACCACAACCCAGGGTTTCGGCACGCTGTGGCTGGCGCCCAGACTCTCTTCGCTGTTTGCGCGCTATCCCGACCTGCGGGTCGACCTGATGCTGGAGGAGCGCGTCTATGACCTTCCCATGCGCGAGGCCGATGTCGCCATCCGCATGAAGGAGCCGAGCCAGGCCGACCTGATCCGCCGGCGGCTGATGGGGGTGCGCATCCGCCTCTTTGCGTCGGCCGACTATCTGCAGACCGCCGGCACGCCGCAGACGCTGGCCGACCTGACCGGGCACCGCCTCGTCTGTCAGAACCCGGCCACGCCGCAGGCGGCCGCCGGGGCCGCGCTGGTGCAGAGCCTGCTGGCCAACGACGTCCGCTCCACCCTGACGGTGAACACCTATTTCGGGGTGCTGCAGGCGGTGCTGGGCCATGTCGGCATCGGCGTGCTGCCGGACTACATCACCCACGACTTCCCCCAGCTCGTGCGCGTGCTGCCCGAGGTCGAGAGCGGCGAGGTGCCGGTGTTCCTCGCCTATGCCGAGGAGTTGCGGCACTCCAAGCGGGTGGCGGCCTTTCGCGACTTCGTCATGGAGGAGATCGTCGCCGACCGCCGGCGCAACCGGCCCTGAGCGACCCGCCCCCCGCGAGGTGAGGCATGCATGCAACGCAACCCCGTGTTGCACATGCAATGGGCAGTTCGCAGTTGCAGAAGAGGCAGGCGAGGCATAGCTTGGCGTTCGAAGAGGCGGGTTGACGCCTGCATCTTCTACCTCCCTGTTGGACTTGGGCCGAGCTCTGCTCGGCCTTTTTTTTGGCCTGCGCGGGCCCTGCCCCGGCCCGGGACGCGGCCATGACGGCACGAAAAAGGGGCGGCCCCCGCCGGGACCGCCCCTTTTTGCCTGTCCGCGCAGACTGCGCTCAGCGCTGCTCGACCTGCACCTGGGCCCGCAGCTCCGCCAGACGCTCCTGCGCGCCATCGGCCGAGAGGCTCGACTTGCGCGCGGCGGGGTCACGCTTCTCCATCGCCCGCACCGAGGCATAGGCGAAGGCAAGAACGGCACCGAGCGTGCCGAGGCTCAGAACAGCAACGATGTCAGCCATGATCCGGTTCCCTCTGGTTCGTGGTTATGCCGGTGTTTACGCGGCATCGCGGCGACCGGATCATCCGCCGGCGAAAAAAAATGTCGATGGGCTACGATCTGCCGCCGGAAAGCTGCGCGCCGAGGGGCAGGCGCGCAGGTCAGTTCACGATCAGCACCACCAGCAGCAGAAAGCCGAGCAGGCCGAGGACACCGAACTGCGCCGCAAAGAGGCTGCACAGGAACATCATGCCCAGCACGCCGCCGACCACGCCGGTCTGTTCGCGCAGGCCCAGCCGCTTGATCCGCGCCTCGACCTCGTCGGCGCTGCGACGGCGCCAGACCCCGGCGATCAGCGTCGCGGCGACGGTCCGGCACAGCTGCCCCAGAGGGGCCAGGATGCTCTGCTCCGCCGAGCGCATGTCGTCACCTCCTCCAAAGCTGCATGTATTCCGTAGCATGCCATGGCCCTCGCAGCAAGCCGCGCGACCCCGCCGGCCCCTTTCCGAACCCCCCGCTATGGCGTAGAGAGCCGGCCATCGCAGGGCCGAAACGGGGCCGTCGGGGGGCCGCACCGGGGTCGTCCGGGGGGCCCGCGCCGCGTCGTCACGGGGGAGAGCCGCATGCAGGAGCCGCAGATCACCGAGGCGCTGATCGCCGCGCACGGGCTCAAGCCCGACGAATACGACCGCATCCTGCGGCTCCTCGGGCGCGCGCCCAGCTTCACCGAGCTGGGCATCTTCTCGGCCATGTGGAACGAGCATTGCTCTTACAAATCCTCGAAAAAATGGCTCCGGACGCTGCACACGACCGGGCCCCAGGTGATCTGCGGCCCGGGCGAGAACGCGGGCGTCGTGGACATCGGCGAGGGCCCCGACGGCGCCCGGCTGGCCGTCGTCTTCAAGATGGAGAGCCACAACCACCCGAGCTACATCGAGCCCTATCAGGGGGCGGCCACGGGGGTGGGCGGCATCCTGCGCGACGTCTTCACCATGGGGGCGCGACCGATTGCCGCAATGAACGCGCTGAGCTTCGGCGCCCCCGATCATCCGCGCACGGGGCACCTGTTGCGCGGGGTGGTGGAGGGAATCGGCGGCTACGGCAACGCCTTCGGCGTGCCCACCGTGGGGGGCGAGCTGCGGTTTCATTCCGCCTATGACGGCAATTGCCTCGTGAACGCCTTTGCCGCCGGCATCGCGCGGGCCGATGCGATCTTCTACTCGGCCGCCTCGGGGGTGGGGATGCCGGTGGTTTATCTCGGCTCGAAGACCGGCCGCGACGGGGTGGGCGGGGCGACCATGGCCTCGGCCGAGTTCGACGACAGCCTGGAGGAGAAGCGCCCCACGGTGCAGGTGGGCGACCCCTTCACCGAGAAGCGGCTGCTCGAGGCCTGTCTGGAGCTGATGCAGACCGGCGCGGTGATCTCGATCCAGGACATGGGGGCCGCGGGCCTGACCTGCTCGGCGGTGGAGATGGGCGACAAGGGGGGCCTGGGCATCCGGCTGGACCTCGACCGCGTGCCCTGCCGCGAGCCGGGCATGAGCGCCTATGAGATGATGCTGTCCGAGAGCCAGGAGCGCATGCTCATGGTGCTGCGCCCCGAGAAGGAGGCCGAGGCGAAGGCGATCTTCGACAAATGGGACCTCGACTTTGCCGTGGTGGGCGAGACGATTCCCGAGGACCGCTTCCTGATCCTGCATGGCAACGAGGTGAAGGCCGACCTGCCCTTGCGCGCGCTCTCGGGCGAGGCGCCCGAATACGACCGGCCCTGGGTCGAGACGCCGCCGCCCCCTGCCCTGCCCGAGCTGCCCGACATCGCGCCCATCGCGGCGCTGCGGGCGCTGATCGGCTCGCCCAACCACGCCCACAAGGCCTGGGTGTGGGAGCAGTACGACGCCCAGGTCGGCGCCGACACGCTGCGCACCCCGGGCCTCGGCGCCGGCATCGTGCGCGTCCACGGCACCGACAAGGCGCTGGCCTTCACCGCGGATGTCACGCCGCGCTATGTGAAGGCGAACCCGCGCGAGGGCGGCCGGCAGGCCATGGCCGAGGCCTTCCGCAACCTCTGCGCCACCGGCGCGCGGCCGCTCGCGGCCACCGACAACCTGAACTTCGCCAACCCCGAGCGGCCCGAGATCATGGGCCAGCTCGTCGGCGCCATCCGGGGGATCGGCGAGGCCGCGCGCGCGCTCGACATGCCGATCGTGTCGGGCAACGTCAGCCTCTACAACGAGACGGCGCACCCCGAGGGGCCCCGCGCGATCCTGCCGACCCCCACCATCGGCGCCGTGGGCCTGATCGAACGCAGCGACGAGATCATCGCGGCCCTGCCCTCGGCCGGCATGCTCGCGCTCGTCCTGGGCGAGAGCCGCGGCCACATGGGGCAGTCGGCGCTGGCGCTCGAGGCCTGGGGGATCGAGGCGGGCGAGGCCCCGCCGGTGGACCTCGCGGCCGAGGCCCGGCACGGCGCCTTCCTGCGCGACAACCGCGCGCTGATCGGCGCGGCGAGCGACCTGTCGGACGGGGGGCTGGCGCTGGCGGCCTTCGAGATGGCGGCGGCGGCCGGGGTGGGCGTGACGCTGGAGGCCGGCGACATCCCCACCCTCTTCGGCGAGGATCAGGGGCGCTATCTGATCGCGGCGAGCTTCGATCAGGCCGAGGCGCTGATGGTCGCGGCCGGGGCCGCGGGCGTGCCGCTCGCCATCGTGGGCCGCTTCGGCGGCGACGAGGTGCGGCTCGGCGACGATGCGGCGCCGCTGGACGAGCTGGTGCGGCTGTGGCGCGGGGTCTTCGCCGCCCGCTTCGGCTGAGCCGGCGCGACCTTGCCACCCGACCGGCCGGCGATTACGTTCCGGTCACGACCAACCAGAGGAGTCTTCGCGCCATGCCGATCTCGGCCGAGGAAATCGAGGACCTGCTGCGGGAGAGCTTTCCGAAGGCGCGCATCACCATCACCGACCTCGCCGGCGACGGAAACCACTATGCCGCCGAGGTCATCGACGAGAGTTTCCGCGGGCTCAACCGCGTCCAGCAGCAGCGCGCCGTCTATGCCGCCCTGAAGGGCAAGATGGACGGCAGCCATGGCGAGTTGCACGCGCTCGCCCTCACCACCAAGGCACCGGAGTAAAGTCGCATGGCCGACGCGCAGGACCAGATCAGGCAGACCGTCACCGAAAACGACGTCGTGCTGTTCATGAAGGGCACCAAGACCATGCCCCAGTGCGGCTTTTCCAGCCGCGTGGCGGGGGTGCTGAACTTCATGGGCGTCACCTATGCCGACGTCAACGTGCTGGCGGACGAGGGGATCCGGCAGGGCATCAAGGAGTATTCCGACTGGCCCACCATCCCCCAGCTCTACGTCAAGGGCGAGTTCGTGGGCGGCTGCGACATCGTCACCGAGATGACGCTGTCGGGCGAGCTGGACCAGCTGTTCGACCAGAAGGGCGTCACCTACGACAAGGCCGCCGCCGACAAGATCCGCGAAGCCAACGCCTGAGGGGCGGGGCTGACGGCGGACGCCTGCGCCCTTTGGTGGCGTCGGAGGGGGGCTGTCTGCCCCCCGTCTCCCTTCGGGAGACCCCCCCCCGAGGATATTTTTCGGAAAGATGAAAGGGGGAGGGCCGGCAGGCGTCGGCAGCTTCCAGGAGCCTCGCAGCGTCGGGGACAGGCCGGGCTGCGAGGGGGGCCTGCGCGGCGCGGGTCTCTCGCCGGCCGGGCGGTCGGAGCGGGCCGGGGGGGAGCGGGCCGGTGTCGGGGTCAGCCGGCGGCGTCGCGGTCCTCGGGCCTTTCCTCGAGCTGGAGGGCCAGCGCCTCGACCCTGGCGGCGATCTCGGCCATGGTGTCGGTGACCTGGGGCGGGATGACCGGGACCTCGATGCGCTGCGGCTCGGGCAGCGGGCGCGCCAGCGCGGCGGACAGTTCGGCCTCCAGCGCCGCGATGCGGCCTTCGGCGAGGCGGAGCTGGTCCTCGGCATTCGCGGTGCGGTCGGCGAGCATCAGCCCCGCCATCAGGAGCATCCGCGCCTCGGGCATGCGCCCGGCCTGCGCCACGATCTGCTGCGCCTCGGTATCCAGCATCTGCGCCGCCGCCAGCAGGAGTTCCTCCTCGCCCGGCTGACAGGCGACGACGAACTCCTTGCCGCCGATGGCGATCTTCTGCTCACCCATGACTCCGCTCTCCCGTTGCAGAGGCCGGCTGCGGCGCGAGCCCCTGCGCGCGCGCCTCGGCCAGCACCAGCGGCCGCAGCTCGGCCATCACCTCTTCGAGCTCGGCCAGCTCGGCCTTGCGCTCGGCCCTCAGCGCGTCGACCTCGGCCTGCAAGGCCCGCATCGCCGCGCCGGTGTCGGGCTCGCCCGCGACCTGCGCCTCGACCAGCTTGCGGTTGGCCTCGGCCAGCTGCGCGTTCGCCCGTTTCAGGCGCTGCAGCTCGAAGCCCTGCACGTCGAGCTGCTCGTTGGCGCGGGCGAGCTTGCGCTCCACCTGCGCCACCAGCCCCTCCTGCCGCTCCTTCAGCGCGCGCAGGCGGGCGGAAAGCTGCTCGTTGGCGGCGCGCTCGGCCTCCAGCGCCTCGGCCAGCGCGGCCTCGGCCTCGGGGCGGGCGGGGGGCGGCTCGGGCACAGCGGCGGCCGCAGCCATCCGGGCCGAGGCCAGCGCCGCGGCGAGATCCGCCGACCGTGCCTCGGCCGCGTGCGCGATCCGGTCGAGCGCGGCCCCGATGCGGCGTTCGAGATCGGCCAGCTCGTTCATCGGCATGCTCCTTCGCCTCGTGTCCTGCGCCGCCCCGGTGCTGCGGCCTGCTGCTGCGGCCGGGGCGAATCGGCGCCCGCCGCCCCGCTGCAATGTTACCGCAAAGCGGCGCGGCTTTGTGCCCCCCCAATTCCAATGCCTTGGCGGGCTTGCTTGAACTCGCCTGCAAGCCTGCTATGGCGTCATCCGACCGCGTTCGACCGGCGCGCGACCCCCGGCCCCGAAGACAGCCGCCTGCGAAAGGAACACCCCCGTGGACATCGCCAGCCTGCGCGCCGCGCATCCCGAGCATTTCAGCAAGGCCACCGCGCTGCGCGTCCTGGCCATGGATGCGGTGCAGGCCGCCAATTCGGGCCATCCCGGCATGCCCATGGGCATGGCCGACGTGGCCACCGTGCTGTTCGAGAAGCATCTGAAATTCGACGCAGCCCACCCCGACTGGCCCGACCGCGACCGCTTCGTGCTGTCGGCGGGCCATGGCTCGATGCTGCTCTACGGGCTTTTGCATCTGACCGGATATCCCGGCATGACGCTGGAGGAGATCCGGAATTTCCGCCAGTGGGGGGCGAAGACCGCCGGCCACCCCGAATACGGCCACGCCGCCGGCATCGAGACCACCACCGGACCGCTGGGCCAGGGGCTCGCGACCGCCGTCGGCTTCGCCATCGCCGAGGAGGCGCTGCGGGCGCAGTTCGGGCCGAAGGTGGTGGATCACCGCACCTGGGTCATCGCCGGCGACGGCTGCCTGATGGAGGGCATCAGCCACGAGGCCATCGGCCTGGCCGGCATGCAGAAGCTGAAGAACCTCATCGTGCTGTGGGACAACAACGGCATCTCCATAGACGGGGCGGTGGACCTCGCCTGCGTCACCGACCAGCGCGCCCGCTTCGCCGCCGCGGGCTGGGCGGTGCTGGCCTGCGACGGCCACGACCCGGCCGACATCGACCGCGCGCTGACGGCGGCGAAGCGCGCCGACCGGCCAGTGCTGGTGGACTGCCGCACCCATATCGGCTTCGGCAGCCCGAAGAAGCAGGACACCGCCGGCGCCCATGGCTCGCCGCTGGGCGAGGCCGAGATCGCGGCGGTGCGCGAGATCTACGGCTGGCACCACCCCGCCTTCGAGATCCCCCAGGACATCCGCGCGGCCTGGGCCGCCATCGGCGCCCGCGGCGCGGCCGAGCGCACGGCCTGGGAGGGCCGCCTCGCCGCCCTCCCCGCCGGCCGCCGCGCCGAGTTCGAGCGCCGCCTAGCCGGCACGCCGCCGCGCAAGCTCGCCGCCACCCTGCGCGCGCTCAAGCGGCAGGTGTCGGAAACCGCGCCCAGGGTGGCGACGCGCCGGGCCTCCGAGATGGTGCTGGAGGTGGTCAACCCGGTGATGCCCGAGACCTTCGGCGGCTCGGCCGACCTCACCGGCTCGAACAACACGAAGACGGCCGATCTGGGCATCTTCGCCCCCGACAACCGCAAGGGCCGCTATCTGCACTACGGCATCCGCGAGCATGGCATGGCGGCGGCGATGAACGGCATGGCGCTGCATGGCGGGATCCGGCCCTATGGCGGCACCTTCCTCGTGTTCACGGACTACGCCCGGGGCGCGATGCGGCTGTCGTCGCTGATGGGCGTGCCGGTGGTCCATGTGCTCACGCATGACTCCATCGGGCTGGGCGAGGACGGCCCGACGCACCAGCCGATCGAGCATCTGGCGATGCTGCGCGCGACGCCGAACATCCGCGTCTTCCGCCCCGCCGACACGGTCGAGACCGCCGAGGCCTGGGAGGTCGCGCTCACCGTCACCGACCGTCCCGTGGTGCTGGCGCTGTCGCGCCAGACCCTGCCGACGGTGCGCACCAGCCACTCCAACCGCAACCTCGCGGCCCAGGGCGGCTATGTGCTGGCCGAGGCCGAGGGCGGCCGGGCAAGGGCGCTGCTGATGGCGACGGGCTCCGAGGTCTCGGTGGCGCTGGCCGCGCGCGAGATGCTGCAGGCGGGCGGCGTACCCACCCGCGTCGTCTCCATGCCCTGCTGGGAGCTCTTCGAGGAGCAGCCCGACAGCTATCGCCGCAAGGTCCTGCCCGCCGGGCCGGTGCGAGTCGCCATCGAGGCCGGCATCCGCTTCGGCTGGGACCGCTGGCTCTACGGCGAGCGGGGCAAGCGCGAGAAGTCCGGCTTCGTCGGCATGCACGGCTTCGGCGCCTCCGCCCCGGCCGAGACGCTCTATCGCGAGTTCGGCATCACCCCGGAGGCCGTCGCGGAAAAGGCCCGCGCCCTGCTCGGCTGAGCCGCCACGATCGCTGCGGGGCAGCTCGGGCAAGAGCCCCCGCCCCTTTCATCTGATCAAAAATATCCTCGGGGGGAGTCTCCCGCAGGGAGACGGGGGGCAGACGGCCCCCCTGCCCCGCCGCGGCCTGGCGCAACGCCGGAGAGGCTCGCGTCAGGCCGCCTCCGGCCCCCCCGGCGCCGTCGCATGCACCACCCGGTGCACGAAGCGCAGCTTCTCCAGCACCGCATCGCGCAGCGCAAAGGGATAGGCCGCCTCGTGCCCCATGCTGGCGTTCAGCGCGTTCAGCGCCACCGTCAGCGGCAGCCATTGCGCCACCAGCTCGTCGAAGTCGCCCGGACCGTAGGGGTCGAACCCCGGCGCCGCCGCCAGCGCATCCCGCCCCGCCAGCCGCGGATCCAGCCGCAGGCCAAAGGCCCAGCCCGTCTCCAGCGTGTCGATCATGTGCAGGTAGTGGCTCCAGCTCTCGGCCCAGTCCTCCCAGGGGTGGCTGGCGGCATAGGCGGTGACATGGCGCTCGGCCCAGTCGGGGGGCGGACCGGAGGCATAATGACGCTCCAGCGCGGCGGCGTAATCCGCGCGCTCGTCGCCGAAGAGCGCCCGGAACGGGCCCAGCCAGCCCGAATCGCGCACCAGCCGGTCCCAGTAATAATGCCCCGACTCATGCCGGAAATGGCCGAGGATGGTGCGATAGGGCTCGGCCATCTCGGCCCGCATGCGCTCGCGCGCGACCGGATCGGCCTCGGCGATGTTGAGCGTGATCACCCCGGCCGCATGGCCGGTCAGCACCCGCCCCGTCTCGGTGAAGCTGGGCGCGGTGTCGGAGAGGAAATCGAAGGCCAGGCCCGCCGGGTCCTCGGCCCGCGGCACGAGCGGCAGGCCGAGGCGCAGCGCGGCATAGACGAGCCGGCGCTTGTCCTCCTCCAGCCGGCGCCAGAGCGCGCCGTTCTCGGGCCGCGACAGGTCCGGGATGGTGCGGTTGAGCCGGCACGAGCGGCAATAGGGCTGCTCGTCCGCGACCATCCAGGTGCAGCCCATGAGCTGCGCATAGTGCCGGCACTTGCGCCAGAGGCGGCCGTCGGCCTCTGCCGTCCCGTCGGGGCCGGGCGCGACCATCGCCATCAGCTCGGGCGCAAAGCCGATCTCGGCCCCGCAGGCGGTGCACAGGCTGTTGGGAAAATGCACCGTCGCGCCGCAGGCGGGGCAGGAAAAGAGCTTCATCGCCCGCCCCGCGCCGGGTCCGCGCGCCGCCCGCGCATCAGCGGAAGCGCTTCATCGCGTTCTCGAAGGCGCCCGACATGTCCTCCCAGGCCTTCTCGAAGCCGCCGCGCATGTCGCGCCAGGCGACCTCGCTGGCGCTGCGCGCCTCGCGCAGCTTCGCCTCGGCGGCGTCGCGCTGCGCCTTCATCTCCTTGATCTGTTCGTCGTATTTCAGCCGCGCATCGGCCTCGGCCTCGCGCGCGCGGGCCTGAAGCCTGTCAATGTCGGCGTTCCAGGCATCGAGCCGCGCCTTGATCTTGTCCACATAGGCCTCACGGGTGCTCACGATGTCCTCCGTTTCAAATTGCCTTCGCCGCCGAGGTAAGGGGGCGGCGGCGGGCTTTCAAGACGGCACTCCGGGGCAGAGGGTCCGGGCGCAGGGCCGGAGCACGGCCCAAGCCCCTGACGTTCTTTGGTTTTTCCGCCCCCACGGGCGCGGCGGCGGCTCAGCCCTCGCGGGCGGCCTTCTCGGCGAGGCCCGAGACGCCCTCGCGACGCTCGAGCTCGGCCAGCACCTCGGACAGCGCCACGTCGCGGGCGGCCAGCATCACCAGCAGGTGATAGAGCACATCCGCCGCCTCCGAGGTCAGCGCGGCGCGGTCGCCGCGGACGGCCTCGATAACCGCCTCCACCGCCTCCTCGCCGAACTTCCTCGCGCAGCGCTCGGGGCCGGCGGCCAGCAGCTTCGCGGTCCAGCTCGTGCCCGCCTCGGCGCCGCGGCGGGCGGCGATGGTGGCGGCGAGGCGGTCGAGCGGATGCTCAGCCATGGGCCTGCACCGGGCGGACGGGGATGCCGGCGGCGGCCATGTGGGCCTTGGCCTCGCCGATGCTGAAGGTGCCGAAGTGAAAGATCGAGGCCGCAAGCACGGCCGAGGCGTGGCCCTCGGTGATCCCCTCGACGAGGTGATCGAGCGTGCCGACCCCGCCCGAGGCGATCACCGGCACGGGCACCGCATCGGCGATGGTGCGGGTGAGGGCGAGGTCGAAGCCCGCCTTGGTGCCGTCGCGGTCCATCGAGGTGAGCAGGATCTCGCCCGCCCCCTTTTCCGCCACGGTGCGGGCAAATGCGACGGCGTCCACCCCGGTGGGCCGGCGCCCGCCATGGGTAAAGATCTCCCACCGGCCCGGGGCGACGGCCTTGGCGTCGATGGCCACGACGATGCACTGGCTGCCGAAGCGGTCGGCGGCGCGCGCCACGACGTCGGGGTCGGCCACGGCGGCCGAGTTGAAGCTCACCTTGTCGGCGCCGGCAAGGAGCAGCGCGCGCACGTCCTCGGCCGAGCGGACGCCGCCGCCGACCGTGAGCGGCATGAAACAGGCCTCGGCGGTGCGGGTGACGAGGTCGAGCATCACGCCGCGGTTCTCGTGCGTGGCGTGGATGTCGAGGAAACAGAGCTCGTCCGCCCCGGCCGCGTCATAGGCGCGGGCCGATTCCACCGGGTCTCCGGCGTCGATCAGGTCGACGAAGTTGACGCCCTTGACCACGCGGCCGTCGGCGACGTCGAGGCAGGGGATGATCCGGGTCTTGAGCATCTCAGCCCTCCAGCGCGGCCAGGGCCTCGGCGAGGTCCAGCGCCCCGTCGTAGAGCGCGCGCCCCGAGATCGCCCCGGCGATGACGCCGGTGTCGCGCAGCGCGATCAGGTCGGCCAGCGAGGCAACCCCGCCCGAGGCGATCACCGGCACCGAGACCGCGCGCGCCAGCGCCGCGGTCGCCTCGACATTCGGGCCCTGCATGGCGCCGTCGCGGTCGATGTCGGTATAGATGATGGCGGAGATACCGGCATCCTCGAAGGCGCGGGCGAGGTCGGTGGCCTGCCACTCGGTCGCCTCGGCCCAGCCGCGGGTGGCGACGCGGCCGGCCCGCGCATCGAGCCCGACGGCGATCCGGCCCGGATGGGCCCGCGCAGCCGTGCGCACCAGCTCGGGATTCTCCACCGCCGCGGTGCCGAGGATGACCCGCGCCACTCCGCGCCCGATCCAGGCGTCGATCGTCTCCATGTCGCGGATGCCGCCGCCGAGCTGACAAGGCACCGACACCGCGCCCAGGATCGCGCCCACCGCGGCCACATTCTCGGGCCGGCCGGCAAAGGCGCCGTCGAGGTCCACCAGATGCAGCCATTCGCAGCCCGCCGCGACGAAGCTGCGCGCCTGCGCCGCCGGATCCTCGCCGAAGACGGTGGCCGAGGACATCTCGCCGCGCAGGAGCCGCACGCACTGGCCGGCCTTCAGGTCGATGGCGGGATAGAGGATCATGCGCCAGCCTCCGTTGCTTGGCCCCTCCTGTGCCACAGCCCGCGGGCGATTGCAAAGTGCGGCGCGGGGCCCGGCCTCCGGGCGCTATCTTGCTGAACTCATGCCCTTTCCGGCCTCGGGTTTGCACCTCGAGGCCCGCGCCTGTACCAACGGGGCAACGAAAGGAGCCATGATGCGAGCCACCCTCCGTCTCCTCGCCCTGCTCGCGGGGCTGATCCTGGCGCTGCCGGCGGCGGCGCAACCGGCCACCGACGAGGCGCCGACATCGAGCGATGCGGCGCGCCTGCTGGCGGACCTCCTGCGCGACGACGCCGCGCGCGAGGCGCTGATCGCGCAGCTTCTGGCCGAGGCCGAGGCGGCCGGCGTCGCGCCCGAGGCCGAGCCGGCGCCGCTGTTGCAGATGTCGCTGGCGCGCCAGATCGCCGAGCAGACGCGCGAGCTGGGCGAACAGGCGGCGGCCTTCGTCGCCACGCTCGCCCGCTCGGCGGCCGATGTGCTGGCGGTGTTCACCGGCGAGCGGATGGTGAACTGGATCGAGCTGGAGACCGCCTTCTGGGCGGTGCTGCTGGTGGCGACGGTGACGCTGGGGCTGTTCTTCGTCTTGCGGGTGCCGAGCCATCACTTCTTTCGCTATCTCTCGGAGCGCGGGAATGGCGGCGGCTGGCTGCTGTCGGGGGCGCGGCTGGGGGCCTTCAGCATCACCGACGCGCTGGTGATCCTGATCGCCTGGGCCGGCGGGCATGCGGTGGCGCTGGCGACCGGCGTGCCCGGCACGATGGACTTCCGCCAGAGCCTGTTCCTGAACGCCTTTCTGCTGATCGAGATGACCAAGGTGGTCTTGCGCGCGATCTTCGTGCCCCGCCATGGCCGGCTGCGCTTTGCCCCCATGGGCGACGAGACGGCGGCCTACTGGTATTTCTGGTCGTCGCGGCTGGTGAGCCTGCTGGGCTATGGCATCCTGCTGGTGGTGCCGATCGTGAACGCGGCGGTCTCCTTTGCGGTGGGGCGCAGCCTGACGCTGCTCATTGTGGTGACGGCGCTGCTGACGGCGATCCTGATCGTGCTGCAGAACCGCGCGCCGGTGCGGGCGGCGCTGAAGGCGCGCAACCGCCGCGACCCCGACGACATCCTGGGCCGGCTGCTGGCCTGGCTCGGGACGGTCTGGCACGGGCTTGCGATCCTCTACCTCATCGCGCTGTTCGTGGTCTGGTCGGCCAGCCCCGTCGACGCGCTGCGCTTCGTGCTGGTGGCGACGCTGCACTCGGCGGCGGCGGTGGTGCTGGGGGTGGTGGCGACGGTGCTGATCACCCGGGCCATCACCGCCGGGCTGCGCCTGCCCGAGGATGTGCGCCGGACCCTGCCGCTGCTCGAGGACCGGCTCAACGCCTTCGTGCCCACCATGCTCCAGGTTGTGCGGCTGATCGTGGCGGGCGCGGTGCTGATCGCCATCGCCCAGGCCTGGCAGGTGGTGGACTTCCTCGCCTGGCTGGCGTCCGAGGCGGGCAGCGAGCTGATCTCGCGCCTGCTGTCGGCGCTGGTGGTGGTGGTGGTGGCGCTGGGGCTGTGGCTGGCGGTGTCGTCCTTCGTCGAGTACCGGCTCAACCCCGAGGTCGGCCGCCCCCCCACCGCGCGCGAGCGCACGCTCTATGCGCTCTTCCGCAACGCCTTCATGGTGGTGCTGGTGGTGATCGCGACCATGCTGACGCTGTCGCAGCTGGGCATGAACATCGCGCCGCTGCTGGCCGGGGCGGGCGTCATCGGCCTCGCCGTCGCCTTCGGCGGGCAGAAGCTGGTGGCCGATGTCATCAACGGCGCCTTCATCCAGATCGAGAACGCCATGAACGAGGGCGACGTCGTGACCGTCGGCGGCATCACCGGGGTGGTGGAGCGGCTGACCATCCGCTCGGTGGGCCTGCGCGATCTGTCGGGGACCTATCACCTCGTCCCCTTCGGCTCGGTCGACAGCGTCTCGAACTTCATGCGCGGCTTCGGCTATCACGTGGCCGACATCGGGGTGGCCTATCGCGAGGACACGACCGAGGTGAAGCGGCTGATGCAGGAGGCCTACGACCGGCTCCTCGCCACCCCCTTCGGCCAGGAGGTGATCGGCCCGTTCGAGATGCTGGGCGTGACCGAGCTGGGCGATTCGGCGGTGGTGGTGCGCGGCCGGGTGAAGACGCGGCCGGGCATGCAATGGGCGGTGGGCCGCGCCTATACCGAGATCGTCAAGCAGGTGCTGGACGAGGCGGGGGTCGAGATCCCCTATCCGCACATGACGCTCTACATGGGCGAGGGCAAGGACGGCACCGCACCGCCCCTGCGGCTGCAACGCGCGATCGAGGCACGGGCGCAGCAGATGCGGCCCGAGCCTCCCCGCCTCGCCGGCGAGGGCGGCTGACCGAGGCCGCGTCCCCTTGCGGGAAAAGCGCCGCGATTCCAAGGGTTGCAACGGGGCTTGCAGAGGGTGGAGGGCTATAGTAGACGACCCCGCACGGCGCGGCACCTGCTCGCAGGCGACGGTGACAGGGTTTCCCGGGGGGCTCGACCCCTCGGCGGGGATCCGGCACCGGGTCACGGGGTGCCGCGAGCGGGAAGGTCGCCGGTGTAGCTCAGCTGGTAGAGCACGTCATTCGTAATGATGGGGTCGGGGGTTCGAGTCCCTTCACCGGCACCAGAAATTACCCGCAAGCGCCTGTTTTTATTGCCCAAAAGGGCAAGGGCGCTTGCGGGCAATCCACCCAATTATCCCCCTTCGCGCGCTGATATCCCGGGGCGTTCGGTGCCCGGGTCGAGCCTGGGGCGACGACCCTTCCCCCTTTGGACGGAACCGACACAACCGACACCCCCCCGCCCGGGCGGTCGAGCCCCCCTTGCGAATCCCGCGAATCCGCCGCAGGCGCGGCAACGCGAAAGCCCCGCGCGGGGCGGGGCCTTCGGTTGTCCGGGCGGGGGGCTGGGGCCGGTCGAGCGCCGCCGGGTCCTTCCCGGCCGCCTCGCGTCGCGGGTCATTCGCGCCGCGTCATCCCGCCAGCGACAGGCGGCCCCCGGGTTGCATCAAGGTCGGGTCAGGCCGCAAGGCGTTCGGCCACCCATCGGGCGTTGCCGATGGTCGAGCCCGCCACGGCCAGCAGAGCGGCCAGCACATAGTCAGGCGGGGCGCCCTTGGCCTCGGCTGCATCCCGCCCCCATGCCGCAAGGCGCGGCCCCAGCACGTCGCCCAGCGGCAGGGCCGGGGCGGGCGGCAGGTCGGCCCGGAGGAAGCGCGGGTCGGGGTCGCGCCAGGCGGCTTCGGCCGGGTCGGGGCCGCCGCCCTCGCGGGGCGCGTATTTCTCGAAAGCGCTTCGGATGCTGTTTTCAACGTTCCGGTCCCACTTGGGGCAGAAGCGCTTGATGAAGCCCGCCACAAAGCGTTCGCTGCACCCTTGCGCGGCCATGGAAGCGGCCACGTCGCGCACCGCCTCATGTTTCCGGCCATCAATCGCAAGGTCGGCAATGAGCCGGGCGTAATCGTCGGGCGACTTGCCCTTGCGGTCGGGGGCAGGGTTGAACCATTCGCGGAAGCGCTGGGCGCCTTCGTTGCCCTCGGCATGGCGTGCCCCCGCCTCGAAGTCGAAGCCCGGTTCCTCGCGCCGCTCCGGGGCCGCCAGAGCCCGCCGCAGGGCGTCCGGCAGGGGCGGCAGGGCGTGCCAGTCAATCGCCGTCTCGGCCGTGTAACGGCCCGCCGGGCCGGTCGAGCCGGCCGCAATGATGAAGCCGCCGTCGCCCCTTGTGTCCAGCTTCGGCCCCAGCTTGGAAGCCGTGTTGCCGAAGCCCTCGCCCGGATGCGCGAACAACAGGTGCCGCCCGCCGGAAGCCGTGCGCACGCGGGGTTGCGCGGGGTCCGTCAGCAGAACCCCGCAGCCCAGCGCGGCAAGGCTGGCCTCGCCCACCGTCTCGCCCGTCTCGCGGTCAATGTCGCAATCGGCGGCATAGACGCCAGAGCGCGCCCCGGTCGGCAGGCCCACCAGCGCGGCCGGGTGTTGGCGCCACCAGCCGGCCACCGTCGCGGGGTCGGCCGTGGCGGCTTCCTTCCACTTCACAAGGGGCCGCTTGTCCGGCCCGCAGGGGAACACGGGAAGCCCGGCCCGGGCGAGGTCGAGCGCGACTTGCCCGTTGCCCTTGGCTTCGGCGCGGAAGGCGTGCGCTGCATCAGTCATCGCCCACCCCTCGCCTTGAACGGGCGGCGCAGCCGGGCCGCGACTTCCTCGCCCTTGGCCTCGGCCCCTTCGCGGGTCTCGAAGCCATAAAGACGGGTGCGAAGCGGCTTCCCTGCGGATGGGGTGACCAACACCACATCCCAGCCCCGCCGCGCCTTGCGGACGGTGATGAAGGTTTCACACATCGGCGCCCCCATCCATCGGTCGGGGTCGCGGCGCCCAGCCATGCGAGGAAGCGGGCGGCGGCGGCCAGATTGTCGGCGCAGGTCGCGGCCTCGGCGTGCGGCACGTAAACGAGCCAGTCGGGGTCCGCGTCATCCCGCGCGGCCTCATACTCGCGCCGCAGCATCCGTTCGCTCGAGCGCAGCACCTCGGCCGCGCGCGCGCAGTAGTCGGCCACCGGGGCCGGGATGGTGAAGGTGGCGGGGGTGTTCGTCGTGTCGGTCATATCTGCATGGCCTCTCGGGGCTGCGCGGCAGGCGCGGCGGTCGAGCGCCGCCCCGATGGGGGCAGGCGCAGTTACCTCGGGATGAAGGGGGCGGGCCATCAGTCGGCGCCCCAGCACAGGGCGGCCACCAGCGCCGCTTGTGCCGCCGTCAGGTCGTGAAGGCGCCGCAGGCGGGCCACGCGAAGGCGGGCCATCACGCGCCGGCCCTGCGCACGCGGGCGGCCAGCCGATAGCGCCCATGCGCGCCGGGGAAGGCTGCCCGCTCTGCTTGCGCGCGGATGCCGCGGGGCAGGAGCACAGGCCGGCCCGGGCGATGGCGCTCCGCGGCGACTGGCAGCTGCGCGACGTCAGCCTCTGCGTCCGGCACGGTCACCCTCTGGTGACGCTGTGGGAGGAAGGGACGCCCGCACGTCGCTACGAGGTCGCCGCCAGGTTGGACGAGGTGGCGGAACGGGTGCTCGCGGGCGGGTTTGATGCGGAGCCCGTGGCGCCGTCGCCCTACGACCTGTGGCTGGATGCGCGGCTCGAGGACGGGCGGGACCCGACCTGGCTGGCGGGGCAGTCGCTGTTCGCCGCGACGACCGTCTGCCGCCTGCTGGGGGCGGAACTGCTGCGGTTCTGCGGCGATCCGGATGGCGATCCCGCGGCGCAGCTCCGGGCCGCGCAGGCGGCGGGGTTTGCCGTCGCGCAGGGCGGTCCGGAGGCCATCGCGGCCGCGCTCGACCGCCTCGCGGCGCGCGCCGAGGGGGCCAATGACGGTCCGAAGAAGGCCTTCGGGCGGCTCTTCCAGGCGCTCTCGGACGCGTATCGGGAAGAACCCGCCTTCGCCCCGTTCCGCGACCTCCTCCGCGATCGGATCCTCGCGGTCTGGCCGGTCGCGCCGGGCACCGACCTGCTGGGCGAGGTGGTGGCCGAGCGGCGCCTGCACTCGGTCGCGACGGCCGCCGAGGAGGCGGGGATCGGCCACGCCCTCATGGAGGAGTTCCTGATCCGGGCCGGCGCCATCGCCGCCGAAGATCCCCGCCCGGCCGCGCGCCGTACCTTTCCCGCAGCGCCCCATGCCGCGCTCATCGCCGAGATCCCCACGCTGATCGGCGCCCTGACCCTACGCCGGGCGATGGGGGCCAACCAGAACGAGTTCGAGGCGCTGGTCGCCGACGGTGTCCTCGCGCCGCGCGCGCCGGGGGTACGGGCGGGCTGGCGGCTGCGGGACGGCCTGGACCTCGTGGAGGAGGTGCAGGCTGGGGCGGTCCGCCTCGCCGCCGGGACGACGGGGTGGGAGAGCCTGCAGCGCGCCCGCGCCCGCACGGGCCCGGGGCGCTGGGCGAGATCGTCGCCGCCATCCGCGCGGGACGCCTGCAGGTGGGGCAGCAGGCCGGGGCCGAGGGCTGGCGCAGCTTCCGGGTGTCGAAGGGCGAGGTCGACCGGATGGCCCGGCCGCGGGTCGCCCCGACCGATGCCGGGTTGGTCCCGGCCGGGACGGTAGCGCGGGAGGTCGGCCTGCGCGACGGCGGGCATTTCCTCGCGCTGCTGGCGGCAGGCCACAGCCCGGCGCAGCGTATGCGGCACCCGCGGACCGGGGTGGAGCGCCTGTACATGAGCCCGGAGGACATCGCCGCCTTCCACCGCCGTTTCCTGACGCTGCGGACGATGGCCACGGCGTTCGGCACGGGACGGGACGCGATTCTCGCCCGGCTCGAGGCGGCGGGCGTCCGGCGCTTCGCCCCCGGCGGCGTCGACCATGGCCCGATCTGGCTCCGCGTGGAGGTCGAGACGGCGCTCCGCCGCCCCTCTGGCGGGCGCTGAAGCCTGTCCGACCGGCCTCGGTTCCGACTCGGCAGGCGTCCGCCGGTTGGGCTGCGCCTCGGTCCGCAGGAAGGTCTGGTTTCCTTACAGATACTTGCGGACTTTCCTGCCCTGCAAGGGGCATGCCACCCCCAAGGGCCTGCCCGACGCCTCACCCGCAGGACTGACTTTTGTCGAAAATTCCCGGTTCGAGTGTCGAACGTCATAAATCATTGATGTAATGGTGACCCCGGCAGGACTCGAACCTGCGACCTCCAGATTAGGAATCTGCTGCTCTATCCTGCTGAGCTACGGGGCCACGGGGGGCTTTTCGCTGCAAACCGGGCGTGACGCAAGGGTCGGGGTGGCGGGCAAGGCTGTGCAAGGGGGCGGCCCCTGGCGTATCCTGGCGCGGGGAGGACCGGGACGATGCGGCAGATGGCGGCAGTGGCGCTGATCGCGGCGACGACGGCGGCAGCGTCGGAGGTGCCGCTGCCCACGGCGCTCACCGACGCCGACTTCATGGCGCCGGACCCGGCGGAGGTGCGGCTGGGGCATCTGCTCTTCTTCGACCCCGTGGTCTCGGGCACCCGCGAGGTCGCCTGCGCCACCTGCCATCACCCGCGCTTCGCCACCTCGGACGGGCTGTCGCTTGGCATCGGGGTGGGCGGCACCGGCCTCGGACCCGAGCGCCGCGCCGACCCCGACGCGCCGCCCGAACAGCGCATCCCGCGGAACGCGCCGGCGCTGTGGAACCTCGGCGCGCATGAGATGACGGTGATGTTCCACGATGGCCGGATCGAGGCCGACCCCTCGCGCCCCTCGGGCCTGCGCACCCCGCTGGAGGAGGAGATGGTGGCGGGATTCGCCAACCTCCTGTCGGCGCAGAACATGTTTCCGGTGCTCTCGGCCGACGAGATGGCGGGGCACTATGGCGCCAACGAGATCGCCCGCGCGGTCCGGCAGGGGCTGATCACCGGCCCGGACGGCGCCTGGGCGCGGGTGGCGGCGCGGGTGGCGGGGGTGCCCGAATACGCCGAAGGCTTCGCCGCGCTCCACCCCCGCATCACCGCCGGGGCACCGCTGGAGTTCACCGACATCTCCAACGCCATCGCCGCCTTCGTCGCGGCGGAGTTCCGCGCCGACGACAGCCCCTTTGACCGCCACCTGCGCGGCGAGGCACCGCTGAGCGGCAAGGCGGCCGAGGGCATGGCACTGTTCTACGGCCGCGCGGGCTGTGCGGCCTGCCACGCCGGCGCGCTCCAGACCGACCACCGCTTTCACGCCATGGGCACCCCCCAGCTCGGCCCCGGCAAGGCCGAGCGCTTCGAGACGCACCAGCGCGACGAGGGCCGCGCCCGGGTGACGGGCCGCGCCGAGGACCGCTTCGCCTTTCGCACGCCCTCGCTGCGGATGGTGGTGCACACCGGCCCCTGGGGGCATGCCGGCGGGCATGACGACCTGGCCGGGTTCCTGCGGTTTCATGCCGACCCGGTGGCGGGGCTGGCCGGCTATGCCCGCGGCGTCGTGCTGCCCGCGATGGACACCGGCGCGCGCCCCGACTGGACGATCATGGACGACCCCGCCGAGGTGGCCGCGCTGGCCGCCGCCGTCCGCGCGACGCCGGTGGCGCTGTCCGAGGCCGACATCGCGGCGCTGATGGCGTTCCTCGGGGCGCTGACCGACGAGGCCGCGCTGGCCGGCCGCCTGGGCATCCCCGAGACGGTGCCGAGCGGGCTGCCGGTCCCGCGCTGACGCGCCCTGCCCCGGATCTCCCGGCCGCGCGCGGCCCGCTCAGACCGCGCGGGCGGCGAGATCGGCGCGGCGGTCCGACAGCTCCTCGGCGACGAGGAAGGCGAGTTCGAGCGACTGGCTGGCGTTCAGCCGCGGATCGCAGGCGGTGTGATAGCGGTCGCAGAGGTTCTCTTCGGTCACCGCGCGCACCCCGCCGGTGCATTCGGTCACGTCCTGCCCGGTCATCTCGAAATGCACGCCGCCGGGGATCGAGCCCTCGGCCTTGTGCACCGCGAAGGTCTCGCGGACCTCGCGCAGCACCAGCTCGAAGGGGCGGGTCTTGAAGCCCGAGGCGGCCTTGATGGTGTTGCCGTGCATCGGATCGCAGACCCAGACGACCTCGGCGCCCTCGTCGCGGACCGCGCGGATGAGGCGCGGCAGATGCTCGCCCACCTTGCCCGCGCCGAAGCGGGTGATGAGCGTGAGCCGGCCTGGCTCGTTCGCGGGATTGAGGAGCGCGATCAGACGCCTGAGGTCATCAGGCGTCAGCGAGGGGCCGCATTTCAGGCCCACGGGGTTCTGCACGCCGCGGCAGAACTCGACATGCGCGCCGTCGGGCTGGCGGGTGCGGTCGCCGATCCAGAGCATGTGGCCCGACCCCGCCACCGGCAGGCCGGTCGTCGAATCGATCCGGCACAGCGCCTCTTCGTATTCGAGCAGGAGTGCCTCGTGCGAGGTGTAGAAATCCACCGTCTTGAGCTCGTGCGCGGTCTCGCCGGTCATCCCGGCGGCCTCCATGAAGGCCAGCGCGTCCGAGATGCGGTCGGACAGCGCGCGGTAACGCTCGGCCTTGTCGTGTTCGGCAAAGCCGAGGGTCCAGGAATGCACCCGGTGCATGTCGGCAAAGCCGCCGGTGGAGAAGGCGCGCAACAGGTTCAGCGAGGCCGCGGCCTGGGTATAGGCCTGGAGCATGCGCTGCGGGTCGGGGCGGCGGGCCTCGGGCGTGGGGTCGAAACCGTTGATGATGTCGCCGCGATACGAGGGCAGCTCGACGCCGTTCACGGTCTCGGTCGGGGCCGAGCGGGGCTTTGCGAACTGCCCGGCCATGCGTCCGACCTTGATGACCGGAACCTTGGCGCCGAAGGTGAGCACGATCGCCATCTGCAGGAGCACCTTGAAGGTGTCGCGGATGTTGTCGGCGGAGAATTCGGCAAAGCTCTCGGCACAGTCGCCGCCCTGCAGCAGGAAGGCCCGGCCCGCGCCGGCGGCCGCGAGGGCGCGCCGGAGGCGGCGCACCTCGCCGGCAAAGACCAGCGGCGGGTATTTCGCGAGTTGCCGCTCGACCTCGGCGACGGCCATGGCGTCGTCATAGTCCGGCATCTGCACCCGCGGACGGGCGCGCCAGCCCGTCCGGGTCCACCCCGCGGTGTCCCTGCCTGTCGTCATCGTGCCCTCCGCCCCGTGTCTCGCCCGGCTGTATAGGCGCTGCGGCGCCGTCGTGCAAACCGCGAATCGCCGCGCCATCCCGTGCGAAGGCGGCCGGGGACGATGCCCGCCCCTCTCCGCCTGCGCTCCCCGGGGTGCGGGGACGCGGCGCGGCGGAGCCGGGTGCGGCCGCGGCCCCGCTGCGGCAGGGGGCGTCGGGAATGTGGTGGCGAGGGGAGCGCGGGGCGGTGGCGGGAGGATCGGGTGGCGGGGCAGGCTCTGCGGCGCTGGGGCTCCGGGTCCACGTGACCGGGGGGCGGGTCAGCGCGTCGAGAGGTCGGGGAGGGCGCCGAGGCCGGGGAGATCGGCGGCGGGGCCGTCATCGTCCTCGGTGCCGGCCTCGGGCGGCAGCAGGCGGAGGGCGCGGTGGCCGTGGGACTGTCCGAGGCGGGCGCGCGCGAGGGGGCGGCCGCCGGCAGCCTCCAGCGTGACGCCGTCGACCGCGGCGGTGGGCAGCAGCACGAAGTCGCCCTCGCGCCAGCCGAGCACCGCCGCGAGGGGCAGGCGCAGGCGGGCCAGCACCCCCTCGAGGGTGGCGGGGCTGGCCAGAACCGCCGCCTGCATCTGCGCCGACCAGGCGCCGGCGGCCGCGGCCGCCGGGTCCGACGCCTCGGCCTCGGCCGGGGTACCGGGCGCGGGGAAGCGGCCCCGCGGCCGGGCCGGCAGGGCCAGCAGCACCGTGCCGCGGCGCACCCCCCCGGCAAAATCGGCCGTCACGACGAAGATGCGATAGGCGATGTCCTCGAGCAGCAGCCCGAGCGGGCGCGGGTCGTCGAGGAAGGAGGCATAGCGATAGCCCCCCGCCCAGCCGAGGTCGGGGGTGCCGGCGAGGCCGGCCTCGATCTCGGTCATGGTGCGGTCGATCAGGCCGGCGGACATGGCCGCATCGGTGCGGGTGGGCCGGCGCGCCGACGTGGGCCCGGGCAGCACGCCGCCCGTGGTCTGCTGTTCGATCAGCGCCGCGAGCGATTCGGGGCCGAGGGCGAAGAGGCCGAGCTGCTCGCCCGGCCCCTCGAGCACGGCCAGCAGCGACGAGGGCTCGGGCAACTCCAGCAGCTCGGCCAGCGAGGCCTCGGTCAGCCGCACCGAGCCGGCCGCCACGGGCAGCCCGCACTCGGCCTCGGCCGCGCGGGCGAGCGCCCGGCGCAGGGCGCGCGCCGCCCCGGCCTCGGCCTGATCGGGCACGGGCGGCCGCGCCCCCTGCGCCTTGCGCCGGAGCGCCGGAAGCCCGCCTGCCTCGCTCGCCATCGTCATGGATGCCACCTGCTGTCTGCCGCGCCGCCGCCGCCGCGGTGGCCCGCACAGCCTTGACGCATCGGGGTTACCGCCCGGTTACCCCGCGGCCGCCCCCTGCGCCGGCGCATCGGCCCCCGGCCGCCCGGCGTCGGCATCGCCTGCCTCGGCCTCGCGCCCGGGCAGAACGCGCGGAAACCGCACCCGGAAGGCCGCCCCCCCCTGCCCCGGCACATAGGCGATGTCGCCGCCGAGGTTGTGCATGATCTCGCGGCAGATCGCGAGGCCGAGGCCCGCCCCGCCGGCCTGCATCTGATCGGTCAGCCGGGCGAACTTCTCGAAGATCAGCGCCTGCGCCGCCTGCGGGATGCCCGAGCCGTTGTCGAGGAAGTCGACCACCACGCTCTCGCCCTCGGCGCGCACCCGGATGTCGAGGCGCGGCCGCTCGGCGTCGCAATACTTGCGCGCATTCGAGACGACATTGATGAACACCTGCGCCAGCCGCCCGGTGTCGGTCAGGAGCCGGACGTCCTCGGCCGCGACGTCGCGGTCGATGACGAAGCGGCGCTCGGGCGCGACCGAGCCGGCGGCGGTGAGCGCGCGCTCGATCAGGTCGCGCAGGCTGCCCTCCTGCACCTGGAGCTGCACCCGCCCGGCCTCGAGCACCGAGAGGTCGAGCAGGTCGTCGAGGAGCCGCGTCAGCCGGATCGCCTCGTCCTGGATGATGCCGGCATAGCGGCGCGCCTCGTCCGGGCTGAGGTCGCCCGCGTCCTTGAGGATCTCGGAGAACGCCCGGATCGAGGTCATCGGCGTGCGCAGCTCGTGGCTGATCTGGCTGAGGAAGGCGTCCTTCTGGACCGAGAGTTTCTGCAGCATCTCGTTGGCCTCGCGGAGCTGTCGGGCGGTGCGGGCGAGCTCTTCGGACTTGGCCTCGAGCTGGCTGGAGTATTCCATGATCTGCGCGGTCTCGTTGGCAACCGCCATCAGGTCCTCGACCGAGACGAAACTGCCGCCGACGATCTGCGAGATCATTGCGTGGGCGGTGGCGGCCCCGACCGAGCCGGCCAGCCGGTGCTCGAGGTTTTCCAGAAACTGCGGCGTGGTGTCGGGCAGGAAACCGGCCTTGCCCTGCGCCGCCGCCTCGGCGCGGAAGAAGGCCTGCGCCTCGGGCGCGCCGAGGATGCGCTGGGCCATGACCAGCAGATCCTCGGCCTCGGCCGCGCCATGGCTCCAGCCGCGGGTCCCGGTCTGCATGTCGAAGACATTGACGAAGCGCGCGCCCTGTACCCGCTCCAGCGGCGTGGGAAAGGCCAGCACCGAGCCGGCGCAGAAGGCCAGCGTGTTCAGCGCGAGGCTCCAGAACAGCGAGTGCAGGAGCGGGTCCATGGTCTCGACCCCGAACAGCGCCTGCGGCCGCAGCCAGACGATGCCCAGGGGGCCCTCGGCCATGGTCCGGGCCGAGAGCATCACGTCGGGGCCGAAGCTGGGCAGGAAGAGCGTATAGAGCCAGACGGCGAAGCCCACCGACAGCCCCGCCGCCGCCCCCACCCGGTTCGCCCCGCGCCAGAACAGCGCCCCCATCAGCGCCGGCAGCACCTGCGCCATGCCGACGAAGGCGATGAGCCCGATGGCGGCCAGCGCGGCCGAGCCCCCGGTGACGCGGTAATAGACATAGCCGAAGGCGAGCACCACGCCGATGCAGACGCGCCGCGCCGTCAGCACGAGGCCGCGCAGGTCGCCGCCCTCGCGCGTCGCCGCCGCCCCGCGCAGCGCCAGCCAGCCGGGCACCACGATGTGGTTCGACACCATCGTCGCCAGCGCGATCGCCGCCACGATCACCATCGAGGTCGCGGCCGAGAAGCCGCCCAGAAACACCAGCATCGCCAGCTCGTTCTGTCCCAGCGCCAGCGGCACCAGCAGGACATAGAGGTCAGGGTTGGCGCCATGGGGCAGGATGTCGAGGCCCACCACCGCGATCGGCATCACGAAGACCGAGATCAGGAAGAGATAGAGCGGGAACGCCCAGGAGGCGGTGGCGAGGTGGCGCTCGTCGGCGTTCTCGACCACGAGGACCTGGAACATCCTGGGCAGGGTGATGATGGCGACGCCGGCGAGAAAGGTCAGCCCGACCCAGCGGCTCGGCTGCACCTCCCAGGCGGGGCTCTCGTTGGCGAGGATGCGGGCGTGGATGTCGGCCGGCCCGTCCGCGACGCCCCAGACCACGAACACCCCCACCGCCAGCAGCGCCCCGAGCTTCACCACCGCCTCGACGGCGATGGCGATGACGACGCCCGGGTGCTGCTCCTTGGCGTCGAGCCGGCGGGTCCCGAACAGGATGGTGAAGAGCGCGAGCCCCACCGCCACCCAGATCGCGGTGCCGTCGAAATCGGGCAGCCCGCCGTTGTCGGGGGCCGTCGCGAAGACGGCGAAGCTGAAGGCGATGGATTGGAGCTGGAGCGCGATGTAGGGGGTGATGGCCGCGACCGCGAGCAGGGTGACGATGACGCCGATGGTGTTGGACTTGCCGTAGCGGGCCGAGATGATGTCGGCGATGGAGGTCACGCGCTGGGTCTTGCCGATGCGCACCAGCTTGCGCAGGAGCGCCCACCAGCCGATGAACACGAGCGTGGGCCCGAGATAGATGGTGACGAACTCGAGCCCCGAGCGCACCGCGTAGCCCACCGCGCCGTAAAAGGTCCAGGCGGTGCAGTAGACCGACAGCGACAGCGTGTAGATCAGCGGCGAGGACAGCCAGGCGATGCGCCGCCGCTCGGCCCGGCGCTCGACCGCGAAGGCGATGGCGAAGAGGAACACGACATAGCCGAGGCAGGCCAGCAGCAGCAGGTTGAACGGGACCATCAGCCCCGGCCCTCGCCCGCGTCCTCGCGCGCGCGGGTTTCCGTGCGGGTGTCGGTGCGGGTGCGGGTGGGTGTGCGCTCGGGGCCCTCCTCGAGGCCCTCGTCGAGGCCCGCGGCGAGGACGCGCGCGAGGAGGCCGGCCGCCAGGATCAGCCCCGCCCAGACCGCAAAGAGATAGAGCCCCTCGCGCGCGGTGGCGGCGCCCGGGTCCTCGGCGGTGCCCCAGAGCATCGGCAGGGCGAAGAGGAAGATGCCGACAAAGGGCAGGAGCCGCGCCGCATCCATCGCCCGACGGCGGCGAAAGCTGTCCCGCGCGAGATAGAGCGGCGGTTTCATCCCGGCCTGCCGGGCTGGCGCCCCGTCGCCGTGCCGGCACGGGCGGCTCCGCAGGGCCCCTGCCCTGCCGGCCATGCGGGGGCCGGTGGGCGGGCGGTGGTGCGCCGGCCGGTCGTCGCGCCCGGGGCGGGCGGCGCAGGGGGGCTGTCTGCCCCCCGTCGTGCTGCGCACGACTCCCCCCGAGGATATTTGAGGAAAGATGAAGGCAGGGACGGCGTCGGGGCCGGGTCCGGGGCGGCCGGGTGGGGGGGGGCGCTCATGTCGGGACCATCTCGCGCACCGAGGCGAGCACCTCGGTGTTGGAGAACGGCTTGGCCATGAAACGGCTGGCGCCGATGCTCTCGGCCAGTTCGCGGTCGCGCGACTGCCCGCGGGCCGTCAGCATCAGCACCGGCAGGCCGGCGGTGTCCGGCGCCGCCCGCAGCGCCTGCAGGATCTCGAGCCCGGTCCGGCCCGGCAGCATCATGTCGAGGATCACGAGATCCGGCGCGGCGGCGCGGATCACCTCCATCGCATCCGAGCCATGACCGTGGCTGCTGACCTCCCAGCCGTCGCGCGACAGGATGAAGCTGATCGCCGCGACGATGTTCGGTTCATCCTCGATCACGAGGACACGTCTGCCCATCCGCCGGCTCCCCCTTCCGCGGCATGCGCGCTCACTCCCGGGCCGACTATCGCCAAGATTGGCGGCCCTGTCAAAAGGCGGATGGCCCGCGCAGATGCGCCCCGGTCCGGGCGCCTCCGGGCCGGACGGGGCCGCACGGCACGGCGCTGTCGGCGACCGTCTCAGTCGAGCCGGCTGCGCACCATCGCCTTCAGCTCGGCCGGATCGACATGGTCGCCCAGGCGGGGGCGCAGCACGGCCATCACCCGGCCGATGTCGCGCAGGCCGCGCGCGTCAAGCTCGGCGATGGCGGCATCGACCTGCGCGGCGATCTCGGGGGTGGCGAGCCTGCGCGGCAGGAGCGCCTCGATCACCGCCGCCTCGGCCAGCTTGTCGGCCGCCTGCTCCAGCCGGCCGGCCAGCTCGAAGGCCTCGGCGCTGGCGCGGCGCTGCACCACCAGCCGGCTCAGCATCGCGCGCAGCTCGGCGCTGTCGGCGCCGGTCTCGCGGCCGGCCTCGCGCAGGGCGTGGTCGCGGTCGCGGATCGCCGCCGACACCAGCCGCAGCGTCGCGCTCTTCAGCGCATCGCCCTCGGCCTCGCGCAGCGCCGCCGCGATGCGGTCCCGCAGCTCCATGCCGGCCCTCCCTCATGCCGTCCCGGCGCCCGCCCGTCCGGGACCCGCAGCGCGGCCGCGGCCGATGCCGCGGTGCCGCAATCTAGCCGAGCCCGCGCCGCGGCACAACCGCCGAGGCCCGCAGGACTTCGGCCACACCCCCGCAAGGCCCTGAAATCGCTTGCCTTCGGCCAGCGCGCATCGGCTTGACCTGCCCTGCCCGCGCCCGTATGTTCCGGCCGCGCCGCGCGCCCGCGGCCCGGCCCGGAGCCCGCCATGACCGCCTCAGCACAGACCGGATTCCGCCCGACCGCCTGCCTCGCGCTGGCCGACGGCACCCTGTTCCACGGCCGGGGCTTCGGCGCGACCGGCGAGACGGTGGCGGAGCTGTGCTTCAACACCGCCATGACCGGCTATCAGGAGATCATGACCGACCCCTCCTATGCCGGGCAGATCGTGACCTTCACCTTTCCCCACATCGGCAATGTCGGCGTGAACGCCGAGGACGACGAGACCGCCGACCCCGTCGCCGCCGGCATGGTGGTGAAATGGATGCCGACCGAGCCGTCGAACTGGCGCGCCGCGGGGCGGCTGTCGGACTGGCTGGAGCGGCGCGGCCGCATCGCCATCGGCGGCATCGACACCCGCCGGCTGACCCGCGCCATCCGCCAGCAGGGGGCGCCGCATGTGGCGCTGGCCCACGACCCCGAGGGGCGGTTCGACATCGAGGCGCTGGTGGCGAAGGCGCGGGCCTGGGGCGGGCTGGTGGGCCGCGACCTGGCCCGCGACGTCACTTGCGCGCAGAGCTATCGCTGGGACGAGATGCGCTGGGCCTGGCCCGAGGGCTACCGCCGGCGCGAGGGGCCGGGCCGGCGGGTGGTGGCGCTCGACTATGGCGCCAAGCGCAACATCCTGCGCTGTCTTGCCTCGGCCGGCTGCGATGTGACCGTGCTGCCCGCCACCGCCAGCGCCGAGGAGGTGCTGGCGCATGACCCCGAGGGCGTGTTCCTGTCCAACGGCCCGGGCGATCCGGCCGCGACCGGCGCCTATGCGGTGCCGATGATCCGCGAGGTGCTGAAGCGCGACATCCCCGTCTTCGGCATCTGCCTCGGGCATCAGATGCTGGCGCTGGCGCTGGGGGCGCGGACGATCAAGATGAACCACGGCCACCACGGCGCCAACCACCCGGTCAAGGACCTGGAGACCGGCAAGGTCGAGATCACCTCGATGAACCACGGCTTCACGGTGGACAGCCAGACCCTGCCCGCCGGCGTGATCGAGACCCATGTGTCGCTCTTCGACGGGTCGAACTGCGGCATCCGGATGGCGGACCGGCCGGTCTTCTCGGTGCAGTACCACCCCGAGGCGAGTCCCGGCCCGCAGGACAGCTCCTATCTGTTCGAGCGCTTCGTCGCCGCGATGGAGGGCTGATCGGCCCGGCCCTGAGCTGCGCCCCAAAGGCGCGGCCCCGAGCGACGAGCCTGCGGCACCGCATCGGCACCAACCGGCCGCGGCAATGGGCATTGCAGCCATGCTCCGATCCCGTCCGGGGGGATCCGGCGCCCGGAAGCGCGCGGTCCGGCCTGCCGTTAAGACATTGTTAACCATCCGGGCGGCAGGGTGGGCGGGCCGTCAGATGGCCGGAGGGACCACCGGTGACCGCCGCACCGCTTTCCGTCCTCGCCCCCGCCCGGCGCGTGCCCGCGCCGGGCGGGGGCGCGGGGGCGCGTGCGGGGCCGCACCGGCTGGCGCAGGCGCTCCTCGACCACGATCTGGTGCCGCCGGCGGCGCTGATGCGGGCCATGGCGCTGGAATCGCGCGGGGGGGCGCGGCTGGGCGCGATCCTGCTGGCCCATGGCGCCATCGACGAGGACCGGCTGGTCGCCGGCTCGGCCGTCGAATGGGGGGCGGGCCGCGCCGATCTGGAGGCGCATCCGCCCGACCCGCGGCTGGTGGACAGGCTGGGGGCGGGGCGCTGCATCGCGCTCGGGGTGCTGCCGTGGCGGCGCGCCGGCGGGGCGGTGGTGGTGGCCACCTCGCGGCCGGCGGCCTTTGCCGGGCTCCGGCCCGAGCTGGAGGCCGCGCTCGGGCCGGTGGCGATGGCGCTGGCCACCGATGCCGCGCTGCAGGCGGCGCTGCAGGCGGTGCGGGGCACCCGGCTGTGCCACCGGGCCGAGACGCGCACCCCGCCCGAACAGAGCTGCCGGGCCGGGGTGCTGCCGCGGCTGCGGGCCTGGGTGCTGGGGGCGCTCGGTCTCGTCCTCGTCGGCGCCGTGCTGGCGCCGCTGGCGACGCTGGCGGCGGTCACCGGCTGGGCGGTGCTGATGCTCGTGCTGGCCACGGGGCTGAAGGCGGCGGCGCTGGTCGCCGCGCTCCGCGGCCGGGCCGAGGCGCGCGGCACCGGCTTCGGGCCCGGCCCGCCGGTGGCGATCCGCATGCCGGTGGTCTCGATCCTGGTGCCGCTGCATGCCGAAGGGGCCATCGTCGCGCGGCTGCTGCGCCGGCTCGACCGCCTCGCCTGGCCGCGCGAGCTGCTCGACGTCATCGTCATCGTCGAGGCCGACGACCCCGGCACCCGCGCAGCCCTCGCCGCGACCGGGCTGCCGCCGTGGATGCGGGTGGTGGCGGTGCCGGCGGGCAGCCTGCGGACCAAGCCGCGGGCGATGAACTATGCGCTCGATTTCTGCCGCGGCTCGATCATCGGCATCTATGACGCCGAGGACGCGCCCGAGCCCGACCAGATCCACCGCGTCGTCCGGGCCTTTCACGCCCGCGGCTCCGAGGTCGCCTGCCTGCAGGGCATGCTCGATTATTACAACGCGCGGCAGAACTGGCTCGCGCGCTGCTTCGCCGTCGAATACGCCGCCTGGTTCCGGGTGCTGCTGCCCGGGCTGGCGCGGCTGGGGCTGGTGGTGCCGCTGGGGGGCACGACGGTGTTCTTTCGCCGCGCGGCGCTGGAGGCGGTGGGGGGCTGGGATGCGCACAACGTCACCGAGGATGCCGACCTCGGCGTCCGCCTCGCGCGCGCGGGCTACCGCACCGAGCTGATCGAGACGGTGACGGGCGAGGAGGCCACCTGCCGGCCGCTGCCCTGGATCCGGCAGCGCTCGCGCTGGATCAAGGGCTATGCGATCACCTATGCCAGCCACATGCGCGCGCCGGGCCGGCTGTGGCGCGACCTCGGGCCGTGGCGGTTCTTCGGGTTTCAGGTGCTGTTCCTGTCGACGCTGACGCAGGCGCTGCTGGCGCCGGTGCTGTGGTCGTTCTGGCTCTTGCTGGCGGGGCTGGGGCACCCGCTGACGGGGCCGCTCGGGGCCGCGGGCCTGGTGGCGCTGGTGGTGCTGTTCCTGCTGGCCGAGGCGCTGAACATCGGCATCGGCCTGGTGGCGGTGTCGCAGCGGCCCGAGCACCGCTGGCTGCGCCCCACCGTGCCGACGCTGCATGCCTATCACCCGCTGGCCAGCCTCGCCGCGCTGAAGGCGCTGTGGGAGGTGATCCTGCGGCCGGTCTACTGGGACAAGACGGCGCATGGCCGCTTCGACGCCGGCGCCCCCGCCCCGATCTTCTTTGCCGGCGCCCACCGCCCGGGCGCGACGCCGCACCGGCCCGCCCGAGCCTGAGCCCCGGACGCAACTGGCACGGCCCACCCGAAGGTCGGCGTCGCCGCACCATGGCGCCGTCCGGACCGGAGATCCAAAAGCGTCCTGCGTGGGCCAGCCCCGAAGGCGATCCGCAACAGCCCTGCAAATGGCAAGATGGCGCGGTTGACGGGACTCGAACCCGCGACCCCCGGCGTGACAGGCCGGTACTCTAACCGACTGAGCTACAACCGCGCAGCGCCGCGGGAGAGGGACAGGAGTGGCGCGGTTGACGGGGCTCGAACCCGCGACCCCCGGCGTGACAGGCCGGTACTCTAACCGACTGAGCTACAACCGCGCTGGTCCTGTCGGGTCGTCCCCGACGTGAGAGGGGAATACGCATCGCGCCCGGCGCAGTCAAGCGGTGATCGACCGAATTCCGCCCTCGACAGCGCCGGCGCGGCGGTTACCTTCAGCCGCTGCCACCGCATGCAGGGAGGGGAGCCGGTGATCTTTCTCGTCACGCCGACGACGGTGTCGAACCCGCGTAGCCTGATCGGCGGCACCCCGCCGCGCAAGATCCTGTCGGGGCTCACCAGCGTGTTTCCCCGCGGGCTGATGCTGACCCGGATCTGGTGGCGGCTGGCGCTGGAATACCCCTTGTTGCGCTATTCCTTCGCGCTGTCGCCCTTTCCGGTGGCGATGATCATCTGGCCCGAGCTGGCGCTGCCGATCTCGGGCGCGCCGCTGCTGATGTTCCTCTTCATCAACTACATCGAGGGCGAGCTTCTGTCGGTCTCGAACCCCGACAAGCGCCGCCGCCTGCTGGAGCCGGCGGAATCCGCCCGGCGGCGGGACCTCTTCACCGCGCGGGCGCGCGCGCTCCTGACCCGGATCGCGGCGGGGCGCAACCTGACCGAGGGCAGCCTGCATCTGGTGGTGGAACAGTCGCCGATGCGGCCGGTGGCGCCGCTGACGGTGGTCTCGCTGCAGGCGCCGACCGAGGACGACCGCCGCGGCTGTCCGGTGCTGGAGCTCTCGGCGGAGGAACGGCGCTGGCTGACGCAGGAGCTCTTCGATGCGTTCCCGGGCCGCGGCAAGCTGACCGAGCGCGAGTTCCACCGCATGAGCCTGCGCGAGAACCTGTTCCTGCACCATGTCGAGCTCGAGGCCCGCTCGATCTCGGCGCATGCGCGGATGGCGGCGCTGGCGCGCGCGGCCGAGGGCACGGCAGAGGCCGGGGCCCCCACCGCGGCGAGCGCCTGAGCGCCCGTCCCGCCCCGCCGCGCACGTCCATGGCTTGACGCTGCGCCCGCACGCAAGGATGTTGCGCGCGCAGAACCGACGGGAGACGGGCATGGAAAACGAATTCGCCGCCTGGGTGGGCCGGACCGAAGAGGACGAGGACGTCCTCTCGCCCCGGCAGGCGCGCGGCATGGCGGCGACGCTGGCCTCGGGTCCCTGCGACGCGGGCGCCTTTGCCGTGGGCGACCCGCTGCCGCCGCTCTGGCACTGGATGGGCTTTGCGCCGGTCGCGCCGATGGACGGGCTCGGCCCCGACGGCCACCCCGCCCGCGGCGGCTTCCTGCCCCCCGTGCCGCTGGAGCGGCGCATGTGGGCCGGCGGGCGGGTGACCTTTCACGACGACACCCCCCGCATCGGCGAGCCGCTGCGCCGCCGCTCCGAGATCCTGAAGGTGGCGGAAAAGACCGGCGCGACGGGGCGGATGGTGTTCGTCACCGTCGGCCACACCCTCTCCACCCCCCGCGGCGTCGCGATCACCGAGGAACAGGACATCGTCTATATCGCCATGCCGCAGCGCTACAGCCCGCCGCCCCCGGTGGCCGCGCCCGAGGTGACGGCCTGGGAGGAGCCGGTCGCGTTCTCGCCGGTGCGGCTCTTTCGCTTCTCGGCGCTGACCTTCAACGGGCACCGCATCCACTATGACCTCGACTATGCCGCAAAAGTCGAGAAATACCCCGCGCTGGTGGTGCACGGCCCCCTTCAGGCGATGCTGATGATGGAGGCGGCACGGGCGCGCGCCCCGGGCCGGCGGCCGGCGTTCTTTCGCCACCGCGGCGTGCGGCCCTGCCTGCTGTCCGACGCGATGCGGATCCTGGCCGAGCCCGAGGCGGAGGGGGCGCAGCTCCTCTGCACCGCCACCGCCGAGGGGCACCGCTGCATGCAGACCGAAATCCGCTGGCAGGAGGCATGAGGATGACAGGCGTTCTGGACGGGCTCAGGGTGGTCGAGGGCTCGGCCTTCGTGGCCGTACCGCTGGCGGGGATGACGCTGGCGCAGATGGGGGCCGAGGTGATCCGCTTCGACCGGATCGGCGGCGGGCTGGACGCGCAGCGCTGGCCGGTGACGTCCGAGGGGCGCAGCCTCTTCTGGGCGGGGCTGAACAAGGGCAAGAAGAGCCTCGCGGTCAACCTCTCGGACCCGCGCGGACAGGAGCTGGTGGCCGAGCTGATCTGCGCCCCGGGCGAGGCGGGGGGGTGTTACCTCACCAACCTCGGCCAGCGCGGCGTGCTCTCCTACAAGGCGCTGTCAGAGCGGCGGGCGGATGCGATCGTGGTCTCGCTGCTGGGCACGCGCGGGGGCGGGCCGGCGGTGGACTACACGGTGAACCCCAGCCTGGGGTTCCCCGAGGCGACGGGCCCCGAGGGCTCGTCCGAGCCGGTGGCGCATGTGCTGCCGGCCTGGGACTGCATCGCCGGCGGCATGGTCGTGAACGCGCTCCTTGCGGCGGAACGCCACCGGCTGCGCACCGGCGCGGGCCAGCTGGTCGAGCTGTCGCTCAAGGATGTGGCGGCGGCGATGCTGGGCAATCTCGGGATCATCGGCGAGGTGGCGGTGAACGGGGTGGACCGGCCGAAATACGGCAATGCGCTCTACGGCGCCTATGGGCAGGATTTCGTCACTGCGGACGGCCGGCGGGTGATGGTGATCGGGCTGACCGACCGGCAGTGGAAGGGGCTGGTCAAGGCCACCGGCACCGGGGCCGAAATGGCGGCGCTGGCCGCCCGGCTGGGCGTCGAGCTGTCCGAGGAGGGCGCGCGCTTTCGCGCCCGCAAGGAGATCACGGCCATCCTCGCGCCCTGGTTCGCCGCCCGCCGCCTCGACGAGTTCGCCCCCGCCTTCGACGCCGCCGGCCTGACCTGGTCCGAGTTTCGCAGCTTCGCCCGGGCGGTCGCCGAGGATCCCGACCTTCGCCCGGGCGAGAACCCGATGTTCGCGATGCTCGAACAGCCCGGCATCGGCCGCTATCCGGTCCCGGCCTCGCCGATGATGTTCTCGGCCTGCGGCCGCCCCGATCCCGCCCCCGCCCCCCGGCTGGGCGAACACACCGAGGCGGTGCTGGCCGACATCCTGCGCCTGCCCGCAGCCGAGATCGGCCGGCTGATGGATGCGGGCGTCGTCGCCGGCCCGGGGGGCTGACCGCCCCCCTCCTTCATCTTTCCTCAAATATCCTCGGGGGGAGCTCCCGCAGGGAGCGGGGGGCGGAAAGCCCCCCTCCTCCGCCCGGGCCCGCGGCGCCGTCAGATCGGCAGCGCCGTGGTCGCCTTGATCTCCTCCATCGACAGGAGCGCGGTGACGTTGAACAGCTTCACCTCCGAGATCAGCGCCTGATAGAAGGCGTCATAGGCGCGCGCGTTGCGGACCCGGACCTTCAGGATATAGTCGATGTCGCCCGCCAGCCGGTGCGCCTCCAGCACCTCCGGCCGGGCGCGCACCGCATCGAGGAACCGCCGCTGCCAGTCCTGATCGTGCTCGCTGGTGCGAATCAGCACGAAGAAGCAGGCCTCGAAGCCCAGTTTCTCGGCATCGAGGATCGCCGTCTCGCCGCGGATCACGCCGGCCTCGCGCATCCGCTTGATGCGGTTCCACACCGGCGTCTTGGAGGATCCGACGGCGCGGGCGATCTCTTCGAGCGACTGTCCGGCATCGCGCTGCAACTCGCCGAGGATGCGGAGGTCGAGGTCATCCAGACGCGGCGAGGCAGGGCGGGTCATGTCGTGTCTCCGGTGGCGGATCGCTGCACGCCGGACCATCCGCCGCGCATGCCCCCGGCGCGACCGATGCGGCATTCGCCGCGCTCCCGCAAGTGCGGGTGCAGGCTGCACGCGCCGATTTGATCCGTGTCATGGTGGCGCGCGGCGCGTCGGGGTTTTCTGGGTCCCATGACGACGCGCCCCGCCCCGCCCCACCCCTCCCTGCCCGTCCCCCGGCCGGCTCCGGCCCGCCCCACCCGGTTCCGCCCCGCCGCCCCTTTCCCTGTCGCGGCCCGGCGCCCCCCCTGCCCGCCACACGCCCCCCTCCGCTCCATCCTGCGCACGAGGGCCGCGCCATGAGCGTTCTCGTCACCGACGCCGGCTTTCAGCCCGACGACTGGCGCGGCGGCTTCGTCCCGGCCAGCGCGCTGCGCCACCGGCCCTGCGCCGTCGGCCTCGGTGTCGACCTCGCCGCCGATGCCGACCCCACACGGCTGGTGCGGCACTTCCCCGCCATCGCGCTCCTGCGCATCCGCCTGCCGCATTTCGCCGCGCAGGACGGCTTCGAACTGGCGCACCGGCTGCGGGCGCTCGGATATTCCGGTCGGCTCCGCGCCGAGGGGCATGTGCTGGCCGACCAGTACACGCTGGCCCGCCGCGCAGGCTTCGACGAGGTCGAGATCAGCGCCGGCCTCGCCCTGCGCCAGCCCGAGGAGCACTGGAAGTTCCGCGGCAACTGGCGCCACGACGCCTATGGCTCGCGCCTGCGCGCGCGCAGCCCGGGCGGCATTCCCTGAGCGATGTGACCCGACGCCGGGGCTGCGGGGTTTTCCCCGCGCCCCGTTCCCCGTATGACAGACCGGGCGCAAGCCCCGGAGATGCAGATGCCCCGGAGATGCAGATGAACGAGACGACAGCCCTGAGGATCGATCCCGCCATGAACGCGCCCAAGACTGCCGCCCAGCCTGTCGCCCCCGACGCCGCAGCCCCCCGGACGGCAGCGCCCGACACGCCCGGGGTCGACACCGCTGCCATCGCGGCCGCCAGGGGCCTGCCCTGCGAGACGGTGACCTTCGTGCAGCACTGGACCGACCGGCTGTTCTCGTTCCGCACCACACGGCCGCGCAGCCTGCGGTTCCGCTCGGGCGAGTTCGTGATGATCGGGCTGATCGACGAGAACGGCCGGCCGCTCCTGCGGGCCTATTCCATCGCCTCGCCCGCCTGGGACGAGGAGCTGGAGTTCTATTCGATCAAGGTCCAGGACGGCCCGCTGACCTCGCGGCTCCAGCACATCCGGGTCGGCGACGCGCTGATCCTGAAGCCCAAGCCCGTGGGCACGCTGGTGCTGGATGCGCTGTTGCCCGGGCGGCGGCTGTGGTTCTTCGCCACGGGAACCGGCATCGCGCCCTATGCGAGCCTGATGCGCGACCCCGACACCTATGAGCGCTATGACGAGGTGATCCTGATGCACACCTGCCGCGAGGAGGCCGAGCTGGAGTACGGCCGGCAGCTGGTGGAGGCGCTGGCCGAGGACCCGCTCTGCGGCGAACACGCGCACAAGCTGCGCTATTATCCGACGACGACGCAGGAGACGCCGCAGCGCACAGGGGTGGGTCGCGGGCGCATCACCGACAACCTGACCTCGGGCAAGGTCTTTGCCGACCTCGGCATCCCGCCGATGTCGCCTGCGACCGACCGCGGCATGGTCTGCGGCTCGCTCGCCTTCAACATGGACATGAAGGCGATCCTGGAGGGGTTCGGCCTGCGCGAGGGGGCCAACAGCGAACCGGCGGAATATGTGGTGGAAAAGGCCTTTGTCGGCTGATCCTGCGGGGAGGTGAGGGGCCGCGCGCGCCCCGGAGGCGTCGCTCCCACCCACCCGCCCCGCGCCGCCTCCGGGGCGCGCGCGGCCCCTCCTGACCACAGCGTCGGTCGCAGGACGCTGCGGCCGGCCGAGCTGTCCCGGGCTCAGCCCAGCGGCGCCAGCAGGTCGCGCAGCACGGCGAGCGGGTCCTCGGCCGACCAGATCTCCTCGCCGAGCGCAAGGAAGTCCGCCACCGGTGCGAGATCGGCCACCCGCTCGCGGGTGAGCGCGCCCTCGGCCACCGCCGGCAGTTCGATCATCTCAGACCACCAGGCGAAGAGCTCCCGCGCCGCGACCGCCCCGTCGCCCAGCGCCGCCCCCCCGACCGGGCCGAAGGCGACATAGTCGGCCCCGGCCTCGCCCGCGGTCATCCCCTCGTGCCGGCTGGTGCCGCAGAAGGCGCCGACGATCGCGTCCGCGCCCAGCGTCGCGCGCGCCTTGCGCACCCCCCGGGCGCCATCGGCCAGGTGCACCCCGTCGAGGCCCAGCCGCTCGGCCAGCGCGACGTGGCGCTCGATCACCAGCGGCACGTCGCGGGCATGGGCGACCTCGCGCAGCGCATCGGCCGCCCGCACCAGCCGCTCCTCGCTCTGGCTGGCAAGGGCGAGGCGGACGCAGGCCACCTCGGCACCGTCGAGCACCCGCGCCAGCCGGTCGGCGAAGGCATCGGGCTCGAAGGCCGGCGGGGTGACGAGATAGAGCTGCGGGCGGTCGGGCGCGGCGGGGTCGGGCATGGCGGGGTCTGGCATGGCGTGGTCTGGCATGGGGGGGGCTCCTGCGGGTCGGCGGCGGTGATAGCCGGGGCAGCGCCCGCTCACAAGGAGGCCACCCCGGTTGCCGCCGGCCGCGGCGCGACGTAGAGGGGCGCGGGCAGGCACGGGGCAGCGAGATGGGCGCAGCGACAGACTCGGGAGGACCGGTGGGTGCGGGGCCGGCCTTCGTGCTGGTGCGCCCGCAGATGGGCGAGAACATCGGCGCGGCGGCGCGGGCCATGCTGAACTTCGGCCTGACGCGGCTGCGCGTGGTCGCCCCGCGCGACGGCTGGCCCAACCCGCGGGCCGTGGCCATGGCCTCGGGCGCGGGGCGCCTGCTGGACCACGCCGGGCCCTTTGCAGACGTCGCCGGGGCGGTGGCGGATGCGGGGCTGGTGCTCGCGACCACGGCGCGCATGCGCGGCCTCGCGACGCCGGTCTGGACACCCGAACAGGCGATGGCAGAGGCCCGCGCCGCCCTCGCCGCCGGCACCCGCGTGGCGGTGCTGTTCGGCCCCGAGCGCGCCGGGCTGGAGACCGCCGATGTCGCCCGCGCCCGTGCCATCGTCAGCTTTCGCGTGAACCCGGCGTTTCCGTCGCTGAACCTCGCGCAATGCGTGGCGCTGATGGCGTATGAGTGGGGCCGGGCCGAGGCGCCGCCCGCGCCCGCCGCCGCTCCCGAGCCCGCCACCGCCGAGGAGGTGGAGCGGCTGCGCGCCCATTTCGACGCGCGGCTCGAGACCGCGGGCTTCTTCTTTCCGCCCGAGAAGGCCGCGCATCAGCGGCTGATGCTGGCGGCCATGCTGGGGCGCCTGCCGCTCACCCGCGGCGATGTGCAGTTCCTGCACGGCGCGCTGCGCCAGCTCGCGCGCGACCGGCCCGCCCCCCCCGACCGGCCCGCCCCCCAAGACCGGCAGGGCTGAGCGCCCCCCCGCCCCTTTCATCTTTCCTCAAATATCCTCGGGGGGGGCTCCCGCAGGGAGACGGGGGGCAGACAGCCCCCCTCCGACGCCGCCCCCGGACGCACCGCCCGACAGCCTGCGCCCACAAGCCTGCGTCCGCGAGCCGCGCCCGGCCGGAGCGCGCGCTCCGGCGCCCACCTTGCAGCCCCCGGGGCGCCGCCCTAGTGTCGCGCCGCAGCCAAGGGAGACCCGCGATGGCCCGCCCCACCCGCAGCAAGCCGCGCAGCATCTTCGAGGAGGTGGGCGAGGCGCGCCCCACCCCTGCCCCCGCCACCTCGCCCGGACAGCGCCGCGAGGGCGCGCGGGGCGCGGTGCGCCTGTGGCTCTTGGCGCTGTTCGGGCTGGTGGCGCTGATCGTGGTGGTGGGCGGGCTCACACGGCTCACCGGCTCGGGGCTCTCGATCACCGAATGGCGCCCCCTGACCGGCGCCATCCCGCCCCTGTCCGACGCCGACTGGCGGGCCGAGTTCGAGCTCTATCGCGCCATCCCGCAGTACGACATCGTCAACCGCGGCATGACGCTGGCCGAGTTCAAGGTGATCTACTGGTGGGAATGGGGCCACCGGCAGCTCGGCCGCGTGGTCGGCCTCGTCTGGGCGGTGGGGTTCCTGTGGTTCTGGCTGACAAAGCGGATCCCCTCGGGCTGGACCGGGCGGCTCCTGCTCCTCGGGGCGCTGGGGGGCGTGCAGGGGGCGATCGGCTGGTGGATGGTGCACTCGGGGCTGGGCGAGGGGATGATCGCGGTGGCGGCGACGCGGCTGGCGGTGCATCTGGGGCTGGCCTTCGTCATCCTTGGCTTGCTCGCGTGGTCCATCCTGCAGCTCGGGCGCACACCGGCCGAGCTGGTGCAGGCGCGGCGGCTGGGCGATGCCGGCGTGTTCGGGCTGGGCACGGCGCTGGTGGCGCTCGCCTTCGTGCAGATCGTGCTGGGCGCGCTGGTGGCGGGCACCGGGGCGGGGCGGGCCTATGCGGACTGGCCGCTGATGCATGGCGTCTTCTTCCCGCCCGAGGCGCTGGACCTCGCGCCGCTCTGGCGCAACTTCGTCGAGAACACCGCCATGGTGCAGTTCAGCCACCGCATGGCGGGCTATGCGCTGCTGGCGCTCGGGGCGCTGACATGGGTGCTGGCGGGGGCGAGCCGGCACCGGGCCACGCGCGGCGCGCATGACCTGATGATGGCGCTCATGACGCTGCAGGTGGGCCTCGGGATCGCCACGGTGATGACCGGCGCCCCGCTGGAGCTGGCGGCCGCGCATCAGTTCATGGGTGTCGTCCTCTGGGCCGCGATCCTGCGCGCCCGCTTCCTCGCGCGGTATCCGCGCGTCGCATCCACCATCCGGGGACGTTCATGACCGCCTATTCCGAGCTCATGGCCTTTCAGCGCGACACCGAGGCGCTGGGCCACATCATGCAGCGCCTGTCCTGGGACCAGGAGGCGATGATGCCGCGCGGCGCCGCCGTGCAGCGGGCCGAGGAGATGGCCGCGCTGGAGGGTGTGATCCACGCCCGCCGCGCGGACCCGCGCCTGGGCGACTGGCTGGCCGAGGCCGAGGCGCCGGATGCGGCCGGGCAGCGGGCGCTGGAGCTGATCGGGCGGGCGCATGCGCGCGCGACGCGGGTGCCGGCGCGGCTGGCGGCCGAGATCGCGCGCGCGACCTCGATCGCGCAGGGGGTCTGGGCCGAGGCGCGTGAGCGCGACGATGTCGCACTGTTCCTGCCCCGGCTGGCCGAGGTGCTGGCGCTCAGGCGCGAGGAGGCCGCGGCGCTGGCGGACGGGACGGGGCGCGAGGCGCTCTATGACGCGCTTCTCGAGGATTACGAGCCCGAGACCTCCACCGCCGAGATCGCGGCGCTGTTCGACCGGATGCGGCCGCGGCTGACGGCGCTCTGCGCCGCGATCCTCGCGGCGCCGGTGCAGCCCGAGCCGCTGCGCGGCCATTTCGGCCGCGAGGGGCAGCTTCGGCTCGCCCGCCGGCTGGCCGAGGTCTTCGGCTACGACTTTGCCCGCGGGCGCCTCGACGAGGTGGTCCACCCGTTCTGTTCGGGCGGCGGGATGGATGTGCGGATCACCACCCGCACGGTCGAGGGCGACCCCTTCAACTGTCTCTATTCCACCATCCACGAGGCCGGGCATGCGGGCTACGAGCAGGGGATCGACGCGTCCTGGCGCTTCACCCCGCTGGGGCGCGGGGTCTCGATGGGGGTGCACGAGAGCCAGGCGCGGCTCTACGAGAACCAGCTCGGGCGCTCGCGCGCCTTCTGCGGCTGGCTGCACGGGCAGATGGCGGCCGAATTCGGCGACGGCGACATCGTCGGCGGGCTGGAGGGGCCGGAGGCCTTCTACGCCGCGGTGAACCGGGTGGCGCCGGGCTACATCCGCACCGAGGCCGACGAGGTCCACTACAACCTCCACATCATGCTGCGCTTCGATCTGGAGCGCGCGCTGGTGTCGGGCGACCTCGTGCCCGCCGACCTGGAAGCGGCGTGGAACGACCGCTTCGCCGCCGATTTCGGGCAGGCGGTGGACCGGCCGCGCCACGGCATGCTGCAGGATGTGCACTGGTCGGTGGGGCTCTTCGGCTATTTCCCGACCTACAGCCTGGGCAATGTCTATGCCGGCTGTCTGCAGGCGGCGCTGCGGGCGGCGGTGCCGGACCTCGACGACCATCTCGCCCGGGGCGAGACGGCGCCGGCGACCGACTGGCTGCGCGCGCAGCTGCAGACCCATGGCGCCCTGCGCCCGCCCCGCGCCGCGATCCGCCATGCCACCGGCGCGGAGCCCTCCGAGGGCCCGCTGCTGGACTATCTGGAGGCCAAGTTCGGCGCGCTCTACGGGCTCTGAGCGCCCCCCCGGGGCAAAAGGGGGGGGCTCCGCCCCCCCGAAGGGGCTCAGCGCCAGTTCTGCGCGATCCAGTTGAAATAGGGCTCGTGCAGCCGCACGCTCACATTGGGGCCGCCGCCGCCCGGCACGCCGGCCACGCGCACGCCCATGACCGCGGTCTGGTTCTGCTCGCCCATCAGCGCAAAGAGGTTGCCCCCCGACGAGCCCTGAAAGCTCTTGCAGCTGTCGATGAACACCTCCGGCGCCACCAGCCCGTCGAAAAACGCGACCGCACAGCTCGAATACCACATGGTCGAGGGCGGCTTGTCGCCCGGATAATGCAGCAGATGCGCGTCGAAGCCGAACATCCGGTCGGTGGTCGACACTCCCATGTAGCCCAGATACTGCCCCAGCGGCTCGGCCAGCGTCACCACCGCGAGGTCATAGAGGAACTGCTCCATCCGGTCGGCGTTGGCCATGTCGACATAGCCGGGCAGGACCGAGACGCTGTTCGCGGCATGCACGCCGAAGGGATAGTTGCCCTCGGCCAGGGCGCCGGGCAGGAAATAGACCTCGGAGGGCCAGCCCATCTCGGGGTTGTAGACGCAATGCGCCGCGGTCAGCACGGTCGCGGGTCCGATCAGGCTGCCGGAACAGGTGCCCATCCGCTCGGGGCCGTAGATCGAGATCAGCTGTCCGGCCTGAAAGATCGGCGGGGTCGAGCTGTCGGTCACCTGGATGCGCGGGTCGCCGGGGTCGGGCGCCCGGCCGCCCTGTTGGAGCTGCAGCGGGCCGGGCACCGGCTCGGGCTCCAGCGTGAAGAGGCCGCGCGGCGTCTCCTCCGGGGCCATCAGGCTGCGTATCACCTCGTCGCTGGCCTCGCTGCGGGTCTCGGTGCCGTCCATGCCGCGGGTAAGCGTGCCGTAGCGGGCGCGCAGGTCGTCCTCGCCCAGCACCTCGCGCGAGAGCACGCCCAGCGCGGCGGGGTCGTCCAGTTCGGGCGCCGCGATGGGTTCGGCGGCGGAGAAATCGGGGTGGTCGAGCGTGCCGAGGCCGCGGGGAACCTCGCCGGTGCCGGCAAAGGGCAGGCCGGGGGCCTGTTCCTGCGCCTCGGCGGCCGGACCGGTCAGCGCCAGCGGCAGGCAGGCGACGAGGGCGAGGCGAAGATGGGCATGAGCCATGGACGTCATCCTTCAGGACGGGGCGGGGCGGGACTTGCCCGCAGTGGGTGGGCCCGCAGTGGTTGGGCCCGCAGTGGGTGGGCCCGCAGTGGTTGGGCCCGCAGTGGCATGGGGTCGTCCGGGCCGGGGATCGGCCCCGGTGGAGATGGAGGCCGCATGCTCGCTCCACAACGGCGCGTTTGGCAAGGGCGAAACACGTCTTCGAGGGCAGGACGGCGCCGCCGCTCGCCCCGGTGCGAGCGGGGCATGCGGGCCGCCCCATGACCCCACGACGTCACGGAGCGCCCCGTCCGCGCTGCGCCTTCCGTCCGGCGAGGTCTGCGGCCCGCCGGCGGGCAAGGTCCGCGAGGGCCTGCGGGCCCCCGCGGCAGGGCGCCTGCCGCGATCCGGCGCGGCGCCTCGGGCCCGGGGCCCGCGCCTATTGCAGCAGTTCGGTCCAGATCTGGGTGTGGATGTCGTTGACCGCCTGCGGGCAGGCCTCGCCCCAGCGGCCGGCGGCGACCAGATCCTCGGGCACCACGATCTCGGGCGCCTCGCGCATCACCTCGTCCATGAACGCCTCGGACCCGGTGATCCCGTTGGCATAGCGCGCAAAGTTCGAGATCATCGCGGCGTTCTCGGGCTGCAGCACGAAGTTGATGAAGCGCATCGCCGCCTCGGGGTTCTGCGCATCCGACAGCACGGCGGCGTTGTCCATCCAGATCGGATAGCCCGTGCGCGGATAGCCATAGACCAGCGCGTCGTTCTGCAGCCGCGCCCGCATCGAGGCGCCGTTCCAGTAGATCCCGGCCGACAGATCGCCCGCGGCATAGCTGTCCACCGTGCCGTAATCGAGCGCCAGCCACTTGGGCTTGGCCGCCATCAGCGTGTCGCGCACCTGCCGCAGCACCGCAGGATCGGAGGTGCAGCGCTCGCCGCCGTGGAAATAGATGGCGATGGCCATGACGTCCGACATCTCGGGGATGACGTTGATCCGGCCCTGAAGCTCGGACGGCGGATCGAGGATCAGCCCCGCATCGTTGGGATCGCCGCCATAGACCGAGGTGTTCACGATCACGCCGGTCGTGCCCCACTGCCACGGCACGGTGTATTCGCGGCCCGGGTCGAAATCGACGTCGAGGAACTGCGGCAGGATGTTGCCGCGGTCGGTCACGATGGCCGGGTCGAGCGGCTGCAACAGCCCCTCGCCGACCCAGGTCTGGATGTAGGTGTCGGACGGCACCACGATGTCGAAGCCGTGCCCGCCCTGCCGCACCCGCGCCAGCGCCGTGTCGTTGCTGTCGAAGTCGGTGACGGTGACGCGGATGCCGGTCTCGGCCTCGAACTTCTCGATCAGCTCGGGGCTGGTATAGTTGCCCCAGTTGTAGATGTTCAGGACCTCCTGCGCCGACACCAGCGCGGTAGAGCCCGCAAGGGCTGCGATGGCCGTGACGAGTGTGCGTGTCATGGGTCTTCTCCCTGTGGTTTGCAGTGTGGCCTCAGCGCCCGCGCACACGGGTGACGAGGAAGAAGGCGCTGACGATCACGAGCGACAGCGCCAGGAAAAGCGTCGCGATGGCGTTCATCTCGGGGGTGACCGTGCGGCGGAGCTGCCCCAGCATGTAGGTGGGCAGCGTGTCCTGCCCCGCCGACTTGACGAACTCGGTGATGACCACGGTGTCGAGCGAGATCACGAACCCCAGCATGAAGCCTGCGAGGATGCCGGGCACCAGGAGCGGCAGGGTGATGTGGCGAAACGCCTGCACGGGGCTGGCATAGAGGTCGGCCGCGGCACTCTCGAGCGCGGGGTCCAGCGTCTCGAGCCGGGCGCGGATGGGCAGATAGGCGAAGGGGATGCAGAAGGCCGTGTGCGCCGCCACCAGGTAGCCCATGCCGGTGTAGCCCGTCTGCACCTTGATCGCCGCGACAAAGATCAACAGCGCGATGCCGGTGACGATCTCGGGCACCATCAGCGGCTGGTTGATCAGCGCATAGATCATCGTCTGGCCGCGGAAGCGCCCCACCCGCGTGGTCCCCAGCGCGGCCAGCGTGGCGAGCACCGTGGCGATGCCCGCGGCCGTCGCCGCCAGCCACAGCGAGCGGATCGAGACCTCGCGCACCTGGCGGTTGCGGAACGCGGCCTCGTACCAGCGCAGCGAGAACCCCTCCCACAGCGACTGGGAGGTGCCGGCGTTGAAGGAATAGACCACCAGGATCAGGATCGGCAGGTAGAGGAGCAGCATGGTGAGCACGGCGATCGCGCCGAAGCCCGGCAGCCGGCGCACCTCGAAGCTGCGGCGCGGGGCGGCAGCGGTCCGCGCCGGCGCCTGGGGCAGGATCTCGGCCCTAGCCACGCCGGTTCTCCCGCTCGGCCCCGACCGAGCGCAGATAGAGCACCAGCGCCGCCATCACGATCACCAGCAGCACCAGCGCGAGCGCCGCGCCCAGCGGCCAGTTGCGCCCCTGTCCGAACTGCAGCTCGATCAGGTTGCCGAGCATCATCTGTCGCCCGCCCCCCAGCACCCGCGGCGTCACATAGGCCCCGATCGCCGGGATGAAGACAAGGATCGAGCCCGCGATCAGCCCCGGCTTCACCAGCGGCAGGATCACATGCCACAGCACCCGCGCGCGGCTGGCATAGAGGTCGTAGCCTGCCTCGATCAGCCGGAAGTCGAGCTTTTCCATCGCGGCATAGAGCGGCAGCACCATCAGCGGCAGGAACACATAGGCCATGCCGATCAGGATCGCGAAATCGGTGTAGAGCATCTGGATCGGCTCGCGGATCGCGCCGGTCCAGATGAGGACGCTGTTGATGGTGCCGTTGTTGCGGATCAGCTCCTGGATGGCGAAGGTCCGGATCAGCAGGTTGGTCCAGAACGGGATGGTGATGAGGAAGAGCCAGATCGACCGGCTGGAGGGCGGGCGCGTCGCGATGAACCACGCCGTGGGAAAGCCGAGGACGAGGCAGATCAGCGTGGTCTGGAACGACAGCCAGATCGAGCGCTGGAAGATCGCGAGATGGGCGTGGTTGAGGGTGACGATCTCGGGCTCGAAGATGTCGCGGCGAAAGAAGACGCGAAACCAGCCCTCGGTCGAGAACTCCCAGACCACGCCGCCCATGTTGCCGGGGCTGAGAAAGGAATAGACGAGCACGATGAGCAGGGGGCCGGAGGCGGCCAGCACCAGCACCACCAGCGCCGGGGCGCAGAGCAGCCAGTTCCAGAAGACGCGCCGCTCCACCCCCTAGCCCTCCAGCACCTGAAGCGCGCCGGGCGCGAGCCTGAGGCCCAGCCGGGCGCCGGCGCCCGGGGTCGGCTGGCCGGGGCGGTTCTGGCGCCGCAGCACGAAGGGCTGGCCGTCGGCGAGCCGCAGGTGCAGATGCGTGTCGGTGCCGAAGAACACCGCCTCGACCACGTCGCCCGCGAGGTCGGCGCCCTCGGGCTCCACCGCCTCGGCCTGTTCGGGCCGGATCACGGCCGTCACCTTCGCGCCCTCGACGGGCCTGAGCCCGGCCGGCAGCCGCGCCGGCGCCGTCGCCCCGCCGGCAGCGCCAGCCACGCCCGCCCGTCGGCCACCGAAGCCACCGACAGGCTCAGCACATTGGTCTCGCCGATGAAATCGGCGACGAAACGGTCGGCCGGGGCGTTGTAGATCGCCTCGGGCGTGCCCAGTTGCAGGATCCGGCCGGCGTTCATCACCGCGATCCGGTCCGACATCGTCAGCGCCTCTTCCTGATCGTGGGTGACGAAGACGAAGGTGATCCCGGTCTCGCCCTGCAACCGCTTCAGCTCGCCCTGCATCTCCTTGCGCAGCTTCAGGTCCAGCGCGCTGAGGGGTTCGTCCAGCAGCAGCACCCGCGGCCCCGGCGCCAGCGCGCGCGCCAGTGCCACCCGCTGCTGCTGCCCGCCCGAGATCTCGGCCGGCCGCCGCTCGGCCAGCGCCTCCATCCGCACGAGCCTGAGCATCCGCGCCACCGTCGCCTCGACCTCGGCCCGCGGCTTGCCCAGCATCTTCAGCCCGAAGCCGATGTTCTGCGCCACCGTCATGTGCGGAAACAGCGCATAGGACTGGAACACCGTGTTCACCGGCCGCCGGTTCGGCCCCAGCCCCGCCACCTCCACCCCGTTGATGCGCAGCGAGCCCTGCGTCGGCTGCTCGAACCCCGCGATCACCCTGAGCAGCGTGGTCTTGCCGCAGCCCGAGGGGCCGAGAAGGGTGAAGAACTCGCCCGTCGCGATGCTGAGCTCGATCCCGGTGAGCGCGGTGAAGCTGGCCGGCCCCTGTCCGAAGACCTTGCTCAGCCCCGTGATCTCGATCTCTGCCGCCACGCCGCCCCCCGCGTTGTCCGTCCCCAGAGTGCCGCCGCAGGGCCCGAAATCAAGCCATTTCGCCCGCGTCCCAGACGATGCGCCCGTCCACGACCGTCTGCGCCACCGACAGGCCGCCGATTTCATCGGGCCGCACCGCCTCGATATCGCCATCCAGCACCACGAGGTCGGCCAGATACCCCGGGCGCAGCATCCCCTTGCGGTCGTCGGTATGCTCGGCATGGGCGCCGCCCGTGGTATAGGCCGCGAGCGCCTCGTGCAGGCTCACCCGCTCGTCGCGCCCGCCCTCATAGGCGGCGCGGGTGACCGCGGTCTGGATGCAGCGCAGCGGGTTGACGTCCGCCACCGGCCAGTCGGTGGCAAAGGCCAGCCGGGCGCCGGCCTCGGCCAGCGTGCGCGCGAGATAGGCGTCGCGCCAGCGGTCGCGGCCGATCACCGCCATGGTCTCGTGCAGCGGAAAATCCTGCCCCCCCGGCACATGGCAGGGCTGCACCGAGGCGATGACGCCCAGCGCGGCGAGCCGCGGGATGTCGGCGCGGTCGATCAGCTCGATATGCTCGATGCGGTGGCGCGCATCCCGGGCCCCGTTGGCCTCGCGCGCTGCGGCATAGCCGTCCAGCACCCGCCGCACCGCCCCGTCGCCGATGGCGTGGGTCGCCATCTGCAACCCCCGCCGGTCGGCCTCGATGCAGGCGGCGGCAAAGGCCTCGGGCGTGTGCAGCGCGTCGGCCCCCTTGTAGCCCGGCCGGCCGGGATAGTCGTCCAGCCGCACGGCGGTGGTGCTGTCGATCACCCCGTCCATGAAGAACTTCACGAGGCCCGAGGCCAGCCAGTCGTCGTTCCACTCGGCCGCCATCGCGCTCGCGATGGCCAGATCGGCCGGGGTGCGGTGCGGGCGATAATGGAACGGCACGCGGACCCGCGCGGTCAGACGGCCCTGCCGGCGCAGCTCGGACAGCACCTCGAGGGTATAGCGGTTGCCGTCCATGTTCACGAGGCTGGTGAGCCCGTGGCGCGCGCAATGCGCGAGGCCCCGCGCCATGGGGGTGCAGTCGGCGATCAGGTCGTCGGGGGTGGGGGCGGGGACGGGCTCGTCGCCGGTCGCGATGCCGGCCATGACGCGCTCCTCGCCCGCCAGCCGCAGCACCGGCGCCTTGGCCTCGAACTCGCGCAGCTCGCCACTGGCGAGGCCGTCCGGCCCCATCACGATCTCGTTGCCGGGGCTGAGGGCACGGCCACGCAGGATCCCCGCCCGCTCCAGCGCGACGGTGTTGGCCCAGCCGGTGTGGTGGTCGGCCGCGATCAGGATCACCGGCCGGTCGGGCAGGATCGCGTCCAGATCCTGCCGCGTCAGCGCCCGCCCGCCAAAGGAATAGGAACAGCCCTGCCCCACCAGAACCGGCCGCTCCGGGTGCGCCGCCGCATGGGCGCGCAGCGCCTCGGCCAGCGCCTCGATCGCGGTCACGCCCCCCAGTTGCAGATGCGCCAGCTCCATGCCGCCCATGAACAGGTGCAGGTGGCTCTCGATCAACCCGGGCAGCACGGTGGCCCCGCGCGCGTCGAGGATGCGCGTGCCCGGTCCCGCCAGCGCCCGCACCTCCGGATCGAGGCCCAGCGCACGCACCCGCCCGCCCCCCAGCGCCACCGCCTGCGCCCGGGGCCGTGCCGGGTCCATGGTCAGGATGCGGGCGTTGAGGACGATCAGCTCGGCAGTGCTCATGTCGGCTCCGGATGCCATGGCCCGATTCGGGCGAAATTTGATCAAACCTTATCCGGCCGCCCCGGGCCTGCCAAAGGAAAACGATGCCCCGGCCGGCTCCGGCCGCCCCCACGGCGCCGCCGACATCGCTTCCGCGAGGGCCGTCCGTCATGTCGCCTCCGCGACGGGCTGCCGCAGGCGCAGGCTGCCCGCAACCCGGGTGGAGGAGTCGAGCATGGCGATCCTGCGCAGGGGCGTCTTCAACGCGTCGGTCGCGAGCGGAGAGTGGGCCTGTGGCGTCGGCGGTGTCGGCGCGCCGAGGGTCGATGGCGGCGAGGTGCTGGCCATGACCTCGGGCGCGCCGGGCGGCCCCCATGTCCGCGTGGGCCGGCTGCCCGAGGGCAACGGAACCCTCACGGTCACGGGCGCCGGCAGCGCGGTGGAGGTCACGGCGGCCGGCAGCACCGTCCCCGGCGAAGGCGCGGCGCTGCAGATCGGGCGCGACGCGGCGGTGGGGCTGGTGCGGGTGCTGGACGGCGGCGCCCTCCGGATCGTAGACCCGGCGCTTCCCGCCTCGCCCTTCGCGGGCGGCGAGGAGTTCGTCAACGTCGGCCGCGCCGGCACCGGCACGCTGGTGCTGCGCGCCGGCGAGGTCGAGCTGCGCGGCACCGGCGCCGGCATGAACATCGGCAGCGAGGGCGGAACCGGGCGGCTGACCGTCGCCGAAAGCTCGCAGCTGTCGCTCGTGAGCGCCGCGCCCGGGCCGGGGCACCTCGCGGTGCTGCGCATCGGGCCCGACGGCGGCACCGGCAGCACGAAGCTCGACCGCTCCACCGTCGTGGTGGAGAACCGGGGCGCCTTCGAGGCCTGTGTGGCCGTCGGGCGCGAGGCGACCGGGCGGCTGGAGATCCTGGGCACCGGCGCGGCCGACCACGGGCTGTTCCTGCATGGCGGCAGCGACAGCTTCGCCTTCCTCGACATCGGCCGCGGCCCGGGCGGCGACGGTCGGGTCGCAGCAAGCGGCGCCACGCTCAGGTTGCAGAACGACGGCGTGGGCTTCGACGGCGTCCTGCGCGGCGAGGGCGGGCAGGCCGTGGCCATGATCGGCCGCGACGGCGGGCGGGGCAGCCTGGAACTGGCCGAGGGCGCATTGCCGCTGCTGGACGGGACCGTCGCCTTTCTCGATGTCGGCCTCGGCGGGGGGCTTGGCCGCCTGTCGGCCGACGCCGCCACGATCCGGGTCGACGGGGGCGACGACTTTGCCGCCGTGGCCGTCGGCTGGGGCGGCGGCGCCCGCGGCGAGGTGACGCTGGCCAAGCGCAGCGTGGCGACGGTGACGGGCCTCGGCACCGCCCTCGCGGTCGGCTTCGACGGCGGCGAGAGCGGCGGCACGTTCGCCCTCGCCACATCTGCGCTGACCCTGCGCGGCGACGAGATCGCGCAGGTCGCGCTGGGCAGTTCGCCGTTCTTCGGCGCGTTCGAGCCGGGTCTCGGCGCGCTGGAGATGACGCGGCGGGCGACGCTGACCATCGAGGGCGGGAGCGAGGCGCGGCTCGACATCGACGGCGGGCCCGGCGGCATCGGCGCGATGAGCGTGGCGCGCAACGCCTCCGTCGTTCTGGCCGCCGCCGAGGAGGCACGGGTGCGCATCGGCTTCGACGGTGGCACGGGGGGGCTTGCGCTGTCCGGCGCGCCTCGGTCACCGGCTGCGACATCGCCACGCTGGGCGGGGGCGGCGGATCCGGCCGCCTGTCGCTGGCCGGCGGGGCGCGGTTCGGGGGCGATGGCGCGCTGACGGCGCTGCTGGACGGCGGCCTCCTGGCCGGCGGCAGCGGCCGGCTGGGCGGCAGCCTCGTGCTCGACGGCGGCGCGATCGGCCCCGGCGGCGGGGGCCCGCCCGCCTCCCCGCCCGCCTCGAGGTCTCGGGCGACCTCGCGCTCGGGACCGGCCGGGTGCGGCTGGACATCGGCGCCGCCGGCAACGACCACATCGAGGTCGGCGGCGCCGCCGAGCTGCAGCTGCGCGAGGGCGAGGCACCGACGCGCCTGGTGCTGTGCCTGCTGCCGGACCGGGCGCTGACCGAGGGCGAGGCGGTGACGCTCTTGCGCGCGGCAAGCGGGGTGGTGCCGGGCGACGACATCCTCGGGCTCACCGCCGGGGTGCGGGGGGGCTCGGAGGGCTTTTCATGGGCCGTCGGGCTGCGCAACGCCGCGCCCGACCGCCTGGGGCTGACCGCCGTCACCGCCTCCGACGCCGCCGAGGCGGGGATGCTGGACCTCGGGGCCGGGGGCGGTGTGGGTCGGGGGCGCGGCGCGCTGGGTGGTGGCGGGGGGCGACTGGGTCGCGGGGGTCGCGGCCAACCTCGCCGGGCTCGCCGGCACACGCGGCGACGATCTGCTCATCGCCACGGGGCTCGCGGAGGCGGTGGAGCTGCGCGGGCGCGCCGGCGACGACCTGATCCTGGGCGGGTTCGGCGACGACACGATCCTCGGCGGGCGCGGCCACGACGCCCTCCTCGGCGGGCCGGGGGAGGACGTTCTGCTGGGCCGGCGCGGAGACGACACCCTCTCCGGCGGCGTCGGCAACGACGTGCTGATCGGCGGACGCGGGCGCAACAGGCTGGACGGCGGGCCGGGCGACGACCTCCTCGTCGCCGGCGCCGGCGCCGATCTGCTGCTGGGCGGCGGCGGCAACGACACGCTGCACGGCGGGCGCGGGCGCGACACGCTGAGCGGCGGACCGGGCGCCGACACCTTTCACTTCGGACCGGAGGACGGGCGCGACCTGATCCTGGACTTCGATCCCGACGAGGGCGACCCGCTGACCCTCGGCCCGGCGCTCTGGACCGGCATGCTCGGCCCGCAGCAGGTCGTCGACAGCCTTGCGCGGGTCACCGCCGCCGGCAACGCGGTCTTCGCCTTCGAGGGAGGCGAACGCCTCGTGCTGAAGGATTTCACCCGCCTCGACCGTCTGCCCGACACCATCGACCGCGACTGGATCGCCTGACGCGCCCCGCCGCGGGGCCGCTGCGGCGCCATGGGCACTCCGGGGCCGCATGGCCCGATGGACCTCGATCCGGGCGCTTCACGGCCCCCGGAGGCGGGTTCGCCTCGGCCTGCCCGCGCCCGGCCGCCGCCCGACGGGGAGGGCTGGGGTACGGCCGCGCCGCAACAAACCAAGAACTTGGCAGTACCCGCCCCATGACCTATGTCTGAAGCGGCCCCACGCGCCCCGCCCGAGCGGAGCTCCCACCCACCCGCCCCGCTCCGCTCGGGCGGGGCGCGTGGGGCCGCGGCTGCCGCGCACGGGCGGCACAAGAACGCACGGCACCGGGACAGGCGGCACCGGGGCGGATGGACGGACCGCGCGGGACCAGCGCGGCAGGGAGATGGATTTGACCGACGACACGGCACTGGACCTCTTCGTCATCGGCGGCGGCGTGAACGGCTGCGGCATTGCCCGCGATGCCGCCGGCCGCGGCCTGTCGGTGGCGCTGGCCGAAAAGGGCGACCTTGGCGGAGCGACCTCCTCGGCCTCGACCAAGCTGTTCCACGGCGGGCTCAGGTATCTGGAATATTTCGAGTTCCGCCTCGTCCGCGAATCCCTGCGCGAACGCGAGGTGCTGTTGCGGGCGATGCCGCACATCGCCTGGCCGATGCGCTTCGTGCTGCCCTACGACCCCGCGATGCGCTTTGCCGCCGACACTCCGGCGGCCCGCCTCCTCGGCCTCGTGATGCCCTGGGCGCGCGGCCGCCGCCCGGCCTGGATGATCCGTGCGGGCCTCGCGCTCTACGACGCCATGGGCGGGCGGCGGCTGCTGCCGGGAACGCGCTCGCTGGACCTTGCGCGCGACATCGCGGGCCGGCCGCTGCAGCCGCGCTTCGCCCGGGCGTTCGAGTACTCGGACGTCTGGGTCGAGGACTCGCGCCTCGTGGTGCTCAACGCCCGCGATGCGGCGGCGCGCGGCGCGCGGATCCTGCCGCGCACCGAGGTGGTGGCGGCGCGGCGCGAGGGCGAGCTGTGGCGCGTCAGCCTGCGCCATGCCGACGGCCGCGACGAGGACCTCCACGCCCGCGCGCTGGTCAACGCCGCCGGGCCCTGGGCCGGCGAGGTGCTGTCCGGCCGGCTGGGCGTCAACTCGGCCGAACGGGTGCGGCTCGTGCGCGGCAGCCACATCGTCACCCGCAGGCTCTTCGAGCACGACCGCTGCTATTTCTTTCAGGGCACCGACGGGCGCATCATCTTCGCCATCCCCTACGAGACCGATTTCACCCTGATCGGCACCACCGACGAGGAACACCACGGCGACCCCGGCGCCCCCGCCTGCACGCCCGCGGAACGCGACTATCTCTGCGGCTTCGCCAGCTCCTACTTCGCCCGTCCCGTCACCCCCGAGGATGTGGTCTGGAGCTTTTCGGGCGTCCGCCCCCTGCACGACGACGGCACGAAATCCGCCACCGCGGCGACGCGCGACTATGTCCTCGGCCTCGATGCCGCGGGCCCGCCGCTCCTGACCGTGTTCGGCGGCAAGATCACCACCCACCGCCGCCTGGCGGAGGCCGCGCTCGCCCGGCTCGCGCCGCATTTTCCGCAGGCCCGGGGCCCATGGACGGCCGGCGTGCCCCTGCCCGGCGGCGACTTTCCGGTCGACCGCTTCGAGGGGCTGGTGATCGAGCTCCAGGCCGAATACCCCTATCTGACCGAGGCCTGGGCACGCCGGCTCGCCCGCGCCTACGGCACCGAGGCGCACGAGGTCCTCGGCGGCGCCCGCGAGGCGGAGGCGCTGGGCCGCGACTTCGGCGCCACCCTGACCGAGGCCGAACTCGTCTGGCTGACGGCGCAGGAATGGGCCCGCACCGCCGAGGATGTGGTCTGGCGCCGCTCCAAGCTCGGCCTGCGCCTGACCCCCGAACAGATCGCCGACATCGACACCTGGATGCGGGCGCGCCCCACCCTGGCCCCCCCGGCCTGAACTCCCCCGGC
>Ga0213835_100145_pt1 | contig 88118 bp, 80 predicted proteins | sample SWPATP01_FD_160576 | JGI IMG/M metagenome (GOLD analysis project Ga0213835, IMG submission 160576) | Coastal seawater microbial communities from Marineland, Florida, United States - SWPA TP0 #1 | ecosystem: Environmental > Aquatic > Marine > Coastal | place: USA: Florida | collected 2016-08-05 | reverse complement strand
GATTCAGGGGCGTGCGTCCGTGACCGGGGCGCCGAATTTGTACACGTCGACCCCGATGGCGTATCCGACATAATGCTCACCGTCCGGCACGATCCGGATCTTGTTGACCGCACGTCCCATGTTCACGCGCTGCCAGCTTTCCCCGCCATCCGTTGTCGCAAAGCCGGTTGTGGTCGTGCCGACCCAGCCTGTCCTGGCATCGGCGAACGCGACGCCGAATTCGCGCACCGCAAAGTCGTCCGCGAGTGCCTTCTCGTGCCAGCTCTTGCCGCCGTCAATCGATTTGGCGACCACGCGCTGCGTCACCGTCTTGTCCGGATTGTAATTCTGCACGGTGACATAGCCTGTCTCGCGGGTCGGGAAGGAGACTTTCCATGCCAGTTCGAACGGACGGGCGGAACTGTACACGCGCTGCCAGGTCTGGCCGCCGTCGCGCGTGCTCACCACGACCGCATGGGAGCGCTCGATCGCCGCGTCGTCGCCACCGATGACGATACCGTTCATTTCATCGAAAAATTTGACGTCCGTGATCGCCGCAAGATAGCGGCCCATGTCGATGCTTTTCCAGCTCGCCCCCGCATCCAGCGAACGCATCAGATACGCCGGGCCGCCGACGCGGCCGGCCGCATGCACCAGGGTGCGATGTTCCAGCTGTCCGGCATTGATAAAACCGACCTTGAGGATGTCGATGGCGCACAGCCCCTTGACCTCGGGACCGCTGATCCCGGTCACCGGCGTCCAGCTGGCCCCACCGTCCTGGGTGCGATACAGGGGCGTGGTGTCAGTCACGCCAGGGAAGTATTCGGTGCCAATATTGCCGGCAAATCCCAGCTGCGCATCGACAAATCCGAGCGCGCGGATATAGGTGCCGGGTTGATTCAGGACGAGGGTCCAATGCGCTCCGCCGTCGACCGTCTTGAATATCTTTCCCGCACCGTTGCCATAGAACCCGGTCTGCGCGTCGGTGAAGAAAATGTCGTCTTGCTTGCCCTTGTATGCTTCGCTGGGTAATTTGAACCACTGGGCATTGGCATGTGCGGAGCGCGCCGGCGACACAGTGGGCACGCCGGTCGGCCCGGGGCCGGCGCACGCTGCCAGCAATAAAGAAAGCATGCATGTCGCTATACCGCGCCGCAAGCTTGATCCTTCCGGAGTGTCGATTCCGCGATGTCGATTCAATGTGTTTTGCATATCTTCCAGGGCGAATATGAGTGGTAACAGGCTGAGGTTTTGGATGCGCCGGTTCAATAGCGGCAAGCGCTGCACGAATTGCCGCCAACGATAGTACGGTCACTGGCGACGAATTGTACATTCTTGATGCTGGCGGTCAATCGGGCCGCTGTGCGTGGAATGCGCTGTATGCCTCCGGCATAATTTTCGCTCGAAAAGTGCCGTTGCCGATATGCGTAAGTTAAGCGTTGCCAATCCCGGCATTTTTTGCGATATTAATGGCAGAATAGTCGCTCGTCGAGTTCGACGGGGTGGAAAGAATGTGACAGGCTTTTCCTTGATTGGCAGTGCGGAGGATAAGGCGGTCTGACAGGTCGCTGGTGGGTGCTTGTTTTATTCAACCAGGCGAAATCCTTGCAATCGGCTCGTTGCAATGGAATTACAGAAGAGCAAACCTATTTTTTTACCTACACAAGGAAAAACAATGACCACGCATGCAAATCGCCCTACCCGTATCGCTCCTGACCAAGTAGACAGCGCAGTTGACGAAGCGCTGAAGCGTGTCCAGCAAGGTAATGAATTGAGTAAAGACGAGCTCGACCAGGTGAGCGGCGGCACGCCACCAGTCATCATCATCGGTTTCATGCCGAATGAGCCGGAAGCCTGATGAGTAGGGCCGTCACAGCATGAGGCAATCGTCGTGCGCGTAGTGGCAGGCTTCAACGCCACCCAGGCACGTTCGATGGTGTCCTTGCCGTGTTCGGCCCTGCGAACGTGGCGGTTGCAGCGCACCGCCATGGGTGCATGATGTCGGCGGTGCCCGGAGCGGGCGCCGCTAACGTCGCCATCAATGCATGGGATCGATACGCGGGGCGCCGCATGCCGGCGCGTGCATCCGCGCCGGGCGTGTCCCGCTGTTTTCCGCCCTTTCCGATATTGCTTGTCCACGTGCCGCGCACGCTTTTGCGTTTGGAAGGGACGGGGGTAATGGAGTGGTGATTATCCGATGCGGGTCAATAACGCCGGGTGCGCGCGATTCATGCCGACACCGCGTTTGGCGCGGCGGCGCGCCGTAGTTCTTCGCTCGGGACATTGGTACGCGTTGCGATCTGGGGACAGCGCACGCACGCTTTGACGCCTTCTTGTGCCCACCATACGCAATTCGGACGAATGCCGCAGGTTGCCCACTGGTCAACCACGGGATCGACCTGCTGCACGATATTCGTCGCCAGATTACAGTTGTTTGCGCCGGCATTATGATGCTGGCACCCTGAACCTCGACACGGCGCGGCAACGCGAAATACTTCTTCAGGGGCGACGCCTCCGAGTTTTGCTTCCAGTTCCGGACCGGGTGTCAGCATTTGCTTGAGAAATAAAACCTTGGGAGCGTTGGCGGTTCCGCCCGTGACCCCAAAAACGACCGCTCCTTCATGATTCCAAGGCGCGCTTGGACACAGGCTTCCTTCATTCGGCATGGCGTTCCGATCCTCTACAGAGCTCAGGTCAAAAAAACGAGCGTCGAAATACGGACGCCTGCTGTTTTCAGAAATTCAGTGTTCCTTATCGAGGCAAGGAACGCTTATGCGCAATGCATTCAGCTCTTCCGGGAGCGCCCAGTGTTTGTATATCCAACATCCGAAGTTGAATTGAAGAGCAGTTCGCTACCTAATAATATGCCGCAAATAAATGAGGTTGGCAACGTGAAAAGCCGCTTTTATTTATTGCCGCTATCGGCTCTCAATCCGATGCATGTTTATCCTGGCGGCGCCGAATGTTTGTTTCTTGCTCCACAGGCCGACGCCGGCACCTTATCGCTTGCCGGTTGAGCGATCGGCGTTGCCGGGCACGAGCGCCCGCATGGCGCCGGCCCGGGTGGCGAGGCGGGCAGCCCTGGAGCCGGTGGGCTGTTAAAATTGGATGCTCGTGCAGCAGCACCCTCACATATCAAAGGAAAGAACATGATCAAAGTTGGCATCGTTGGCGGAACCGGTTACACGGGCGTGGAATTGCTGCGGCTGTTGGCAACTCACCCCGGCGTGGAGCTGACCGCGATCACGTCGCGCAAGGAAGACGGCCTGCCGGTGGCCGACATGTTCCCGTCGCTGCGCGGCCGCGTGAGCCTGGCCTTTTCGGCGCCGGACAAGGCCGACCTCTCCAAATGCGACGTGGTCTTCTTCGCCACCCCGCACGGCGTGGCCATGGCGCAAGCGCCGGCCTTGCTGGCCGCCGGCGTCAAGGTCATCGACCTGGCCGCCGACTTCCGCCTGAAGGACCGCGCCACCTTCGAGAAGTGGTACAAGATCGAGCACACGGCGCCCGAGCTGATCGAGGAAGCCGTATATGGCTTGCCGGAACTGAACCGCGAAGCGATCAAGGGCGCGCGCCTGATCGCCAACCCGGGCTGTTACCCGACCACGATGCAGCTGGGCTTCGTGCCGCTGCTCAAAGCCGGCCTGATCGACGCCGGCAGCCTGATCGCCGATGCGAAATCGGGCGTGTCCGGCGCCGGCCGCAAGGCCGAGATCGGCACACTGTTCTCCGAGTCGAGCGATAATTTCAAGGCCTACGGTGTCTCCGGCCACCGCCACACGCCGGAAACGGCGGCCCAACTGCAGCGTTTCACCGACGACAAGGTCAGTCTGCTGTTCACCCCGCACCTGGTGCCGATGATCCGCGGCATGCACGCAACACTGTATGCGCGCCTGACGAAAGAGATCGACGACGCCCAGTTGCAGGCGCTGTTCGAAGAGACCTACAAGGATTCGCCGTTCGTGGACGTCATGCCGTTCGGTTCGCATCCGGAAACGCGCTCGACGCGCGGCTCGAACATGCTGCGCCTGGCCCTGCATCGTCCGGAAGGCGGCAATACCGTCGTCATCCTGGTGGTCCAGGACAATCTGGTGAAGGGCGCTTCCGGCCAGGCCGTGCAATGCATGAACCTGATGTTCGGCTTCGAAGAAACGACCGGTTTGCAACAAGTCGCGCTGCTGCCTTAAGCACACGGCACGTCCCCATGAAGTTGCCGCCGTGCATTGCTTGATAAGAGCTAGATCAAGGTGGCAACTGTTGAGAGCGGTAAATTGACCGATGCACTGATCGGTTTTTACAGGTCATTCATCAATCTCACAGGGGTGCCACCATGTTCGGTCGCAACGCAAAAAGCGAAATTGACAGCCTGATCGGCATTGCCGCGCGGATCGAGGGCGACCTGTGCTTCAGCGGCGGCTTGCGCATCGATGGCGAGGTGCACGGCAACGTGATTGCCAACGAGGGCGTGGACAGCGTGCTGATCGTCTCCGAGCATGCGCGCATCGAAGGCGAGGTCCGATGCGCCAACCTGGTGGTGAACGGCTTCATCGCCGGCGCGGTACATTCGACCGAGCTACTTGAATTACAGCCGAAAGGCCGCATTCATGGAGATGTCCATTACAAACTGCTGGAGATGCACGGCGGCGCTCTCGTCACCGGCAAGCTCACCCATCAGCCGACGGGCGAACCGGTATTCCACCTGGCCGTCGCCGAAGCCTCTGGAGCGTGACCGGCGCGAACAGTCTATAATGGAAGAAATCCGAATTTAATCAGGAGTTTATCCATGACTGCAGTAGCCGAAGTAGTTGACTTTGACACCATCCCGACCCCCATCGTCTTCACCGATAGCGCTGCTGAAAAAGTGGCGCAGTTGATCGAAGAAGAGGGCAATCCCGACCTGAAACTGCGCGTGTTCGTGCAGGGTGGCGGCTGCTCGGGCTTCCAGTACGGCTTCACCTTCGACGAAATCGTCAACGAAGACGACACCACCATGGAGAAGAACGGCGTGCAACTGCTGATCGACTCGATGAGCTACCAGTATCTGGTCGGCGCGGAAATCGACTACAAGGACGACCTCGAAGGCGCCCAGTTCGTCATCAAGAACCCGAACGCGACCAGCACCTGCGGCTGCGGTTCCTCGTTCTCGGCGTAAGTTTTTCGCACAACCCGGCCTCGCCGGGTGCCGCCACCAGATCCGGGCACTGCCCGGATTTGTTTTTGTGCAGACAGTCGGACTTCAGGCGGGATACAACGCTCCCAGGATGCGCGGCCCCGTTGCGCCCGTCACGGCCGGCATATTGCCCGGCTGACGCGTGGTAAAGCGATACCCCAGCCAGGCAAAGGCCAGCGCCTCGACCCGGTTCGGTGCGATCCCGAGCGCCGCCGTCGAATCCACCGGCACCGTCCCGCCAAGCGCGCCATGCAGCGCGCGCAGCAAGAAACCATTGTAGGCGCCGCCACCGCAGACATAGACGGCATCCACCGCCGCGCCCTCGGCCAGGATCGCGTCCGCGATCGTGCGCGCCGTGAGGGCCGTCAAGGTCGCCTGCACGTCGGCGGCGGCCACATCCGTAAAACCTGCCAGCCGCGCATCGAGCCATTCCATGTGGAACAGGTCGCGCCCGGTGCTCTTCGGCGCCGGCAGGTGGAAATAGTCTTCTTCCAGTAAAGCGGCGAGCAGGGCGGCATGTACCGTGCCACTCGCTCCCCAGGCGCCGTCGGCGTCGTATTCCTTGCCCTGGTGGCGTCCGATCCAGCCGTCGAGCAGCACATTGCCCGGCCCCGTGTCGTAGCCGGTCACGCGGCCGTCGGCGTGCAGCATGCTGATGTTGCCGATGCCGCCGATGTTCACCACGGCCCGCGTCGTGCCTGGCGCGCCGAAGGCGGCCGCGTGAAAGGCCGGCACCAGTGGCGCGCCCTGGCCGCCGGCGGCGATGTCGCGGCTGCGGAAGTCGGCGATCACGTCGACCCCGGTCAGTTCGGCCAGCAGGGCGGGATTATTCGTCTGGCGGGTAAAGCCGAGCTCGGGCCGATGGCGCACGGTTTGCCCGTGCACGGCCACGGCGGCCAACGGACCGGGTGCCTGGGCCTGGAGCGCCGCCACGCACTGCGCGTAGGCCTGCGCCAGGCCATTGGCGGCGATCGCCTCGCGTTCGATCTCGTTGGGTCCGTTTGCCTGGAGCGCCATCAAGTCGGCGCGCAGGGCGGGCGGGAAGGGGATGAAGGCCGCTTCGAGGGTGCGGATCGCGCCGCCCGCGAAGTCGGCGAGAACGCCGTCGACGCCGTCGAGGCTGGTGCCCGACATCAGGCCGATATACAGGGTGGAAGTCATCATGGGTTCATCTTAATCGAGACAGGCATAAAAAAAGCCTTCCGCGCATTGCTGCACGGAAGGCTTTTTTTGGCGTGCGGTGTGCTTAGCGGGCAGCCATGGCGTTGCCGCCAGGAGTGAGCAGCGAGAAGCGGTGGTTCATTTCGCGGGCAGCCATCTTGAAGCGGACCAGCTCGCCAGTGCTGAGCGGTGCGGCCATCAGGCCCTTCAGGGTGTTCGGATCGCGGGCCACATTGGCGACGCGGAACTCGTAGTGCAGGTGGGCACCGGTCGACCAGCCGGTCGAGCCGACGAAACCGATGATTTGGCCCTGGGTGACCTTGGCGCCCTTGCGCAGGCCATTGATACGGCTCATGTGCGCATAGGCGGTGCTGTAGTTCGACCAGTGCTTCAGGACGACCATGTTGCCGTAGCCGTTGGAGACGCCGGCGAAGTCCACCGTGCCGTCGCCCGAAGCGCGGATCGGGGTGCCGGTCGCTGCCGCGTAGTCGATGCCCTTGTGCGCTTTCCACTGGCCCGAGATCGGGTGCACGCGGTTGGCGAAGCCCGACGAGACGCGCGAGAATTCCAGCGGCGACTTGAGGAAGGCTTTTTTCAGCGATTTGCCGTCGAGGCTATAGTAGCTGCCTTGCTTGGTGGCTGGATCTTCGAACCAGACAGCCTGGTAGCTGGTGCCGCGGTTGATGAATTCGCCTGCCAGGATGCGGCCGGTCTTCACCAGTTCGCCGTCGAGCCAGAAGGTTTCGTAGACGACGTTGAAACGGTCGCCGCGCTTGAGGTCGCCGCGGAAGTCGATGTTGGTCGAGAACATCTGGATGATTTCGCCGACGATCGAATCCGGGATCGAGCCGCCGTCGACGTTCGCGTCGGTGGCCGAATAGAGCGAGGAGCTGGTGATTTCGCGCGAACGCATCTCGACGCGGCGCTCGAGCTTGGCGGCCGTTTCGGTGACCTTGAAGCTGTCGCCATGGCGGGCAATGGTCAGCGTGGTCGGGGCGTTGTTCTTGTCGGTGAGGGTGGCGCGCAGCGACAGCAGCTGGCCGTTCTCATCGGTCTCGGCCTGCAGGCGCTTGCCGTTTTTCAGCGTCAGCACGCGGCGGGCGACTTTATCCGAACGGATGAAGTTTTGTGCCTGCGCATCGTTCACGCCGAGACGGCCGAGCATGGTGCCCAGCGAATCGCCCGCACGGACGCGCTCTTCGTGAATGAATTGCTGCTCGTCCTGCTGGAGAGCGGCGATCTGGTCGGAAAGGTTAGGCAGGGCCAGGTTCTCGGCGACCGAGACGACGTGGATGTCGCTGTCGTCCTGAACGATCGGGGCGGTCGCAACAGCGCCAAATGCGCACAGTGCGAGGGCGAGAGCGCCGGCGCTGACGATACGGGTCTTGCGACTCATATTGATCAGAGACAGGCTATTAGCGGTGATTTTTTGGATAGGGTTCATGCAATCAGTTAAAATTTACCGCTTGAACTTTGGACCACTATTTTTCTTGTTGTTTTAAAAAGTTATCTTGCGGCAAGATTGATGGGATCGGGAATTATACCAAAATACGTGTTCCTACAACCGTTTTAGCCAAACTCCTACAAAGAATTTATGACAGCCCCTGCGTCTTGTAGTAATAACAACTCCGCATCCGCCACCCCCGCGCCACTCTCCGCCAAGGTCCAGGAAGCGCTCGCGATCACCAAGCGCGGCGTCGACGAACTCCTGATCGAAAGCGAGTTTGTGCAAAAGCTGGTGCGCTCGGAAAAGACGGGCGTACCGCTGCGTATCAAGCTGGGCCTGGACCCGACCGCCCCCGACCTGCACCTGGGCCACACCGTGGTGCTGAACAAGCTGCGCCAGCTGCAAAACCTGGGCCACCAGGTGATCTTCCTGATCGGCGACTTCACCTCGATGATCGGCGATCCGTCGGGCCGCAACGTGACCCGTCCGCCGCTGACGCGCGAGCAGGTCGAGGAAAACGCCATGACTTATTTCCGCCAGGCGTCCCTCGTACTCGATGCCGAGCGCACCGAAATGCGCTACAACTCCGAGTGGTGCGACCCGCTGGGCGCGCGCGGCATGATTCAATTGGCCTCGCGCTACACCGTTGCGCGCATGATGGAACGCGACGATTTCACCAAGCGCTACAAGAGTGGGACTCCGATTGCCGTGCACGAGTTCCTGTATCCGCTGATGCAGGGCTACGATTCGGTCGCTTTGAAGTCGGATCTTGAGCTAGGTGGAACAGACCAGAAATTTAATTTGCTGGTCGGCCGCGAACTTCAAAAAGACTACGGACAAGAGCCGCAGTGCATCCTGACCATGCCGCTGCTCGAAGGCCTGGACGGCGTCGATAAGATGTCGAAGTCGAAAAACAACTACATCGGCATCACCGAAGCGCCGAACACGATGTTCGCCAAGCTGATGAGCATTTCCGACAGCATGATGTGGCGCTATTTCGAATTGCTGTCCTTCCGTTCGCTCGAGGACATCGCCGCCCTGCGCGCCGCCGTCGAAGGCGGCGCCAACCCGCGCGACGCCAAAGTGGCGCTGGGCCAGGAAATCGTGACCCGCTTCCATTCGGCCCAGGCCGCCGCGGATGCGCTGGCCGACTTCGTCAACCGTTCGAAAGGCGGCATCCCCGACGACGTCCCGGAAGTGACGGTGGCGGGGGCTCCGCTGGGCGTGGCGCAACTGCTGAAGTCGGCCGGCCTGTGCGCCTCGACCTCGGAAGCCATGCGCATGGTCGACCAGGGCGGCGTGCGCATCGACGGCAATGTGGTGAGCGACAAGAACCTGAAGGTCGAGGCCGGCACCTTCGTGATGCAAGTGGGCAAGCGCAAGTTCGCGCGGGTCAGCTTCACTGCATGATCGGCCTCCTGCAACGCGTCAGCCACGCCAGTGTCGTGGTTGACGGCGCCACCATCGGCGCGATTCAAAGCGGCCTGATGGTGCTGGTGTGCGCCGAAAAAGGCGATACCGAGCGCGAGGCCGACGCCTTGCTGACCAAATTGCTCGGCTACCGGGTATTTTCGGACGAGGCCGGCAAGATGAACCGCAGCGTGGCCGATACCGAAGGCGCCTTGCTGCTCGTGCCCCAGTTCACGCTGGCAGCCGACACCCGCTCCGGCACCCGTCCTTCGTTCTCGCCCGCCGCCAGTCCCGAGGTCGGGCTGCGCCTGTTCGAGCATTTCGTGCGCCAGGCGCGCGCGCGTCATGGCAAAGTTGAAACCGGTCAATTTGGTGCAGACATGAAAGTCAGCCTGACGAATGACGGTCCGGTCACCATCTGGCTGCGTGTTGATCCCGTCGTTGTTTCGCGTTGAAACCCCGACCGCCGCGCGCGGTCAATATCAGGGAGGCCCAGTGGAGTCGAAGATGAAAATCTGGAGTGATTCATTTACCGAAGGCGGCATGATCCCGCCCGAGTGCGCGTTCGCGGTCATCGACCCCGCCACCCACGTGCGGCTGTCGAGCAACCGCAATCCGCACCTGGCCTGGGACGACGTGCCGGCCGGCACCCAGTCGCTCGCCATCCTGTGTGTCGACGGCGACGCGCCGACCGACGGCAGCAACGTCAACCAGGAGGGGAAAACGGTGCCCGAATCGCTCAAGCGCGCCGATTTCCATCACTGGGCGCTGGTCGACATCCCGGCCAGCCTGAAATTCATCACGGAAGGCCAGTTTTCCGACATGGTCACGCCGGGCGGCAAGAACGGTCCGAACGTGCCCTTCCTCGTCAAGAACGGCACCGAGCACCAGGTGCGCCAGGCAATCAACGACTACACCGGCTGGTTCGCGGCCGATCCCGACATGGCGGGGCAGTACTTCGGCTACGACGGACCGTGCCCGCCATGGAACGACGAGCGCGTCCACACGTATGTGTTTACAATCTACGCGCTCGACATCCCCGAGTTCCCGCTCGACGGCAGCTTTACCTGCGCCGAAGCCCGGGTGGCGCTGTCCGGCCACATCCTCGACGAGGCGCAGATCTTCGGGGTGTATTCGCTCAATCCCGAGGTCGCGGCAACGCTCACCTGATTTCCGCCCCCGCCGACCCGGGGGCCTACCCGAACTTCATGCACAACGACACCCCCACCCGGATCGTGTTGATCCGTCATGGCGAAACCGCCTGGAACTTCGAACGCCGCCTGCAGGGCCACCTCGACATCGACCTGAACGAAGAAGGGCGGCGCCAGGCGCGCGCCATGGCCGCGGCGCTCAAGGACGAACACTTCGACCTGCTGGTCTCGAGCGACCTGGCGCGCGCCAGCCAGACCGCGCGGGCGCTCGGCGACGCCACCGGCCGCCCCCTCTATATAGATGAGCGTTTGCGCGAGCGTTGCTATGGCGGTTTCGAGGGCTTGCTGTACGCCGACATCGCCGCGCGCTTCCCGCAGGCGTTCGCGGCCTGGCAGGGGCGCGATGTCGATGCACAATTGCCGCCCGGCCAGAACCGAGGCGAAAGTTTCCGCGAATTCTACGACCGCGTCACCACGGCCGTGCTCGACTGGGCGGCGGACAATCCCGGTGCATCGCTGGCGATCGTTGCCCATGGCGGCGTGCTCGAGTGCATCTATCGCGCCGCGCTCGGCTTGTCGCTGGAAACGCCGCGCGATTTCAAGGTGCTCAACGCGAGCATCAACCGGTTTACCGTGCAGAACGGCAAGCTGGCATTGGTTAGCTGGGGCGAGGTCTCCCATTTGCAGCCGGCCGTGCTCGACGACGTGTGAGCGGCGCGCATGCGCTGCGGGTAGTTCCTAAAGCATTGCTTGCCCTTCTGTCTATCCAGAATTGTCCCGTTCGCGACAGTTTCGGAAAAATATTGCCCGTAAATTGAGCAGTAGTTCAGGTAAAATAGCGGGTTCCCGTCCATTCCTTGATTGGCTTCGCTGTGCAAATCGGCCCTTATACACTGCGTAATAACGTCTTCGTCGCCCCCATGGCCGGCGTGACGGATCGCCCGTTCCGCCAGCTGTGCAAGCAGCTCGGCGCGGGCTATGCCGTGTCCGAGATGGCGGCTTCGAATCCGCGCCTGTGGGCCAGCGAAAAGACCAGCCGCCGCACCGACCACGAAGGCGAGATGGAGCCGAAGGCGGTGCAGATCGCCGGTGCCGATCCGCAAGACCTGGCCGACTGTGCCCGCCATAACGTCGAGCGCGGCGCCCAGATCATCGACATCAACATGGGTTGCCCCGTGAAAAAGGTGTGCAACAGCTGGTGCGGTTCGGCCTTGCTGCAGCACGAAGACCTGGTCGAACGCATCCTGCATGCGGTGGTGCAAGCGGTGGATGTGCCGGTGACGCTGAAATTCCGTACCGGCTGGGATCGCCAGAACAAGAATGCGCTGCGCATCGCGCGCCTGGCCGAACAGGCCGGCATCCAGATGCTGACCCTGCACGGGCGCACCCGCGCCGACGGCTACAAGGGCGAGGCCGAATACGACACGATCCGCGCCGTGAAAGCGGCGGTCGGCATTCCGGTGGTCGCCAATGGCGACATCACGACCCCGGAAAAAGCCAGATTTGTGCTTGACTATACGGGCGCGGATGCCGTCATGATCGGCCGCGCGGCCCAGGGCCGCCCCTGGATTTGCCGTGAAATCGACCATTACCTGCGCACCGGCGAACACTTGCCGGCGCCGACCGTGGAAGAAGTGCGCCATCTGATGAACGAACACTTGCCGGCCCACTACGCCTTCTATGGCGACTTCATCGGCGTGCGCAGCGCGCGCAAGCATATCGGCTGGTATGTCGAAGACTTGCCGGGCGGCGAGGAATTCCGCCAGAGAATGAATCTGCTGGAAACGACGGCCGAGCAACTCGCGGCAGTCGATAATTTTTTCGAATCGCAACTTCGTCATGGCGAGCGGTTACAATACCGGCCCGCACATCCTGCCATCGAAGCGATGGCAGCGTAGCACACACAAAATAAAAAACGATTTGGGGACACCGCCGGCACCACGGGCGGAGCAATCACTAACCAGGATGAAGCAGCAGACATGAGCAAAGAGAGTATCCAGGAAGTTGTCCAGAAGAGCCTCGAGGACTATTTCAATGACCTGGGCGAGCAAAAGCCGACGAACATCTACGACATGATGGTCATGACTGTCGAAAAGCCGATCCTGGAAGTGGTGATGACGCGCGCCGACGGCAACCAGTCGCACGCCGCCCAGATGTTGGGCATCAACCGCAATACCTTGCGCAAGAAACTGCAAGAGCACGGACTGCTCTAAGCTTCACCGGCACGCATCATGGTCGCGTGACGCGGCCAGTACGGCGCGTCGGAATTCCGTTCCGAATTCTCATCAACAGTGGCCACCCCATGATCAAACAAGCTCTCATTTCCGTCTCCGACAAGACCGGCGTGCTCGACTTTGCGCGCGCGCTGTCTTCGCTGGGCGTGAACATCCTGTCCACCGGCGGTACTGCCAAGCTGTTGCAGGACAATGGCGTGCCGGTGACTGAAGTTGCCGACTACACCGGCTTCCCGGAAATGCTCGACGGCCGCGTCAAGACCCTGCATCCAAAGGTGCACGGCGGCATCCTGGCACGCCGCGATTTCCCCGAGCACGTGTCCAAGCTGGAAGAACACGGCATTCCCGAGATCGACATGGTCGTGGTCAACCTGTATCCCTTCCAGGCGACCGTCGCCAAGGATGACTGCTCGCTGGAAGACGCGATCGAGAACATCGACATCGGCGGCCCGACCATGCTTCGCTCGGCGGCCAAGAACCACCGCGACGTGGTCGTGATCTGCGATCCGGCCGACTATGGCGTCGTGCTGGCTGAAATGAAGGGCACCGGACAAAGCGCCGGCGCCGTCGGCTACGACACCAAGTTCCGCCTGGCCAAGAAAGTCTTCGCGCACACCGCGCAGTACGACGGCGCCATCACGAATTACCTGACCAGCCTGGGCGACGACAAGCGGCACGCCACCCGTTCCAGCTACCCGGCAACGATCAACATGTCCTTCGAAAAGGTGCAGGACATGCGCTACGGCGAAAACCCGCACCAGGGCGCGGCCTTTTATCGCGATATCGTCGCGATCGACGGCGCGCTGGCGAATTACCGCCAGTTGCATGGCAAGGAACTGTCGTACAACAACATCGCCGATGCCGACGCGGCCTGGGAGTGCGTCAAATCGCTGGGCGGCTTCGCCCAGCCGGCCGGCTGCGTGATCGTCAAGCACGCCAATCCGTGCGGCGTGGCCATCGGTCTTGATGCCCTCGACGCCTACACCCGCGCCCTGCAAACCGATCCGACCTCGGCCTTCGGCGGCATCATCGCCTTCAATGTGGATGTCGACGGCCGCGCGGCCGAAGCGCTGGCCAAGCTGTTCGTCGAAGTGCTGATCGCGCCTGCTTTCACTGCCGAAGCGCGCCAGATCATGGCGGCCAAGCAAAACGTTCGCCTGCTGGAAATTCCACTCGGCAGTGGCCAGAACCCGTACGACGTCAAGCGCGTCGGCGGCGGTTTGCTGGTGCAGGCGCCGGATGCGAAGAATGTCGGCATCGGCGACTTGCGCGTGGTCTCGAAGAAACAGCCGACCCAGCAGCAGTTGCAGGACATGATGTTCGCCTGGCGCGTCGCCAAGTTCGTGAAATCGAACGCGATCGTCTTCTGCGGGAACGGCATGACGCTGGGCGTGGGCGCCGGGCAGATGAGCCGTATCGATTCGGCCCGCATCGCGTCGATCAAGGCCCAGAACGCCGGCTTGTCCCTCGCCGGTTCGGCCGTGGCCTCGGACGCCTTCTTCCCGTTCCGCGACGGTCTCGATGTCGTCGTCGACGCCGGCGCGACCTGCGTGATCCACCCGGGCGGGTCGATGCGCGACCAGGAAGTGATCGATGCGGCGGACGAGCGCGGCGTCGTGATGTTGTACACAGGGACGCGCCACTTCCGTCATTGATGCGTCGGGTGGGCGGAAAATCCGTCCACCCTATGTGGAGCGCTGGCACAAACATGGCGTAACTGTGTTTTTAGACAGTATTTTCCCACGAACGTTGCTGGCCGGTATAACATTCGCCCCATGATTATCCTCGGCATCGACCCCGGCCTGCGCACCACCGGCTTTGGGGTGATTGAAAAACACGGCAGCAAACTGCGCTATATCGCCTCCGGCACCATCAAGGCCGGCCTGGAAGGCGCCTTGCCGCCGCGCTTGAAGATCATTCTCGATGGCGTGCGCGAAGTCGTGGCGACCTATGGCCCGCAGTGCGCGGCCATCGAAAAAGTGTTTGTGAACGTCAATCCGCAGTCGACCCTGCTGCTGGGCCAGGCGCGCGGTGCGGCGATTTGCGCGCTGGTCGGCTTCGACCTCGAGGTGGCGGAATACTCGCCGACCCAGATCAAGCAAGCCGTCGTCGGCAGCGGCAAGGCCGCCAAGCCCCAGGTCCAGGACATGGTCGCGCGCCTGTTGAAACTGCCCGGCCTGCCCGGCAGCGATGCGGCCGATGCGCTCGGCGTCGCCATCTGCCACGCCCACACTCACGACACGCTGGCGCTGCTCAATGCGCTGACCCCGCAAAAGGCCACGCTGCGGATGAAAAACGGTCGCCTCGTCTAACAATCAGAAAGGTCCACCATGATTGGTCGCATCTCAGGAATCCTGCTGGAAAAGAACCCGCCGCAATTGTTGGTGGACTGCCAGGGCGTCGGCTATGAAGTCGACGTACCGATGAGCACTTTTTATAATTTGCCGCATACCGGCGAAAAGGTGGTGCTGTTCACCCACCAGGCGATCCGCGAAGACGCCCATTTGCTGTTCGGCTTCGGCAGCGCCAGCGAGCGCGCGCTGTTTCGCCAGCTGATCAAGATCACCGGTGTCGGTGCCCGCACCGCGCTGGCGATCCTGTCGGGCATGACGGTGGCTGACCTGGCCCAGGCCGTCACCCTGCAGGAATCCGGACGCCTGGTAAAGGTGCCCGGCATCGGCAAGAAAACCGCCGAACGCCTGCTGCTGGAGTTGAAGGGCAAGATCGGCGCCGACCTCGGCATCGTCGGCGGCGCGCCGCGCGACGATACCCAGTCCGACGTGCTCAACGCACTGCAGTCTTTGGGGTATTCTGACAAGGAAGCGCTGCTTGCCATCAAGAACCTGCCGGCCGGTGCGACCGTATCCGACGGCATCAAGTTCGCCCTGAAGGCGCTGTCCAAGGCCTGACGCGCCGTTTCACATTCGAGATGACACAATGAGTATCCAGACCGACAATTTCACCGAGCAGCGCGTCATCGACGCCGCGCCGGCCTCGCCCAACGAGGAGGCGATCGAGCGCGCCTTGCGCCCGAAGCAGCTCGACGAATACGTCGGCCAGGAAAAGATCCGCGGCCAGCTCGAGATCTTCATCTCGGCCGCCAGGAAGCGTGGCGAGGCGCTCGACCACACGCTGCTGTTCGGCCCACCGGGCCTGGGCAAGACCACGCTGGCCCACATCATCGCACGCGAGATGGGCGTGAACCTGCGCCAGACGTCCGGTCCGGTGCTCGAGCGTCCGGGCGACCTGGCGGCGATCCTCACCAATCTCGAGCCGAACGACGTGCTCTTCATCGACGAGATCCACCGTTTGTCGCCGGTGGTCGAGGAGATCCTGTACCCGGCCCTCGAGGACTACCAGATCGACATCGTGATCGGCGAGGGTCCGGCCGCGCGTTCGGTGAAACTCGATCTGCAGCCGTTCACCCTGGTCGGCGCCACCACGCGCGCCGGCATGCTGACCAATCCGCTGCGCGACCGTTTCGGCATCGTCGCCCGCCTCGAGTTCTATAACGTCGAAGAATTGACCAAGATCGTCACCCGCAGCGCCGCGCTGCTGTCCGCGCCGATCGACCAGGGCGGCGCCAGGGAAGTGGCGATGCGCGCGCGCGGCACGCCGCGTATCGCGAACCGCCTGCTGCGCCGCGTGCGCGACTACGCTGAAGTGAAAAGCAATGGTGAGATCACCAAAGAGATCGCCGACCTTGCCCTGATCATGCTCGACGTCGACTCGGTCGGCTTCGACGTGATGGACCGCAAGCTGCTCGAAGCGGTGCTCTTCAAGTTCGGCGGCGGGCCGGTCGGCATCGGCAACCTGGCCGCCGCGATCGGCGAAGCGGCCGACACCATCGAAGACGTGCTCGAGCCCTTCCTGATCCAGCAAGGCTATCTGCAGCGCACTCCGCGCGGACGGATCGCCACGCCGGCCGCCTACCAGCACTTCGGCGTGGCCGCGCCGCGCATCAGCCCCACGGGCGACCTGTGGGACAACCTGCGGTGAGTACGGCCCCCATGCAGATCTGGGTCGACGCCGACGCCTGTCCCGCCGTCATCAAGGAGATCCTGTACCGGGTTGCCGAACGCACGCAGATCCAGGTGACGCTGGTGGCGAACCAGCTGCTGCGCGTGCCGGGTTCGAAATTCATCCGTTCGGTGCAGGTGCCGAGCGGTGCCGACGTGGCCGACGCCGAAATCGTCGAGCGCCTCAGCGCCGGCGACCTGGTCGTCACCGGCGACATTCCGCTGGCGGCGCTGGTGCTGGAGAAGGGCGGCTTCGCCCTGAACCCGCGCGGCGATTTTTATACCAAGGACACCATCGCCCAGCAGCTGACGATGCGCGCCTTCATGGAAGAACTGCGCAGCGGCGGCGTCGATACCGGCGGCCCGGCCGCCTTCAGCCAGGGCGACCGCCAGCAGTTCGCCAACGCGCTGGACCGCCACCTGGCGCGCCACCGTCCCCGCACCTGACATTTGTCAGCTGAAACTGGTGGCAGCTGCTTCTGTCGCAGCTGCCGCGCGATCGGCATACTCGGCGCACACCATCTTCTGGAGAGCCCTATGAAACCGTTCACCCTGACCCGCCTGCTGCTGTGCGCCGCCATCGCGGCCGCCACCCACGCCCATGCCGCGCCGACGCTGGTGCGCGACGTGCGCGTCTTCGACGGCCAGGCCACCTACGAGCGGCGCTCGGTGCTGTTCGAGCAGGGCATCATCGTCGATGCCGACTTCCGTGGCGAGGCGCCGGCCGGCAGCCGCATAGTCGACGGCGCCGGGCGCACCCTGCTGCCCGGCCTGATCGACGCCCACACCCACGCCTTCCATTCGCAGGAGTTGCCGGTGCTGTTCGGCGTGACGACCCAGATCGACATGTTCACCGACATTGCGATGATGAAGAAGGCGAAGCAGGAAATGGCGCAGGGCGGCAACCACCAGCATGCCGACCTGTTCTCGGCCGGCACCCTGGTCACCGTCCCGCACGGCCATGGCACCCAGTTCGGCATCGCCATCCCCACCATTACGCAACCGGAACAGGCCCAGGCCTTTGTCGATGCACGCATCGCCGAAGGCTCCGACTTCATCAAGATCGTCATGGAAAGCGGCTACGGTTTTCCATCGCTCGACCTGGCCACGGCGAGCGCCGTGATCGAGGCGGCGCACAAGCGCGGCAAGCTGGCCGTGGTCCACATCGGCAACGAGAAGGATGCGCGCGCCGTCCTGGCGGCGGGCGCAGACGGCCTGGTGCACCTGTTCCCGGGGGCGTCCGCCGATGCGCAGGGGCTGGCGCGGCTGGCACGCGCCAAGGGCGCCTTCGTGATCCCGACCTTTACCGTCCTGGAGAGCATGGCCGGCGTGCGCGGCGACGACCTGCTTGCCAATCCGGCGTTTGCCGGCCTGCTCGACAAGGCGGCGCAGGCCCCGCTCAAGGCGCGCTTCGGCAACCAGGTCCGCGCCGGGCTGCTGGTGGCGCCCAAGGCGGTCGCCAAGGCGATGCTGGACGCGGGCGTGCCGCTGCTGGCCGGGACCGACGCCGGCAACCCGGGCACCCAGTACGGCGTGAGCATGCACCGCGAACTGGCGGCCCTGGTCGAAGCGGGCCTGACGCCGGCGCAGGCGCTGGCGGCGGCCACCAGCGTGCCGGCGGACGTGTTCAAGCTGGGCCGGCGCGGCCGCATCGCCAAGGGCTACAAGGCCGACCTGCTGCTGGTCGATGGCAATCCGGTGGCGGACATCCTGGCCACGCGCCGCATCGTCGAGGTCTGGAAGGATGGCGCGAGCGCCAACGGCCTGCGCGCCGGCCAGCGCGCGCTGGTAGCCCAGGCGGCGCGCGAAGCGCAGGGAAGCAAGGCGCTCGCGCTGCCGCCAGGCGGGCGTATCAGCCAGTTCAGCGTACAGCGCCTGGCCAGCCCGTTCGGCATGGGCTGGGGGCCGTCGACCGACGGTTTCGTGGGCGGCAAGTCGAGCGTGGCCCTGGCGGCGGGGCCGGCGCTGCCGGACGGCGAGGTGCCGCTGGCGATCGATGCACAGGTGGCACCGGGCTTGCCGTTCGCCTGGGCCGGCGTGGCCTTCATGCCGGGAACGGCGCCGATGCAGCCGGTGGACCTGTCCGCCGCCACGCTGGTGCGCTTCAGGGCGCGCGGCGACGGCAAGACCTACCAGCTGATCGCGATGTCGGAGGGCGTGCGCACGCCTGCCGCGAAGCCCTTCACGGCGGGGCCTGAGTGGACCGAGGTAAGCATTCCCTTCAGCGAGCTGAAAGGCCTCGATCCGGGCACGGTGACCATGTTAGGATTTAACGCCGGGCCGCAGCCGGGTACCTACCGTTTCGAGATCGCCGACGTGCGCCTGCTGGCCGACTAACATGACCCAAAGAACGATGAACAGGATCAGGCAGGCAGTCCGGAGAATCCGGGTGGGGCCGTGGCTCCCGCCGGAGCAGGGCAAGATGCCGTATTTCTGGCTATTGAGTCTGGCCTACATGTTCTGGAAGTATGCCTACGTGCCGCCCAGTGTCCTCGAGGCGGCGCTGCTGGCGCTCACGCTCGTGCTCTTCACCCCGCTGTACTGCGCCAGCTACTGGGCGCGCGGCTGGTCGATTGCGGCCTGCATGCTGGCCGGTTGCCTGATCGGCGCCGCCTGGGTCGGCTTCAACGTCGGCGCCAGCACCTTCTTCATCTTTGCCTGCGCCATGGCCGGGCGCATCCTCGACTTTCGGCGCGCCATGCTGGCCATCGGCGGCGTGATCGGACTGGCCTTGCTGGCCTCGCTGCAGGTCGAGTCGACGCAGATGCGCTTCCTGTTCCTGATGCCGATCCTTACCATCAGCCTGCCCGTGGGGATCGGCTCGGTCATGGATGCGCGCCTGCGCCGCTCGCGCCAGGCGCTGATGCGCAAGCAGGAAGAGGTCGAGCACATGGCCACCATCGCCGAACGCGAACGCATCTCGCGCGACCTGCACGACCTGCTCGGCCATTCGCTGTCGCTGATCGCGCTGAAGGCCGAACTGGCGCGCAAACTCGTGCACCGCGACGCCGACGCATGCGCGCGCGAACTGGGCGACATCGAGGCCAGCGCGCGCGGCGCCCTGGCCGAAGTGCGCGCCGCCGTCAGCGGCTACCGCCAGAGCGGCCTGGCCCACGCCCTGGCGAATGCGCGCGCCAGCCTGGCCGCGGCGCAGGTGGAACTGTGCGAACGGGTCGAGCGGATCGACCTGGCGCCGGCGACCGAACACGTACTGTCCCTGGCGCTGTGCGAGGCGGTCACGAATGTCGTGCGCCACGCCGGAGCGCGCCGCTGCGACCTGTCGCTGTTCGTGGAAGAGGGCAGCATCGTGCTGCGCGTGCGCGACGACGGCGATCGCCTGCGCGGCGACGCCCAGCTGCGGCATGGGAATGGCTTGTGCGGCATGCACGAACGCGCGGCGGCGCTGGGCGGCAAGCTGGCCTTGCGGGTCGGCGCCGGCCTGGCGCTGGAACTGCGGGTACCGGCGCAGGCGGCCGCATGATCCGCATCCTGATCGCCGAAGACCAGGCGCTGGTGCGCGGCGCGCTGGCCGCGCTGCTCGGGCTCGAACCCGATCTCGCGGTGGTGGGCCTGGCCGCCGACGGCCGGCAAGCACTGGCGCTGTGCGAGCAGCTTGCGCCCGACATCGTGCTGACCGATATCGAAATGCCGCACATGACGGGACTGGAACTGGCGGTCTGCCTGGCCGAGCGGGGCGCGCCGACACGGGTCGTGATCGTCACCACCTTCGGGCGCAGCGGCTACCTGCGGCGTGCCCTGGGGGCCGGCGTGCGCGGCTACCTGTTGAAGGATGCGCCAGCCGATACGCTGGCCGCCGCGATCCGCACCGTGCATGGCGGCGGCCGGGCGGTCGCCCCCGAGCTGGCGCTGGAGGTCTGGGGCGGCGTGCAAGACCCCTTGTCCGAGCGCGAGCGGCAGGTATTGCGCCTGGCGGGCGAGGGCCGCAGCGGCGCCGACATCGCGCGCCAGGTCCACCTGTCCGAGGGCACGGTACGCAATTATCTGTCGGAGGCGATCAGCAAGCTCGGTGCCGGCAATCGGGTCGAGGCGTATCGGATGGCGCGCGATGCCGGCTGGCTGTGAGCGCGTGCGAGGTCTGCGCGCCGTGCGCCGTCGAGCGTACCGTTCTGGCATGATCGTCGGAAATTCCGACGGGAGCGCACGGTGTGGTGGGAGCAGAGCTGGATAACGATACAAGCGGAATTTTCGGACCTGGGCGATGTCGATGCGACTACCCGGCTGGTGGTGCGCCTGCTGGTGGCGATCGTGCTGGGCGCCATACTCGGCTATGAGCGCGAATCGGTCGGCGCCTCGGCCGGCCTGCGTACCCACATGCTGGTCTCGCTCGGCTCGGCCCTGTTCGTGCTGATCCCGCTGCAGGCGGGCATGAAGATCGAGGACTTGTCGCGGGTGCTGCAAGGGGTGACCGCCGGCATCGGTTTCCTGGGCGCCGGCGCCATTCTCAAGCAGAGCAACAAGAACGACATCCGCGGCCTGACCACGGCCGCCAGCGTCTGGCTGACGTCCGCCATCGGCATTGCCGCCGGCATGGGGCGCGAAGCCACCGCCGTCGTCAGCGCCTTGTTTGCGCTCATTATCCTGGCGATCGTGCGTTACGCGCCAAGAAACGATCGCTCGTAAAATGCAAAAAGCTCACCGACGGTGAGCTTTTTTTGCTACGGCCTCGCCCGCGCTATCTGCGTGGTGCGCGCCGTTATTTAATTTTTAAATTAAATCGCGCAGATATTGCCGGCTTTTTCGCCTTTAGGGCCGGTCGAGCGCACGAACGAAACGCGCTGGTTCTCGGCCAGGCTTTTGAAGCCTTCGGATTGAATATCCTGGAAGTGGGCGAACAGATCGCCGCCGCCTGCGTCAGGGGTAATGAAGCCGAAGCCTTTAGCGTCGTTGAACCATTTTACGGTGCCGGTTTGAGTAGTCATTTACATTCCTTTAGATTTGCATGGGCAACAGCGCCCGGGATGCACATTCGACCAGAGAGGGTGTAACGGGAGGAAATCAAACAGGCTGCCGAAAGGCGAGGCGGGAGAGAAAGACCAACAATAACAACGACTTGATGTAGTGCGAGATGGAAGATACAGGGGTTTCCCGAATTATCCTAATGATTTGGGATCTATTTTCAATCGTGCGCAGTTATTGCCAGTAATAAATCGTCCCCGCCGAATGCCGCGTGCGCTTCGGCATGCAATCTGGCATCACTTTCGCGCCAGCCAAGCGCGCGCCACAAACGCGCTTCTTTGCTAGGATGCCTGAATAGAGGGTGGTAGCGAGGCTATTGAATGTCAGGAAGCGGCAACAGCGATCCGCGCGCGAACGCCTTCCTGGCGGCGCGCGTCGAGGACGCCTTGAAGATGCTCAGGACCGACGGCATGTCGCCTGCGCTCGAATTCATGCAGCTGTTCGGCGTGCCGCGCACGGTCGCGCTGCGCGTACTGTGCTCGCCGGCCCAGCAGCGCAGGCACGACCGGCGCCGCGCCCCGCGCCCGAGCGCCTGAGGCGGACCGGCGCCTGCCGGGTGCCATCGGATCGGGCATCAAAAAAGCGGCCCACGCGGGCCGCTTCGGTGGAAAACAAAGGTCTTACTGTTCGCGCTGCCAGACTTGCGAGCGGCCGAACATCGGCGCGCCGATATAGCCGCGCACTTCGAGTTTCTGGCCGCCGTCGCGCAGCGTCGCCTTGCTCTTGTAGACCTTGCCCTTGGCCGGGTCGAGGATCTCGCCGCCGGTGTATTCGTTGCCGTCCTTCTTCAGGCCCGACACGATCGTCAGGCCGATCAGCGGCTGGTCCTTGCGCGAATCCTTGCATTCACCGCATTTCGGATTCTGGTCTTCGTTGGGGCCGCGGAACAGCTTTTCGATCTTGCCCTGCAGTGCGCCGTTTTCCTCGGTGATACGCACCAGCGCCTTCGGCTTGCCGCTCTCGTCGTCGATGGTCTTCCACAGGCCGATTGGCGAGGTGGTTTGTGCCCAGGCGGAGCAAGTGAGCAGCAGGGTGGCCAGCAGGCCGGCTTTGATAAGTGGTCGCATCGTGGTGTCTCCGTTGTTGTGGTTACGCTGCAGGCAGTGTAGCAAACTGTTCAGGCAACCAGTCGATAAAACGTTTCCGGATGTTTCAGGCGGCAGGCAGTTCGTGGCCCACCATCAGGCGGTGGCCATCGGCCGTGCGCAGGCCGAACTCGCGCATGCCCCAGGGCTCGTCGGCCAGCGCCTTGGTGATCTCGGCGCCGGCGCCGACCGCCCGCGCGTACTCGGCATCGGCGTCGTCGACCATCAGATAGCCATAGTAGGAGTGAAAGCCGGTATCGGCCACGGGCATCGCGTCGCGGCATTCGCCGGCCATGATGCGGCAGCCGTCGCGCACGAACATGCGCCAGCCCGGGTCGCCCATCTCGTGGATGGAAAAGCCGAGGGCATCGCGATAAAAGGCGCCCGAGCGGGCGAGGTCGTGGACGGCCAGCACGTACATGTGATCGCGAATCATGGTGTTCCTCCTGCGCGCACTTTGAAACACATCAATATACGCGCACTACTCGTCCATATGCTGGAAGTCGAACGCCAAATCTTTGCGGATTCTCGCCCCAATCCTTGAGGAAACATCATGGCCACATTCAGATTGATGAGACAGCTTGCCGCTGCATTCGCTTTCATGCTGGCCGCCGGCGCCGCGCAAGCGGCCCTGGTGGTGATCGACTTCGACGACATCGAAGGCATTTATATCGAATCCTACAGCGAGTCCGGCTTCATCTTCACCTCGCTCGCGACCGAAGGCGGCCCGCACCTGCATCCGGGCGGCGGCAACCTTTGGCTGCATAGCCAGGTCGGCTCCTCGCCCTACCAGCTGCGGCGCGAAGACAGCATGCCTTTCGATTTCCTCGGGTTCGAATATTTGGGCGGCGACTCCGTCTTCGTCGCCGATACGGGTGCCATGTTCAACATCGTGGGCGAAGTACCGCTGACCCACTACGAGCTGCCCGCCAGCTTCCAGAACGTGAACTATATTAACTGGTACATGAATACGCCGGATCCGGACGATCCGTTCGGCGAACAGTGGGGACGGATCGACAATATCGTCACGCGCGTGCCGCCGGTGCCGGAACCTGCGCACGCGGGCATGCTGGGATTGGGCTTGGCCGGCCTGCTGGCGGCCGCCCGGCGTTCACGCGCAAAGTGAACGCCGGGGGGGAGGGGACTGCTGCGGCAGGGCGCCTTGCACGCCATCCCGCCACGAACATCAGGCCGTCTGCAGCTTGGCCAGTTGTTCGCGCATCTTGTCGATCGTCGCGGAGAAGTTGGCGAGGCGTTCCTTCTCCTGCGCCACCACGGCGGCCGGCGCGCGGGCCACAAAGCTTTCGCTCGACAGCTTGCCATTGGCTTTCGCGATCTCGCCTTCGATGCGCGCGATCTCTTTCGAGAGGCGTTCGCGCTCGGCGGCGACGTCGATCTCGACCTTCAGCATCAGTTTCGTGGTGCCGACGATCGACACCGCGGCCGGCGACTCCGGCAGCGCGTCGACGATCTGCACTTCGGCCAGCTTGCCCAGCGAGGCGATGAAGGGCGCGAAGCCCGCCATGTTGGCGCGGTCGCTGTCGTTGCCCGGCTCGACGATCAGCGGCACGCGCACCGACGGCGACAGTTTCATCTCGCCGCGCAGGTTACGGGTCGCATTCGTCAAGTCCTTGAGCTGGGCCATCCAGGCTTCGGCGCCGGCGTCGATCAAGGCTTCGTTGCCGATCGGATAGGGCTGCAGCATGATGCTGTCGCCCGTCTTGCCGGCCAGCGGCGCGATCGCCTGCCACAGCGCTTCGGTGACGAACGGGATCACCGGATGCGCCAGGCGCAGGATCACTTCCAGCACGCGCAGCAGGGTGTGGCGGGTGGCGCGTTGCTGCGCTTCGGTGCCGTGCTGGACCGTGACCTTGGCCACTTCCAGGTACCAGTCGCAGTACTCGTCCCAGACGAATTTGTAGATGGCGCTGGCGATGTTGTCGAAGCGGTAGTCGGCAAAGCCCTTGGCCACCTCGAGCTCGGCGCGGTTCATCAGCGAGATGATCCACTTGTCCGCCTGCGACAGGTCGGCCGGGTCGGGCGCGCCGCAGTCTTTCCCTTCCGTGTTCATCATCACGAAGCGGGTCGCGTTCCACAGCTTGTTGCAGAAGTTGCGGTAGCCCTCGGCGCGGCCGAGGTCGAAGTTGATGTTGCGGCCCAGCGAGGCGTAGCTGGCCATGGTGAAGCGCACGGCGTCGGTGCCGAAGGCCGGGATCCCGCTCGGGAACTCCTTGCGCGTGGCTTTCGCGATTTTTTCGGCGGCGCGCGGGTCCATCAGGCCGGCGGTGCGCTTGGCCACCAGCGAGTCGGTGTCGATGCCGTCGATTAGGTCGATCGGATCGAGCGTATTGCCCTTCGACTTGGACATCTTCTGGCCGGCCGAGTCGCGCACCAGGCCGTGCACGTAGACGGTCTCGAACGGTACTTTATTCGTGAAGTGCGCGGTCATCATGACCATGCGCGCGACCCAGAAGAAAATGATGTCGAAGCCCGTCACCAAGACCGACGACGGCAGGAACATCTTCATGTCCGGCGTTTCTTCCGGCCAGCCCATGGTCGAAAACGGCACCAGGGCCGACGAGAACCAGGTGTCGAGCACGTCTTCATCGCGGCGCAATGCGCCCGTGATGCCTTGCGCGGCAGCTTTCGCCTTCGCTTCCTCTTCGTCGCGCGCGACGACGATGTTGCCTTCGTCGTCGAACCAGGCCGGAATCCGGTGGCCCCACCACAGCTGGCGCGAGATGCACCAGTCCTGGATATTGCCCAGCCACTGGTTGTAGGTCGTGCTCCAGTTCTCGGGCACGAACTTGATCTCGCCGCTGGCGACCTTTTCCAGCGCCACTTCGGTGATCGACTTGCCCGGATTGAAGGTGCCTTCCGGTGCCGGTTTGGTCATGGCGACGAACCACTGGTCGGTCAGCATCGGCTCGATGACGACGCCGGTACGGTCGCCGCGCGGCACCATCAGCTTGTGCGGTTTCACCTGTTCCAACAGGCCCAGTGCTTCGAGGTCGGCCACGATCTGCTTGCGCGCGGCGAAACGGTCCAGGCCCTGGTAATGGGCCGGGGCGTTCTCGTTGATCCTGGCGTCGAGCGTCATGATCGTGATCGGCGCCAGGCCGGCGCGCTGGCCGACGGCGTAGTCGTTGAAATCGTGCGCCGGCGTGATCTTCACGCAACCGGTGCCGAATTCCTTGTCGACATAGCTGTCGGCGATGATCGGGATTTCACGGTCGGTCAGCGGCAGCTTCAGCATCTTGCCGACCAGGTGGACATAGCGTTCGTCGGTCGGATCGACCGCCACGGCGACGTCGCCCAGCATCGTTTCCGGGCGGGTGGTGGCGACCGTCAGGTGGCCCGAACCGTCCGCCAGCGGGTACTGGATGTACCACATCGAACCGTCTTCCTCGACCGAGTCGACTTCCAGGTCCGACACGGCGGTGCCGAGCTTCGGATCCCAGTTCACGAGGCGCTTGCCGCGGTAGATCAGGCCCTGCTCGTACAGGCGCACGAAGACTTCGGAGACGGTCTTCGAACGGCTATCGTCCATCGTGAAGTATTCGCGCTTCCAGTCCGGCGAAGTGCCCAGGCGGCGCATCTGGCCGGTAATCGTGTTGCCCGACTCTTCCTTCCACTCCCAGACCTTCTTGATGAATTCGTCGCGGCCGAGATCGTGGCGCGAGATCTTCCGGGCGTCGAGCTGGCGTTCGACCACGATCTGGGTGGCAATGCCGGCGTGGTCGGTGCCCGGAATCCAGGCGGTATTGAAGCCGCGCATGCGGTAGTAGCGCGTCAGGCCATCCATCACGGTCTGGTTGAAGGCATGGCCCATGTGCAGCGTGCCCGTTACGTTCGGGGGCGGCAGCTGGATGCTGAATGCCGGTTTGTCGGCGTCCATGGTGGCGGCAAAGTAACCGCGCTGTTCCCACTCGGCGCGCCAGTATTGTTCAATGTCGGCTGGCTCGAAAGACTTGGCTAATTCCATGATGTGATGGCGTTTGAATGTACGAAAGGAACCATTATAGGTCACCTTGACGCCGCCTTTCCGTATCCAGATTCCTTGATTTGCATCTAGCAGGTGCGCCAGCAGATCGCGCCGGCGCATAGCCCCTTCGTCGAGATACGACTGGTCAACGGGGCCTTGCAAGTGCTGGCGCTGGAACAGGAGCCGCCGATGCTGTGAGCGTTCGTTGCAGAGGGGAGACAAATCGGGGATTTGAACCGCGCTGCTATTTATTGCCGTGCGGCAAAACTATATAATGTCGGTATTCTTCTCTTTCCCTCTCTCCCCCGACTACCATGGACAACACGTTGATGAACGACGGCGTGCTCGAAGCACTCGCCTTTAAGCTCGGCAACGAGGAATACGGCATCAAGATCCTGAAGGTGCAGGAAATCCGCGGCTACGAATCGGTGACCCGCATCGCCAGCGCCGCCGAACACGTCAAGGGCGTGGTCAACCTGCGCGGCACGATCGTGCCGATCGTCGACATGCGCATCAAGTTCAAGCTGGGCGAGCCGACCTACAACCAGTTCACCGTCGTGATCATCCTGAACATCCAGGACCGCGTGGTGGGCATGGTGGTCGACTCGGTCTCCGACGTGATCACCCTGACGGCCGACCAGATCAAGCCGGCCCCCGACATGGGAACGTCCCTGAACACCGACTACGTCGTCGGCCTGGGCACGGTCGACGAACGCATGATCATCCTGGTCGATATCGACCGCCTGATGTCGTCCGAGGACATGGGCGTGATCGACAGCGCCGCTACCTGACCGGCCTGCGCGCCCACTGGAACCCGCCCGCGTGGCGGGTTTTTTCATGCGCCGACGACCGGCGGCGACGGCCGGTCCCGCACCCGCATCCCAGCGGGCCGCCGCATCGATGCGCTTGTGCCTACAATAGCCCCGTTGCCAGTTACCGCAGAGGATACGATGGGCCTGTTACACATGATCGTGCATACCCGACGCCATCCGTCGGCCATCCTGCTGCTGGTGCAGCTGCTGGCCATGGTGCTGTATCCCTTCGTCGAGCGCACCGCGATCGGGCATATCGCCCTGAACGCCTTCGGCATCGTGATCCTGACCCTGACCACCTACATGGTGCGCCGTACGCCGGGGCCGACGCTGATCAGCGTTTGCCTGGCGCTGCCGATCATCGCGCTGCTGGTGGTGCAGATGGCGGTCGAAGGGCGGCATTTGCAGGCATGGTCCTCGGGTCTGGAAGCGGTCTTTTATTTCTATGCCGCCGGCTCGCTGATCGCCTACATGCTCGAAGACCGCCGCGTCACCACCGACGAACTGTATGCCGCCGGCGCCACCTTCACGCTGCTGGCCTGGGGCTTTACCCACCTGTACCTGGTGGTGCAGGCGCTGGCGCCGGGCTCTTACCTGGCGGCGGTGCACGCCGAACTGCCGCGCACCTGGACCGAACTGAACTACTTGAGCTTCGCCCTCCTGTCGAGCACCGGCATCGGCGACGTGATTCCCGTGACGGTGCACGCGCGCTCGCTGGCCAGCATCGAGATGTTCGTCGGCTTGATGTACCTGGCGGCGGTGGTCGCGCGCCTGATCGGCCTGACCATGCAGCCGTCCAAACCGACCGACTGATTCGGCTTACTGTGGTTACAATATTGCTCACCTTGCTAATGTTGAGAATAAAGTGACCAAAGAAGCAAACGGAAACTCCGGCGTCGTCACGCTGACGCTCGGCGCGATCGGTATCGTCTATGGCGATATCGGTACCAGCCCGCTGTACACCATGAAGGAAGTGTTTGCGCCGGCCCACGGGATCGCGGTCACCCCGGCCAACGTGACCGGCGTCGTCTCCCTGATCCTCTGGTGCCTGATCGTCATCATCTCGCTCAAGTACGTCACGCTGGTGCTGCGCGCCGACAACGGCGGCGAAGGGGGGATCATGGCCCTGACCGCGCTGGCCCTGAAGTCGGTCAGCAAGCACGCGCGCCTGTATTACCCGGTCATGTTGCTGGGCATGGTCGGCGCCGGCCTGTTCTTCGGCGATGGCGTCATCACCCCCGCCATCACGGTCCTGTCCTCGATCGAGGGTCTCGAAGTGGCCACGCCCGCCGTCAAGCCGTATGTGGTCCCGATCACGCTGGTGGTGCTGGCCGTGCTCTATCTTGCGCAGCGCCGCGGCACCGGCGGCATCGGCAAGTGGTTCGGACCGATCGTGCTGGTCTGGTTCGCGACCCTGGCCGCCATGGGCGTGGTCAACATCGTGCACAACACCGACATCCTGGCCGCGCTCAATCCCCTGCACGCCGTCAACTACCTGCGCCAGAACGGCTGGTTCGCCTTTGTCTCGCTGGGGGCGGTCGTGCTGGCGCTGACCGGGGCCGAGGCCTTGTACGCCGACATGGGCCACTTCGGCCGCAAGCCGGTCCGGCTGGCCTGGTTCTCGGTCGTGTTCCCCGCGCTGGCGCTGAACTACCTGGGGCAGGGCGCGATGCTGTTGACCAATCCCGGCGCCGCCGCGAATCCCTTCTTCAACCAGCTCGGCGCCTGGAGCATCTACCCGCTGGTCGCCCTGTCGACCGTCGCCGCCGTGGTGGCGTCGCAGGCCACGATTTCCGGCGCCTTCTCGGTGGCCCAGCAAGCCATCTCGCTGGGCTTCCTGCCGCGCATGAAGATCGTGCACACCTCGAGCGAGGAAAAGGGGCAGATCTACATCCCGCTGATCAACTGGCTGCAATTCGGGGCGGTCGTGTTCGCGGTGGTAGCCTTCGGCTCGTCGACCAACCTTGCCTCGGCCTACGGCATCGCCGCCACCGCCACCATGTTGACGACCAGCCTGCTGACCTTCTTCGTCGTCTATTACGGCTGGGGCTACCCGCTGCTGGCGGTGATCAGCGCGACCGGCTTCTTCCTGGTATTCGACGGCACGTTGTTCGCTTCGACCAGCCTGAAGATCGTCAGCGGCGGCTGGTTTACCCTTGCCATCAGCCTGGTCCTGGTCACCCTGATGCTCACCTGGCGCAAGGGCAAGCAGCTGGTCTACGAAAACCTGCAGCAGCACTTGATCCCGCTGCCGGAATTCCTGACCAGCCTGTTCCACAGCCCGCCGCACCGGGTGCCGGGAACGGCCGTGTTCTTCCGCGCCGAAGGCGATGGCGTGCCGCACGCGATGCTGCACAACCTGACGCATAACAAGGTACTCCACGAGCGCGTCGTGTTCCTGACGGTGCATTCGCTGGGCATTCCGAAGGTGCCGCCGGCCGAGCGTATCCTGATCGAGCCGCTCGGGCATGCGTGCTTCCAGGTCAACCTGTCGTACGGTTTCGTCGACGAACGCAACGTGCCGGACGACTTGCGCGCCTGCGCCGCGCATGGCCTGGCCTTCGAGCCGATGGAGACCTCGTATTTCGTCGCCCGCCAGAACATCATCTCGACCCCGGGGGACGGCATGGCGACCTGGCGCGAGGGCTTGTACGCGGCGATGGCCAGGAATGCGCGCGACGCGGCGGACTACTTCAGGCTGCCGTCGAACCGCGTGATCGAACTGGGCACGCAAGTGGAAATCTGAGGCTCACGCCGGCGCCTCGGTAAAACGGGGAGCGCAAAAAAAGAGGACGCCGAAGCGTCCTCTTTCACATTCCACCTTCGGGAAGATTAGTTACCGCAGCCCAGCGACTTGATGCGGTCGTAGGCGGCTTTCGCCTGCACCAGGCCATAGCCGTACTTGGTGTCGCGGCCGGCGGCGCCCAGGTCCATCGCGCTCTTGTCGAGCGAAGCGCGCATCTGGACAGCGGTACAGGTCGGGAAGTAGCTCCACACCAGGGCGGCGACCGCCGACACGTGCGGCGTGGCCATCGAGGTACCGTCGAAGTAGGCGTAGTTCGATGCCTTGATGCCGACGGTGGCGCTCTGGCCCAGCTTGGTTTTCATCGACGCGCCATCGACATCGGTCGCGGTGACCGACGGGATGTTGGTGACGGTGGTGCCCAGCGTGCCGCCGAAGGCGCCTGCCACGTTGTTGTACACCACGGCGCCGACGCCGCCGCTGTTCTGGCAGTTGGTGACCTTGACCGCGAAGTCGACGGTGCCGCGTGCGATCAGGCAGACCTTGCCCGCCATGGCGCTGTTGACCGTGTCGCCGATGCCGAAGTCGGCCAGCGGCGCCGTTGCGGTCTTGACCGGCGAACCTTCCATCGCGCCTGGCGCATAGGTGCTGGTGCCCACCGTCAGGACGGCTTCCTGGCCCACGCCGGTCGGGACACTCGACAGCACGCCGACGCCGGGACCGGCCAGTTCGACCTTGCTGTTGTACTGCGAGAAGGTGGCCCAGGCCTTGTTTTCGTCGACCGCGGCGACCGAGACCACGCTGGCATAGCCGGCAGGGTAGGACTGGCGGGTGTTGCCGTCGTTGCCGGCGGCGGCGATCGAAAGGATGCCGGCCGCTTCGAGCGAAGCGAAGGTATTCTTCTCGGTGTTGTTCGATACCGAACCGCCGAGCGACATCGAGATCACGTTGGCGCCGGCGGCCTTGCACTTGTTGGCGGCCGAGGCCAGGGTCGACGAATAGGCCCAGGCATCGGCGCCGAAGACCTTGACGATGTGGATCTTGAGCTGCTTGTTCGGGTTCACGCCGACCACGCCGACGCCGCTGTTGTTGATGCCCGCGATGGTGCCGGCGACGTGGGTGCCGTGGTGGTTTTCATCGGTGTACCACCAGCCGGTGCCGGCATCGTATTCGCCGGTCAGGTTATTGCCCGACAGGTCTTCGTGGTTGCGGTCGATACCGGAGTCGATGATGCAGACCTTGCGGTTGGCGGCCAGCGAATCGCTCAGCTGGTCGGCCTGGACCATCTTGATGCCGTACGGGACCAGCTGGCCGGTGGTGTACGGGGTGCCGGTCGATGGGCTCGTCAGTGCCAGCGGATAACGCTTGGCATCTTCTTCGATGTATTCGACGTTCGGGTTGTTTTCCAGGTTTTTCAGGAGACCGCGCGGCACTTCGATCGCCATGGCGTCATCGTTGAAGATTTCGTGCTTGACCTTGCCTTTGAGGCCGGCCACCAGGGATTTCAGGACGGCTTTCTGGCCCTTCTTGAATTTCACGATGACGCGGGTGGTATCGGTATCCGTATCGGCAACGCTGGCGGCGCTGACGGTATTGCAGAGCAGCCCGACCGCGGCGGCGGCGAGGCACAGGCGGAAAGTCTTGTTTGAAGCACGAGCGGTACGCTGAACCATGTTTACTTCTCCGTTTGAAAAGCCTATCGAAATGCCGCGATTCTTTGCTCGCGTGCACTGTTTTTTATGAAATGCTTTGATCGCCGTAACTATTCCCGAGTGCAGACGGCTGAGCCAGTTTAGGCAGGAAACGTATGTATGTGCAATTGACAGATTAATCGTGTCCATCCGTGTTGCAAAGTTGCACTTGTGCACAGTTGAAAACGGTATCGGTTATTTATTTAGTGCTATATTCTTGGCCCCCAGCATTGTGCGGATGCAGCATTTTTGCAGCCTGCATGACAACGTTGTTTTCCCGTGCTTGGTATGATGGCAATCACTCATCCCACCTCACAGGAATACCCCATGAAAACCAAGGCCGCGATTGCGTGGAAGGCGGGTCAGCCGCTGACGATCGAAGAAGTCGAGCTCGAAGGCCCGAAGGCCGGCGAGGTACTGGTCGAAGTCAAGGCGACCGGCATTTGCCACACCGATTACTACACGCTCTCGGGCGCCGACCCGGAAGGCCTGTTCCCGGCCATCCTCGGCCATGAGGGCGCCGGTGTCGTGGTCGACGTCGGCCCGGGCGTCACCAGCCTGCGCAAGGACGATCACGTCATCCCGCTGTACACCCCCGAATGCCGCCAGTGCAAATTCTGCCTGTCGCAAAAGACCAACCTGTGCCAGGCGATCCGCTCGACCCAGGGCCGCGGCCTGATGCCGGACGCGACCTCGCGCTTCTCGCTCGACGGCAAGCCGATCTACCACTACATGGGAACGTCCACGTTCTCGAACTACATCGTGGTGCCGGAAATCGCGCTGGCCAAGGTGCGCAGCGACGCCCCCTTCGACAAGATCTGCTACATCGGCTGCGGCGTCACCACCGGCATCGGCGCCGTGATCTTCACGGCCAAGGTGGAGGCGGGCGCGAACGTCGTCGTGTTCGGCCTGGGCGGCATCGGCCTGAACGTGATCCAGGCGGCGAAGATGGTCGGCGCCGACAAGATCATCGGGGTCGACCTGAATCCGGCGCGCGAAGCGATGGCGCGCAAGTTCGGCATGACCCATTTCATCAACCCGAGTCAGGTCGAGAACGTAGTCGACAGCATTGTCCAGATCACCGACGGCGGCGCCGACTACAGCTTCGAGTGCATCGGCAACGTCAACACCATGCGCCAGTCGCTCGAGTGCTGCCACAAGGGCTGGGGCCAGTCGATCATCATCGGCGTGGCCGAGGCGGGCGCCGAAATCTCGACCCGTCCGTTCCAGCTGGTGACGGGCCGCGTATGGAAGGGTTCCGCTTTCGGCGGTGCGCGCGGACGCACCGACGTGCCGAAGATCGTCGACTGGTACATGGAGAACAAGATCAACATCGACGACTTGATCACCCATCACCTGCCGCTCGAACGCATCAACGAAGGCTTTGACCTGATGAAGTCGGGCGAGTCGATCCGCTCGGTGGTTGTGTTCTAAGTACTCTTTTGTGTCGCCTGTTCCGCGAAAGCGACGCTTCGTCGCACGCCGCGGGCAGGCCGTTTGTGCTTCTTCTACAGTCCTTCCATCGCCCATCGGCTCATGGAGGACATCATGCAAGTATCCCGTACGCTTCGTCACGCATTCCTGATCGGCGCCGCGGCCTGCGCCGCGCCCTGGCTGTCCGCGCAGGCCGCGCCGCCGGCGGACGGCGTCGGGCAGGTGCGCGCCATGCATCGCAGCGAAGGCGGCGACCCGTATGCCCTGGTCCGCGCCGGCTCGCGCCTGGACATGAGCGGCAACAACGTGCACGAAGCCGAGCTGGAAGCCATCAAACGCAGCGTGCAGGGCGAATTCTTCTGGTTCCGCAAGGACGGCAAGGACTATATCGTGCAGGACCCGGCGCTGCTCGACCGGGTGCGCCAGGCCTGGGCGCCGATGGAAAAGACGGGCGCCGAAATGGAACAGCACGGCAAGGAAATGGGCCGCCACGGCGACGCCATGGGCAAGTACGGTAGCCAGATGGCGCTGGCCTCGCTCACCCTGAACAAGGACAAGATGGAAGCCATCGGCAAGAAGATGGAAGACGCCGGCAAGCCGATGGAAGCGCTCGGCAAGAAGATGGAAGTGCTGGGCGAGCAAATGGAAGCCCAGCAGAAGGACGCCGACCGCACCACGCGCGGCATCATCGGCGAGAGCCTGGCCAGCGGCAAGGCGCACCCGGCGCCGCGGCGTAGCTGACCGCGCCGCGCGCATGGTCCCCGTTCAGGCGCGCGGTTCCGTGCCGGCGGCGGGGAGTCCGTGCTCCAGGTCCAGCCATGCGGCCTTGTAGATGCGCTGACGGCGCATTGCGCCGCAGCCCATGGCGGCGATGGCGCGTCCCAGCTGCAGGATGGCCATCTGCGGCCCCTTCTTCGTGAGCTCTCGCAGCCAGTAAAACCCGGTGCGTTTGATGGCGTTCAGCCGACGGCGCAGCGCCTTCCCATTCCGTTTCCGCAGTACCGGGTCGACAAGGCCGCCGCGCCAGGAGCAGCGCGCCGTCATCGACGCTGGTCGCACCACATCAAGCGGTTCCCTGCACCGTTGTGTACAACTGCCATCCCGTCGATGATCACGGGCGTCCGCTTTTTCGTTCGGCGATGGCAAACACGCCTGAGCACCGCAAGCGCCTGCCGGTCCTCGTGAGACGGGAAATAGCACCCACCCGCCCGCCCACCCGCCCACCCGCCATTCCCGGCCAGGATCGCCTCGAGTACAGCCCACAAAATCGTGTCCTGAACGCGCGGGCAAGCGGCAAGCCAGCGCCGGCGCGCGCTGCGGCGGAGGCGATTTTTACACTGCGTTTACAGCCCGGCAGCGCTTTTTTAGAAAATCTTTACGGCGCACTTGCTACGCTTCTCGGGCTCGAACACATCGCGTTGGCGCGGACATCGTGAAGTCGCCTGCCTCCCTTTCGTCTGTGTCGAAGGCGTCCGCTTGAGCGCGCCATCCCGTCGATCCGCAGCGCCGCCGCGATCGCTGCGTTCCTCCCGTTTTTAACAAGCACCATAGAAAGTACCGAAAATGAAAATGACCCTCCTCGCTGCAACCCTGATGACGGCCTTTGCCGCTGGCAATGCGCTGGCCGAGGAAGCCAAGGCGGCCACGGACCTGAGCTTGAATGCCGCGCTGACGAGCGACTACCGCTACCGCGGCATTTCGCAAACCAGGCTCGAACCCGCCCTGCAAGGCGGCGCCGACGTCGTCCACAACGCGTCGGGCCTGTATGCCGGCGTATGGGCCTCGACCATCAAATGGACCCGCGATGCCGGCGGCGACGGCGATGTCGAGATCGACCTGTATACCGGCATGCGCGGTGAAGTGGCGAGCGGCATCGGCTACGACGTCGGCGTCCTGACCTATGTCTATCCGTCGAACGGCCTGGCGCACGTGCCCGGTTTCGCCAGCGCGAATACGACCGAGGTCTACGGCCAGCTGTCGTATGGCCCGGCCCTGGTCAAGTATTCGCACGCCGTCACCAACCTGTTCGGCTTCGTCGACAGCAAGAGCAGCGGCTACCTCGACCTGGCGGCCAACCTCGATGCCGGCAACGGCATGACCGTGAACCTGCACGCCGGACGCCAGCGCGTGGCGCATAACGCCGCTGCCAGCTACACCGACTGGAAAATCGGCGTCACGCGCGATTTCGGCATCGTCACCGGCGCGCTCGCCTGGATCGGCACGAACGCCGGCAAGACGGCCTATGCGTCGCCCGCCAACGGCAAGTTCCTCGGCAAGTCGGCCCTGGTCGCCACGGTCAGCAAAACCTTCTGATTTTTACGGCCTGTTTACACCAGGCGTGCGCATTTTTACAAAATCTTTAGACGGCGGGCGTTACGCTTTCCGTCTCAGAAAAACATGAAGCAAGAGGGATGAAATGGACGCACTCTTTATCGGCGCACTGGTGCTGTTTTTCGCGGTGACCTGGGCCTTCGCGGCCGGCTGCGACAAGTTGAAAACGAAAGGCAAGTAATGGACATCCTGTATATAAGCGCGCTCGTCGCCGTCGGCCTGCTGGCCTACCTGGTCCGCGCCCTGCTGAAAGCGGAGGAACTGTGATGAGCATGCAATCGCTGGCGCTGCTTGCGCTGTTCCTGGTCGTGCTGCTGGCACTGGCCTGGCCGATGGGCCGCATCCTGGCGCGTGTCGGCGATGGCGGCCCGGTTCCCGGCATGCACTGGCTGGCAGGCGTGGAGCGCCTGTTCTACAAGGTGGCCGGCGTGGCGCCCGCATCGAGCATGGGCTGGAAGGGCTATGCCGTCGCCCTGCTGGTGTTTAACGCCATCGGCGCACTGTTCGTGTTCGCGCTCCAGCGCTTGCAGGGGCTGTTGCCGCTCAATCCCCAGGCGCTCGGCAATATCAGCCCGGATTCCGCGTTCAATACCGCGGTCAGCTTCGTGTCGAACACCAACTGGCAGGGCTACGGCGGCGAACAGACGATGAGTTACCTGACCCAGATGCTCGGCCTGACCGGGCAGAATTTCTTCTCGGCCGCCACCGGCATGGCGGTCGCCTTTGCCCTGATCCGCGGCTTCGCATCGCGCTCCACCCAGAGCATCGGCAACTTCTGGGTCGACCTGACGCGCTCGACCCTGTATGTGCTGCTGCCGCTGTCGCTGCTGTTTTCCGTCTTCCTGATGGGGCAGGGCGTGATCCAGAATTTCTCGGCTTACCAGGACGTCCAGCTGGTCGAGCCAGTCACCTATACGGTGCCGGCCACCGGCGCGGATGGCCAGGCGGTGAAGGATGCGCAGGGCGCACCCGTGATGCGGAGCGTCACGGCGACCACGCAAACCATCGCCATGGGTCCGGTCGCCTCGCAGGAAGCCATCAAGATGCTTGGCACCAATGGCGGCGGTTTCTTCAACGCCAATTCGGCCCATCCGTTCGAAAACCCGACCCCGCTGTCGAACTTCGTGCAGATGCTGGCAATCTTCCTGATTCCGGCAGGACTGTGCTTCGCATTCGGGCACATGGTTGGCGATCCACGCCAGGGCATCGCCGTGCTGGCGGCGATGAGCTTGATTTTCGTCGCCGCCACCCTGGCCGTGATGGGCGCCGAGCAAAGCGCCCACCCGCACCTGGCGGCGCTCGGTGTCGACCAGGCGGCCAGCGCCGTGCAGGCCGGCGGCAATATGGAAGGCAAGGAGACGCGCTTCGGGATCTCGGCCTCGACCTTGTTCGCCGCCGTCACGACGGCCGCTTCGTGCGGCGCCGTGAACGCGATGCACGACTCGTTCACGCCGCTCGGCGGCATGGTGCCGATGCTGCTGATGCAGCTGGGCGAAGTCGTGTTCGGCGGCGTCGGTTCGGGCCTGTACGGCATGCTGGTGTTCGCCATCCTGGCCGTCTTCATTGCCGGACTGATGATCGGACGTACCCCGGAATACCTGGGCAAGAAGATTGGCAGCTACGAGATGAAGATGACCTCGATCGCCGTGCTGGTGACCCCGGTGCTGGTGCTGGCCGGCACGGCCATCGCCGTCATGCTCGACGCCGGCAAGGCCGGTGTCGCCAACCCGGGCGCGCACGGCTTCTCCGAAATCCTGTACGCATTCAGTTCGGCCGCCAACAACAACGGCAGCGCGTTCGCCGGCCTGTCGGCGAACACGCCCTTCTATAACACCATGCTGGCCATCGCCATGTGGTTCGGACGTTTCGCCGTGATCGTGCCGATCCTGGCGATTGCGGGAGCGCTTGCCGCCAAACCGCGCCTGGCCGCCAACAGCGGCACGATGCCGACCCATGGCCCCGTGTTCGTCGGCCTGCTGGTCGGCGTGGTGCTGCTCGTCGGCGTACTCAATTATGTTCCCGCCCTGGCCCTGGGCCCGGTGGTCGAACACCTCCAGCTGTATTCGAAATAGGCAAGTAAAAACTCATGGTCCCGGAGTCCACGATGTCCCAAGCAAAAACACTGCCACTGGCAGCCACGCCACGCAAGGCACTCACTCTGTTCGACGCCAGCCTGTTCAAGCCGGCGGTCGCCGACGCCTTCCGCAAGCTCGATCCGCGCATCCAGGCGCGCAGTCCCGTCATGTTCGTCGTCTATGTCGGCAGCATCATGACGACGCTGATGTTCTTCCTGTCGCTGGGCGACCCTGAAGCAACCGACGGCGGCTTCATCCTGGCCGTATCGGTCTGGCTGTGGTTCACCGTCCTGTTTGCCAATTTCGCGGAGGCCCTGGCCGAGGGCCGCAGCAAGGCCCAGGCCGCATCGCTGCGCGGCTTGAAGCAGGCCGTCATGGCCAAGAAGCTGGCCACGCCGAAGCATGGCACAGGCTGGCTGCCGGTGGCCGGCACCGACCTGCGCAAGGGCAACACTATCCTGGTCGAGGCCGGCGATGTGATCCCGATCGACGGCGAGGTCATCGAAGGCGTGGCCTCGGTCGACGAAAGCGCGATCACGGGCGAGTCCGCGCCGGTCATCCGCGAGTCCGGCGGCGATTTTTCCGCCGTGACCGGCGGCACCCGTGTGCTGTCGGACTGGCTGGTGGTGCGCGTCAGCGTCAACCCCGGCGAAACCTTCCTCGACCGCATGATCTCGATGGTCGAAGGGGCCAAGCGCCAGAAGACGCCGAACGAAATCGCGCTGACCATCCTGCTGGTGGCCTTGACCATCGTGTTCCTGGTGGTGACGGTGACCCTGCTGCCGTTCTCGCTGTTCGGCGTCGGGGCGGCCGGCAGCGGCGCCCCGGTCAGTGTCACCGTGCTGATCGCGCTCCTGGTATGCCTGATCCCGACCACGATCGGTGCCTTGCTGTCGTCGATCGGCGTGGCCGGAATGAGCCGCATGATGGGTGCCAACGTGATCGCCACTTCGGGCCGCGCGGTCGAGGCGGCCGGCGACGTCGACGTCCTCTTGCTGGACAAGACAGGCACTATTACGCTGGGCAACCGCCAGGCTGCGGACTTCTTCCCGGCGCCCGGCGTGACCCAGCAGCAGCTGGCCGACGTGGCACAACTCGCTTCCCTGGCCGACGAAACGCCCGAGGGCCGCTCGATCGTGGTGCTGGCCAAGCAGCGTTTCAATATCCGCGAACGCGAAATGGGCGCCCTGCACGCGGTGTTCATTCCGTTTAGCGCGAATACCCGCATGAGCGGGGTCGACATCGGCGAACGCCAGGTGCGCAAGGGGGCCGCCGACTCGGTGCGCAAGCATGTGGAAGCGCTGGGAATGCCGTATCCGGCCGAGATGGGGCGACTGGTTGACGACGTCTCGCGCCGCGGCAGCACCCCGCTGGTGGTGGTCGATGGCGGTCGCGTGATGGGCGTGGTCGAACTCAAGGACATCGTCAAGGGCGGCATCAAGGAGCGTTTCGCCGAACTGCGCCGGATGGGCATCAAGACCGTCATGATCACCGGCGACAACAAGCTGACCGCCGCCGCCATCGCCGCCGAAGCGGGCGTCGACGATTTCCTGGCCGAAGCGACGCCCGAGGACAAGCTCAAGCTGATCCGCGACTATCAATCGGAAGGCCGGCTGGTCGCGATGACCGGCGACGGCACCAACGACGCGCCGGCGCTGGCCCAGGCCGACGTCGCGGTGGCGATGAATTCGGGCACCCAGGCCGCCAAGGAAGCGGGCAACATGGTCGACCTCGATTCGAACCCGACCAAGCTGCTCGAGATCGTCGAAATCGGCAAGCAGATGCTGATGACGCGCGGCTCGCTGACCACGTTCTCGATCGCCAACGACATCGCCAAGTACTTCGCGATCATCCCGGCCGCCTTCGTGGGCACCTACCCGCAGCTCAAAGCGCTCGATGTGATGAACTTGAGCAGCCCGGATTCGGCCATCATGTCGGCCGTGATCTTCAATGCCCTGATCATCATCGTGCTCATTCCGCTGGCACTGAAAGGGGTGCAGTACCGCGCCATCGGCGCCGCCGCACTCTTGCGCCGCAATATCCTGATCTATGGCGTGGGCGGTATCGTCCTGCCATTCGCCGGCATCAAGCTGATCGACATGATCCTGTCGGCCCTCCATCTCGTTTAAAGGAAATTTGTCATGACATCCATACTGCGTCCCGCCCTGGTGCTGTTCGGCGCGCTCACGCTGGTCGTCGGCGGCCTGTATCCGGCGGCGGTCACGGGCATCGGCCGCCTCGCCTTCCCCGACCAGGTCATGGGCAGCCTGGTCTCGCGCGGCGGCAAGGTGGTCGGCTCCAGCCTGATCGGCCAGGCCTTCACGGCGCCGCGCTATTTCTGGGGCCGGCCGTCGGCCACCGGACCGATGCCCAACAATGCCGGCGGCAGTTCCGGCTCCAACCAGGGGCCGCTCAATCCGGCGCTGGACGCCGCGGTGGAAGGGCGGATCGCGGCGCTGCGCGCGGCTGACCCAGGCAATACGGCGCCGGTGCCGGTCGACCTGGTGACGGCCTCGGCAAGCGGACTCGATCCCGAGATCAGCCTCGCCGCCGCCCGCTACCAGGCCGGCAGGGTCGCCGCAGCGCGTAAAATGTCACGTGCCCAGGTCGACGACCTGGTCGCGCAACATACGGTCGGGCAGGTCCTGGGCTTCTTCGGCGAAGCGCGGGTCAACGTCCTGGCACTGAACCTGGCGCTCGACGGCGAGCTGAAGGAGAATCGTTGAGCGAGCAAGGAGCGAAGCGCCGATGACCCCGAACGACGATGGACGCCCCGACCCGGATGCGCTGCTGGCCCAGGTACAGGACCAGGAACGCAAGCATGCGCGCGGTCGCCTGCGCATCTATTTCGGGGCGTCGGCCGGGGTCGGCAAGACCTATGCGATGCTGGCCGCCGCCCGCAAGCTGCAGGCCGAAGGCCGTTCGCCGCTGGTCGGCGTGATCGAAACCCATGGCCGGGCCGATACCGCGGCCATGCTCGATGGACTGGAACTGCTGCCGCCGGCGCAGATCGGCTACCGCGGCAAGACGCTCGCGGAATTCGACCTCGACGCCGCACTCGCGCGGCATCCGGCGCTGATCCTGGTTGACGAGCTGGCGCATTCGAACGCGCCCGGCTCGCGCCATCCGAAACGCTGGCAGGACGTCGAGGAACTGCTCGACGCCGGCATCGACGTGTTCAGCACGGTCAACGTGCAGCATCTGGAAAGCCTGAACGATGCGGTCGGCGGCATCACCGGTATCCGTGTCGCCGAAACGGTCCCCGATACCGTCTTCGACGGGGCCGACGAAGTGGTGCTGGTCGATATTCCCGCCGACGAACTGCTGGCGCGCCTGAAGGGCGGCAAAGTGTATGGCGCGCCCCAGGCCGAACGCGCGGCACGCAATTTTTTCCGCAAGGGGAACCTGATCGCGCTGCGCGAACTGGCTCTGCGCCGCACCGCCGACCGGATCGAGGACGACGTACGCGCCTACCGCGTCGAACAATCGATCGATACGGTCTGGAAGACCGCCGGCGCCTTGCTCGCCTGCGTCGGCCCGCAGCCCGGCAACGAGCACGTGGTGCGCGCGACGGCGCGCCTGGCCGGGCAGCTGGGCGTGGACTGGCACGCGGTCTATGTCGAAACGCCCCGGTTGCAGCGCCTGCCCCCCGGGCGGCGCGAAAGCGTGCTGCTCACGCTTAAGCTGGCACAGGACCTGGGCGCCAGGACCGCGGTGCTGGCCGGCGCCGAGACAGGCGCGGCCGTCGTCGATTATGCGCGCGAGCACAACCTGTCGAAGATCGTCCTCGGCCGCAGCCGCGAGCGCACCGCATGGCCCTGGCGCATGCCGCACGGGCGGCGCATCGCGGCAATCGCGCCGGATATCGACCTGGTCGAAGTCGGGGAGGCGCCCGCCGTGGCCCCACCCGCGGCGCGGCCGGCCGCGACGCCGGCGTCCAGGAGCCGGCGTCCATGGATCGCCGGCGCCATCGCCGCGGCCAGCAGCCTGGCCACGGCGCTGCTCGCGACGCCGTTGCTGCCCTACCTCGACCTGGCCAATATCGCGATGCTGTTCCTGCTGGTGGTGGTGCTGGTGGCGGTGCGCCTGGGCCGCGCCGCCTCGGTCGTGGCCACCTGCGTGGGCGTGGCCTGCTTCGACTTTTTCTTCGTCCAGCCGCGCTTTTCGTTTGCCGTGTCCGACCTGCAGTACGTGGTCACCTTCGGTGTCATGCTGGCGGTCGGCCTGATCACCGGCCACCTGACGGCCGGCCTGCGCTTCCAGGCCCATGTCGCGGCGCACCGCGAACGGCGCTCGCGCGCCTTGTACGAGTTTGCGCGCGAGCTGTCCGGTGCCCTGCAGACCGAGCAGGTGGTGGAGGCGACGCGCGACTGCATCGGGCGCACTTTCCGCGCCAGGGCGGTGCTGCTGGTACCGGGGGCCGACGACCGGCTCCAGGCGCCCGCCGAGGCCTTGAACGCGGACGCCCTCGACCTGGGCATCGCGCAATGGGCCTACGATCACGCCGAAAGCGCCGGCCTGAGTACCGACACCCTGCCGGCCAGCCCCTTGTTCTACCTGCCGCTGGTGGCGCCGATGCGCACCCGGGGCGTGCTGGCCATTGCGCCGGAACGGCAGCGCTGGATCCTCATTCCGGAACAGCGCGAGCAGCTCGATACCTTCGCCGCACTGGCCGCGATCGCGCTCGAACGGGTCCACTACATCGACGTGGCGCAGGCGGCGCTGGTAAATATCGAGACCGAACGCCTGCGCAATTCCCTGCTCGCCGCGCTCTCGCATGATTTGCGTACGCCGCTCACCCTGCTGGTCGGCCTGTCCGAATCGCTCACGCGCGCAAAGCCGGCCTTGCCGCCTACCCAGCTGGTGCTGGCCGAAGGACTGCATGAGGAGGCTTTGCGCATGAGCGCGCTGGTGGCCAATTTGCTCGACATGGCGCGCCTCCAGAGCGGCCAGGTAAAGCTCAACCTGGAGTGGCAGGCACTCGAGGAAGCCGTCGGTACGGCGCTGCGCCTGTGCGCCGCGCCGCTGGCAGGCCACCGGGTCACGACCGCCATTCCAGCCGATTTCCCGCTGGTTCGCTTCGATGCCGTGCTGCTCGAACGGGTGTTGTGCAACCTCCTCGAAAACGCCGCCAAGTACACGCCGCCCGGTTCGGCCATCGACATCCGCGCCGCATTGCGCGGTGCCTGGGCCACGCTGGTGGTGTCCGATAACGGCCCTGGTGTTCCGCCGGGGCGCGAAGAGGAAATGTTCGACAAATTCACGCGCGGCGAAAGCGAGTCCGCGCGCACCGGGGTCGGGCTCGGCCTGGCGATCTGCCGCGCCATCGTCGAGGCGCATGGTGGCCGGATCAGCTACGCCAGGTCGGAACAGGGCGGCGCCTCGTTTATCATCATGCTTCCATTGGGCCAGCCGCCGGCAACGCCCGACCTCGACATCGAACCGGACAAGCTGCCATGACAGATACCGCACCCCTCGCATTGCTGGTCGAAGACGAGCCGCAAATCCGCCGTTTCGTGCGCGCTGCGCTCGAGGAGGAGGGCTGGCAGGTACATGAGGCGCAGACCGTCCGGCGCGGCCTGATCGACGCCGGGACGCGCAAGCCGGACCTGGTGATCCTCGACCTCGGCTTGCCCGATGGGGACGGCATCGACTTCATCGGTGAGGTGCGCACCTGGTCCGGCGTGCCGGTGATCGTGCTCTCGGCGCGCGCTGGCGAAGCCGACAAGATCCGGGCGCTCGATGCGGGCGCCGACGATTACCTGACCAAGCCGTTCAGCGTCGGCGAACTGCAGGCGCGGGTGCGGGCGACTCTGCGCCGGCGGGGGCAGCCCGCGTCCGGCAACGCGGGCCTGCTGCATTTCGGCGACGTGACGCTCGACCTGAAGGACAGACGCGTCACGAAAGCAGGGGTGGCCGTGCACCTGACCCCGACCGAATACCGCCTGCTGTCGGTCATGGCCGCAAGCGAGGGCCGGGTCATGACCGCCCCCCAACTGCTGCGCTCGGTCTGGGGGCCGTCGCACGCCGACGATGGACATTACCTGCGCATCTACATGGGCCACCTGCGCCACAAGCTGGAAGACAATCCGGCCCAGCCGCGTTACCTGTTGACCGAAACCGGCGTGGGCTACCGGCTGCTCGCCGCCGCCTGAACCCAGCGCGTGGAAGCCGTTACGCGCGAAGTGCCGCCTGGCAAAAAGATGGACGTGCCGCGCGCGCAAATGGCAGCCCAGCACAAGGGCGCGACCGCAGCCCGCGCGGCAGAGATACCCTGCTGGGGTCAGGTCTGGCATTCGGACACGAACGCAAGCGTAGATGCGTCCAGCCGGCAAGTTGACCTGACCACGGCAGAGCTCGTGTTCGAATGTCAGACCTGACCCCAGCTGTTTGGACTTGAGTTTCTGAAACAAGCCGTTACCAATTCGTGAGTGCCGGAAAGACTATGCGCGACGGCAGCATGCGACAATCGCTGTTGATCAAACTCTGCACTGTCGACGCCTTCATGCCCGCCCAAGCCCGTACCACCCTGTCCGTCCCCGTCCTGCCGCGCCGCCATCCTTTGTATGTCCTCGTTCTCGGTAGCTTGCTCGTGTCCGCCTCGGCCAGCGCGCAGCAAGCCCCGGCGCCAGCGGCGCCGGTGGCCGCGACCGAACAAGACCAGGCCACGACCGAGAAGCCCGCGACCGTCTCCGTCACCACCAAGCGCAATGCGAACCGGATCGACCGCCAGGTCTACGACGTGAAGGCCGACCCGGCCAGCTCGAACGATTCCGTGGCCGATACCCTGAACAAGGTGCCGTCGGTGGCGGTCGATGCCGACGGCGCGGTGACGCTGCGCGGCAAGAGCAACGTGCAAATCTATGTCGACGGCAAGCCTTCGGCCATGATGCAGGGCGATAACCGGGCGGCGGCCATCATTGCCTTGCCGGCGGCCGACCTGGAATCGGTCGAGGTCATCAACAATCCCGGCGCCCAGTTCGGCAACGAAGGCGGGGGCGGCCCGATCCTGAACCTGGTGATGCGGCGCGAGCGCACGCCGGGCGGCTTTGCCTCGGTGAATGCGAACGCCGGCACCGAAGGCCGCTTCAACGCCAACAGCTTCGGCAGCTACACCACCGGCCGCATGAGCGCGCAAGGCGGCGTGTACGCGCGCCGCGACAAGCGTGGCTCCACCGGCGAGACGGTGCGCGAACGGATCGACCCGGTCAGCGGCGCGGTGGCGCGCAGCACTTCCTCCTCGAACAGCGATTCCGAGAACAAGTCGGTCGGCCTGAACGGTTCGCTGTCGTATAACCTGGGCGACAAGGATGTGGTCGCCGCCACCGTGATGGCGGGCGCGACCGATACCGACAGCATGTCCAACGAGCGCTACCGCGGCACGAATGCCGCCGGCGGCGTCGACAGCGACTACCTGCGCATGAACCAGCGCGAGGGCAGCAACCGCACCTACAGCCTGTCGACCCGGCTCGACCACAAGGGCGATTCCCAGGGCGAGCTGTTCAAGATGGACTTGCGCCTGTCGGGCGCCAGGAACGAAGGCGACAGCCACAACGCCACCGATTTCGCGGTGCGGCCCGTCAACGCGCAGGCGGCGCGCACGCGCCAGGAAAACCTGAGCGAAAACCGCATCGCCGACTTGACCGGCGACTACGAGCTGCCGGGCGAACACGGCATCCTGAAAATGGGCTACAAGCTGGTGCGCACCAGCAGCGTGTTCGACAACGCCTATTTCGACGTCGACGCCGCGACCCTGTTCGAGCGCATCAACACCGGGCGCACCAACCGCTTCGAGCTCGACGAGACCACCGCGGCCCTGTACGCCTCCTACCAGTACCGCATCAACAGCAAATGGGGCGTGCTGGGCGGCCTGCGCGCCGAGTACACCGATGTCGACCTGTTCCAGGCGACGACCAATGTGCGCGCCGCGAATCATTACCTCGATGCGATCCCGAGCGCCTTCCTTACCTATGGCTGGTCGGACGACACCACCGTGCGCCTGAGCTATGCGCACCGGATCCGCCGTCCCGGCGCGGGCGACCTGAATCCCTTCGTCATCTACCAGGACGAGTTCAACGTTTCCTCGGGCAACCCGAACCTGCGCCCGAGCGACTCCGATTCGCTCGAGCTCGGCCTCGAGACCAAGCTCGGCAAGGTCGACACCAACCTGCGCCTGTACGCGCGGCGCGATACCGACTTGATTTCCGAGCGGCGTTTCTTCCTGGCCGATAACGTCTTGCTGACGACGCGCGAAAACGCCGGCAGCAGCAATTCGGGCGGCCTCGAATTTTCGTTCGGCGGCAAGGTGACGGACAAGCTGAACCTGAACGCCAGCGGCAACCTCGGCTATTCCGAGCAGACCGTGCTCGGCAGCGTCGGCGGCGACAAGCGCAGCGCGACGTCGCTCAGCGGCCGCGCCCGCATCGGCTACCAGATCGACCGCGACAACAGCCTGCAGCTGATGATCAACGCCCAGGGCAAGACCCTGCTCGGCGAAGGCTACCGCCAGCCGTCGAGCACGGCCGATTTCAATTACCGTCGCACACTCACGCCGGCGCTGTCGCTGGTGGTGAATGTCACCGACATCTTCGATTCCCAGAAGATGGACGTGATCACCGAAACCGACCGCCTGCGCCAGACCAGCATCCGCCGCTTCGACGGCCGCACCTTCTCGGTCGGCCTGTCCTACCGCTTCGGCAGTTTTGCCGGCAACGGCCAGCGCCAGGGCCGGCCTGGTCCGGGCGGCCCCGGCATGCATGGCGCCGGTGGCGGCTTCGGCGGTGCGGGCGGTCCCGGCCGTTGATGCAAGGCGGGTTGAGCTGGGCGCCGCGTGACGCGGCGCTGTGCCAGACTGGCGGATCGAACCAACCGCAAGGAGCACCGCATGACGACTGAAACCACGCAAGACCAGCAAGAGCAGGGCACGCCGACGCCGGCCCAGGCCTTCGACGGCCTGAAGGACAAGAAGCCGGAAGAATTGACCCCGGAAGAACTGCGCCTGATGGCCGACACCATGCCGGGCGACGGGCCGGGAGACTGATCAATATTGCCTTGGCAATATTTGTATGTCAGCATGGGGAATCCCTTTATTGGACCGACCCCATGCACCAATTGACCCGTCTTGCCCTGGCCAGCACGCTCGCCTGCGGCGCCGCCTTCGCTTTCGCCCAGAGCACCGCGCCGGAACGTCCGGCGACGACTTTCCCCTATACCCCTGGCCTCGACGTCAACGCGATGGACAAGACGGCCGATCCTTGCGTCGACTTCTACCAGTACGCCTGCGGCGGCTGGATGAAGAACAACCCGGTCCCAAGCGACCAGGCGCGCTGGTCGGTCTACAGCAAGCTGGCGCAGGACAACCAGCGCTACCTGTGGGGCATCCTCGACTCCCTGGCGCAGCAGAAGGCCGGCCGCAACGCCACCCAGCAAAAGATAGGCGACTATTTTGGCGCCTGCATGGACGAGGGGGCGATCGCGAAAAGCGGCGCCGCCCCGCTACAACCTTTCCTCGACCAGATCGAGGGCATGGCGTCGACGCGCGAACTGCCGCGCGTGCTGGCGAGCTTGCAGCCGGCGCTATCGAGCGAAGACTTCTTCTTCGGCTTCAGTTCGAACCAGGACTTCGGCGACTCGACCCGCGTGATCGCGTTTGCCAGCGGCGGCGGCCTCGGCTTGCCGGACCGCGACTATTACCTGAAAACGGACAAGCGCTCGAAGGACATTCGCGCCAAATACGAGGCGCACATCGCCACCATGTTCGGCCTGCTCGGCGAGGCGCCGGCAGTGGCCAAGCGGTCGGCGGCCACCGTGATGCGCATCGAAACCGCGCTGGCGCAAGCCTCGCTGACCCGGGTCGACAAGCGCGACCCGTATAAACTGTTCCACAAGACGGATCTGAAGGGGCTGCAGGCGATGACGCCCGGCTTCGACTGGAAGACCTATCTGGGCGCGCTCGGCCAGCCCGACTTGAAAACCTTCAACGTCACCGAACCCAAATTTTTCAAGGCCTTCGGCAAGCAGCTGCGCAGCAACGACCTGGCCGCGATCAAGACGTATTTGCGCTGGCATACGGTCAAGTCGCTGGCGCTGGCACTGGCGCCGCAGTTCGATCAGCCCCATTTCGCCTTCTTCAGCCAGACCCTGCGCGGCGTCGAGAAACAGAAGCCGCGCTGGAAGCGTTGCGTCGAGCTGGTCGACGGGCAACTCGGCGAAGCGCTGGGCCAGGAATTCGCCAACCGCGCGTTCTCGCCGGAACTGAAGGCGAAGTCGCTGCACATGACGCGCCAGGTGGAAGAGGCGATGGCGAAAGATATCGATTCGCTCGACTGGATGAGCCCAGATACTAAAAAACGTGCCCGCGAAAAACTCGACACCATCGTCAACAAGATCGGCTATCCGGACACCTGGCGCGATTATTCCGCCTTCGAAGTGCGCGCCGACGATTTCACCGGCAACGTGGTGCGCGGCATGCAGTTCGAAACCCGGCGCCAGCTCGCCAAGATCGGCAAGCCGCTGGACCGCAGCGAGTGGCTGATGACGCCGCCGACGGTGAATGCCTACTTCAATCCGCAGATGAACGACATCAATTTCCCGGCCGGCGTGCTGCAGCCGCCGCTGTTCGATCCGAAGATGGACGACGCGCCGAACTACGGCAATACGGGCGGCACCATCGGCCACGAACTGACCCATGCGTTCGACGACGAGGGCCGCCAGTTCGATGCCAAAGGGAATTTGAAGGATTGGTGGACCAAGAAGGACGGCAAGGAATTCACCGACCGCGCCCAGTGCATCGTCGACCAGTACGCGGGCTATACGGTGGTCGATGACATCAAGATCAACAGCAAGCTGACGCTGGGCGAAGACGTGGCCGACCTCGGTGGCCTGATCCTCGGCTGGATGGCGTGGAAGACGCAGATGGCCAGCATGCCGCAGCAGGCGCAGGCCGCGCGCGATGGACTGAGCCCCGAGCAGCGCTTCTTTGTCGGCTACGCGCAATGGGCCTGCGAAAACGATCGCCCGGAAAACCTGCGCGTGACGGCAATGACCGATCCTCACTCCCCCGGCAAATACCGGGTCAATGGGGTCGTGATCAACATGCCGGAATTCGAAAAGGCCTTTGCGTGCAAGCCGGGCCAGCCGATGACGGCGGTCAAGCGCTGCCGCGTCTGGTAGCAGGCAGCGGACCAAGACAAAGCCCGACAAGCCCGTGCCGGCCTGTCGGGCTTTTTGCTGTTGCAACATCCGTGGCAGTCAGCGCCACAGCGGACGCGCTTAGAACCTATCCCAGTAGGGAGGAGGAAATTGATGACGATGCATGGCAAGCGGGGGCAAGGCGCGAGGAGGCCGCATGGCGAGCCATGCAACGACGAGCAACGCAGCAGCCGCTTGTCAGGCGCGTCAGCAACGACTCATTCCCTACTGGATAGGTTCTTAGTGCTGGTCGATCTTGCCGCGCCAGCCACCGGTTTCGGCGCCGCGCTTTTCCAGCATTTCCTTGAAGTCGGTCAGGTTCGAGCGCATTTCCAGGCGCACCGCGCCCAGCACGTCGCCGATGGTTTCCAGCACGCCATCAGGCTGGTAATCCATTTGCAGCGTTACGCGTGTGACATTGTCCGCCACCTTGTGGAAGGTCACCACGCCGGCATTGTGGACGCCGCCGGTGCTGCGCCAGGCGATGCGCTTGTCCGGGATCTGCTCGGTGATTTCCGAATCCCATTCCTTGTCTTCGCCGGCGATGTTCGCTTTCCAGTGCAGGTGCCGATCGTCGACCTGGCGGATTTCCTTGATGCTCTTCATGAACTGCGGGAAGTCTTCGAACTGGGTCCACTGGTTGTAGACGGCGCGCACCGGCACCTTCACTTCGATTGCCTCGATGATGGACGAATCGCCATTCAAGGTACGGTTTTTCTTCATTTGCTTGGACAGCAGCATGCCACCCACGGCAAGTGCGGCGACAGTCACGACGCGATTGAGCATGTGTTTCTCCTTGTATCAGTATAGGAACGCGATATGCGCGTATTTGTCACTAAGTTAAGTCAATTGACGGGTCGGCGGCGCACGGGAGAGTTCCTGGTTGGTACCGATAGCCAGGACCTGACATGCTGAACAGCGTATAAAGCCATGAAATAATATTTCACTGGAAGAGTCTTTTTGGAATTTTATTTCAACACAGCAGAGTTTCTGCGCGAGACTGGATGGGCATACAGTAAATCACGGCGGTATAATGGCCGCATGAATCTCCTTCACAACCTCAATCCCGAACAATTGGCCGCCGTTACGCTGCCTTCCCAAAGCGCGCTGATCCTGGCCGGCGCCGGTTCGGGCAAGACCCGGGTCTTGACCACGCGCATCGCCTGGCTGCTGCAAACCGGACAGGTCAGCCCGGCCGGCATCATGGCGGTGACGTTTACCAACAAGGCGGCGAAGGAGATGCTGACCCGCCTGTCGACCATGCTGCCGGTGAACACGCGCGGCATGTGGATCGGCACCTTCCACGGCCTGTGCAACCGCCTGCTGCGCACCCATTACCGCGACGCCGCGCTGCCGCAATCCTTCCAGATCCTCGATTCGCAGGATCAACTGTCGATGATTAAGCGCTTGCTGAAAGCGGCGAATGTCGACGATGAAAAATATCCGGCCAAGAACCTGATGTACTTCATCAACAATGCCAAGGACCAGGGCTTGCGCGCCAGCCAGGTCGAGGCCTATGACCCGATCGAACGCAAGATGGTCGAGCTCTACGAGCTCTACGACCAGCAATGCCAGAAGGAAGGCGTGGTCGACTTCGCCGAGCTACTGCTGCGCTCGTATGAACTACTGTCGCGCAACGCGCCGCTGCGCCAGCATTACCAGATGCGCTTCAAGCATGTGCTGGTCGACGAGTTCCAGGATACCAACGACCTGCAGTACAACTTGCTGAAACTGCTGGCCGGCCATGGCGAGCAGGTCGGCGGCGCCATCTTCGCCGTCGGCGACGACGACCAGAGCATCTACGCCTTCCGCGGCGCCAACGTGGGCAACATGTCGGCCTTCGAGCGCGATTTCCGTGTCCAGAATTTGATCAAGCTCGAGCAGAACTACCGCTCGCATGGTCACATCCTCGACAGCGCGAACTACCTGATTGCAAACAACCAGAAGCGCCTGGGCAAGAACCTGCGCACGGACGCGGGCCTGGGCGAGCCGGTGCGCATCTACGAAGCCTCGTCCGACCTGGAAGAGGCGCAGTGGATCATCGAGGAAGCCAAGAGCCTGATGGGCGAAGGCCTAGCGCGTAAGGAAATCGCCATCCTGTACCGCTCGAACGCGCAAAGCCGGGTCATCGAGCACGCGCTGTTCGCGGCCGGCATTCCGTACACCGTGTATGGCGGCCTGCGCTACTTCCAGCGCGCCGAGGTCAAGCATGCCATCGCTTACCTGCAGCTGATGGACAATCCGCACAACGATTCGGCCTTCCTGCGCGTCGTGAATTTCCCCACGCGCGGCATCGGCGTGCGCTCGATCGAGCAGCTGCAAATGGCGGCCGATACCTATGGCGTCTCGCTGTACGCGGCCGTGCCCTACATGACCGGCAAGGCGGGCACGTCGCTGGGCGGTTTCGTCAAGCTGATCGAAGGCGCGCGCTTCGAGACCCAGCAACTGGCGCTGCCGGAAATGGTGCGCGTGGTGCTCGAGCGCAGCAACCTGCTGACGCACTACGGCAATGAAAAAGAAGGCGCCGACCGCATCGAAAACCTGGAGCAGATGGTCAACGCGGCGACCCAGTTCGTGCAGGAAGAAGGCTTCGGCCAGTTCGCCCCGGCCCACCTGGGTCCACCGTCGGCGGCGCAGGCCGGCGACGCCGTGGTCTACCAGGACGGCATCGAAATTATGGATGCCGATGCGCCACTGCCGTCGGTCATGTCGCCCTTGTCGGCCTTCCTCGCCCACGCCTCGCTCGAAGCGGGCGACGCCCAGGCCCAGGCCGGGCAGGACGCGATGCAGCTGATGACGGTGCACTCGGCCAAGGGCCTGGAATTCGACGCGGTGTTCATTACCGGCCTGGAAGAGGGCCTGTTCCCGCACGAAACCAGCGCGCGCGAGCTCGACGGCGTGGACGAGGAACGGCGCCTGATGTACGTCGCCATCACGCGCGCGCGCCGCCGTTTGTACATGAGCTTTACCCAGCAGCGCATGCTGCACGGCCAGACCCGCTACAACATGAAGTCGCGCTTCTTCGACGAGTTGCCGGAAGAAGCGCTGAAATGGCTGTCGCCGCGCGTGCAGAGCCACTGGTTCGGCAACAAGAAGTCAGCCACCGCCTGGGACGATGCCGCCTTCCGCAATGGCAGCGACAACAAGATCGCCCAGCAGATCACCCAGAAGTCGAGCAGCAACAGTTCAGGCTGGCGCGTCGGCGAATCGGTCGCGCACGCCAAGTTCGGCGAGGGCGTGATCGTGAATATCGAAGGCGGCGCCGGTGCCCCGCGCGCCCAGATCAACTTCGGCGCGGCCGGCATGAAGGTGCTCGATCTGTCGGTGGCCAAACTGGAGCGGATCGCCCGCTAGCGGGGTGGGCCTTGCGCCCCGCTTATTTGTCGAGATTGACCCGGGCCGCGCCGGCGTCCACCGGCTTGCCGAAAATCTGGCGGTATCCCGCATACAGCGCGCATTGCAGCAGCAGGATAAACAGGAATACCAGCCACATCACGATGACCTTCACGAACATCGAGCCGCCCATGATCAGGGTGACGACGACGGTGAAGGCGAGCAGGATGCCGAACCAGCTCAGCAAGAGCACGAGGAACACGCGCGCGCTTTTCAGCACCGCGAAGAAGCTGTAGAAGATGGCCTTGCCCGGTGTCATTTGCTGCCAGTAGACGAGGGGCGCGGCGAAGGACAGCGAGATCAGCACCGTCCCGTTCAGGGTCGACAGCGCGAACATCTTGACCAGTTCCCAGGCCGCCACGCCCGGCACGTTTTTCGGGTCGTCCGGCTGGGCCACCTGGCGAATCAGTTCCAGGTCGACCGACACCCGCGCCAGCAGCGTCAGCAACACCGACACGCCCAGGTAGATCAGGCCGATCTTGCACAGCTGGGCCAGCACCGGCTTGCGAAAGCCCGTCATCGCCACTGCGGGCGTGACCCGTTCGCCGTTTTCGATCATCAGGCAAGCCTTCATGAAGGCCATCGAGAACGAGGGAATCAAGACCATGGCCAGCAGCGGGCCGATGAATGGTACCGAGCCGATCAGGACGCTGATCAGGATGTTGGCGAACAGCAGGGTGGTCAGCGCGGCGGCTTGTTTGCGGAACAAGCCGCTGCCTTCCTTCAGCCAGTTCCAGCCGGTAATTGCGGGCATGTTATTCATTCTTGGTGAGCCAACTGAGGTGCGGGTGTCGCAATCCGGTCGCGCAGGATGCGCTCGAAATGGGTGGGATCGTGCGGCGTCAGCATTTCGGCTTCGCGCGGCACGTGGAAATCGTACAGGCGCGACAGCCAGAAACGCAGCGCGGCCGCGCGCAGCATCGGCTGCCAGGCGGCCTCTTCATCCGCCGTGAACGGGCGCACCGCGCGGTAGGCGGCCAGCAGCGCATGCACGCGGGCGGTGTCGAGCTTGCCGCTGGCGAGGTCGATGCACCAGTCGTTGACGGTGACGGCCAGGTCGAACAGCCAGGTGTCGACGCCGGCGAAATAAAAGTCGAAGCAGCCCGTCAGGCGTTCGCCGACGAACATCACGTTGTTGCGGAACAGGTCGGCATGCACCGGCCCGCGTCCCAGGCGCGCATAGGTGGCGCTCGCCGCGAAGGCCGCCTGGAAGACCAGCTCGTCCTGCAGCAGGCGGGCATTTTCAATGGACAGGTAGGGCAATATTTGCGGCACCGTCGCCTGCCACCACGCCAGGCCGCGCAAGTTCGGCTGGTGCAGCGGGAAGTCTTGCGCGGCCAGGTGCATGCGCGCCAGCATCGCACCGACCTCGGCGCAATGGACCGGCTGCGGGTCCATCTGCGAGCTGCCGTCGAGCTTGCTGACAATCGCCGCCGGCTTGCCGTGCAGGGCGACCACCAGCTCGCCCACCGCGTTGGCCACCGGCGCCGGCACGGGAATGCCGCGTTCGGCCAGGTGGCGCATCAGTTGCACGTAGAAGGGCAGTTGGTCGAAGGACAGGTTCTCGAAGACCGTCAGCACGTATTCACCGCGCTCGGTCGTCAGGAAGAAATTGCTGTTTTCGATGCCGGAGGCGATGCCCTGGAGCGCCACTGCCTGGCCGAGAGGAAACTGCTCCATCCACTGGGTGAGCGCATCCAGTGTGACTGCGGTGAAAACTGCCATTATGCGAGGGTGGGGTGGGGTGTCTGGGCGTGCGGGCGCATGCGCCCGCCTGGCGGGTTGATCAGCGGGTGGATGGCATCGGCGGCGGTGGCGGGATGTCGGCCGGCTTCGTCATGTCGACGCTTGCCGGCGGTACATTCTTCGTGCTTGCGCTCGCGGTGCGCGCCGTCGCCGGCTTCGCCGCAGGCTGTGCCCCGGCCCCGGCCCCGGCCGCGGCAGCAGCGGCAGCCGCCTGCGCCTCGGCAGCGGCCTTGCGCTTGCCGTTCAGGTCGAATTCCATCACCTGCCATTGCGGCGCGCGGAAGGCGCTGCTCTGGCCGTCGCCTGGCTGGGCATTGCCGGCCGGCTTGTTCGGTTTCATGGTGTAGCGGCTCTTGCCGCTTTGCACTTCCACTTCGGTGACCTGGCCGTTGTCGCGTTTTTCGCGAATCTGGGTGCCGCGGCGCGGTTCGATGGTCGTGGCCGGCACGTCGCTGCCCGGTTCGATGCGTTCGGTGACGGGCGGCTGCCCGCTGGCCGCCGTTTGGGCGAAGGCTGCGCCCGTGCAGGCAAGCAGGGCGATCGACATTGTCAGACGGGGGAATGTGCGCAGCATGATGGTCACCTAGTGTCGTTTGAACCATTGTAACAAACACAGGTCCTTCCTGTGAAAAGTGTGCTGCCTGTAGCGTCGGGCTCGTGCGTTCCCCATGCCGATTCTGCGATAATGACAGCCACTTCAGCTCATGCCGGCACCACCCATCATTCCTATGCAAAATACCCTGCTGCTCGTCGACGGTTCCAGCTACCTGTACCGCGCTTTCCACGCCTTGCCCGACCTGCGCGGCCCGGACGGCCACCCGACCGGGGCGATGCACGGCATGGTCAACATGCTGCGCCGCCTGCGCGCCGACTATCCGGCCGCCTACATCGCCTGCGTGTTCGATGCAAAAGGCAAGACCTTCCGTGACGACATGTACCCCGAGTACAAGGCGACCCGCGCCTCGATGCCGACCGACCTGTCCAAGCAGATCGAGCCGATCCACGAAGTGGTGCGCCTGATGGGCTGGCCGATCCTGATGATCGAAGGCGTCGAGGCGGACGACGTGATCGGCACGCTGGCCGTGCAGGCCGCCGCCAAGGGCATGAAGACCATCGTCTCGACCGGCGACAAGGACCTGGCGCAACTGGTCAACGACAAGGTCATGCTGATCAATACGATGAGCAACGAAAAGCTCGACGAAGCCGGCGTGCTGGAAAAATTCGGCGTGCCGCCGAACCGCATCATCGATTACCTGACCCTGATCGGCGACACCGTCGACAACGTGCCGGGCGTGAGCAAGTGCGGCCCGAAGACGGCCCTGAAATGGCTGGCCCTGCACGGCTCGCTCGACGGCGTGATCGACAACGCGCACAGCATCGGCGGCGCGGTCGGCGACAACCTGCGCTCGGCGCTCGAATGGCTGCCGCAGGGACGCCAGCTGATCACGGTCAAGACCGACTGCGAACTGATGGGCCATATCGTCTCGATCGAGGAAAGCCTGGTCGCGCGTCCGGAAGAGAAGGAGGCGCTGCGCGACTTCTTCACGCGCTACGGTTTCAAGACCATGCTGCGCGAACTGCAGGCCAGCCCCGGCGCGGGCAGACCGGCCATGAATTCGCCGGAAGGCGCGCAGGATACCTTGCCCGGCATGCCGATCATCAAGGGCGACTACGAAACCGTGACTACCTGGGAGCAGCTCGACAAGTGGCTGGCGCTGGCGGATGCGGCGGAGTTGACCTCGGTCGACACCGAGACCACCTCGCTCGAACCGATGACGGCGCAAATGGTCGGCATCTCGCTGTCCGTCGAGCCGGGCAAGGGCGCCTATATCCCGGTCGCGCACCGCTATGCCGGCGTGCCGGAACAATTGCCGCGCGAAGAAGTGCTGGAGCGCATGCGCGGCTGGCTGGAAAATCCCGCCAAGCCGAAGCTGGGCCAGAACCTGAAGTACGACATGCACATCTTCAACAACCATGGTGTGCGCTTGAAAGGCATCGTCCACGACACGCTGCTCCAGTCCTATGTGTTCGAATCGCACAAGCCGCACGACATGGACACGATGGCGATGCGCCACCTGGGCTACACCACGATTCCGTTCGTCGACGTCTGCGGCAAGGGTGTGAACATGATCTGCTTCGATCAGGTCGAGCTGGGCCGCGCCACCGAATACGCGGCCGAGGATTCCGACATCACGCTGCGCCTGCACCAGAGCATGTTGCCGCACGTGGAAAAGGATGCGGGCTTGACCTTCATTTATAAGAACATCGAGCTGCCGACCCAGATCGTGCTGCAAAAGATCGAGAGAAATGGCGTGCTGATCGACGCCGAGAAGCTGCATGCGCACTCGCGCGAACTCGGCGCGCGCCTGGTCGAGCTGGAAGCGAAGGCCTATGAGATGGCCGGCGGCCCGTTCAACCTCGGTTCGCCCAAGCAGATCGGCGAAATCTTCTTCGGCAAGCTGCAACTACCCGTCATCAAGAAGACCGCCACCGGTGCGCCTTCGACCGACGAGGAAGTGCTGCAAAAGCTGGCCGAGGATTTCCCGCTGCCGAAAGTCTTGCTGGAGCACCGCAGCCTGTCCAAGCTGAAGTCGACCTACACCGACAAGCTGCCGAAAATGGTCAACCAGAGCACCGGCCGCGTGCACACGAACTATGCGCAAGCGGTGGCCATCACCGGCCGCCTGGCCTCGAACGATCCGAACCTGCAAAACATCCCGGTGCGCACCGGAGAGGGACGCCGCATCCGCGAAGCCTTCATCGCTTCGCCGGGCTGCAAGATCGTCTCGGCCGACTACTCGCAGATCGAACTGCGCATCATGGCCCATATTTCGGGCGACGAAGCGATGCTGCGCGCCTTTGCCGAAGGCGTCGACATTCACCGCGCCACCGCCGCCGAGATCTTCGGCGTGGCACCCGACGAAGTCGATTCCGAGCAGCGCCGCTACGCCAAGGTCATCAACTTCGGCCTGATCTACGGCATGAGCGCATTCGGCCTGGCCGCCAACCTGCAGATCGAACGCGCCGCCGCCGCCAGCTATATCGAGCGCTATTTCGCGCGCTTCGCCGGCGTCAAGCAGTACATGGACGAGACCCGCCTGGCCGCCAAAGCGCGCGGCTATGTCGAGACCGTGTTCGGGCGCCGCCTCTGGCTCCCCGAAATCAACTCCCCGAACGGCCCGCGCCGCGCCGGCGCCGAACGCGCCGCGATCAACGCGCCGATGCAGGGCACGGCGGCCGACCTGATCAAGCTGGCCATGATCGCGGTGCAGGACTGGCTCGAGAAAGAACAGCTGGCCACGCGCATGGTCATGCAGGTGCACGACGAACTGGTGCTCGACGTGCCCGAAGCCGAGCTGGACCTGGTGAAGGCGAAGCTGCCCGAGCTGATGGCGGGCGTGGCCACGCTGAAGGTGCCGCTGGTGGCGGAGACGGGTGTGGGCAACAACTGGGAAGAGGCGCACTAAGAACCTATCCCAGTAGGGAATGAGTCGTTGCTGACGCGCCTGACAAGCGGCTGCTGCGTTGCTCGTCGTTGCATGGCTCGCCATGCGGCCTCCTCGCGCCTTGCCCCCGCTTGCCATGCATCGTCATCAACTTCCTCCTCCCTACTGGGATAGGTTCTTAGAACCTATCCCAGTAGGAATGAGTCGTTGCTGACGCGCCTGACAAGCGGCTGCTGCGTTGCTCGTCGTTGCATGGCTCGCCATGCGGCCTCCTCGCGCCTTGCCCCCGCTTGCCATGCATCGTCATCAACTTCCTCCTCCCTACTGGGATAGGTTCTAAGCTCCGTGACGCGGCGGCCCGCCCTGCAAGCGCAGCGTGGGCCGTCGATTCTGCAGTCCGTCGCAAAACCCGCTCTCCCGGCGACGATTCGCTTTACGATGATTTCACTTTCACACAAAGGAAATCACCATGCGCCGCCTTCCTCTCGTCCTTGCCCTGTCCCTCGCCGCTACCGCCGCCCACGCCGCCGACCAGGTGCGCGCGCTGGCGCCCTTTACCTCGATCAGCGTGCAAGGGCCGATCAGCATGACGGTCGACGCGGGCACGGCCCAGCAGTCGGTGACCGTGCGCGGCAGCGACAAATTCCTGAACGGGCTGACCAGCGAAGTCGTCAACGGCGAACTGCGCCTGCGCATGCGCGACAAGAACCTCGGCACGACCCACGACGACCAGCGCATCGTCATCAAGCTGCCGCAACTGCGCGCGTTCAATGCCGAAGGCGCGGGCGAGATCAAGCTCAATAACATCCAGGGCGAGCGCCTCGAGGTGAACTACCGCGGCGCCGGCAGCATGGCGATCAACGGCAAGGTCAAGACCTTCAAGATGACGGCCGAAGGCGTGGGCGAGGTCGACACCAAGGCCCTGATCGCAAACGACGTCGATATCCGCTTCCAGGGCGTGGGCGACGTCAAGGTGTATGCCAAGGACCGGCTGGACGCGAAGGTGCAGGGCATGGGCAACCTCAGTTATTACGGCAAGCCGCGTACCGTCACCAAGTCGGTGGCGGGGATCGGCTCGGTCAACGCCGGGGATTGAGGCGGCGCGTCGCGCCTGGGCCACGCGCCACGCTCAGGCCCGCGCCTTCGTCAGCGTGCCGGCCACGCCGGCCACCGTCGCCGGGCGCGGATCAGACCGCGAGCACGCCGCGGAAACCGCGGGCGGCGTAATACGACTGCGCGCCGTTGTGATAGACGAAAACGCGACCGTAGCGGCGGTCGCAGAAGAGGGCGCCGCCGAGCGTGCGCACGTCGGCCGGCGTGGCGATCCAGCTCGAGGTCTTGAGGTCGAATTGGCCGAGGGTCTGCAGCGTGCGGTACTGCGCTTCGGTCATCAGCGCGATGCCCATCCCGGCCGCGACGTCCATGGCGCTGCTGTGCGGCCGCGCTTCCTTGCGCGACTCGAACGCGGCGCGGTCGTAGCACAGGCTCCTGCGCCCTGCCGGGCTCTCGGCGCAGCAATCGGCGAAGCTGATCGTGCCAGTGGCCTGGTCCACGCCGATCACGTCGGGCTCGCCGCCGCTGGCCTCCATCTTCGCCAGCGAGAGCAGCGCGTCCGGCGTGGTCTCGAGCCTCTGCGCGACCGCAGCCCAGGCCAGGCCCGGGTGGCGTTGCGGATGCGTCTCGAAGCGGGCCTCGAGGAGGGCCAGCAGTTCGGCGCGTTCCCTGGCGGTCATGCGTTGCCGGTCCGTCTCAGCCGAATTTGGTCGCCGTGGCGATGCGCTTGCCGGTGACCTTCACCACCGCCACTTTCTCGCTGCCGACCGAGACCATCGCGTCTGCGCGCACTTGCGCCTTATAGCTTTCGGCGCTGGCGTAGGTGCTCACGCCGACAACCAGTGCGGCGACCAGGAACAGCGATTCCATGTGCTTGAGGACGTTCATTTCAGGCTCCCTTCGGTGGTTAAGCTTGCCCGTTTGCGGCTGCGTTCGGGCTTTCGATGGGAGTACTTTAGCAAGCGCCCACCCTGCAATCCACCGGCCTGCGACGAACTGCAAAAAGTGGACGATGAAGCGCGCGAAGCGGCGATACAAGGTGATTTAGAACCTATCCCAGTAGGGAATGAGTCGTTGCTGACGCGCCTGACAAGCGGCTGCTGCGTTGCTCGTCGTTGCATGGCTCGCCATGCGGCCTCCTCGCGCCTTGCCCCCGCTTGCCATGCATCGTCATCAACTTCCTCCTCCCTACTGGGATAGGTTCTTACACGCACAGTCCGGGCGTTTCAGTGGCTCAGCTTGAAGGCCCGCACCACGCTCGACAGCGCGGCCGTGCAGGTTCTCGGCTGCCGCCGTTCATCTCGCCCATGATCCCGGCCACGCTACGCACCGATGCCGGCAAAGTTCGTCATCGCGGCGCCGGCCTGGTCGGTTCTTCATATAAGACCATCTTTCCGTCGATTCGAAGAGGGTCTAACCAGGAAACCGTAGATATGACGCAAGGAAACGTGTTGATACCGATCAAATTCTTCTGATCAGCCTCCGAGTAACGTGTTTGCTGAACACTTTTTTCATTTGGAACAAAGGCCGCGCGGCCATCAGGAGGCAATCAATGGGCGAAATGCAGGAAATCGCGGCCGGCGCCGCTCGGTCCGCGTTCAGCGGTGAATCCCAGCACAAGCGCCTCATGCGGCTCGCATTTCCCTTTGACGACGGCCCGCCAGCCCTCCTGCTGCCGAACAAACTGACAGCCAGCGAGGCAATCTCGCGCTGTTTCCGCTTCGTTGTCGAAGTGCTGTCGCCCGACCCGCGGATCCCGTTAAAAATGGTGATGGGCCGAATGGTGACCATTTCTCTGGTGCGAGAGGATGGTTCGCTGCGCTACTTCAACGGCTACGTCACCGAGTTTCGTTTCGTACGCAACGACGGCGGCTTCGCCTTCTATCAGATGGTGCTCGAACCCTGGCTCGCCTTCGCCCAGCTGCGCAAGAACTGCGTGTCGTTCCACAACAAGAGCGTGCGCGAGATTACCGAGGCCGTGCTGAAGGATTATCGCCAAGCCAACTGGCGCATGCACGTGACCGGCGACGATCCGAAACTGACGCTCGCCAACCAGTACAACGAGACCGACTACAACCATCTGCACCGGCGCTGGGAAGCACTCGGCCTGTACTACTGGTACGAGCACGCATTCGACGGACATAAGCTGGTCCTGCTGGACAATAGCCACCTGGCGGAGCGGATCGACGAGGACGCCTACATCATTTCGTTCCAGGACAAGCGCGGTTCGCGCGAGGACGACGGCATCCATACCTGGACGGCCATTCGGCGCCTGGGCGCGGGCCAGACCACGCTGGCGAGCTTCGACTACAAGAATCCCAGGGCGCAGCGCGTTGAAGCCTTGTCTGCCAACCGTCAAGGCGATTTTTTCGCTTACGAAGTCTATGAGGATGCCGGCGCGTACGGTTTCCCCACGATCGGCGACGGCGAACGGCTGGCAAGGCGGCGCATGGAAGAAGCCGACAAGGCCACGCAGTATTTCGAGGCGGCGGGCAACGAGCGGTGCGCGCTGCCCGGCTACACCTTCAAGCTCGGCGGCCACATCAGCGCGGAGCCGCGCTCGCGCGACTACGACCCCGAGCCGCGCCACGGCACGATCGAGCCCCGCAGGCCTCGGGTCGCAGAACGCTACTACCTGATCCTGACGGTCGAGCACGAGGTGACCAACAACTATCAGGCCGGCCCGGGCGCCCCCTCGGCCTACGAAAACCGCTTCACCTGCATTCATCAGGACATCCGCTGGCGTCCGGGCCTGCACTTCAACAGCGAACCCGTCAACTACACGGGCCTGCATACGGCCACCGTCGTCGGCCCGGCCGGCACCGACATCCACACCGATGGCTATGGACGGGTGAAGCTGCAGTTCCACTGGAACCGGCTGGACAAGTACGACGAGAACAGCTCGCCCTGGATTCGGGTCATGACGCCGGCGGCCGGCAACGAATTCGGCCAGATACGATTGCCGCGCGTCGGCGAGGAAGTGGCAGTCGTCTACCCGAACGGGAACATTGACCACCCGCTGGTCCTCGGGGCCGTCTACAACGGCACACACATGCCGCCGTGGGCCTTACCCGCACAGCAGGCGCTTGCCGGCCTGCGCAGCCGGGAGATGGGTGGCGGCCAGCGCGGCAATCACCTCGTCCTCGACGACACCAGGGAGATGATCCAGGCCCAGATCAAGAGCGACCACCAGTGCAGTCAGCTGTCGCTCGGCCATATCACGCGCATCGAGGACAACGCCGGCCGCAAGGATGCGCGTGGCGAAGGCTTCGAACTGCGCACCGACGGGCATGGCGTGGCACGCGCAGCGAAGGGGCTGCTGATCACGACCGAGGCGCGGCAAAGCGCGCGCGGGCCGATCAAGGACATGGGCGAAACGACGAAGCAGCTGGATGCCGCGCAGAAGCTGCACGACGCGCAGGCTACCGCTGCGCTCCAGGGCCTGGCCCAGGAAACCGGGCAACAGCATGATGTTGCCGATGCGCTGAAAGCGCAAAATGACGCCGTGCGCGGCACTGGCGAACCATTTCCCGAGCTAGCCCAACCGCACCTCGTCGTGGCCAGCGCGGCCGGAATCGAAACGACCTCGGCGCAGTCAACTCATATTGCCAGCGGTGAGCACGTCGCGCTCACAGCCGGCCGCAGCCTCTCGATCGCGGCGGGCGACAGCCTGTTCGCGAGCGTCAGGCAGGCATTGCGCCTGTTCGTCCACAAGGCGGGCATGAAGCTGATTGCTGCGTCCGGCAAGATTACCGTGCAGGCGCATGACGACGACATCCAGTTGATCGCCAACAAGGTCCTGTCCCTGATCAGCCAGTCCGACTGGGTCGACATTCGGGGTAAAAAAGGCGTGCGGCTGCACGGCCCCGAGGCCATGGTCGAAATCACCGACCGCATGCAGGTCTTCGCGGCCAAGCCGGCGCTATTCCACGGCAACCTCGAAACCCTCGCTCCCCAGAACCGGCCGCAACCGTCAACGGAGCACAAGATCACCATTGCCGAGCCGAAGACGCCGGACGATCCGAAGCAGTTGCTCTTCATGCTGCAAACGCATCCGGAAAGCGGTCGCCCGTTTGCGAACGTCCCTTATACCCTCTACAAGAACGGCAGCCAGGTCGACGAAGGCATCACCGACGATCTCGGCCGCATCGCCATCGACCATGCAAGCGGGACGCCGGGCTACGCAGTCGAGCTGGCAAACGGCGAAAAATTCGATCTCAAGGCCTGGGAGAAGTTTGATCCCAAGGACAAGGCCTTGCACAGCGAGCAAGCCCTGTCGAACCAAGGGGCGCGCGCGCTCGATGGTTCGCCAGACGGCCGCACGCACTCTTGAATTGACAGCGAACTGAACAGGGAATCTTATGAGCTCTGAAAAATATCTGCGAACCGAAACGGTTCACATCGATGAAGTCAGCTGTAAGGCGACATCCACCATCCAATGGTTTGCGGAAGACAAGAACAAAAAGGGAAACGTCACCCATCCCATCACCCACAACAACAAGCTCACCGTCCATATCTGCGGAAAAACCGGCTTCGCGGCCATCGCCAAGGACATTAGGGAAGCAAAAAAAAGCATTGACCTGGTGTGCTGGGGTTTTGATCCAGGAATGGAGCTGGAGCGAAATGGATATATGTGGCCGCGTGCCGAGACCTACGGCGATCTCTTGATTGCCGCAGGAAGACGGGGCGTGCGTGTCCGCTTGCTGATCTGGTATAGCTGGATCGGTGGCAAGAAGCAGAAGCACATGCCGGGCCACACCCATGACAAGAACCCCTGGCGTACCCAGGAGGGTGATCTCGAAGCTCAAAAATTGAATGGCAAGGCCAGCCTGCAACTGATACGCGAGCATGCTCGGGAAAACCGGCATAAAAAGGAGTGGAACATTTCGGGCGATAAACTCGCTGCGATGGCCAGGGAAGAATATTGCTGCAGTTGGTATAAGGCGGCGTTCAAGAATCAGCTGCAAGGCATCAGCATTCGTCTACGTGATGGGGATTGCGACAAGAACCAAGCATCTCTCGGGCGCGAGCTCAACAAGCCGGATTTTTCGGAAAATTACCTGATGGAGCATCACGGGACCCATCACCAGAAACCGATACTCATCGATTTCGCCTACAACAATGGAGAAAAAGCCGTCGGTTACGTGATGGGACTGAATTCCCTGACCGGCTATTGGGACACCGAAGAGCATGCCGTCGAGAACCCGCTGCGCGAGCAAGGCGGCGCCAAGACGCTAAAAGAGGAAACGCAGGGTGTAAAAGACTTACATGATTTCGAGACGCAAAAGCCGTACCGCGATTACGCCTGCCGGATCGACGGCGGGCGGGCACTGATACCGCTTCACGAAAATTTCGAGGGCGCCTGGGAGCGTGCCGGTGGCGGTGCCAGGACGAAGCCGTACGTGTGCAGCGCGCCGCCGTCCGCCTTGCTGCGCAAGGCAGCAAGCGGCGACTCGACGGTGCAGATCGTCCGCACCCAGCCCGAGGAAGACGACTTCACGATCAAGGACATCTACTTCAATGCGACCCGCGTCGCCGCCGGCGGAACCGGCTACCTCTACCTTGAAAACCAGTATTTTCAGTATCAGGAGTGGGCCGATCACCTGCTTGCGATCCGCAAGAAGGTGATCGCCGGGTGGAACCGGAACTGCGCGAAGATCGGCAAGGGGGCCGAGGACTTGCCGGTCATGCACGTCTTCGTCGTTATTCCGGCCCCCGAAACAAAGGAGATGATTCCCCGCACCTACGAGACCCTGGCTCCGCTGGGGCAACAGGAAGGCTTGACCGGGCAGGTCAAGATGATCGACCAGACCAATGAGAAGGCCAGACTTCAGCAGGCGGCGTCGAAGCAGTTCTTCGGGGACGCCATTGACCGGCGGGCGAGCGCGCCGCAGGACTTACCTGAAGTTGTCTCAGCTGCAAACAAGATCGGCAAGCCTTCCGAGCTTATCCTCAAAGAGACATATGGCCTACGTGTTTGCGTGGCCGTGCTCAACGCCTGCGAATTCAACCAGACGCGGCGCCAGTGGCGCTATCGCGAGATCTATATCCACTCCAAATTGCTGCTGGTCGACGACGGCTTTTTCACGCTTGGTAGTGCCAACCTGAACCAGCGCAGCATGGCGGTGGACAGCGAGATCAACATTGCGACGAATGACCCACGTCATGCGACCGCCCTGCGCAAACGGATCTGGACGCAGCTCGCGACGAAAGACAATAGCGGCGGAAATGCTACACCACAGGAGATCGAGCTCACCTTCATTAATTGGCTAAAGTTGATGAAATTGAACAAAGCCAGACAAAAGGCGCGGTCATCCGACCCAGAAAAAAAACAGATGGAGGGCTTCATCGTCCCGCTGGATGATGGGCGAAGCTCAACCATACGGGTAGCTTGAATCATGCGTACTTGTGCCGCTTCTTACTTTCGGCGTTGCCGCACTGCGGCAATCTTACTCGTCACACTTACTTTTCTGACGGCCTGCGACATGGACAAGAAAAAAGTTCCCGGATACATGCAAGAATTGGCGCCGTTCGATCCGCATATCGTTTCCTTCGAATGCCGGACCGAAGCGAGTGCAGTGCCACCGATCGATGCCCAGGCCGAGGACTGGTTCCTTGAGGCACGCGCACTGGAAGATCATTCAACCTTCTATGCAGACCGCGACTACAAGGAGGTCGTTCGGTTGACCCGCCAGGCCGCCGAGCGACATCACTGGAAGGCGATGCTGAACCTGGCCAGCCTGTACGTCGAAGGGCGCGACCCGCCGAATGGCGAGGATGCGGCGCTGATGCTGGTGTCCCAGGCTGTGGAGCTGGGCGTCCCGGCGGCCTACGACCGGATGGGCACCTACTATCTCAACGGCACGGGCGTGAACGCCAATGCCGACCGTGCCTATGCCTTTTTCCAGAAGGCGGCCGCGATGGGCAACCCGCAGGCGATGGCTTTCCTGGGCGAGAAGATGGATGCCGGCGCGGACGGACTCAAGCCAGGCTACTGGGGCAACATTCCGATTGCGATCAAAATGTTCGAATGCGCGCTGGCCCAAGGTTACGGCCCGGCTGCCGAAGAACTGGAGTATATGTATGACGTGCCCAGGGCACCGGATGGCTCTGAGCTGGGCAGAGCCACTCCGGAAACGCGTAACCGTGTGATGCGAGCCCTCCACGAGGGAGTGAAGGGTGGCTGCATGCACTGCGCAAATAGCTTGTTTATCGAGTTCGACCATCCTCGCAAACTCGAAAACATGTTCGTGCCATTCGTCGACAAGGCGCGCGGCCAGCGTTATAAGGTACTGGGTAAAGCACTCAGTTTCAACCCCGACCGCCGCTTCCCCAATCTCGACAAGATACTGCCCCTGCCGCCAGCTGCGCTGCCGCCCTGGGACGGCACACGCGAAAGCCTGCTCGCGGCGGCGATGGCCGTGGTGCCCGCGCCAACTACCCCAGTGCCCACTGAAGCCTCGCTCAGGAAGGGCCGGCTCTTTCTCGACAGCGCCTATGCGTTCCGGCCGATAGCGGAGACGACGGGTGCACTCCAGGCGCCCGTCGCCGGCTACTGGCAGCCGACGGCGCCGCAGGACGCAGCCGAGGTGCGCACCTTCCTGGCCGGTATCGTCCCGGGGCTCTACGGCAAGGGCGAAGCGTTCGAACAGCTTCGCGTTCCGAACGGCATGGGGGTGCGCGCTATCGACGGCATCGTCTGGCAGCGCGTGCTCACCGTGCGCAACAACGGCGGTGTGGTCGCGCCGCGCACCGCACTCAGGCTGTCGCGCCAGATCCCACCGCCGGCACCGCCGGTCGAATGCGACGGGAACAAGGCCTGCTCGATCACGGGGACCTGGCAACCATGGCTTGCGCCGGGGCACCCGCTGGAACACGAAGTCAATCAAGCATGGCGGCAACGCTGGCTGACCGCCGGCCAGCCCTTTCCCGACCCGAAGCGCGACTGGATGCTAGCGCTGGACAGTGCAGAATTAAAGTGGCACCTGATGGAAGCGGAAACGCCAATCGAGAAATAACTCTGGGCTGACCATGTCGGAAGGTCTCGCTCGCCCAATATTGTTGCACATGGCAGGGAACTGCGGCGGGCTGGCTCATCAATTAGCATCGGGAGGTAGTTGACCATGAAGCATGAGGGGCGTGGTGTAATTCGATTGAACGACAAGACGGACCACGGTGGGCAGGTCATTTCCGTTTCGTCCGGCACCGTTGCGCCGCGGCGCCCTTGACGCTGGCCGCCAGCACGATGGGCAGCATCGGCGGCAGCGTCACGCTGACGCCGCCAAGCAGCACCGAAGTGGCGTATGTGGCGGCAAAGCAGAGCTTCGGCGCCGGCCCGACGGTCACCATCAAATACCAGGAGCCGGACTTGGTGACCGGTGCCTACACGATCGCCAAGCTGCCGGTGACGGCGCCCCAGTACGTGCTCTACAGCAGCGCGCGTCCGCTGGTCTTCGCGGCGGCCGTGGGTGTCAGCGGCGGCCGCCGCTTATGCGGTCAAGGATGTCGATGCCGTCAGCATCGCGGTCCAGAACCAGACGGCGGTGAACTTCACGCTGGCGCCGTAAGCACGGCAGGCCGCAGCACCGGACGGCGCCCGCGCGCTTACAAACTGAAAAAAATAATGGCGGAAACGCGACGCCAAAGGAAATCAAGGAAACCTTCAACAACTGGGTGAAGCTGATGAAGAAAAACAAGGATAGACAGAAGGCGGACCCGACCGATCCAATTGACAAACAGATGGAGGGCTTCATCGTCACGCTGGACGATGGGCGAAGCTCAACCATACGGGTAGCTTGAACCATGCCTATTCATGCCGCCTTTTCCCCGCCGCGTTGCCGCCATTTGGCAACCTTCCTCCTCACACTTACTTTTCTGACGGCCTGCGACATGGACAAGAAAAAAGTTCCCGGATACATGCAAGAATTGGCGCCCTTCGATCCGCATATCGCTTCCTTCGAATGCCGGACCGAAGCGAGTGCGGTGCCACCGATCGATGCCCAGGCCGAGGACTGGTTCCTTGAGGCACGCGCGCTGGAAGATGGTTTCACCTATGTCGACGATGTAGACTATAAGAAGGTCGTCCGGCTGACCCGCCAGGCCGCCGAACGACATCACTGGAAGGCGATGCTGAACCTGGCCAGCCTGTACGTCGAAGGGCGCGATCCGCCGAATGGCGAGGATGCGGCGCTGATGCTGGTGTCCCAGGCTGTGGAGCTGGGCATTCCGGCCGCCTACGACCGGATGGGCACCTATTATCTCAACGGCACGGGCGTGAGTGCCAATGTCGACCGCGCCTATGCCTTTTTCCAGAAGGCCGCCGCGATGGGCAATCCGCAGGCAATGGCTTTCCTCGGCGAGAAGATGGACGCCGGCGCGGATGATCTCAAGCCAGGCTACTGGGGCAACATCCCGATTGCGATCAAGATGTTTGAATGCGCGCTGTCCCAGGGTTACGGCCCGGCCGCGGTGGAGATGAAACCCATGTACGCATTCCCGCGTGCGCCGGACGGAAAGGGACTCGGCAGTGCAACCCCGGCAAGCCGCGATCGCGTAATGCGCGCCCTGCACGAAGGAGTGAAGGGCGGCTGCAAGTACTGCGCCGACAGATTGTTTATCGAGTTCGACCATGCGAGCGATCTGGCAGACATGTTTGTGCCCTTCATCGACAAGGCACGCGGTCAACGTTACGATATGCTCGGCGACGCACTCAGCTTCAACCCGGACCGCCGCTTCCCCAATCTGGACAAGATCCTGCCGCTGCCGCCTGCCGTGCTGCCGCCCTGGGACGGCAAGCGCGAAAGCCTGCTCGCGGCGGCCATGGCCGTCACGCCTATTCTGGACGCGCCGGCGCCGACCGAGGCCTCGCTCAGGAAGGGCCGCTACTTCCTCGACAGCGCCTATGCGTTCCGGCCGATAGCGGAAACAACGGGTGCACTGCAGGCGCCCGTCGCCGGCTACTGGCAACCGACGGCGCCGCAGGAAGCAGCCGAGGTGCGCACCTTCCTGGCCGGTATCGCCCCGGGGCTCTACGGCAAGGGCGAAGCGTTCGAACAGCCTCGCGTTCCGAACGGCATGGGGGAGCGCGCTATCGACGGCATCGTCTGGCAGCGCGTGCTCACCGTGCGCAACAACGGCGGTGTGGTCGCGCCGCGCACCGCGCTCAGGCTGTCGCGCCAGGTTGCACCGCCGGCACCGCCGGTCGAATGCGACGGGAACAAGGCCTGCTCGATCACGGGGACCTGGCAACCATGGCTTGCGCCGGGGCACCCGCTGGAACACGAAGTCAATCAAGCATGGCGGCAACGCTGGCTGACCGCCGGCCAGCCCTTTCCCGACCCGAAGCGCGACTGGATGCTAGCGCTGGACAGTGCAGAATTAAAGTGGCATCTGCTGGAAGCGGAAACGCCAATCGAGAAATAGCTCTGGGCTGACAATGTCGGAAGGTCTCGCTCGCCCAATATTTTGCACATGGCAGGGAACTGCGGCGGGCTGGCTCATCAATTAGCATCGGGAGGTAGTTGACCATGAAGCATGAGGGGCGTGGTGTAATTCGATTGAACGACAAGACGGACCACGGTGGCCAGGTTATTTCCGTTTCGTCCGGCACCGTTGTGATGGGAACTGAAGCCGCACTGGCCGACGATGTCACCTTCTGTCCGAAATGCAAAGGGAAGTTTCCTATCAAGCCGGACGGTGCCGGCGCCAAACACAAGGGCCTGCCCTATGCGTATGACAACGATCTTACCGCCTGCGGTGCGAAACTGATTTCCTCGATATGAGCGGCCCGACCGAACATTCCACCAACAGTTTGGCCGGCCGTCAGCCTTGCCGGTTAGGCAAAGAGCTATCCGGGGACGCAATCAGGGAACGGTTCACGCGATATCTGTTGGCTTTTCTGGCGTGCGTGCACCTTTCGGCGTTCGCCGCCAACTAAACACCGGATGACGTAGACGATAAGCGGCCCAAAGGCGACAAGTACCGGGCTTATGCCTGGCCGGACAGCGTAAAGCTTCGCAAGGATAACTCTGGATGGCAGGTCGCCGACGTATCCCCGGGGCGAGTCGCTTACCGGGATGTCGCGCGACTATGTTAAAACAGCTTGCGGCCGACGATAGGCGGCACGCGTTTCGACAGACGATCACAGGCACTCGATACGTCCGTATAATCGACCTGACTTCGGAAGCATTTGTAGCGTCAGGTGTAACCTTCCGACGTTAACTCGATATGTCAATAAGGCGCGGTCCGCATCCCCTTGTATTGACTACCTTATTTACGAGGACGGTTCGGCCGCAGAAGATCCCGCTCTCCTTTTCATTCTATCCTATGCCTAAAATAGACTCGATCTTGTCCGCGCTCTCATCGATCACCAGTACTTACCGGCAAGGCGACAGCCTGGTTGGCGCCAGCAGTTTCGAAGACGGCGTCGACCGCCGCGTATTCCTGAAAGCGGCACTCGGCACGGGCTTCGCGGCCGCGGTGCTGCCGGTCGAGGCCCAGACCCTGGTCCAGACCGACACCGCGGGCTTGTCCGCGGGCGACCACATCATCGTCATCAACGGCCAGGAAGTGCCGGTCTACCGCGCCCAGCCCGAAGGCAAGGCCAAGCCGCCGGTGATCCTCGTCATTTCCGAGATCTTCGGCGTGCACGAACACATCAAGGATGTGGCGCGCCGCTTCGCGAAACAGGGCTACATGGCCGTCGCGCCCGACCTGTTCGTGCGCGCGGGCGACGCCGGCAAGGTACCGAACATCGCCGACCTGATGAAGGACATCGTCGGCAAGACGCCGGACGCGCAAGTCATGTCCGACCTCGACACGGTCGTCACCTGGGCCAGGCAAAAAGGCGGCGACACCGACAAACTCGGGATCACCGGTTTCTGCTGGGGCGGGCGCATCACCTGGCTGTACGCGGCGCACAACCCGGCGGTCAAGGCCGGCGTGGCCTGGTATGGCCGCCTGGTTGGCGAGCCGAACGCGAATTCGCCGAAGCACCCGATCGACATCGCGCAAAACCTCAAGACACCGGTCCTCGGCCTGTACGGCGCCAAGGACACCGGCATTCCACTCGAGTCGGTCGAGCGGATGCGCGCGGCACTCGACAAGGGCAATAGCGGGTCGGCCTTCCAGGTCTACGCGAATTCGGGCCACGCCTTCCATGCCGACTACCGTCCGAGTTACAACGAGGCCGATGCCAAGGACGGCTGGCGGCGCGCGCTGGAGTGGTTCCGCGGGCACGGCGTAGCGTAAGCGCACGCACGCAAGCAAGCCGGGGGCTGTACAATGCCCGGCTTGCCACGCCCAGCAAGTCCAGAACAAGAGGCTTCACATCGACCCGATTCTCACCTCCATCCTGCTGGCGACCCTGGTCGCCGGCGCCCTCAGCATCTCGGCCGCGGCTGTATTTTCGTTCACGCTGCTCTCCAAAATGGTGGAGCGGCTGGTCAGCCTGTCGGTCGGCATCATGCTCTCGACCTCGCTGCTGCACGCGCTGCCCGAGGCCTTCGAATCGGGCGCCGATACGCACAAGCTGTTCGCGACCCTGCTCGCCGGCCTGCTCGCCTTCTTCCTGCTCGAGAAGCTGGCGCTGCTGCGCCATTCGCACCACCACGAGGGCGACGGCCACCACCACGCCCACGGGCATGACGCGCGCGAGGCGGGCAAATCGGGCTGGATGATCCTGATCGGCGACGGGATGCACAATTTCACGGACGGGATCCTGATCGCGGCGGCCTTCCTGGCCAACCCGGAGCTGGGCATCGTCACCGCGCTGGCGATCGTCGCGCACGAGATCCCGACCGAGATCGGCGATTTCATCGTCCTGCTCAACGCCGGCTTTTCGCGCATGCGCGCGTATGTCTTCAACCTGCTGTGCAGCCTGTTGTCGGTGGCGGGGGGCTTGCTCGGGTATTACACGCTCGACCGCGCCAGCGGCTTGATTCCCTACGTGCTGGTATTCGCCTCGTCAGGGTTCATCTATATCGCCGTGAGCGATCTGATGCCGCAGATGCAGAGAAGGGCGACCGTCAAGGATTCGGTGCCGCAGGTGTTGTTGATCGGCTTGGGCGTGGCGATCGTGCTGTTCTTGACGGCGCGGCATTAAGCCCCCCGCGCGCCATATTCAAACGTTGGACGGCGTGGACTCGGGAGTCCACCCTACCGAACCACACATCAACCCTTGTCCACCGGGCGCGCCGGATCGCTGCTCCACTCGCTCCACGACCCCGGATACAGCGCCGCTCCCGGCAAGCCCGCCACTTCCAGTGCCAGCAGATTGTGGCACGCCGTTACCCCCGAGCCGCACTGCATGATCGCCTGTCGTGGATCGTCGATCACGTTCGAGAATTCCTCACGCAGCTGCTCCGGCGCCTTGAAGCGCCCGTCGTTGTGCAGGTTGTCCTTGAAGAAGCGGTTCTTCGCGCCCGGAATATGCCCGCCCACCGGATCGATGGTCTCGTTTTCGCCGCGGAAGCGGTCGGCCGCGCGCGCGTCGACCACGGTGCGCCTGGCCGTCTCGATATTCTCCAGCACTTCCAGCACGGTCACGGTCGGCACGAAGGGCGCGCGCACGGCAAAGCTGCCGGCGCTGCGCGGCTCGGGCGGATCGGACGCTAGCGGCTGGCCGGCCGCCTGCCAGGCCGGCAGGCCGCCGTCGAGCACCGCCGCCGCCTCGTGCCCGAGCCAGCGCAGCAGCCACCACAGGCGCGCCGCATACATGCCGCCGTGGGCGTCGTAGGCGACGACCTGGGTGGCGTCGTTCACGCCCCAGCGCCGCAGCACGGCGGCCAGCGCTTCCTTCTCCGGCAGCGGATGGCGGCCGCGGAAGGCGCCGTCCGCGCCGCGCTTGGCGCCCGACAGGTCGGTTTCCATGTCGGCGAACACGGCATGCGGCAGGTGGCCGGCGGCATAGGCTTCGCGCCCGAAGGCGAGGTTGACGAGGTCGTGCCGGCAATCGACGACCAGCCAGTCGGGGTCGTCGATATGGCGTGCCAGGTCGTCGGCGGAAATCAATGTCGTGTACATGGGCTCCTCACAGTTCGCTTGCGATCGGGTCGGTCTTTTCCAGCACGGCGCCGCGCGCCGTTTTTCTCGTATTGTAGAACGTCGCGGCGATGCCGGAGGCGAGGATCACGCCGATGCCGAGCCAGACATACCAGTTGAAGCGGTCGCCCCACAGCGCCAGACCCCACAGGCTGGAAAACACGATGCCGGTGTACTGCAGGTTCGCCACCACCAGCACCTTGCCGACCCGGTAGGCGCGCGTCATCGCCATCTGCGCCATCAGGGCGGCCGCGCCGATGCCCAGCAGGAGCAGGGCGCCGCCCTCGGTGTGGCCGTGCAAGGGGAAGCCGTGCGCCTTGCCGTTGCCGGCCAGCACGCCGACCAGGCCCACGCAGGCGGTGGTCAGCGAAAAGTAGAAGACGACGCGAAATTCCGGTTCGCCCATTTGCCCCAGTTTGCGCACCTGCATATAGGCCATCGCCGAGATCACCGACGAGCACACGCCGGCCAGGCCCCCCAGCCACTGGTTCGATTCGATGGCCGGCTGCAGCACCAGCATCACGCCGAAGAAGCTGGCGCCTACTGCCAGCACCAGCGGCCATTCGACGGCGTTCCTGCCCGTTTCGGCGCGCGACCACCAGCCGGCCAGGAACAGCCCGGCGGCGATCCAGATCGGCGCCATGTAGTTCAGCGTCATGGCGGTGGCGAGCGGCAGTTTGCCGATCGCGAAGAACCACAGCCAGAGCGAGGTCACGCCCACCGCGCTACGCCACAGGTGGGCCTTCGGGAAGGGCGTGCGAAAGCTGCCGCCGCGCTGGCGCACGATGGCGAACAGGATCACGGAGCCGATCAGGCCGCGGTAGAACAGCAGTTCGGAGGTGGTGTAGAACTCGGAGGCCAGCTTGACGCCGGCGCCCATGGCGGCAAACGCGAAGCTGGCGAACAGCATCCAAAGAGAAGGCATTACATTCCTGATGTGACAAACATTAGGTGGATGACGGGGCAGTCTGCGCTGCCACGCGGCGCCCCAGCATGCCGGCCGCGATGCAGGAGGCGAGGATGACGGCGATCCCGGCCCAGACCGTGGGGTGGAATACGTCGCCCCAGATCCAGGCGCCGAGCAGGCTGGAAAAGACGATGCCGCTGTACTGCAGATTGGCCACGACCAGCGTGCGCCCGAGGCGGTAGGCGCGGGTGAGGGCGAGCTGGCCGGCGGTGCCGGCGATCCCGACGCCGAGCAGCAGGGCGGGGCCGTGCCAGCCGGGCGCATGCGCGGCAGGGGCGAGCGCCATCGGGCCGCCCAGCCACTGGTCGTTGGCAAAGGCCGGGCGCAGCACCAGCACGACGCCGGCGAAGCTGACCAGGATCGCACCCACCAGCGGCAGGCGGGTGATGGCGACGAACCAGAGCCAGAGCGAGACCACGCCCAGCAGGCCGCGCCACAGGTGGGACAGGGGTTCAGGCGTGGCCAGGGAGCGGTTCGAGGCGCGCGCCACCAGGTACAGCAGCGCGACCCCGACCAGCCCGCGCACGGTGACGATCTGCGCAATCGAATACTGTTCGGACGCCAGCTTCACGCAAGTACCCATCAGGGCAAAGGCGAAGCTGGCGAACAGCATCCAGAGCGCGGGCACGGCTTATAACTCGATCTTGCTGCGGTACCACTCGTGGAAATGCTGCATTCCGTCTTCCATCGGCGACTGGTAGGGGCCGACTTCGTTGACGCCGCGATCGAACAGGATCTTGCGGCCCGCATCCATGCGCTGGGCGATCTCGTCGTCCTCGACGCAGGTTTCCATGTAGGCGGCGCGTTCGGCTTCGACCAGCTCGCGTTCGAACAGCGCGATCTCTTCCGGATAGTAGAACTCGACCACGTTGCGCGTCTTTTGCGGACCCAGCGGCCACAGGGTCGACACCACCAGCACGTTCGGATACCACTCGACCATGATGTTCGGGTACAGCGTCAGCCAGATCGCGCCCTGTTTCGGCTCCTTGCCGCCGTTGAACTTCAGGACCTGCTCCTGCCATTTCTTGTAGGTCGGCGAACCGGCCTTCTGCAGGCCGCGGTTCACGCCGACGGTCTGCACGCTATGGTCGCGGCCGAATTCCCAGGTCAGGTCTTCGCAGCTGACGAAATTGCCCAGGCCCGGATGGAAAGGCTCGACGTGGTAATCCTCCAGGTAGACTTCGATGAACGTCTTCCAGTTGTAGTCGACGTCGTGGATTTCGACGTGGTCGAACAGATAGCCCGAAAAATCGAGGTCCTTGCTCACCGACATCTGCTTGAGCTTGTCCATCACGTCGTAGCCGTTTTGTTCGAACAGCAGGCCGTTCCAGTTCTGCAGCGGCGTCTTCGCCAGGTTCAGGCAGGGCGTCTCCGCGAAATGCGGGGCGCCGATCAGCTCTCCCTTGAGGTCGTAGGTCCAGCGGTGCAGGGGACAGACAATGGTGTTCGCGTTGCCGCGGCCATTGAACATCAGCGCCTGGCGGTGACGGCAGACGTTGGACAGCACCTCGATGCCGTTGGCGTTGCGCACGAGCATACGGCCTTCGTTTTCGGAAGGCAGGGTCGCGAAATCGCCAGTTTCCGGCACCATCAGTTCATGGCCGACGTAGCGCGGGCCTTTCTGGAACAGTTGCTGGATTTCGCGCTGCAGCAGCGCATTGTCAAAATAAACATTTACCGGAAGCTGAGCACAGGAGCGCGCAAGCTTGGCGTGGGTAGCCAGATCGGACATCCCAACCCCCCTTTAATGGAAGCATCAAGCAAAGAAGAGAAAGAATCCAAAGACCAGTATTTTTAGCAAGGAAATACGGTGTTTCGGACAGAACCGGCGATTATATCGCCTATCGAGCTCTACCGTCCCGGTCCGTCGCGAGATTGTGGGGATGAATGGCACAGAAAGTGCCTGAATGGCATGGTTTTCATTCGTTTTGCAACGCTTCTACTTTGGAGGAAGTTCCCTAGAAAGTTCCCCTGCATTCGCGCAAGCCACCCCAAGGGTGTGGATTGTTTTAAAATACGCGATTCAACTCCCGTGCGGCGCACCCCTTGCCCATACCGGGATCGCTGGCCCCAACACAATAAAACATTATGGTAACTATTACGAACGCGGGAACGACCACGGCCCCAGCCTCTTTCGAAGAGGCGATGGCCGAGCTGGCCCAGCTCGTCACCCAGATGGAAGGCGGTCAATTGCCGCTGGAAGCCTCGGTCGCCGCCTATGCGCGCGGCTCGGAGCTGGTGAAGTATTGCGCGGTCCAGCTCGAAAAAGTCGAAGCCCAGGTCAAGGTGCTCGAGGGCGACATGCTTAAACCGTTCAGCGCCGACGGCGCCGGCGAGGCTGCCCAATGACGACGGCGCTGTCGTTCGCGGCCTGGACGGCCAGCGTGCAGGCCGAAGTCGAGGATGCCTTGTCGAACTTCCTGCCGGCGGCGCACCAGGTGCCGTTCAAGCTGCACGAAGCCATGCGCTACACGGTGCTCGGCGGCGGCAAGCGGGTGCGCCCGCTGCTGGTGTACGCCAGCGGCGCGCTGTTCGGCGCGGACCCCCAGGCCCTGGCGCGTGCCGCCTGCGCGCTCGAGATGATCCACGCCTATTCGCTGGTCCACGACGACATGCCTTGCATGGACGACGACGCCCTGCGCCGCGGCAAGCCGACGGTGCACGTCGCCTACGATGAAGCGACCGCCTTGCTGGTTGGCGACGCGCTCCAGGCGCAGGCCTTCCAGGTGCTCGCGGCCGACGACACGCTGCCCCCGGCGCGCCTGATCGGCATGCTGCGCCTGCTGGCCGAGGCGGCCGGTTCGGGCGGCATGTGCGGCGGCCAGGCGATCGACCTCGATAGCGTCGGCCTGGCGCTGAACCTGGAACAGCTCGAGCGCATGCACCAGCTGAAAACCGGCGCCTTGCTGCGCGCCGCGGTGCTGCTCGGCGCCCTGTGCGGCAAGGACTTGTCGGCGCCCGAACTCGAAGGCTTGAAGGCCTACGCCAAGGCGATCGGCCTGGCCTTCCAGGTGGTCGACGACATCCTCGACGCGACGGCCGATTCGGCCACGCTCGGCAAGACCGCCGGCAAGGATGCGGCCGACAACAAGCCGACCTATGTGTCGATCCTCGGCCTCGAAGAATCGACGGCCCTGGCGCAGCAATTGCGGCGCGACGCGCATGACGCGCTGGCGCCATTCGGAGAACAAGCACTGCGGCTGCGCGAACTCGCGGACCTGATCGTGCAGCGGAAGGCCTAAATGAAACTGCTAGAAACCATCAACGACCCGTCCGACCTGCGCAAGTTGCCGCGCACCCAGCTGACGCCATTGGCGAACGAATTGCGCCAGTACCTGCTCGACTCGGTGTCGAAAACCGGCGGCCACCTGTCCTCCAACCTGGGCACGGTGGAACTGACCATCGCGCTGCACTACGTGTTCGAGACGCCGCACGACCGCATCGTCTGGGACGTCGGCCACCAGACCTATTCGCACAAGATCCTGACCGGCCGCCGCAACCGCATGAACACGCTGCGCCAGCTGAACGGCCTGTCGGGCTTCCCGAAGCGCGACGAAAGCCAGTACGACACCTTCGGCACGGCCCACTCGTCGACCTCGATCTCGGCCGCGCTCGGCATGGCCGCCGCCGCCAAGCTGAAAGGCGAGCACCGCCACGCGATCGCCGTCATCGGCGACGGCTCGATGACGGCCGGTATGGCCTTCGAGGCCCTGAACAACGCCGGCGTCGAGGAAGACTGCAACGTGCTGGTGGTCCTGAACGACAACGACATGTCGATCTCGCCGCCGGTCGGTGCGCTGAACCGCTACCTGGCGCGTTTGATGTCCGGCCAGTTCTACGCCGCCGCCAAGAACGTCGGCAAAAGCGTGCTGCCCGGTCCCTTGCGCGAACTGGCGAGCCGCCTGGAAGAACACGCGAAGGGCATGGTGGTCCCGGCCACGATGTTCGAGGAGTTCGGCTTCAATTACATCGGCCCGATCGACGGCCACGACCTCGATTCGCTGATCCCGACGCTGGAAAACATCAAGAAGCTCAAGGGTCCGCAGTTCCTGCACGTCGTGACGAAAAAAGGGCAGGGCTACAAGCTGGCCGAGGCCGAGCCGATCCTGTACCACGGCACCGGCAAGTTCAACCCGCTTGAAGGCATCATGCCGGCGACGACTGCGGCGAAGATCACCTACACCGAAGTCTTCGGCAACTGGCTGTGCGACATGGCGGCGACGGATAGCCGCCTGGTCGGCATCACGCCGGCGATGCGCGAGGGCTCGGGCATGGTGCGCTTCCACCAGCAATACCCGGAGCGCTATTTCGACGTCGGCATCGCCGAGCAGCATGCGGTGACTTTCGGCGCGGGTCTGGCGACCGAAGGCATGAAGCCGGTCGTGGCGATTTATTCGACCTTCCTGCAGCGCGGCTACGACCAGCTGATCCACGACGTGGCACTGCAAAACCTGGACGTGACCTTCGCGCTGGACCGCGCGGGCCTGGTCGGCGCCGACGGCGCGACCCATGCCGGTAACTACGACCTGCCGTATTTGCGCTGCATCCCGAACATGGTGGTGATGGCCGCCTCCGACGAGAACGAGTGCCGCCAGATGCTGACCACGGCCTACCACTATCCGGGTCCGGCCGCGGTGCGCTATCCGCGCGGCGCCGGCATCGGCGCGGCGATCAAGGAAGAACTGAGCTCGATCGAGATCGGCAAGGGCGAGATCAAACGCCAGGGCAAGGATGTCGCCATCCTCGCCTTCGGTTCGATGGTCGCGCCTGGCCTGGCGGCCGGCACCGAGCTCAATGCCACGGTCGCCAACATGCGCTTCGTGAAGCCGCTGGACGTCGAGCTGGTCAAGCAGCTGGCCGAGGACCACGCCTATTTCGTCACGGTGGAAGAGGGTGCGACCATGGGCGGCGCCGGTTCGGCCGTGGCCGAGGCGATGGCGGCCGCCGGCATCGTCAAGCCGCTCTTGATCCTGGGCCTGCCGGACAAATTCATCGACCAGGGCGATCCCGCGGCCTTGCTGGCATCAGTGGGCCTGGATGCGAAGGGCATCGCCGCGTCGATCCGGGCGCGCTTCGGCGCCGGCGAGCCGCGGCTGGTGGTCAATAACACCTGAGCTTCGTAGCGTGGACGGCTGTGCCGTCCACGCTACGCTCACCTCCCGCGCGTACACACATACACCGCCCCCGCGCACACCACGAATCCCAGCACCGACACCCATCCCAGCGTTTCCCCCAGCACCACATAGCCCATGATCGCGGCCACCCCCGGTATCAGGTAGAACAGGCTCGCGACCTTGCTCGCTTCGTCCCGGCGCATCATGACGAACAGCAGGCTGAAGCCGCCGATCGAATTGACGATCGAGAGCCAGCCGGTCGCGAACAGCAGTCCCGGCGTCCAGCGCACCGCAAAACCCTCCACGCCAAGCGCCAGCACCAGCGCGACCACGCTGGCCGCGCTCAGCTGCACGAAGCTCCCCGTGCGCAAGTCCATCCCGGTACAGAACTTCTTCTGGTACAGCGTGCCGAGCGTGATGCCGGCCAGCGCCAGCACGCAGGCGCCGTAGCCGGCCAGGCCGGCCGTGCCGCTCCCGACCCGCTCGAGCACCACCAGCGCCACCCCGGCCAGGCCCGCCGCCAGGCCGATGCGCTGGCGCGGGCCGATCCGCTCATTGAGAAACATGCTGGCGCCGAAGGCGGTAAAAATCGGCATCGTCCCGACGATCAGCGCCGACACTGCCGCGCCCACGCCCAGTTTCAGCCCCGTGTACAGGCCGCCGAATTGCAGCGCCTGGAACAGCAGACCCACCACGACCAGGTGGCCGACCTGGCTCCGGCTCGCGGGCCAGGGCGCACGCGTGGCCAGGGCGACGACCAGCAGTACCAGCGCGGCGACGGCAAAGCGCAGGAACAGCAGCGTGAACGGGCCGGCATAGGGCAAGCCGATCTTGCCGACCACATAGCCGGTACTCCACAACAGGACAAAGGCGACGGGAAGCGAGAACAGGCTGGCGCGCAGGCTGCTCGCGGCGGGGAGGCTGAGGGTGGTCATGATGGGCTTTCGCATTGTCGATCCCTGAGCTTAGGCCTGGTTCAATATGGATACAATACACGTACCGAGCAATAGTCTGTTTCCGGATTGGATACGATGAACGAGATCAAACCGCGCGATTTCAGCGACCTCTGGGCTTTTGTGCGCATCGTCGACACCGGCAGTTTTTCCGAGGCGGCGCGCCAGATGGGCACGACCAAGGCCAACATCAGCAAACAGCTTACGCGCCTCGAGCACGCGCTGCAGACGAAACTGCTGAACCGCTCGACGCGGCGCCTCGGCACCACCGAAGCGGGGCTGGAAATCTACCGCCACGCCGTGCGCATGATCGACGAGGGCCGCGCCATCGAAGCGGCGATCGCCGGCATGCAGCACGGCCCGGCCGGCACCTTGCGCGTGACGACCTCGATGGCCTTCGGGAATACCCAGCTGGCGCGCCTGCTGCCCGGCTTCATGGAGCGCTATCCGGAGGTGAACGTGGTGCTGCGCTTGACTGACCGCGTGGTCGACCTGGTCGAAGAGGGGATGGACGTGGCCCTGCGCCTGACGCCGCAAGTGACATTGAACAGCGCCGTGGCGCGCCCGGTCGGGCGCCTGCGCCACGTGCTGGTGGCGTCGAACGCCTATCTCGCCCGCCACGGCCGGCCGGCTGCGATCGCCGATTTGCAGGCCCACCGCTGCCTGGCGTTCGGCGACTCGCTGCTGGGCGCCTGGAGCTTCGGCGCGGGCGGCGAGCGGCAGCAGTTCCGCTTCGAGAGTGCGCTGACAGCCAACAGCAGCCAGGCGCTGCGCATGGCGATGCTGGGCGGCGCCGGCATCGCGCTGCTGCCGACCTATATCGTCGGCGCCGATATCGCCGCCGGCGCGGCCCAGCACCTGCTGCCCGACGCCCAGCCGCTCGGCCCCTTCGGCGACCAGCTCTACGCCGTCTACATGGAAACCCGCTTCCTGCCGCAGAAGGTGCGCGTGTTCATCGACTACCTGCTCGAGAAGATCGGAGAGGCGCCGGACTGGGATGAATTTTTGCGTTAAGGTGAAAGTTCGTAGGGTGGACTCCCGAGTCCACCCTACGTATCGCCATGCACGAGCGGCGCGGCCCACATGAGCGGCTTCACGCTCCCTTGAACAATTCCTCGGCGCGCCGGAACAGGATCCACGAGGTCGCGATGTATTTGTCGCCGCTGACCGGCACATGCCCTTTATGGGTATGCGTGAACCCGGCCGGCGCGATGACCAGGCGCCCCTTGCGCGCGTCGACCTTGCGGCCCTGGTAGAGGAACTCGGTCGCGCCGCCTTCGGCCACATCGTTCAAATAAAACTGGAACAGCAGCACCCGGTGCAGCGTCTCGCAGCTGGCGTTCTGCGGATAGATCTCGGAATGCCAGTGGTGGTAGCCGCCTGTCCCTTGCAGGTATTTTTGCAGGTTGACCGGGCCGCAGCGGTACATCGACTGCAGCAGCGCGGCCAGGTGCGGGCGGCCGCATTCGTCGAAATTATCCAGCGACAGCGCCACCGGCTGGCCGGTGTGCGGATGCGCCACCATCGGCGCCAGCGCGCCCAGCACCAGGGCGCGGTACTGGTCGATGTAGCTGGCGAGGTGGCGCGCCACCGCCCCCATCATCAGGTTGCCGACGTCGTGCCATTCCTGGTGCGGCCCGATGGTCAGGTCCCAGCTGTCCTTCTTGCTGGTGTCGACCCCGTTGCCGGTACGCCCGCGCACGACCTTGTCGCTGGCGTCGAAACGGGCGACGATGGCCTCGCATTGTTGCGCCGTGAGGGCGCCGTCGTAGATGCCGATGAAGTCGTGCAAGGTCGATCCTTTACGCGGTTGGATGCTGTCATGTCGATCAGCGCCCGACAGTGTACTACCCGACGTGCCCGACGTTGGCATTGCGGGGTGTCCAGGTACGGCAGCGCACTGCCGGCCAGGGTCATCGGCGCGGAGCGGGAAGCACATCGCTTAGCACCGAAAAGGCGACCAGGCCTCATTTAGATGTTCTAATAAGTCACTCAACCCATCTTTCGCCACGGAGGCCTCATGAACAAGCAAATCATCTTCAACCTGCCGGTCAAGGACCTGGACACATCGAAGGCCTTCTTTTCCGCCCTCGGCTTCGGCTTCAATCCCGCATGGAGCAACGACAAAGCGGCCTTCATCGAGATCGTCGAGGGCAGCGTCAACGTCATGCTGACGACCGAGGCTTTCTTCCAGTCCTTGACCGGCAAGCCCGTCGCCGACGCAAAACAAGCCAATGAGGTCGTCATGTGCCTCAGCTGCGAGAGCCGGGAAGAAGTGGACAGCCTGATTGCCAAGGCGACCGCCGCCGGCGCACGCATTCCGCATCCGCCCGAGGATAACGGCTTCATGTATGACCAAGGGTTCGAAGACATCGATGGCCACCTGTGGAACCTGGTCTGGATGGCGCCGCAGGCCTGAGCCGGCAAGGGCAGGGCGCAGGAAACAAGCGCTGCCTGTCCCTGCCTTGCCAGGCACGACCTTTACGCGTGCGAGCCCGTCCGATGCAGGCTGTAGCCGGCGGGACTGGCCATGTAGAGGTAGCCGAACATCGCGACAAACGCCAGATGGAGGAGGACGTTGAACCAGGCGGTCTCGGGCACGGTTTCGACCATGAGTTGGCGGTAGATCGAGATGACGAAGCTCAGCGTACTGGCGACCAGGTTGCCGATCAAAACGTAGTGAATCTCGGCGATATCGCGGGCACGACTGGCGGCGAAGTTCATGATGGCGAAACCGGCCAGCAAGGAGCCGTACAGCATGGCCATGCCGCGGCCAGGGTTGTTCAGGCTATCGGCGCGGTACATGCCCAGCAAGGCGTCGGGCACGAACATCAGCGCAATACCGAATACGATGCCCACGAATGCAGCGAGCCTGAGAATCAAACGATGTTTCATCACGGCCTCCCGATGTCGACGATGTTCAGCGAAGCGCGCGAACGGCGCATGCGCTTCGGCTCCGCCAATATGGCTTCACATAAACAGCTTAGGCGGAAAATCGACGGGCGCAAGGAATAAGGGCCGGCGCTGGAACCGGTTCTGCGACCGCGTCCTGCTAATCCTGGATGACTTTTCGCTCGATGCGCCGATCCGGAATCAGCCACATCACGGCAACGCCGACATACAACAGAAAACCCAGCCAGGCCGCGAACCAGGCCAGCGCGATGCCGGCCAGGTAGAGCACGATCGACAGCTTGCCCTTGCGGTCCTTGCCGATGGCGTGCGCCAGGGTCGTATTCTTGCCATGGTGGGCAGTCAGCCGGCTTACCAGGATCGAATAGGCGACCGCGCACATGAACAGCACGAAGCCGTAGGCGACGGTCGGCCCGCTCTCGAAATGATTCTCGCCCATCCAGGCGCTCACGAAGGGAATCAGCGATAGCCAGAACAGCAGATGCAGGTTCGCCCACAGGACGGCGCCGCTCACCTCTTGCACGGCATGGAGCCGGTGATGGTGATTGCTCCAATAGATGCCGACGTAGATGAAGCTGAGCACATAGCTCATGAAGACGGGCCACAGCGGCAACAGGACGCTGAAGTCCGCCCCGTGCGGGACTTTAAGTTCCAGCACCATGATGGTGATGATGATGGCGATGACGCCATCGCTGAAGGCTTCAAGCCTACTTTTCCCCATTCACGCTCCGAATAAATTTATCTGCCCACGGCTAATGACGGGCGACTGTGAACTCATCTCAATGGCGCTGGATCGGTTGCGATTCCCACCCAAGGGCCGTCCTCTTCGCCAAGAAATCATCCGCATTGCGAACGTCCCTAAGATCGACGAACTCGAATTTCAGATGAACGTTTCCCGAGAACTTAGCGACGGTACTTTTCATGGCCTGTTCAGCGTTGTCAATTGGACCTTGCCCCAACAACAGTCGCGAAACATGGTCAGGGCTTTCTCGTCGAATCAACGCGATAATGACCATCTTTTCCTGCTCATCCCGAACGGTGATAAATTTATACTGAACGCCTTCAGGATAATTTTCGCTCTTTTGCACCTCCGAAACAGCGATCAAGTAGGGAAAATAACGCTGAAAGTCCAGTGCAGGAACTCCTTGAATCTGGCTTCGGGCAAGGACAGGCACAAGCAAAAATGCAAGAACAACGCGTTTTTTATAGAGACGCATTCGCTTCCCTCCTGTGAGTGTGTCATCGCCCGGATTGTGCCGTCAAAACCGACAGTTGGCGATCCATGGTTTCAAGTCTGCCCTGAACACCTGAGGAGACTGACATGAACAGAAGGGCGCCGCCGGGCGACCGGTCACGCGGTCGAACCGTTCTTGTTCACGCAGCCTCCGGTTGCGGCAACCACACGTGCCGGCACAGGATCGCAACCGGCACCGCCAGCGCGACGAAGCCGACGGCGCGGTACGCAAACGCCGCCGCCGCGCAGCCGAGGGCGAAGGCCAGCACCGGCCAGAAGAACTTGGCGCAGCGCGCCTTGGTTGCCGCGTCGGCCGCGCCGCGCAGGCGGTCGACGGTGTCGATCACGAGCTGGGTCACGTTCCCGGTCATCATCGAGGTCGGCGCCAGATGGGACAGCAGCAGTTTGCTGGCCGCGCTGTGGGCGCCCATCGCGGCCGCGCCCAGCAGGCCGGCCGCCATCGCCAGTGCGCCGGCACTGCGGCCTACCGGCTCGGCCAGCATCCCGCAAGCCATGAATCCGATTAGGAGTACCAGTTGCAGCAGGTAGACCGGCCTGGTGGCGGCCGTGCCGCGCTTGTCGCAGCCGGCCACCAGCAGCCGCGCGGCGGCCACGCCCAGGATAAAGGCGGGGAAGGCGAGCAGTTTCAGGAGCGAGGGTGTCTGCGCCGGGTCGGCCAGGGCGGCGGCGATCAGGACGAAGTTGCCGGTGACGTGGGCCGTGAACAGGCCGAACAGGGCAACGAAGCCGAGGGTGTCGACGTAACCGGCCAGGAAGCCCATGCTGGCGCCTTGCAGGCGCTGGAATTGTGGGGGCTTCATGGTCAGAACGCGAAGCAGCTGCAACCGAACGCACCCCAGAAGCCGCCGAAGTCCGACACCGGCACCGTCGACTTGCGTGCCCGGTCATGGCTGTGCGCGTGCACGTCACACGGCCCGCCGCACTGGTGGGGCAGGGCGGCCTGGGGCTGGGGCGCGGCGCGGCGCCAGTGGCCCGCGACCGTTCGCACCGGCGACCAGTCGGGCAGCACCGGCAGCGGCGGCGGCCCGAGATGCGTGAACTCGGCGGCGCCGTACACGACCTGTCCGCCGACCACGGTCAGCACCGATTCGATCGATTTGATGGCTTGCTCGTCGACGCTGAAGAAGTCGTCCGACAGGACCGCCAGGTCGGCCAGCATGCCTTCCTCGATTTTTCCTTTGCGGCCGGCCTCGTTCGAGAACCAGGCGCTGCCCGCGGTCCACAGTTCGAGCGCGACGGCGCGCGGCAGGAGGCCGTCGCTGCCGTACAGCGGCAGGCCGCCGACGGTGCGGCCCGACACCAGCCAGTAGAGCGCCGTCCACGGGTTGTAGCTGGCCACGCGGGTAGCGTCGGTGCCGGCGCCGACCGGCACGCCGGCGTCCAGCATGCGCTTGACCGGCGGCGTGGCAAGCGCCGCCTGGGCGCCATAGCGCTCGACGAAATACTCGCCCTGGAAGGCCATGCGGTGCTGGATCGCGATGCCGCCGCCGAGCGCCTTGACGCGTTCGATATTGCGTTCGCTGATCGTCTCGCAATGGTCGAACATCCAGTGCAGGCCATTGAAAGGCAGTTCGCGGTTCACCTTCTCGAACACGTCGAGCATGCGCGTGATCGATTCGTCATAGGTCGCGTGCAGGCGGAACGGCCAGCGGTGTTCGACTAGGTGGCGCACCACGTTTTCCAGTTCGTCTTCCATGCCGGCCGCCAGTTCCGGACGCGGCTCCAGGAAGTCCTCGAAGTCGGCCGCCGAAAACACCAGCATTTCGCCGGCGCCGTTGTGGCGGTAGTAGTCGCTGCCTTGACCGGGTTTGACCATGCCGGTCCAGCGCTGGAAGTCTTCCAGCTCGCGGCCCTTGTTCTGGGTGAACAGGTTGTAGGCGACGCGGATGGTGAGCTGCCCGTTGCGGTCGAGTTCTTCGATGACGGCGTAATCGTCCGGGTAGTTCTGGAAGCCGCCGCCGGCGTCGATCGCGCTGGTGACGCCGAGGCGGTTCAGTTCGCGCATGAACTGGCGCGTCGAATTGACTTGCAGCGCGCGCGGCAGGGCCGGGCCTTTGGCCAGGGTCGCGTACAGGATCATCGCGTTCGGACGGGCGATCAGCATGCCGGTCGGGTTGCCGGCGGCGTCGCGCTGGATGTCGCCCCCCGGCGGGTTCGGCGTATCCCTGGTATAGCCGACCGCGCGCAGGGCGGCCCGGTTGAGCAGGGCGCGGTCGTACAGGTGCAGGACGAACACCGGAGTGTCGGGCGCGGCGGCGTTGATCTCGTCCAGGGTCGGCATGCGCCGTTCGGCGAACTGGAATTCGCTCCAGCCGCCGACCACGCGCACCCACTGTGGGTGCGGGGTGCGTTCGGCCTGGTCTTTCAGCATGCGCAGCGCGTCGGCGAGCGAGGGCACGCCTTCCCAGCGCAGCTCGAGGTTGTAGTTCAGCCCACCCCGGATCAGGTGGATGTGCGAGTCAATCAGGCCCGGAATCACGGTGCGGCCGCGCAGGTCGATCACCTGGCTGCCCGCTTCGCGGTGGCGCATCACATGTTCGAGGTCGCCGACGGCCAGGAAGCGGCCGTCCTTCATCGCTACCGCACTGGCCCGCGGCTGCTCGCGGTCGAGGGTGGCGAACTTGCCGTTGATGAGGATGACGGGCGGGGTGGACTGTGCTTGCATGGCGCCTCCTCAGCGCACCGGCGCCGCGACCGGCGCCAGCACGTCGTTACGGCCCTGGTTGCGCGCGGGCGCCTTGTGCACCATCGTGTAGGCGTAGTCGACGCCCATGCCGTAGGCGCCGGAGTGTTCGGTGACGATCTTCATGACGGCGTCGTAGGTGTCGCGGTTGGCCCAGTCGCGCTGCCACTCGAGCAGCACCTGCTGCCAGGTGACGGGCACGACGCCGGCCTGCACCATGCGCTGCATCGCGAAATCGTGGGCATCCTTCGAGGTGCCGCCCGAGGCGTCGGCCACCATGTAGATCTCGTAGTCGCCTTCCAGCATGGCGCACAGGGCGAAGGTGGTATTGCACACCTCGGTCCAGAGGCCGGCGACGACGATCTTCTTGCGCCCGTTGGCGGCCAGCGCGTCGCGCACTTTCTGGTCGTCCCAGGAATTCATCGAGGTGCGTTCGAGGATCGGGTGGTCCGGGAACACATCCAGGATTTCCGGGTAGGTCCTGCCCGAGAAGGAGTCGCTTTCGACGGTGGTGATCACGGTCGGGATGCCGAAGGCCTTGGCCGCCTTGGCCAGGCCGACCACGTTGTTCTTGAGGCTCTGGCGGTCGATCGATTGCACGCCGAAGGCCATCTGCGGCTGGTGGTCGATGATGATCAGCTGCGAGTTATGCGGGGTCAGGACCTCGAGTTTCGGGTTGGTCATGGTGTGCTCCTTGTGGTTGTTGGCCGCGCATCCCGCGGCGGGTGGATATCGGGTCAGCCGTGACGGGCGTCGTCGTCGGCATCCTTGGCGGCGCGCGGGGCGACGCCGGTGATCCTTGGCCGGCATTCGCCGGCGAACCAGGCCTTCGTGAGCGGGACGCCGTCGATCATGCGTTTGGCTACCGGCACGATCTGTTCGCCGACCAGCATTCCCAGCAAACCGATCAGGGCAATGGCGGGCGGCGCCGGCGAACGCACGTTGATCAGGCCGTAGAGCAGGCCGGCCAGGATGCCGGCGCCAAGTGAAATCAGGTACATGATCCGCTCCTCGTATGCAGGGAGCATCGAAGCCTTCGAAGCAATCGGGCTGATGTCCTAGCGCCCGGTGCTGTTGGATCGTCGATGCGATGGAGCCATTATGGGTGGCTTCGAAGACGATGAAAAACGGATTATTTGCGGACGTACAATCGAAATTTTCGATTCTCAGGTGGCGAGAGCGTGTTGCAGGTTGGCCCGCGTTGGGCACGCACTTGCTGTTCCTACTGTGCAAGCGCCGGCGCGGCGCCCAGGATTGCCAGGTCGCCATGCGGGTCGTGAGCGGCGCTTGCCATGCCGAGCGCCTCCACCCTGGCGGCTCTACTCGGCGGTTTCAGAATTCGCCACGATCGCGATGGCAACGCTGGACTACGCCGCGCCGACGGTATGGGCAATCCGGTAAATCGCCGATAACAGGAACGCGGATGCGACTGACGCCATCACGCGCAGGTAGAACACGCGCGAAGTCGAGATGCGTCCGCCGTTGTCATCGGTGGCAGGATACGGTAGCAGGTTCTAAGGCAGAGCCCGTGTCCATTTGTCAGACCTGAGGTAGTCCGGATATTCTGGACAAGTTATTTAGGCACAGCGAAATGCTGCTTCAACGGCGACAGGCGTTTGGTAGCCCAAGGTTTGATGTAACCGCTGTCGATTGTAATACACCTC